>Ga0078972_1000092_pt1 | contig 347246 bp, 341 predicted proteins | sample YelNatPaOPGAMG01_FD_67568 | JGI IMG/M metagenome (GOLD analysis project Ga0078972, IMG submission 67568) | Hot spring thermophilic microbial communities from Obsidian Pool, Yellowstone National Park, USA - OP-RAMG-01 (SPADES assembly) (version 2) | ecosystem: Environmental > Aquatic > Thermal...
TACGTTTTTTCAAACATACTCGTAGAGTTCGCTCAACTAAAAAACACTCTTGATTTCTACGATAAAAAGCCATTTTTCGGATTCTTTGACCCAGCACATTTTGACGGCGCACCTGCAAAAGCGAAAGCGCTAAGACAAATTAGTAAATCACTGCATGAACTCTCGGAACGTGTCGACGGTTACTTGAAAACTATGGAAGTGGAACAATGAAAGCGCTTTGTCCAGTGTGCAACATTGAGGGGTTTTTGCAAGTCCGCGGTTCAAACGCAATGATTCAACATTACGTCGGTTTTAAAGACGGTAAACGGATTTACCAATATCATAAAGTTGACGCGCAGGCACTGCAAGTAAATGCAAGTAAACCACTGCAAGTAAAAACAGTTGACTTGAGCTGTGAAACGGCGAAAGGAGTGCGGAGGGTGGGATTTGAACCCACGAACCCCTGCGGGATAGGAGCCTCAGTCCTACGCCTTTGGCCATGCTGGGCGACCTCCGCTTGTATGCTGCCGGTTTGAGGCTTTGCGGAGATATAGAAACATATAGCCCAAATAAAGGCTTTACCGTGAAAACCGCGGAGGCGCCGACGCAATGGCATCAAGAGGTGGCTTTTAAGAGCAGAAAATACCCGTATTCAGCTAGCAAATTCGGCAGCACCTTTACTTTGCGGTTATCGGTCTTAAAGAATGACTGCTCAATTGTGATACCCTTGCCCTTGCAGTAATCTTTGAAGTCGTTGATGCTCAAAAAATGCAGGTTGGGCGTGTCATACCACTGATAAGGCAGCGACGCCGTAACTGGAACGCGCCCACGGAAGAATATGCTCCAGCGGGCTCTATAATGCGCGAAGTTGGGAATGCCAACGATGACTTTCTTGCCGACACGCAACGCCTCTTGAAGGGCGAAATCTGGCTTCTTTACCTGCTGAAGCGTCTGATTAAGAATCACATAGTCAAATGAGTTATCAGCGTATTCTGAGAGTCCCGTGTCTATGTCCTGCTGGAAAACACTTAAGCCCTCTTTAACACAGCGCAAAATCGCTTCCTCACTTAACTCTATGCCTTGAGCGCGGACCTGCTTCTCTTTGGTTAGGTAAGCTAAGAGTTCGCCGTCTCCACAGCCAAGATCCAGCACAGAAGCCCCCTGTGGAATCCAGTTTGCAAAAGCTATGTAATCAACGGTATTTGCCATGGTTTTAGACTCCTTTGTTGTTGCCGTTGCAGACGCTTCTTAGGAAACCGCTGACAAGCTGGCTCTCCTGATCTGTCTCCAGCAGAAATGCATCGTGTCCATAGGTGGAGTTTACTTCGCAGTAGCTTGCGTCGACACCTGAGAGTTTACAGGCTTTAACGATTTCCTGCGACTGATAGGTGGGGTAGAGCCAGTCTGACTTAAACGAGATAACAAGCACTTTTGCCTCTAACCCCTTAAAGATGCTGCTGTGGCTGTTTCCGTTTAAGAGGTTAAAGTAATCTATGGCTTTGGTGATGTAGAGGTAGCTGTTGGCGTCAAAGCGGCGGACAAAGCTGTCGCCCCTGTTGCGAAGATAACCTTCGACTTCAAAGTCCGCGCTAAACTTGAAAGGTTCCCGATTTGAGCGGAACTTGCGCCCGAACTTCTCAGCCATCGAGACATCACTCATGTATGTGATATGCCCTATCATTCTGGCTATCGCTAAACCTTTGGCTGGGATGCCTTTGCCATAGTAGCTGCCGCCCTGCCAATCGGGGTCAGCCATGATTGCTTGGCGACCCACCTCGTTGAAGGCGATCTGCTGGGGTGTGTGCTTCATTGTGGTCGCGATGGGAACTGCAGAGCGGATGCGTTTGGGGTACGTTTTCATCCACTGGAGCACCTGCATGCCGCCCATGGAACCGCCGACAACCGATAGAAGCTTGTCGACGCCGACGTGGTCGATTAGGCGGCACTGCGCGTTTACTATGTCGGCTATGGTGATTATTGGGAAGTCTATGCCGTATGGTTTGCCAGTTTTTGAGTTAATTGAAGCTGGACCCGTTGAGCCCTTACAGCCCCCCAAGACGTTGCTGCAGATAACAAAGTATTTGTCGGTGTCTATGCCTCTGCCTGGTCCGATGAGGTTGCTCCACCAACCGCCGTCGCCTGCTGCATGGGCGTCGCCGGTAAGTGCATGTAAAACCAAAATTGCGTTTGATTTGTCTGCGTTTAATTGTCCGTATGTTTCATATGCAAGCGTGATGGGGCCTAGTTTTTCGCCTGATTCCAGCGTCAACTCTTCAAAGGTGAAAGCCTGCGTTTGGTTCTGTTGGGGTGTGATTAGCGCTTTTTCCTCCTTATGGTTTGGCTGAGGCTTTGAGCGCCTGATCTAAGTCTTCAATGATGTCTTCTGGGTCTTCGATGCCTATTGAGAGCCGTATGTAATCTGGAGTGACGCCTGTTGCCGCCTGCTCCTCGGCAGTAAGCTGCTGATGGGTGGTCGAGGCTGGATGAATAATGAGGCTCTTGGTGTCACCGATGTTTGCAAGGTGCGAGAACAGCTTCACTGATTGGATAACCCGTTTGCCCGCTTCTAAGCCGCCCTTAACTCCAAAGCCGACTAAGCCGCCGTAGTTACCCTGCAAGTATTTCTCAGCAAGTTTATGGCTTGGATGGTTAGCCAATCCAGGGTAGTTAACCCAGCTGACCAGCGGATGCTTCTGGAGGAAACCCGCGACTTTTAGTGCGTTCTCTGAGTGTCTGCGTTGACGGAGCGGCAGCGTCTCTAAGCCCTGAATAAACAGGAAAGCATTAAAGGGACTCAAGGCGGGTCCAACATCTCTTAGCAGCTGCACCCGCGTTTTGAAGGCGAAAGCAACATTGCCCAGCCCCGGGAAGTTGCCGAATGCCTCCCAGTATTTGACGCCGTGATATGCTGGGTCGGGTTGGGTGAACTCTGGGAATTTGCCGTTGCTCCAGTTGAATTTGCCGCTGTCAACTATGACGCCGCCGATGCTTGTGCCGTGTCCGCCGATGTACTTAGTGGCAGAGAGCACAGTTATGTCTGCACCGTATTCAATGGGGGCTATTATACCCACGCCGACGGTATTATCCACGATGAAGGGTATGCCTGCTTTATGGGCGATTTTTGCTATAGCTTCAAAGTCAGGGACATCCAGTTTGGGGTTGCCGATGGTTTCTGAGTAGATGGCACGGGTTTTTGGGGTTATGGCTTTCTTGAATTCTTCCGGTTTGGATGAATTTACGAATTTTACGGTTCTGCCCAGTTTAGGGAAGGTGTAGTGGAAGAGTTCGTAGGTGCCGCCGTAGAGGTTGTTGGCGGAGACTATTTCGTCGCCCACCTGGGTGATGGTTAAGAGCGCCAGTGAGATTGCTGCTTGCCCAGAGGCGACGGCTACGGCTGCGGTTCCACTTTCGATGGCTGCAACACGCCGCTCGAAAACATCAAGGGTTGGATTGCCCATGCGAGTGTAAATGTTACCGAGTTCTTTGAGTGCAAATAGGTTAGCTGCATGTTCAGGGCTTTTAAAAACATATGAAGCTGTTTGGTAGATTGGGACAGCCCTTGCGCCGGTGGCTGGGTCAGGGGTTTCTTGGCCTGCGTGGACGGCGATTGTGTCTATTTTTTTGGTCATTTGGTTGTGCTCCTGTTTTTGGCAATATCAACCGATAACGCCGTTATAACTATTCTTGCAAAAAAAATTCCAAAAAGAATATCGCTGCCTAAATTTATGAAGAATCAGATGGAGTAATCAGGCGCATGAGTCTGCATATTAGGGTTATTTTTACAAAAACTCGAACACAACCGACAAAAATCAATCGTTATGTCACCTGCGGCGATCTCTTTACTCATAAGTTTCTCAGCTGTCTCCCCAGCCATCGCTTCCATCTTGGGTAAAAACTCTTCAACATGCTCTATACCCTTGAATGCTCTTTTGGAACTCAAATATTGACTGATCGCAGCTTGCGTAGTGCCCAGTTTCTTCGCCGTTTCAGTCTGAGAAAGGTGATACTTCTGAACTAGTTCTTTTGCGAGCATTGAGCGGAATATAGGTAGGACGTATTTGCCGATTATTTCGCATTGGGGGTCCATGGCACCGTCGCACCGTCAGCTATAACATCATTATAGCTAATAAAACCTTTGCCAAAACTTGGCTTTTGCGGTTAAGCGGAGTTGTTGCAGAAAAGCCTTGATTTATTCCAAAAATAATATTACTCGGGTCATATTATTACTCTGGCATGTTTCCGACGTTAGAAGACATCGCTAAACGCCGACGCCAACTAGGCCTAAAACAAAGCGAACTCGCCAAAGCAGCAGGCGTAAGCCAATCCCTAATCGCCAAACTCGAAGCAGGCACCATCGACTCCTCCTACAGCAAAGTACGAACCATCTTTGACGTGTTAGAACGCTTAGAGTTCAAAACCAAGGTACAGGCAGAAAAAGTGCTCCACAACGAAGTAATCAGCATCCAAAAGCACCAGCCTATCTCTGAAGTTGTGAAAATCATGAAGGAATACGGTATCTCGCAGGTGCCGGTTCTTGACGGTAAACAGTCTGTGGGCAGTATTTCTGAAAAAGCGATTTTCCACCAGATTTTAGCTGGCAGGGATTTAGAGGAGATTTCTAGGCAGTCGGCTGAACAGATTATGGAGGAGGCTTTCCCCCAGATTAATGAGGATGCGCCATTGTCGCTGATTACGAGTTTATTACAAACTTATTCGGCGGTGCTGGTTTCTAGAAAGGGCGACATTATTGGCATTATTACGAAGGCTGACTTGTTGCGTATGCTTTGAGGGCAAATTCTTTAGTATAGCTTCTCTTTACTGCGTTAATGTGTATGGCATTCTTATTTGCCGCGAAGATTCGGGGCGTTGAGGGTGCCGTAAAGTCTTTAAGCAACACCTCAAATTATAACGGTGTTATAAGAAGCGTGGAAACGCATGAAAATATACAACAACGTATTAGAAACAATCGGAAAAACGCCACTCATACGCTTAAACAAACTAACCGAAGGCACAAACGCCTCCGTCGTGGGCAAGCTTGAATCACGGAACCCCGGCGGAAGCGTCAAAGACCGCATCTGTAAAAGCATGATTGAAGAAGCAGAAAAACAGGGCATAATAAAACCAGGCGCAACCCTCATCGAGCCCACCAGCGGCAACACAGGAATCGGATTAGCCATGGTCGCCGCCGTCAAAGGCTACAAACTCATCCTAACCATGCCTGAAACCATGAGCATAGAACGCCGCAACCTCCTCAAAGCCTACGGCGCCCAACTTGTCCTAACCCCCGGACCAGACGGCATGGGCGGCGCCATCAAAAAAGCCGAAGAACTCATCGCAGCCACACCCAACAGCTTCATGCCTCAGCAATTCAAAAACCTCGCAAACCCCAAGGTGCACCGGGAAACCACTGGACCCGAAATTTGGGAAGACACCGACGGTAAAGTCGACATCCTAATCGCGGGAGTCGGCACAGGCGGAACCATCACCGGCATAGCGCAATACATCAAACCTAAAAAAACCGAATTCAAAGCCATCGCCGTTGAACCAGCAGGTTCACCAGTGCTAAGTGGCGGCAAAAAAGGTCCACACAAAATCCAAGGCATAGGCGCAGGCTTCAAGCCAGACGTACTCCAAATGGAATTGGTCGATGAAATCATTCAAGTAACCGACGATGATGCCTTGAAAACTGCACGTGCGTTGGCGCAGAAAGAAGGTATGCTAGTCGGCATCTCAGCTGGAGCGGCAGTATGGGCGGCACTCAAAGTTGCCAAGCGCCCGGAAAACAAAGGTAAACTAATCGTGGTTATCCTGCCAGATACAGGTGAACGCTACCTCAGTACACCGTTGTTTCAAGAGCCGACTACGTCTCCGCCGTCCATTTAACTTTTTTTTTGGGACGCTTCTCTTATATCCTCCCTCTACACTATTGAGGGAAAGGGAATAGACATGAGTTCAAAACCAAGTGAGCCTCGACCTAAAGACTGCGCAGAATGCCTAGAGCAGAACAAGGACATTGACTGCTGGAACCCAAACCGCATGCTAGATGCTCTACTGCGAAACAACCAGACTGTGGAGCACGATTGGGTAGAGAAAGGCTTACCGAAATTAGTAGATGACGTATTGGTCAGTTACGAGCGGTTCGGGGGTATGGATCACCTTGAAGGACGCGATCTGCCCTCAAAAAAAGTGGTTCTTGAAGTTCTAGATGATTTATTCACGGTTCTTTTTCCAGGTTATTTAGGCGACTCTGAACTTACCAAAGCCAACATAAAATATCATTTAGGCACCAAACTCACCTCCATTTATACGAGACTCGCTGAAGAGATTGAAAAGAGCCTCAAGTATATCTGCAGAAAAATCAGCGGTTGCCCGCAGGATCTCTGCCAGAAACGGGCGCATATCGTCGCCAGAGAACTGCTGGAAAAGCTGCCTGAGATTCGCTCTAAACTCAGCGGTGATATCCAAGCAGCCTACAGCGGCGACCCAGCAGCCGTCAGCACAGATGAAGTTATCCTCAGCTACCCATGTGTTCTAGCAATTACCACTTACCGTATAGCGCATGAACTTTACCTAAACGGTGTTCCACTGATTCCACGCATAATGAGTGAACACATGCATTCCCTAACAGGCATCGACATTCATCCTGGCGCAAAAATAGGTAAAAACTTCTTCATTGACCACGGCACAGGCACCGTTATTGGCGAAACTGCGGAAATCGGCGATAACGTCAAACTCTACCAAGGCGTAACCCTCGGAGCATTAAGCTTCCCCAAAGACGAAAAAGGCAACATAATCAAAGGAAGAAAACGACACCCGACTGTAGGCAATAATGTGGTCATCTATTCAGGCGCAACCCTGCTTGGAGCAGAGACCGTCGTAGGCGACAACGTGGTTATCGGCGGCAACGTATGGCTCACTGGTCCGGTGGCTTCGGGAACAAAAATCACCATAGCGGCGCCAGAGCAGCACTACAAGATGGAGAATCACCATCAAAAAGGGAAGAAACCATAAGCTTTTGTTGCTCTCCGAAGACCCCTATCCCCCTATTAAAAGCGTAAAACATTGATTTCTTAAATAGATCGTATGGTCACTAAATTGATCAATCATTAACGCAAGCATTCTATCAAAAAAAAAGAAAAAAAGTTGGTTTAGAAGTCAAGTATCTTCTTAACTACGTCGTTTTCGACTTCATGCGCCAACGGGATACCTGTGACTTGCTGCGCGAAGTTGCTTAGGCTCATGAGGTCGCCTCTCGCGAGCAAGCTGAGGTTCCATTTGCGGTTACCAGCCATCAACTGCTTTAGGCCGACGCCTACGCGGTCAGTTAGGTACGTGTAGACGCCGACGCTTTCAAGCGGGATTTCGCTGAAGCGGCTGCCATACTTTGCTTTCAATTCGGGTAGGGCGATGAAGAATTTTTCTGGTGTAGCACCGAATTTAGCGGCGAAGTGATTGGGTAGTTTGCCTTCTTCTGCGAGCTGTTTGAAGTAGCTGGCTTTCATGGCGGCAGTGATTGGTGAACGACCCATCAAAACAGCCTTAACAAGTGGACCTTGACCGAAGTTGCTCATAGCTATCGTTTTGAATATGCTGGTCTCCTCGATGAATCCGCCTGCCATAACTAAGTCAGGAACATACTTGCCCTTCGCCTTCAATATCTGTGCACACTGCAACACCAGAACTTGCAGGTACAGTGTGGGGATGCTCATTTCATCCATCATAGGCACAGGACTCATGCCTGTTCCGCCGCCTGCACCGTCGAAACTGAGTGCGTCAATTTTGGCTTCTGAGGCCCATTTCATGGTGTATGCGACTGCTGAGGGGCGGTATGCGCCTGTTTTAAGGAACACTTTTTTGGCGCCTGATTTACGCAGCCAATCTATGTCATCTAGGAAGCTCTGTTCTTTGGGTATGCCGACTCTGCTGTGACGCTCAAAAGTGTTAAAGACGCCGTCTTTGAAGGCTTGCTGAACCACTGGATCCTCGGGGTCGGGAATAACTATGTAGCCCCGCTTCTTTAGCAGAATCGCTTTCTCTATGCTTTTGAGTCGAACTTCTCCTCCGATGGCTTTAGCGCCTTGACCCCATTTTCGCTCGATAATGTTTATTTCGAGTTTGGATAGGGCATATGCGTCTATGCCTAAGCGTTGGTCTTCAACGTTAGTTTGAACGATTACATCGCCGTATTTTCCATCCCAGAACTTCCTGAAAGAATCAACCCGACGTTTAAGCTCCGGAGAATGAGTTATCTTATCATTGGTTAAAGTAGCTTGTACATCCATGCCAGCGATGTTCTCGCCGATAGTTACAGACACACCCGAGAGGGCTGCGCCAATGGCAAGTGCATCCCAGTTTGCTCGAGCAACCTCGGTGGAGCCGAAAGCGCCTGTTAATATTGGAAGCTTAAGAGGCATGCCGCCGACCACGGTTTCTACGTTTACGCTTGGGAATATGGCTGCTTCAGAAGTCTCCGGTATTCCTTGTGCATCAAATAATCCTGCTTGGATGCTGAAGTCTGACCAGTCTAAACCGAAGTTTTTAAGCGCCCCAGCGGTGCTGGTTCCGAACTGCGAAGGCTCGGGGTAGAGGGCTTCTCTTCCTCTAAATGCTGAGAGGCCGATTTCGCACATGACAGGGCAGTCGCGGATGCATATGGGGCACATGCCGCTGATGCTGCTTGTGTCTTTTACTCGGGTGTTGGTTCCAACGGTTGATTTTCCGTTGAGATATGAACTGTTGTTATGTACTCTTTCGCTCATTTGTCTAATTCTCCAGGTTCCACTAACGCTAAATTGGAGCCTAGTGAGTTTGTTCAGTATTTAATGTTATGCAATAGCAAATATGTGAAAAAAAGAGTGTTTATACGAAATAAATGTAACAATCGTCCAAAACAATATGTGACTAGACAGACAAGTCAAAGGCTAGAACAGCCTAGACAATTGTCTAAAACTTAGCCAGATATTCCTCAAAATTTTTCCTGTCCCTTAGGCATTGGGGACAAACACAGGTAAACGGCAGATTCTTCGTAGTACACAACTCTATATAGCTACATTCTTTGCAGCCGAAGCTTCTGCCGCAGCGTATGCAGCTTTGCTGAAAAACCACTTCGTCGCCAAGTATGTCACTGACTGCCCCGATGACCTCTTCTATGTTATTGTAGCTTTTAATCGAGAACAAGCCAGCATTACGGTCATATTCCAAGCCCAGATGTATCAGGTTGACGAATTTTTCTTTCTCCAACCGCGGAAGCTTAAACCCTTTACCATTCAAAACAATAGTCATAGCAAATCAGAACCTGCCCATTTTAACTAAGAAGTCAACTTCTTCTGGCGTAAAGTCGAACCAAGCCGCCAGAGGGCTTTTGGGTTTCTTCTGCAGGATTGCTCTGATGTAGGGAACGAAGTCGTGTTTGGCTTTTTCGTGGCTAACATGGCATAGGGCACCGATTTTGCCGCAGATAGTATCCAGCATGCTGCGTTTGCCCTTAGTCCAGAACAAGGTGATTACACGGATTGGAGGCGTAATGAATGTGAAGGGTTTGTATGATTGGGGATTCACTGCAGACGCTTCGGCTAACTCGTTGAAGAAATATTTGAGTAGGTGCCAGTTTTCGGTGCCGATTCTGCCGCGGAACAGGTCGGCTTTAGAAACGAAGTCGAATGCTTCTGCGAGTTCTGCAGCATCAGTGTAGCGTTTCGGTAGGTTGTCGCTGACTGAGAGTAGAAAGTCGTCGTAGTCGACGCTTGAATAGCTAAGCAGGCTTGAGGCTTCAGCGATGGACTGCGTAGAAAAATACCGCCTAAGTGTTTCCTCCATGCTGATGTCTTTGTTGCGGCTGCTTAGCATCATCGTATCCTGTAAGGTCAAGCTGTGGTTTTCTTCGCTGAGGCTTTGGAGGTCATTAATCGCTGAGCGAACATCGCCTTTGCTGTTCTGCGCAATACGTTCAAGCGCTTCAAACTCGGCTTTAACATGCTCCAGCAGACAGATTTTCTGCAGAAGCGCAATTATAAGCGGAATACGTACCTGTTGGAAACGCACAAGCAAACAGACCTTCTTTAGCGGCCGCAGCTTTTCTACGTCAGGGTCGTTTGCAACCATAATCACGGGCACAAGCGATTCCTCCACGATTTTTATGATTGCATTGACGCCGCCACGGTCTTCGTTGCCAGCGATTCCATCTACCTCGTCAAGGAACAAGACGTTGCCTCCAGTTTTGCCGCCGCCTGAGAAATTGTCAAGTGAAGTGTAGGATGTGGCAGGTTTAGCCACTTCATTGATGGCTTTCTCGGAGCGGGTGTCGCTGGCATTCATCTCGATAACTGAGAATCCGAATTCACGTGAAGCAGCAAGAACCAACGCTGTTTTACCGACGCCTGGTGGTCCATAAAGCAGCACTGCCTTCTTTGTGTGGCGCTTGTTTTTTAGCCACTCAAGAAACAAAGCTTTGGCTTCGTCGTTGCCAGTTATGTCATCAATTTTTTTTGGGCGGTACTTTTCAACCCAAAGAAGGTCACTTTGCTTCTGCATAACTTTCCTCTATACCTTTCCCAAACTTGGCAAACTGAGCGAGAAGCGCACTGAGTTGGATGTCGCTGTTTGCGCCCTCAGTTAATCGGAAATCGTATTCGCCGATGATGCCTGATAGGTCTGCTTTCTGCTGGGGAGTGAGGTCGCTCATTTTGAAGATCTCCCGCTGGACTTGGCGGATGATTTCGGTGCCTGAGAACCCATAGGAGCCCATGATGTCATACATTGTTTTTCTTGCTTCCATAAAGTCGCCGTAGAGTGCCTTGCGGATCATCTTCTGCACCTGCATGGGGCTAGCTTCACCGATAACCAGCGATACAGTTTTCTCGTCTACGCATCCTTCTTTGTATACTGAAGCCGTTTGCAATGCATTGATGGCGTGCCGTAGGTCGCCCTCAGAGAAATCCACAATTCTGTCAGCGGCTTCCGGAAGTAAAGTCACATGTTCTTTTTGGGCTATAGACTGTAAATGATCTTTCATCGCTTGTCTATCTACACGTGAAAAACGGAATATTGCACATCGGCTCTGGATGGGCTCGATGATTTTGCTTGATTGGTTACAGATCAGGATGAATCTGGATGTTCGGGAGCCGACTTCCATGATGCGGCGCAGCGCGGTTTGCGCTGGACCTGTCATCTGGTCGCTTTCGTCAAGGATAATAAGCGCGAAGGGTATGTTGCCTCCGAAGCCTGTGCGGCTGTATCGGCTGAAGTCTTTGATGCGGTCGCGAACAGTGTCGATGCCTCTCTCGTCTGAAGCGTTCAACTCCAGTGTGAAGCTACGCCAGCTGTCGCCGTAGAGTGTGTGGGCGATGGCGAGGGCAAGCGTGGTTTTTCCTGTGCCTGGCACACCAGCAAAGAGTAGGTGTGGCATGGTTTTGGGGTTTTTCATGAATGCTTTTAGGCTTTCAACGATGTCTTTTAAGCCTACGACTTCGTCGAGTTTTTTTGGGCGGTACTTTTCAACCCACATAAGTGCTTCTTCGGATGCTGCCATTAAAGGTGACCTTCCACAAATAATTAGGTACAATATCGTCTGGAATACTTAATTTAACTTTTCTGTAGATCAGCGGCTAGATTTAGGGTTGTTTTTTCTAGTAGTTGATGATGCCAGACGCCTCCTTACCTCATTATCTTCTCGAGGGCTTGGCTGCGGCATCGGTTTGCGTCTGCGTTTAGTTTAGTTGCTGGCTGGTTGAGGGGTATTCTATAAGCAGGCAGCAACAAAAGACCTATGCTGCTTACACGAGCCCCTTTGCCCATTTCTTTGCCGCATCCAACTCCCTTCATCTGGGTGCCCACGTTTAACCAGCCCCAACCCGTGACCAAAACAACAGTAAGAACTGTTGAGCATTTGTTGGCCTTTAGCAGTCAATGCCGCGGTTAACGTGTCGATGACGTTTTTGTCAGCTATACCTTTGCCCCATCCAAAGCAGGTCATGAAAAGCGCAAACCGCTTTCTACCATTCATTTCAGCGCCTCTAAGATAGCCAAGCAAATCCTCATGAGGTTGCCCCCTATAGATGCCTGTCCCAAGAAACACCACGTCATAGTCATTTAGGTTGACGGTTGCAGAGTCAGAAGTGACGCGTAGGCATGGGCATTTTAGTTCTGATGCTACTGCTATGGCGACCTTTTCGGTGTTGCCACTTCGGGTAGAATATAGAACGATTGATCTCATTTTTTCGCCTCCTGGTGTGCCTGGTTTTTGCTCAGTTGAAGAAGTTTTATGCCAACCATTACAATCCACACAAGCATGAGCAAACCGTTGATTGACCAAACCGTTAAACCTAAAGCGGAACCGGGCAGCCCAAACACGTTTGCGATGATGCCGACAATTGCCGTTGATTTACCGAACGCTTTACTTTTAAGCATTACAAGGGATATGATTAAGCCTGCAATTGCGCCGAATAGGAAAGTAACAGCCATGCCCGTTCCCTGTTCGGTGGCAAGAACTGCCTGTCCAGCAGCTAAGAGGCTGCTTCTCTGAAGTTCGGTGGTGGCGAGTGCATATTGGTTGCTTAGATTGAGCATTGCTAAGGCGTTGTTTGAAGCAAAATAGATGGTTATGCCTACAAAGTAGAGGAATGCAGCAATCGCCATAAACGATTCATGTAGCCGTCGCAATGCAACATAAATGCCAAGAATCATAAGCCCAGTTAAGGGGAAAAAAGCCGTTTCGAAGATGCCTAAAATAGCTAATCCGAGGACTGGATTTGTTTGAAGAAGCACAAACCAATCAGCAACATTGGTAGGCGTTGATGTGAGACTAGATCCGCTAATCTCGATCCCCACTTCAATTATGCCCAAAACAGCCGCTATGAGCGCTGCGGCGCCTCCCACCCTAAAGAGGCTCTTCCAAGGAGAACCAGTTACAGCTGGGTTTTCAGTGGACTGTGTTCTCATTGGTTTTTACCTCATCAGGGGTTTGTTTTTTGATTTCGGTTTCAGTTAGGTTAATCCTTAGAACGCCCTTTTTTCCGGTTACCTCTAAAATCTCATCTTCCACAAAAGTTGCCTCGAGCAGTTCGCCTATGGTTCCTTCAACGAGGACATTGTCGTATGAACCGTTGGTTAAAGTGACGTTTTTGAGATGAGTTTTCGAGTTAAGTTCGACAGAGAAGAAGCGTTCCTTGATTTCAGTTTTATCCATTGTTCTTTACCTCCGAAAAACTATTGGCGGCTGTGAAGATTACTTTTATTTGCCTACACTGTTCAATTGTATACAGAAGTGTGAATGTGTTCCTAGGGTGATTGGGTGGAAAATCAGGAAAGAATTGAGCGCCTTTACTTTGAACTTGCCAGCGAGAGCCGATTGGGTATACTGCGAGAGATAAATCGGCAGGAGGGTAAAATGCGGGAAATCGCAAGAAAACTGGATTTAACCACTACTGAAACATTTAGGCAGCTTCAACGTTTAAACGAAGCATTGCTAGTGCAGAAGCAGCCTGACGGCAACTACACCATCACCGAATACGGAAGATTTGTGCTGCAGCTGTCCGCTTCTTTTGAGTTCATCCATAAAAATAGACAGTTCTTTTCGCAACATGAATTTCGCAGGTTGCCGTATCAGTTTCTCAACCGAATAGGGGAACTCTCGCAGGCAACACTAAAAACAGATATGATGGAGAACATCAACACGGCAGAGCGCATAACACGGGAAGCGGACCAGTATATGTGGGGCGGCGGCGCAGAGCAACCTCTAAACATAGGACCCGCTGTGCAGGAAAACCTTCCAAAAGGCGTAAAATACAAGTGGCTTTTCCCCGAACGCTTCATCCCCAAACAGCCTCTTTCACCTGAGGTTTCCCGAGTTGTTGAGTGGAGAAGCTTTGAAGATATGCCAGTGAACATTGTTTTAACCGAAAAAGAAGCAGGCATAAGCTTTAGCCTCACAGGAGGAAAAGTAGACTACGTTGGATTCATCGGGAAAGACCCCGTTTTCCTCAACTGGGTTAAAGACTTGTTCCTGTATTACTGGGAAAAAGGGAAAAGAGCTAGTTAAGCAATGTCATTTCTTTTTTAACCGATTTTGCTGCCTTCCGCTATATCCTTCTCTGGTTGCAGAACCGTAACGTTGCCTGCTGTGTCTTCTGCCGCCAGAATCATGCATTGTGATTCAAGCCCAGCCAGCATACGCCGCTGCAAATTGAGCAGGAACACGCATTTTTTGCCCACCAACTCCTCGGGCTTATAGTATTTGAGTAAGCCCGCGATGCATTGGCGTTTTTCAGTGCCAAAGTCTACTTGGATTTTTATGAGTTTCTTGGATTCAGGAACCGCTGTCGCCTCAACGATTTTGCCTATCCGCAGGTCGAGTTTTGAGAAGTAATCGAAGGATATTTCTTCAGACATTGATTTCACGCTTAAACGCTATTTTAGTGCTTGTTTGATATTTACTTTGCCTTCTCCGCAAGCTCAATGCGCGTTTTCGTCGCTAACCTGTGTGCTTGCAGCAGCGGCTCGGGAATTCGGCTTCTTGAGCAGTGCCTGGCGATTTTGACGGCGGTTACCAGAGAAACCATGTGGCCAATGCTTACGTAGACGGGTTTGGCGCCTACTTTTGTGGTCACGACTTCGCCGATAACTTCGCCCTTATCCATCAACAATGTTTTTCCATCGGCTTCGGTTGGTTCCCCGATGAGTCTGCTCTTGGCTGCCCCGACCGTTGGTTTCCCCAAAACTAGACCGAGGTGGCTGGCGAATCCACAGCGGTACGGATGAGCCCACCCCTGTGCATCAACCAAAAAGACATCAGGCTGCAGCTTTAGCCGTTTAATAGCTGCTATAGCGGGCGGGATTTCTCTAAAAGACAGCAGAGTCGGCACATAAGGCATCTTCACAGGGCAAGTTGCAACCGCAGATTCCAGAAGCCCAAGCGTGTTATAGTCATAAACAGTTACTGCCCCAACGCCTAGTTCGCCAACGTAGGAAACATCCACGCCACCGACCAAGCGGATTTCTTTGGGCAATCGATCCTCGCGGATAATCAGTTTGGACAGGCGGAGTTGGGTGTCATGAGCCTTTTTTACAGAAAAACTCTGGGATAGCTTGGGCAATTATTTTTTACCCTTAACTTGCTTAGGTCGGTCTTTGGGTTTGGGCGGCTGGAACTTTTTTAGGTAGTCTTCAAGCGATTTCCTGCGGACTTCAACAGTTATGTCGCCCCGAGTAGTTTCGATGATTCTGCGGGCGATGTCGGATTTATGGCGGAGTCCGGGAACGAGCATGTAGGCTTCATCTAAGGCGAGGAGTTGGATGAAGATTTGATCCATAAGTTCGAGGCATCGCACGCCTTTTTCAACTTCACCCTCCCGTAGGTAATCAAGTGCTAGGCGCCTGTATTCGCCGATGACATCCGCTAAACCCAAAACAAAATCGACGGAGGGAACTTTGATTTCGGCGGGGGTGATAAATCGGTCTTCTTTAACTAGCGTCAATAGTATATTTGCTTCTGAGTACTCCTGCAAGGCTGCGCTGAACATGCCGCCGTAAACAATTTCTGGGCATTCATCAGCCATTTTTTGTAGATTGGCTATTAATTCTTTAGCGTTTTCCAAAGTTCGCTGGGCGTCGTCGAGTTTTTTTTGGTGAAGAAGCAGTGTCGCTTGTTTTGAGAGGCTTGTGGCTTTACGCATGCTTTCATGTGTTTCCTCGCGGACTTTGTTTTTTGCCATTAACTCGTTTTTGATTTGTTGGATGACGTTTTCTAGAGAAGACAAAGTGGCACCTATAGAAGAATGGTTTGGGTGGTTTATTTCAATTTCTAGCTATTCGGTTGCTTGGGGGCACTGCCATTTCTCAACCATGATTTTGCTGTCGCCCAACTCAAAGCTCACTTTAACAAAAATGGTGTCTGAGCCTTTAAATGGGAACATGCTGTCCTCTGCCAAATCCTTGGGTAGATAAACTAGGTATTTTCCGTCTTTTCTCCGGAATAATCTTCCTCTTCCTTCACTTACCATATATTGCTACCGCTTGCTTATCAGTTAATCAATTGCATTTATTGATTGAACTGTATTTAAATTTATCCGAACCTAACGATTTTTTATCCGTTTAAATCCGTTTTTTTCCATTTTTTGCTGAAATTGCCGCCAAAAAACACACAGGTCGATATACTCTTTAGGTTTATCTTACATAATTTCGACCTAAAGATAAGCGGCTTAGCCACTGCCCAATTGAATCGGCTTCTCTAATTTGCTAAGAAGGACAACGCGGCTTTCTGGCGCCTCATTGATTACTCTGTAACCCGTTTTTTCTGCTAGTTGAGCAGCGAACTTTTTGACTTCGTCATGCATGGGCATACGATCAAAGCCTAGCCGCAAATTCGAAAACCCAATATGCATGTAAGCTTTGGCTTCAATGTAGGTGGGCTGTGCCTTCTCAACAAGCTTGGCGTAACCGTCGATTTGATCCATGTTGTGGTCTTTAACCATTGTCATACGGATTGCTGTGGGGCAACGGAAACTCTTTAGCAGTTCAAGTGTCTCGTTGAGTTTAGCCCATGCAGCTGGAAATTGCGGTCGGCAGACTCTTCGGTAGACTTCTTCGTTTGGTGCACAGAGGGAAACGTAGAGTTGCGTGGGTTCCTGACTAAGTTTTGAGAGCTTGGATGGCAAAGTGCCGTTGGTTACAAGGAAAGTGGTTAAGCCCCTCTGGTGGAACAGGCGGATCAATTCTCCGAGCGGTTCATAGAGTGTGGGTTCGCCAGTCAGGCTGATAGCTACCTGTTTGGGTCTTTGTGCCTCTTGGAATTTGCGCCAATCCGTCTTCTCATTACCTTTATAGCCGGAGATGATTTTCTCCTGTGCCCTAAAGCAGCCTTCGACGATTTGTTCAGGCGTATCCTTGTTGGGGTTGCGCATTTCATCCCATCGCACCTGCATGTCGCCGCTCTGAGCTCTCCAACAGAACAGGCACTGCTGCGTACAGTAGTACAGCGACGGCGTCATCTGTATACAGCGGTGGCTTTGGATACCGTAAAACTTCTGTTTATAGCAGGGTCTATTGTTAACTATGGATTCGTAGAGCCATTTGCACCTTTTTACGGCTGAGTGAGCACCGATTAAGTGGTATTTTTGTTTTTTCAGCGCGGCTAAAAGCGGAGAGGCAGCAGTTTGTTCCACGGATGATACACCGGTTTATGTTACTTTAACAAGTACAGTCTTTTAAAAATCCCTATGTGAAACAGGTTTTTTGACGACAGATTAGGCGGCAAGCTGTTTTCTTCTGTTTTTGTCCCTTAGTTGGGTAGTTAATGGTAAAGTTTAAAATCGTCCCCTAATCTAACATGAGCATAAGCTAAAGCGCCTAATTTGGAGCTGAATCGTCTGAACCGTGGAATTGTTGCAGTCACCATGCTATTGCTTGTTATTCTTGCCGTCATACCGGTTCCTTCAGGTACTTTAGCGCAAGGTTCTAGTGTAAACATTCTCCAATTAACTCAAAACGGAACCCCCGCAACATCAGCCAACCTTGAAGGCACAATTAGTTCTCTAAACGGCACCTACCAAATTATAATAGGCAAAATCATAGTTGCCAGCGGAACTTCGCAAGGCTACAGTGTTCGGACAAATTTCACAGTCCCCGAACTTCCCGCCGCAACCTACGCGCTGACACTTCGAGACGTAGCATTAAATGCAAACGCTACAAGCCAATTCACCATTAACACCGGCTACACCGTTACCCCCATGTCTCCTATAATTCAAGAGGGCAGCAACATAGTCTTGAACGTTGCAGTTATGGGCGGTCATCTAGGCACCTTTTATGGCGCAAGCATCACTGTTAAACTTCCCGGCGGCGCCACCTATACGGCACCGGTAACGCTGGGGACTTCCAATGTTAAAGGAACTGCAAGCGGACAGGTTACCTTTCCAGGCGGCAGTTTCTCTCCGTCTGATGCGTCAACAAGTTATGCTGGCACTTATCAGGTAGCTTTTAACCAGAGCTTGGCGACTGGTCAATTCAAAGTAGGCATCCTAGACGCAGCCTCATACCACCGTGGAGAAACAGTGGGTATACACGCCGTAGGGTACCAGGCAAATCAGGCTGCCACCATAACGATCACCAACGGTGTTGGCACAGTTATTGACACTAAATCTGTGACTGCCTCAGCAGGCGGTGTTATCGATACCCAATGGGTTGTTGTAGACAACGCTCCAATGGGGGAGCTAACCCTGAAAATAGTGGCTGAGGGCACAGCTAAGATTCCGCAGGATCAGCAAACCTTCACCGTTTTGGGCTACTCTGTTGCCGTGCAAGTTATCAACCTATCAGGCAAAGCCGTGCCAAACGTTGTAGTTCAAGCCACAGATTCAACAACCAGTGCATCCTTAAACGCAACAACAGACCTCACAGGAATGGCTTCTTTTAAGCTGGAAAAAGGCAGCTATGGATTAACAGCCTTTCTAAACGGCATGGTTATTGGGCAGACAAACGTTACAGTCACTGGCGAAGCAAACATTACGCTTCGCTGCCAACTAACCGATATGACGATTGCAGTGGAAACCGCCAGCGGTATCGCTATGCCCTTTGTTAACTTAGCCATAAAATACAGCTACCAAAGCGGCACCATATCGAGGTCTGGCTCAGTTTCAGGTCAAACTGGCCCCGATGGCACCTTCACCTTATCGTCTACCCTAGCAGGCGCAACCTACACTATAGAGGCGTCCCTCTACAATCAAATCTTCAATGATCAAAATAACACAGTGAATAGTCCAACCGATCAGGCGGCTTCGCTGGTTAAAATTATTTGCCCAAACAGAAACATGACTTTAGGCATAACAGGCTACGATAACCAACCAATTCCCGGCGCACGTATCGAACTTGTTGAGCTGTCAAATGGATTGTTCTATTCGGGCACTACAGATAGTACAGGCGTAGCTTCATTGCAGCCGACCTTTGGAATCTACCGAATCAGGGTTTACAAAGACAACGCTTTAATCAGCCAGGCGAATCTGCAGGTTTTCAACAACACCAACCAACAAATGCGCTGTACACTCTACGACATTACGCTTTCTGTTTCAGTGGTTGACTTCTTTGGCGCACCCATTCCAAACGTAAACGTCACCCTTAACGGCGCCGCACAAACCTCAGCCGTCACCCAAAGCAACGGCGTAGCAACTTTTAACAACGTAATCGGTGGTAACATGCAGATAATCGCTCAGCCGCAGGACACACAGGACGCCGCCCAAGCCATAACACTAAACATTAATGAACCCGCTACCGTGCAAATAAAAATCGACAAGTATGTCTCAATCGGCGGCATGTTGGTGCAGGCTACCACTTTAATTTCCGCAGTTATAGTGCTTATCGCAGTGCTCTTGTTTGTTATGGTAGAGTTTGGTCGCCGTCGAAGAAGTCTTCAATCCGCTTCACTGTAAATATCTTAGATTACACCCTTTAATAGAATAAAGTTTATATGGCAACTAAAGAACATAAGAGAAAACAAGGACTCACAAAACACCAAGATTTTAACCATTGAGGTGAATCTGTTGGCTCAAACAAAAGCTTGTTCTCCAACATGCCAATCCTTCAAATGTGGTAAAAACGCTGCCCTTTTCCGCAGAGACTCAGTTTGGTGCAGGGACGGCGAGGAACCCTGCAACGTCGCAAAATGCACCTACGCCATGTGCTTCAAAAGGCGATTGCTACCTGGCGCAGTATGCGGAGAAACAGTGAAACGTAAAACCGTTGAGAGAGACTTTGATGATGACTTCTACGAAGAAGACAAGTCAGCTGTCAAGTTGAAGGGGAAAGCGCTGCGTAAACTCGGAGACCAAGACTACTATTAAAAATATATGAAAAAACAAAAATTATTGCTCGTGCAAAGCACGAGTTAACCTTTTCTTATTTTGACTGAACCCTTTTTACTACTGGCGGCTTAACTTTCTTTAGGATGCGGTATCCGCAGATGATGCATTTGGTTTCTCCGCCTCTTAGTTCTAACTCCTCAGAGGGTACTCTTGAGCCGCATCTCATGCATTCGTAGACGATTCCTGATTTTTCCATGAACAATACGCCTTTAGCTACAAAGAAAAGCATTTTACTTTTAAACATTTCCAATATTAATGTACATTGGGGATATGTAGTTGAGAGTTCGCCTCAAAGAAAAGCTCGCTGGTCAGATGCCGCCTGAGGCTTTAAGTAAAGTTTACAGTTCCTTTGATTTAATCGGTGACATAGCCATAATTAAAGCGCCAAACAACCCAGTCTACGCCCAAGCAGTAGCAAAACAGATCATGTCAACGCACAAGAAACTCAAAGCCGTCTATAACCAGGCTAGCCCAGTTATGGGTGACCACCGAACCCGACAGTTGACTCTGCTGGCAGGAGAAAACAAAACCGTTACCCAGCACAAGGAAGCAGGCTGCGTCTTCACGGTTGATGTGGAGAAATGTTATTTTTCGCCTCGGCTCTCGCATGAACGCTTACGGATTGCAACTCAGGTTTCACCAAAAGAAACAGTCATAAACATGTTTGCTGGAGTCGGCTGCTTTAGTGTAATAATCGCCAAAACAGTGCCAGAAACCAAAGTTTACTCGATTGATGTTAACCCAACTGCACATGGGTTTATGGTTGAGAACGTTAGGGTAAATCGGGTCTATGGCAGGGTTCACCCAATTCTTGGCGACTCAAAAGAAATAGTGGAGAAACAGTTAAGAGGCGTTGCTGATCGGGTGTTGATGCCGCTGCCCGAAAAAGCCCTCCAATATCTGCCAGCCGCGGTTTCGGCGCTTAAGAAGTCTGGCGGATGGATCCATTACTATGATTTTCAACATGCAGTGGGGCAAGAGGATGCCAGAGAGAAAACAGAGCAAAAAGTCGCTGCGGCACTTGACAGTTTAGGCGTCCACTACATGTTCACATGTTCACGGATAATCCGCAGTACGGGTCCAAACTGGTACCAGACAGTGCTGGATATTCAAGTAACCGCTTTCCCAAACAAGCTTTAATAACTCAACGTTCACCTATTCTAAATCGTGGATTACACATGAAACGTAAGCTTATGGATATCCTTGCTTGCCCCATCGACAAGTACCACCCCCTTGAACTGCACGTTTTCGAGGAGAAAGACGAGATCGTAGAGGGCTTAATTGTCTGCCCCAAATGCCTCCGCTGGTACCCCATCCGAGACGAAATCCCCGAAATGCTTCCCGACGAGTTGCGCAAGGAAGCCGAGGATTTGCCGTTTCTAAAGAAATGGAAAGACAAAGTGCCCCCAAAAATTGTTTCTGAAGGTAAACCTTTCAACCTAAAATAATTTTCTAATTTTTGTCTGTGCATCCGATTGCTTTTTTGTTTTTCTAGTTTAAGAAGAAAATGCCGCCCTTATTCTTCTTCTACCTGTGGGTTTGGCTGCGGCGTCTGTTTTGGCGTCTGCGTTTGCGAGGCGTTGCTGGCTGGTTGTGGAATATTCCTCAAGCAGAGGCGTGTTTTTGGCTTGTTAACACAACTGTATAAGTGGCGTTCGCTAGCCTGTCGACATACCTTAATCCCCTAAAAACGCTTATAGCCCAAGCGCCCAGTGAAGCGGGAAGAAAAAACTTTCAGAGAAAAGGGGGCTTTTTTCAAAAAGAGCCAGAGCCCTAGTTTTTCAGTTGTACAGCCATGTTTTTAGCTGAAGACTGCATAGCGGCAGTTGCAATTTCTAAGGCTTTTACGCCATCTTCGCCAGTTACAATCGGCTTAGCGGTTTTGTTGATGCAGTCGACGAAGTGCTGCAATTCTGCTTTGAGGGGTTCTTGGAATGCAAGGCGTGGCTGTACGGTTTGAGTTTTCTCTTCGATCCAGAGGTCTTGAGTGTTATAGTCTAGGCGCATGATTGCTTCTGTGCCCGTGGCGACGAGGGTTCGCGTTTTATAAGGGGTTAGCCAGTTGGATTCGATGAAAGCTGTTTCACCGTTTGCGTATGTTAGCATGATTTGGGCGTAGTCTTCGAACTTTTGGATACGTTTACTGCCCATTTTAGCGTAAACAGAAATTGGGTCTTGTTTAGATATGAACCGCATGACGTCTATGTCATGGATGGCTGTGTCTTTGACGACGCCGACGTCGCCTATGCGTTCTGGCCATTGTGAGACGCGTTTGGCGGTGACGCTGACTAAGTCGCCGATTTTTTTGTTTTCAACTGATTGGCGGATGAGTTGGAGTCCGGGGATGAAGCGCATTAGGAAGCCCACGGTTAGGTGGAGCCCGTTTTCGTCTGCGGTTTTTACTAGCTGTCGTGCCTGCTCTGGCGTGGTTGACATGGGTTTCTCGACAAGTACATGTTTGCCGGCGTTTAGTGCTTTCATGGCTTCTTGGTAGAGGATTGTTGACCATGTGCAGACGTTAACTGCCTGGATGGATTTGTCTTTGAGCATCTCTGTGCTGTCGGAGTAGGCTTTTGCTCCGTACTGGTCAGCCATAGCTTTAGCTCTTTCAGTGTTAACGTCGCATACTGCAACTAACTCTGTTGAGGGGAGTTCTTTGTAGACTCGGGCGTGGTTTTTACCCCACTGCCCAGTTCCGATTACCGCAACGCCAAGTTTAGTCATTTCTGTTCGAATCCTCTTCCGAGTCCACGGTATATGAATCCTTCTGTGTCAACCTGTGTGGGCTCAAATTTGCCCACTAAATCCACTACTGCTGAGGGCGATTTCATCAGCGCTTTAAGCTTCTTTAGGTTAAGGTGATTAAATTGTTCCTTAGCGGATAACACCACGAGGCAGTCAGCGCCTTCTATGGCTTCATTCAAACTTGTCTTAACCACTTCTGAATCCTGGGTCCCCTTTTTGGCGGTGGGGTCATAGATGGTTACTTTGGCGCCTTTCTGCTCAAGAAGCTTCACAAAGCAGCCAGTGTCAGACGGCGGGTTCAATGCGCCTAAAACCGCGACTTTGCCCCTTCTGAGTGTTTTGCCGCAGCTCCGCAGTCCCTCATGTGTCAAGTTTACCGCGTGCTTGACCATGTCCTCGTTTATTTGTCTTGCCAAAGTTGCAATTTTCAGTTTAGCGTTTAGGTTTTCGGCGCCTTCCAAGAGAAGGTATGCTTCGCTGTTTTCTTCTTGGGCGATTTTTGGTCGAAAACTGGGGTTGTTAAGGTCAAGGGCGTCGAGGACTTTGAAGTAGTCTATGCTTGCGGTTTCACAGAAAACTGCTAATTCATTAGTTAGTGCGGTTGCTACATCCTGTCTGGCTACTGTAAAGATGGCGGCTGCTTCAGCGGTTTTTAAGCTGCCGACCTCTCTAATATGCCTCGACAGAGTCCCCAGTATGGCGACGGCGGCCTGCAAGCTTGTTTGGTCGGTTGCTGCGACCCAAAGCTCCAAATCCGCTGGAGACGCCGACGTGTCTATTAGGGGGCTGTATGCTAAAGCGAAATCTGCGCCAACTTTAAAGCCGGATGTGTTTTCCAGCAGCTCCTTGAGGGTTCCCTCCATAAAGTCTAAACCCGCGATTCCCCCATAAATGACAAGGGTTCCCTGATGAAGAGCGGCTCCAATTTGCTTGCATGTATTCACTAAACTCGCAAAATCATTCTTTTTTTGGTCATTAGCTTTAGCAGTGATGGCAACGACTATGATGTCGCTTTGGGCTACCGCCTTCTTTAGTTCACCGGTAACATCAATTTTTTCGTTTGCAATATGCTTTTTTAGTTTGGCTTCAACTTCAGGCATACCAAAAGCAGTTTTTCCCTTTGCAACTTTTTTTACCACGCTGGCGTCTGCATCGGTGCAGATGACATTGAATCCTGCATCCGCAAAAGCGTTTGAGTAAAAGATGCCTTTACGCCCACAACCTACAACGGCAACTCTGAATTTTTGGCGTTTCTCGGGGGTATCCACTTCTTGGGGGGTAAGGTGTAGAACAGGGGGCAAGGGGTTTCCTCAGATGTGTTAGCGCCTATATGGTTGCTAAGATTTTTTCAAGCTTGTCAGTGTAGTTTGCCACTAGCTTTAATGCTTTTTCATGGTCTTTAGCTTCCGCGTATAGTCGAAAGACTGGTTCGGTGCCGCTTGGTCGAATCAGAATTGCGCTGCTGTCTTTGAACCAGATTTTGACGCCGTCAATTGTGCTGACGTTTTCGTTTTTGACTTGCTCATAGATTTTTTGTTGCAATGCCTCTTTCTTTTCGTTGGGGCATTCGATTTTGCCTTTCTCGATGAAATACTGCGGTTCCTCAGCGACTAGTTGCGCGAGGGATTTGCCTGTTTCCGCCATAATGTTAAGCAGTAGCGCGGTTGTCATGGCGCCGTCTCGGACTGCTTGGTGTGGGCGGTAAAAGATGCCGCCGTTTTCTTCTCCTCCTAAATTGGCGCCTTCCGCTTTCATCGTCTGCGAAACCGTGACGCTGCCGACTTTGGTCCAGATTAACTGTCCCTTGTAGGCTTCCACCGTGTCTTTGATGAGGGTGGAGCTGCTTACTGGCGTGACGATTTTGGCGCCTGGATTCTTGATTAGGTATTGTTTTATGACTACTGCAAAGGTTTTGTCGCCCCAATAGATGGTGCCGTTTGAGTCAACAAAGATGGAGCGGTCTGCATCACCGTCAAAGGCGACGCCCATGTCAGCTCCCAGAGCTTTCACTGCTGCAGCTAGGGTGCCAAGGTCTTCAGGTCTGGGTTCGGGCAGTCTTCCCGGGAAGGTGCCATCTATGTTAGCGTTTATTGTTGTGCATTTGACGCCTAACTCTCTGAGCAGGGGTGGCAGGGCGATTCCTCCGACGCTGTTTGCTGCGTCTGCGACGACATGAAAATGTTTGGAGGCGATTGCTTTAGCGTCGACATGCTTTTTGATGGCGTCTTTGTATTCGTCGTTGATGCCGGGTAACTCATGCTTCTGACCGAGTTGATCCCATGGGGCATAGATGATTTTGTTGTCAAAATAGATGTCTTCAATTTCTGTTTCCTGTTCATGGCTGGTTTCGATGCCGTCGCTCCAGATAACCTTGATGCCGTTGTATTCTGGCGGGTTATGTGAGGCGGTTATGATTACTCCACCATCCATTTTGTGGTTTTTCACCGAAAACTGTAGAGCGGGCGTCGATGCCATACCTGCAAAATAAACGTCTACTCCAGTAGCTACTAACCCAGAAATGACTGCTTTGGAGAACATGGGGCCGCTGGTTCTTGCATCATGACCCAGAAGCAATCGTTTACCTTTTCCAAAAAAAGTTCCAATTGATGCCCCAACTTTAATTGCCATTTCAGGCGTCAATTCAACGTTGACTAGGCCTCGGACGCCGTTTGTTCCAAAAAGCTTTCGTGTACTCATAACCTTCAACTCGAATCTTAGGTATTATAAGACAGTCGGGAATGATCTATAAAATGTTTTCAGAAATCTCTTTGGCGGGACACACCGCTGATCCATCCCGCATGTGAACGTATTCCCGGACTTTTGCTTGGTCAGCGATTATGCAGCCCCTGCCTATGTCGGCGTGTTTACCTATGCGTGCGCCTTCGCCGATGATTGCTCCATGGAGGCTGACGAAGTCGCCGATTTCTGCTTCAGGGAAAACTACTGAGTTGGTTATGGTTACGTTTTTGCCGACTTTAACGTCTTTTCCCAAGATAGCGTATGGACCGATGACTGATTTTTCGCCCATAGTGACGCCGTAGTCTAGGGCGACGGGCTGCTTTATCTCAAAATGCCCTGCAGGGGGGTTTTTTAATGTTTGAACGATTGAGTCAAGTATGGTTTTGTTCGCCTGCAAATACTCAGTTGGCTTCCCAATATCCATCCATAACCCGTTGATGCGGCAACCCACCATTCTACCCGCTTCAACAACTTTTGGGAAAACCTCCCTTTCAATAGAGACCGCTCTGCCCTCGGGGATTAAGTCAAAGATTTCGGGGCTCAACACGTAGGCTCCTGCGTTAATGAGGTTACTTGGCGCCTGCCCCTTCGGCGGTTTCTCGATGAATCGCCTAATGCAGTTGCCCTCGCAGAGTTCAGCGACGCCGAAGCTGCTTGGATCATCAACGCTGCAGAGCGCCATTGTGGCTATTGCATTGGTTTTTCTGTGAACTTCAAGCAGTTGCTTGTAATCTATTTCAGCGAAGATGTCGCCGTTTAAAACGATAAAGGGTTCGTCGTGCCCTATGAGTTTCTCTGCCTTTTTGATTGGTCCACCTGTGCCGAGGGGTTTTTTGGGAGGGTCAATGGAGAATTTGACTTTTAAGCCGCATTTCGGCGGTTTCTGTTGGCGGATATAGAACTGTGTTAACGCGTTGACTGCTAAGATGGCTTCGTCTACGCCGTCTTTGGCTAAGCGCTCAAAAATCCATTGCAGCAGAGGCTTATTAACTATGGGAAAGAGCGTTTTGGGTCTACTGCAGCTCAAGGGTCGAAGTCTGGTGGCGAAGCCGCCGGCTAAAATCAACGCCTTCACATTGTCACCTATATGTTGACTACATTATGGGCTTGTTTTTGTATATAAAGAAGTATGGATTTAGCAGGGCTAACAAGTTACTGCCAAATTATCGTTATGCTCGAAGTCGAAATCTAATTTTTCCATTGCGATGTCAACTGGTTTTTCAAGTCAAAGAAATTAAGAAAAAAGGCAACTTGTTATTCCCACTCTATGGTTGCAGGCGGTTTATGCGTGACATCGTAAACCACGCGGGTAACCTGCGGAATCTCATTGGTAATCCGGGTGGAAATCTTCTCCAGCACCTCGTAGGGCAACTTGGCAAAGCTGGCGGTCATGGCTTCTCGACTCTCCATTGCACGCACCGCAACCACGTAGCCATACGCTCTTGCATCGCCTTTGACGCCTGTAGCTTTAGTGTCAGTTACCACTGAGAAGTACTGCCAAAGACCCTCTGCGAAGGCACATCGCTCGATTTCTTCCCGCACGATTTTATCTGATTTCTTTGCAATCATCACTTTTTCGTCTGTTAAGGGTCCGATGATGCGGACGGCTAAACCGGGGCCAGGAAATGGCTGGCGATTAACAATTTCCTTGGGTAAACCAAGCATACGTGCGACTTTCCGCACCTCGTCTTTGTAGAGGTCGCGGAGGGGTTCAAGAATCTTTTTGAACTTAATTTTTTCTGGTAAACCCGCCACGTTGTGGTGGCTTTTTATTTTGTCGCTGTTTTTGCGGAAGCCCGATTCAATCCTGTCGGGGTAAATGGTGCCCTGTATGAGGTATTCAGCGCCTGACTCATTAGCGATTTCCTCAAAGACACGGATAAATTCTTCACCCATAATTTTCCGTTTAGTTTCTGGCTCAGTGACTCCACGGAGCCTCTTCATGAAGCGTTCCTGTGCGTCGGCGACGATAAAGCGGATATCGAATTTTTCGAATGCCGCACGGATCGCTTCAGTTTCGCCTTCACGCATGAAGCCGTGGTCAACGTAGACTGCGGTTAATTTTTCACCCAGGGCTTTTGCGGCTATGGCTGTGGCGACGCTTGAGTCTATACCGCCGCTGAGTCCGATGATGGCTCTGCCGCCGGCTGTTTCAGTCTGCAGTTCCTTAACCATTTTTGGGATCAGGTCTTCCATTTGCCAGTTAGCCTGCGCCTTGCATACTTGGAAGATAAAGTTCTGCAGCATCCGCATTCCATGCTCAGTGTGGATGACTTCTGGGTGCCACTGTAAACCATAGATGGGTTTAGTTTTGTGCCGGAACGCCGCGACTGGGCAGTTGTCGGTGTGGGCAAGGGATTCGAAACCTGGAGGCGGCGCCATGACGGTGTCACCGTGGCTCATCCAAACCTGCTCTTTCAAGCTCAAGCCCTCAAGGATGCCGACGGGTTTGTCGATGTCGACTTGGGCTATGCCGTATTCTTTACATGTGGCAGGTTCAACTTTGCCGTTGACTATCTGCGCTAACAGTTGGTGACCGTAACATAAACCCAGTATGGGTAAGTTGACGTCTAAGATGTGTGGGTGGAGTTTGGGCGCGTTTGGTTCATAGACGCTTGAGGGTCCGCCTGAGAGGATTAATCCTTTAACGTTGAATTTCTCGTTTAGCGCCGCTACTTCTTGGGGTGAAATGTCATGGGGAACGATTTCTGAGTAGACGCCATGCTCCCGTATTCTGCGTCCGATTAGGTGGCAGTATTGGCCGCCGAAGTCAAGGACAAGTATGGTGTCATATTTAGCTGGCATAGGGGCTCAGGGACTATTGGGGTTTAGGCTCTAATTTAAGATTACTATCTTTTTTCTGTTAAAGCAAACCTTCTGGATGTTTAAATGCGGCTTCGGAAGGGTCTTTTAAACTAAACTTTTATTAACTATCTTGCCAGATAGTCAAAAGAGTGTTCCATAAAATAGGGTTAAATTGGAAGAACGTACAGGAGAAGAAACAATTATGGAATTAAACGAGACTGATGTAAAAATCCTCCAAGGGCTCTTGGAAGACGCTAGGTTTTCAAGTAGACAAATCGCTAAAAACGTCGGCGTTTCAGTAGGCACCGTTCTCTCCAGAATAAAAAAGATGGAGGACGAAGGTCTCATAAAAGGATACTCAGTCATACTTGACCATGAGAAACTGGGTTACCAACTAACCGTACTCACAGAAATCACTGTTTCAAAAGGCAGATTGGTGGAAACAGAAAATGAAATCGCAAAGATACCCAACGTCTGCGGAGTCTACGACGTCACCGGCTTAACTGACGCCATCATCATCGCCAAATTCAAAAGCAGAGAAGATCTCGGTGCATTCACAAAAAAACTGCTTGCACTGCCATACATAGAGCGCACCAATACACATGTCGTTTTAACGACGGTTAAAGAGAACTTCCGCCTGCTTTAGAAGCAAGATCTTTTCTTTTTTTCCCAAGCTAAACATGTGATCACAACCTCTTTGGATGGAAAAGGGGGAAGCTAATGCCCTCTTGGATTCTTTCTAAACAACAGAACCGCCAGAATAGCAAATTGAAATTATGTAGAAACCTCCTTTTTCAGTTTATCAAAATTTTGTGTATCTGCTTGCGGTTTGCTCCACAACCAGCCAGCAACGCAGCACAGACATAGAAGCCAAAAAGCAACCGCCCACACAATCCCTTGGAAGAAGAAGAAATAAGAGGGGTCCAAGGCAACAACCAAAATAAAAAACCAACACATAACCAAACATTTGAACTACTGCTAAATGAGGGGAGCGTGTTCCCTGAGAGCAACAGAACTTGGCGGTCTACATCTTGTCTGGGGCGGTTACACCAATCAAGTTTAAAGCGTTTCTCATGGCAATCTGTATGGCTTTTGTTAGGGCGATTCTGGCTTCACTGAGCTGTGGCGAGTCAGCTTTAAGCACTGGATAAGCGTTGTAGAAGGTGTTGAATTTGTCAGCTAAGGCGTTAGCATAGTCAGCCACCATGCAGGGTTTAAGGTATTCTGCAGCTTCGATAAACATGTCAGCGAATCCTGCCAAGTTTAGAATTAACTCTTTCTCAAGGCGCTCAGCTAGCAAGGCGAAGTCTGGGTTTTCAGCTTCATGCCCCGCTTTTCGCAGGATACTGCAGGCTCTGGCATGAGTATACTGGACATATGGGGCGCTGTTGGTTTCAAAGTTAAGCACACGCTCCCAAGTAAACACCACAGGCTTACCAGGATCCACATCGACAAGCGCATAGCGAACGGCACCTAAACCGACAAAATCCGCGATCTTGCGCTTTTCCTCTTCCGAGAGCAAGGGCGACCGCTTTGAAACTTCCTCGTAGGCGCGGCTGACTGCTTCATCAAGCACTTCGTCGAAGGTTATGTAGTGTCCACGGCGACTGCTCATCTTGTAACCCGGCAGCGTCACAAGGTTGTAAGCGAAATGCACAAGGTTATCAGCCTGCTCGCCGAAGCCCATAGCGTAAAGCGCCAGCTTCAGCTGCAACTGCGCCAGCGACTGCTCCATACCGATGACATTGATAACTTTCTTTGCATGCTTAAACTTCCAGATAGTGTAGGCGATGTCGCGGGTGGTGTAGAGCGTGGTGCCGTCGGCGCGTACAAGCGTCAGCGGAGGAACCTCGTTGTTTTCGCTTATGCCCAGCTTCTCTTTAAGGCTTAGGACATCTGCGGCTTTGTCAGCGTCGAACTGGAGAACGCCCTTTTCGTTAAAAATAAATGGGGTCGCCTTTAACCTCGCCATAACCTCGTTAACCTGCGGCGTCCACACGAAGTCGCTTTCCCAATCCCACGAATCATACGTTACCCCAACACGCTTCATCGTCTGCCGAAAACCATCAAGGCATAGGTCGCTGACTTCACGGATCAATTCTTTTGCTGCTGGCTGCCCATCTTCGTATGCCCGGTTTAGACGGTTGATTTCTTCTTCTGGGTTTTGGTCTTCGCCGATTTTTGCGAGCAACGCGTCGAAGAGCACGGGGTATTTCTCTTTGAGTTCCGCCGCGATTGATACCCACTCGTCAAGTTCCCTGTTCGTTTTAACTAAGTCATCAGCGTTGTGCATGGCGATGGCTTTCTCTTTTACCGCTTTAAGCCTGTTAATCTCAACAAGACAGGCTGTTACAGTGTAAATTTTGCCGACAAAAAGGTCAGTTTTCTCTGTCGGTTTAGGCTTACCCAGCTTCGCATATCCATATGCAACCACGCTGGACTGGCGACCCACATCATCGATATAGTAATGCACAGAAACAGTGTTTCCCCTGCGTTCCAGCAGACGCGCCAACGCATCACCTATCATGGGGTTTCGGGCTTGCCCAATATGGATAGGATGGAGCGGGTTGACGCTCGTGTGTTCCACAATGATATTTTTGGGCTCCGAAGCTTTGACGAAACCGTAGTTATCGTTCAATTTCTTGATGGATTCTAAGGTTAATGCACTGAATCTTGGGAAGTTAACATAGAAGTTTATGTAGCCTGCACCTGCGGGCTCCACTTTTTCAATCAAATCGAACCTTGACTGGTCAATGGCAGCGACTAAGTGCTGGGCTAATGGAAACGGTTTCTGGTTAAGTTTCTTGGCTAGCTCAAAGCATAGCGAAGTCGCCAATTGGCCATAGTCGATGTTTGGAGTTTTCTTGAGCGAAATGGATGGCGCTTTTATTTCGGGCATAGTTTTCTTTATCGCTTCTGCTAAGGCAGCTCGGCATTCTTCTCTGAACAGTTCAAAGGGGTTCCGTGCAATCAAGAGTATATGCACCATACTTTCTTGGATTAGTTAGTCTTTCTGCGGAGTTATATTTTAAAATGTGGCGACACATTTATGTGTCTACTGGATGCAAAATGCGATGAATACGAAGATAGTCTATTCAGAAAAATGTCTAGGCTATGGAACATGGCATATCGAAGGTCCACAACGCGTAAAAATTGCCTCTGAAGTCCTAAAAGCAAAAGGCTACGAATTTATTGAACCCACTACAGCCACTGAGGACCAGATCAGCGCGGTTCATGATATGGAGTACATTTGGAACGTCAAAAAAGGCTTGGTTGAAGACTCCGACACTCCCGCATACGACAAAATCTTCGATTATGCAAGCTTATCTGCTGGCGCCGCGATACTGGCGGCTAAAATTAACGGGTTTTCCATTACACGGCCACCAGGTCATCACGTTGGAAAATACGGCGCCGCATTGGGCGTTTACACGCGTGGATTCTGCTATTTTAACAACATCGCTATTGCAATCAAAGAACTGGATAAAAAAACCCTGATTTTAGACATCGATGGACATCATGGCAACGGTACACAGGAAGTATTCCTCGGCGATGAAACGATTACTTTTATTTCACTCCATCAAACCCCAAATTATCCTGGGACAGGTCTCACAACCGAAAGCAACTGCATAAACTATCCGCTGCCACAGGACGTAGGCGGAAAACGTTTCCTCAAAGCATTAGATGAAGCGTTAAACCTTGTAGATGCCGGAAAATTTGAGGTTCTTGCTGTCTCTGCAGGCTTTGACACGCACAAATGCGATCTGGCAACTTTAGGGTTAGTTGAGCAGGATTTCTTTGAAATAGGAAAAAGAATCGCTAAAATAAATTTGCCCGCCTTCTGGGTTCTGGAAGGCGGCTACAACGGACAAAACGTCGGCACAGACATTGATATGCTGTTAAGGGGTTACGAAGAAAACCGTTAACCCAAAAAAGGAAAATTATTATTGTTTTTTCTGTTCTTTTTTAATTTCGGCGCGTTTGTTGATGGCGTCAAGTTTGTCTGCGATGCGTTCTGAACGTTGTTCTGCTGCAGCGATGAGTGGCTTCCAGTCTTTCTTTTTAACTGTAGCGGTTAACTGGTCGGTTTGTGCTGGCAGTTTTGCTAATGCGTCGTTGAAGCGTTTGTCTGCTGCTTCATCGGATTCAACGATGTCAAGTGCTTCTTCAGGGCATGCCTGGATGCATTTTGGGTCGCCTTCACAAAGGTTGCATGCGATGGCTTTACCGGTTTCAGCGTTGATGGCGATTCCGCCGTGTGGGCAGGCTTGAACACACCAGTCGCAGCCTTTGCATTTTTTGTCGTCTATTATTAGTAAACTGTTAACTTCAGATTGAGTGATTGCACGCTCCGGGCATGCTTTTACGCATCGGGCGTCGACGCAGCCACGGCAAGTTAACGCAAAGTTAAAAACGGGTGCCATGCGGACAACTCGGATTCTGCTACGAACTGGGTTCCAGCTTGCTTCGCCTTTCTCTGATGTGCAGGCGTATTCGCAGATTCCGCAGCCGATGCATTTGCTTGGGTCCACTGCGACGAATTTTCTTGGTAATACTTTAGCGGACATACATGACCAACCTTTCTCGGGGTTAGAGTATCACTGTGCATCATATGCTTTTAACCGTTACTTAAGAAAAACAGGTTTTTCATGTTAAACCATGCGGCGCAAACTATTGCAAATATGATGTTTACTGGTAAGCTGTTAACTTTTAGCGCTTCAAACATCCCAACGCAAAACGGTTTAAATCTATCAAAGGATTGCCTGTATTTTCGTTATCTTCGCATGAATCGATAACAAGATTTATCGAATAAGAACACTTATGAAAAATTTTGTTAAAAAAATACAACTGTTGTAGTGCGACCACTACCAATATTCCTTATACCTCCCATTACTTTCAAGGTCTCAATAGGCGAGTGAGCATTTTTGTTAAGACTCGCTAAGGAAAAAAAATTTGCATAAAATCGAAAACAAGTTTTTGGCTTTTCTGTTTGTAGCAATTCTAGCAATTTCTTCAGGCGCAATGCTAATGCAGTACACTAGCGGTCACACTCCCCCTCTGAAGATTCAACTCTTCGCCGGCATAAACGTTGCACCAAACCCCGCAGGCATAGGCCAATCCGTTACAGTTAACTTCTGGCTCAATGAACCCCCAATGACAGCAAATGGTCCATACGGTGATAGGTATGGCCCATTCACGGTTAACGTGATAAAACCAGATGGAACTAACGAAACATTGGGGCCATTTAATTCTGATGCTACCGGAGGAACAGCGACCCATTATACGCCTACAGCACTCGGTGAATACCAATTCCAAATGCTCTTTCCAGGCGAAACACTAACCGGATCAACTAATAACCCAACTGGCGCAGGCACACAAGGCATCAGCAACCCAGATTATGTTAACGATACTCTTTTGCCAGCTGTTAGCCCAGTAGTGAACCTTACCGTTCAACAGGAACCCGTACCAGCCATTCCAGCCACTCCACTGCCAACTGAATACTGGCAAACCCCCATAAATGCAATAAATGTCCAAAATTGGTATGCAATCGGCGGACCCTACCTAAGCCTCTACACAAGCTATGGTCCAGGTAAAGGTGGCGGCAACTACAATACAACTACAAACTTCAACCCGTACTCAGAAGCTCCCTTGACTCCTCATATCATATGGACTAGACCAGCCGCACCTGGAGGAGTTATCGGCGGAGACGCGGGCGGAACCACAACCTATGGCAACTACTACTCAACATCACAGTACGAACGCAAATATTGCCCAATAGTCATAAACGGCGTAATGTATTACACGCAGTTTCCGGGAAGCTCAACTAGCCCATTGTCAAACATTGCCGTCGACTTATACACTGGAAAAACAATCTGGACTGATGATGGAAGCAACTGGGGCGGCGGTGACTCAAACCATAATATGATGACATCTACAGGAGTGGTTACGCCTTTCGCATGTGGCCAAGTACTTGACTATGTTTCACCTAACCAGTATGGTGGATTAGCGTATTTGTGGACGCAGGGAACACCTGCTTGGCTTACCAACAACCCAGCCTACAATGTTCGTCCAGGAACAACAACCCTTAACATGTTTGATGCGATGACGGGCAAATACATTCTTAGCATCGTAAACGGCACAGGCTTCAGCTACGGATTAACAGTTGACGCAAGCGGAAACTTGGTAAACTACTACACTAATACCACAGTCGGCACACAGACAATCTACGGTGCAATTCAACCAATCACTGGGCCAGCGCCGACAAAAGTCACTAACACTGCAGGCAACTCACTGCTTGAAGTTTGGAACTCAACCCAATGCATTATGATGGGCGCTGGGTGGTCAGTCGGATCGGCTTCTGGCTGGTTCTGGAGACCACCACAAGGCGGAGTCATTCCATTTGAGTACGGAATTCAATCTGCGTGGCAACTGCCTGGCACTGTGCCCGTTGGTGCATATGTAAACAATGCGACGTTACCGAACATCTGGACAATGTATGGCGTTAACAGTGGCGTTGCAGTTCTGTACTCAGCAGCTAACCGAGGACTCACCAACTACTTCCAAACTGGCTACACATTCTTCACAGGATATGATGTAACTGGCTCAAACCCAGCCGTAAATAGCACATACAACCCACCGCTATTCAACGTAAACCAAACCTTCACACCATATACCGCAGTTAACCTAGACAACTACGGCAACATCGGCAACGGAGTCTACACCACCGTAATCAAAGAAACAGGCCTAGTGCAAGCTTTTGATGTTCACACTGGAAAGCAGGTGTGGTCAACTACACTGACTGGGGACAACGGGGCACCAATCAACCCCTATGACACCCTCGGCGGCATTAAAGGCAACATCTACAACAACAGCTTCCTACTCTTCGGCTTCGGCGGAGACGTATGGTCACTGGACATGGCGACAGGCAAAGTCAACTGGTACACAAACACAACCAAACTAACTGGAGAGGCAGGCGCAAACACCCCGTACGGTGTCTGGCCAATTTGGGTACAGACGGGCATCGGCGGAGGCGGCGGAATAATGTGGCTTGAAGAGGGACATGAGTATTCGCCACCGCTGTTCATTGGAGCAGAACTGTTGGCATTGAACACTACAACTGGCGAGTTAGTTTGGAGTATAGAGTCTTTTGATGTTGATGCAAACCCTGAGTTAGCATACGGTATCATGACTATACTGAACGCCTATGACAACCAAATCTACGCTTACGGTAAAGGACCAACCTCAATAACTGTATCGGCGCCTCAGATAGGTGTAACAACAGCCACGCCAGTTACAATCACTGGTACAATTATGGATGTTTCTGCAGGTGCTAAGCAGGAAGCGGTCGCAGCAAACTACCCCAATGGTCTGCCAGTAGTATCTGACGATAGCATCAGGAGCTTTATGGAATCAGTGTACATGCAGCAGCCGATCCCCCATAACATAACAGGCGTTCCAATAACGCTAAGTGTACTTGACGCTAACGGCAACTACCGAACCATCGGCACCACCACAAGTGACGGCACAGGCACATTTGCTTACACTTGGACACCTGACATTTCAGGCTCCTATACAGTCATAGCTACCTTCCTAGGGACAAATGGATACTATGGCACAACGGCTCAAAGCCACTTCTACGCCAGCGAAGCAGCAGTAACACCATCGCCAACCACTGGGCTTTCTGGCGCTGCTACAGCAGGCGATTTGCTGCTCTACATGGCGGTCGCTGTAATCATCATAGTCATAGCAATAGCTATAGTTGGAGCGCTGCTACTGCGGAAAAGATAGGCCGTTAACTTAAATTCCCCTTTTTTCTTTTTTTGTTTACTTTAGCGTTTCGCTGCTTTGACGAGCATTCTCTCTTCTTTTGAGATCAAAAATTTTGTTTTTTATAGTTAGTTGTTGCCGTAGCTCCCTCTTATTTCAACTTCTTCCAGCAGACGGTTTAGCCGACTGCTTTTTGAGGTCGGCGTCAGTGGCAGATTGCGGGTTGGTTGTGGCGTTTTTGGCAAGCAGTTGCGGTTATGGGTGGCTACGGTTGTTTCTCTTTATGTGGGTGTGGCGGCATGCGCAATTTGCTTTTTTTCACAAGAACAAATGGCCAACAGTGTCTCCTTTGCTGCTCTGCCGACCTCCCCCCCCTTATTTAAAGGCAAAATTGGCTCCGAATTTCGCTAACTTAGAAATATGCCCTTTTTTGGCGCAACAAACTATTGTTTGCCTCTCTATTGGATAATAAATTTTTAATATAAGCCTATAAACATACAACGACAGGTGCACATTAACAATGGGTAACGATTACTTTACCAAGAAACTGGAACCAATCAAAGTTACCAAGCAAAAACCGATTTCTCAACTCCTAAAAGAAATGGGCAGAACCGCCTATCAAGGCCGAAAACTAGGCGAAGCCGTCGATGTCTGGGAAAACATGATTAAAGAAAAAGACACCGTCATCGCCATGGGCTTCGCAGGCTCCATGAGCACCGCGGGGCAATGGACCATTATCAACTGGCTTATGGAGAACCGTTTCATCGACGTCTTGGTCTCCACAGGCGCCAACGTCTCAGAGGACATCGTTGACGCTATGGGTTTGGGCTACTGGCAGGGCAGCCACATGGTTGACGACTCACAGCTTCTCCACGATGACGTTAACAGATACTACGACGTCTACGGCAAAGAAACCGATTACCGCAAAATGGAGGACCTAGTCACCGATTATGTGATGACCTGCAGCCAAGACTACCAGTACACCAGCGCAGAATTCCTCCATGGACTCGGCAAATTCTTGGGCAAGAAAAAAATCCCCGCTATCTCAGCAGTTGCTGCAGCTAACGGCGTCCCAATCTTTAGCCCAGCAATGGTTGACAGCGCATATGGCGAAACCTTCCTACTTGCCAAAAACAAAGGCCACAACGTCCACATTGACAGCGTTAAAGAATTTGACCAATTTGTCAGCATTGGCACAAAAACCAAGGAAGTCGGCGTCGTCTACATCGGCGGCGGCGTCCCCAAAGACCTAACACAACTCATCGCTATCTCAGTCAGCCCAATGACTGAGGACCAAGGCGTCAAAGGCAGAAAAGGCGGACTCCGCAAAAGCCTACAGGAATACTATTACCCACACAAATACGCCATCCAAATCACCACTGACTCGCCTCAATGGGGAGGCTTGAGCGGCTGCACATTGGAAGAGGCGATTAGCTGGGGCAAAATCAACAGCCAAACAGGCGCTCGCGCCGTCTGCTACTGTGATGCAACCATTGCGTTGCCGCTGATTTGCCATGCGTTGGCTGAGCGTGTTCCAGAGAAACGCAAGGGTCCAGACATGAGTTGGATCTTCAAAGACATGCCAAAGGCGTAGAAGAAACGCCTTCCTTCTTTTTCGTTTTTAAACTTTAATTTGTTGTTTCTCGTCATTGTTGATGAGTGAATGATATGTCAATGCCTGTTGTCGTGTTGATTGATGAACATAAGCTGATTCTCCAAGCAGTCGCTTTCATTAAGGCAAAGATTACAGAGACGAAAACCAGCAAAACTGTCAACCCCAACCTAATCACCACCATCGTGGATTTCTTCCGCACCTATGCAGACAGGTTCCACCATGGAAAAGAAGAAGGTATCCTTTTCAATGAATTGTTGCATAAACAGCTGTCAGAATCTGACAAAAAAACGATGAATGAACTTATTATGGAACACGTTTTTGCTAGGCGAACAGTAACAGCACTAGAGAACGCTAAGGGTAGTTATGTCTCAGGCAAAAACGAATCATTAAATGCTATTCTTGATTCGCTAGAAACGCTTGTTGACTTTTATCCAAAGCATATTGAAAAGGAGGATAAACATTTCTTCTATCCCTCAATGACGTATTTTAGCAGTCAAGAGCAAGAAAGCATGCTAAAAAAATTCGAGGAATTTAACCGAAGCTTTACTGATAAACGGTACAATCAAGTAGTCAATTCACTTAAATAACCCAAAAAGAAAGAGATAGTTGTTAAGATTTCTTTTTGGCAAGCCTATATAATAAGGCACTTATCATTACTGGCATAACTATGCTGGCGTCGGCCTCGTTCAATGTGTGCTTAGCTTTCTCGCTGATTCCATTGTGTAGTCACCAGTTGATCTTCTTTAGGGGATGCTTTCAAAAAATTCTCTAGGCGTCAAGATGCTTGTTTTCTTAAACTTGCCGAGTTCAAGAAGGTGCTTATCTCCAGATACGATGACGTCTGCCCCCGCTGCCAAAGCGCACTCCAGTATCTTATTGTCTTCAGCATCTTCATTAACGACGTACAGTTTCACCGTAGGCTCAACCTTCCGAGTGTTAACTGCAAGGATTCGCAAAACATCCTTTTCACGGATGCATATCTTTCTTAATATTTCGGCGACTTGCGGATACTGCAGAACTTTGGATATTTCAAGTCCAATATCTTCACTGATATAAACCGTAACGTCTTGCCTTACTCTAGAAAACTCGTCTCTGAGCCCCTTCTCCATGAAGATTGAAATCCAAACGTTTGTGTCGAAAACTACTTTGACTTTCTTGCCCACTCAACTGCCTCAGCCACAAGCTTATCAACGTCAATGCCTTCTTCTTTGACTACCCTGTCAATACGCTGACCTACGTCATCAAGCGATAGTTCCTTAGCTTTTCTAAGAAGTATATCTCCGTCTCGAGTCAGCACTACAAGTTTCTCGCCGCTTTTCACTCCCAATTTTTTGCGTACTCCACTGGGAATTACGATTTGGCCTTTGGATGAAACTTTTATTACGTCTTCGATTTGCTCTTCCATAGGTTCCAATAAATCTTACAAGTAAATAAAAGTTTACAAAAAATCAGGTGTTCAGCTGGCTGGCACATGCAATGCTACTTTTTCTGTTTTCTCAATCGATCGATTAGCGCGCTTGTCATTACTGGCATAACCATCATAGCGTCGCCTTCAATCATTATGCGTTTAGCTTTTTCATTGATTTTTCCCCAGCTGACTGCTTCGCGTGGTCGGGCGCCGCTTAAACTGCCCCCACTCATCTGCCACTCACAATCTTAAGCGCGTAACAAAAAAACGCAAAGGTCTAGACATGAACTGGGTCTTCAAAGATATGCCAAAGCATATCTTTTTTCTTTTTTGTTTAGGGTTATAGGAATCTTTTTTCTAAGCGTCTGAGCCATTCCGGCGTATTTCTCAGCGCACGAATAAGAATTACTGTTACACCGACCTCGATTGCGTACAGGAGCGGTAAGATTACCCACAGAAACAGCGGAGCTCCGCCTTCCGAGTAAGCAACATAGGTGATAACGCCCATAATTACGATAACTGCTAAGGAAGCGACAACCCCTATCTGTAGAAACGACTTTAAAGTAGGTTCAAGGCTGCCTCTACGGCTATGCTCTGCTAAACTCAGAAGCTTAATATCCTCGGGGGTTACGTCTGATTTGAGGTGCTTAAGTTGATCTACTGCTTTTTCGCCCAGAGAAGTCAATACATAGCGGTTTTCCTCGTTCTTCATAATTAAGCCCTGAAGCTGTTCGACATGGTAATTCATTTTCCCCGTCGGCAGGCCCAGTTCAGTAATTAATTCGGTATAGAGTAACCCTTTGGTGTTGCCCTCTAGAAGGGTGATTATTGTGCGTCTCATTGGATGAGAAAGCGCTTGGAAGATGACTGATTCGATTTCTTCTTTAGATTTAGCCATTTTGATCACCAATTGTTAGGGGCAACTTAGGGCTTAAATCGGTTTTTGACAAAGAAAACTTGACAATAAAACAAAAAACCGGTTAAGGTTTCTTGTTTTTTTGTTTACTTAAACGGTCTATAAGGGCACTGGTCATAACTGGCATAACCATCGTCGCGTCGCCCTCGATCATGATGCGCTTAGCTTTCTCGTTAATCTTACCCCACGATACTGCTTCGCGTGGTCGGGCGCCGCTTAAGCTGCCATCCCATTCGTCGGCGGTGGTAATGTAGATGACGTAGTCTAAGCCGTCTTTGAATTGGTTCCACCAGATCGTGTGGTGCTTGCTTATGCCTCCTCCTACGATTAAGGCGCCGCTTTTTGAGTGGTCAAAGACTATGTTGTTTAGGTCGTCTTCGTCTTTTAGTAGGTTGATTCGGAAGTCTTTGTGGTCTTGGCTAAAGAACCAGAGCTGGTAGCCTACGGAGCCATCTGTTATGCCTGGCACAAAGACGGGTATGTTGTTTTTGGCTGCCCAATAGAGGATTGAGGATTCGTTGCAGCAGCGTAAGCCGATTTCTCGAGAGAGCTCGGTTGTGGTGAGCTCCTTTTTGCCTTCTTTGTAGAGGTCAACTAGCATGGCTTGTATTTTCTTTTCAAGGATCATGCCGTAGCTGTCGTTTGGCACAAGCACGTTGCCAAGGCGGTTGACGCCTTCATGGTAGAGTTTAGTGTCGCTCATGATGAAGCTGCCTTTATAGTAGTCTTTCCAGCAACGTGCAACGTCGTGGTCCAGTGTGCCACAGGTGGTGATTATGACGTCAACTAGTTTGCGTTTGACTAGTTCGCGGATTACTCCTCGGGTGCCTGTGGCGATGATGTCGGCGGTAAACGAGAGGAATTTGACGCATTTTTTGTCTTTGATCATGGCTTCCATGATGCCTACGCCTGTGGCGAGTTTGCCCGCGGTGAAACCCCACGCAGACTCCATCTGGCCGACAAGCTCATCGACGGTCATGTTTTCTGTAAACTCGTAATCTTTAACCGGTATTTTGTGTGCTTCATGCTCTTTGGGCATAATCAAAGTCTCCGCTGCACAGTTAAACAAATAAGAAGATAAATAGGTGTCGAAAGGCGGCTACTCAGCAAGGTAACTTATGATGCGTTGGTAAATGTCCCTGTCCATGCTGTCTTCGTAACCTGCATAGATGCTTGGGTTGTCGTTGACTTCGACGACGACGTAGTCGCCGTTGACTTCTTTTAAGTCGACGCCGTAGAGCCCTTTGCCTATTACGCTGCAGGCTTTGAGTGCAACCTCACGCAGCCTCGGAGGCATATCCTTCTTCTGCAAGCTAACGGTTCTTCCCCATATCACTGTGGGTTTGCCGCGGAGTTTAGCGCCATGCTTCCATTTGCCCTTTGGAATCATGTACTTGCAGACATAGAGGATGTCGTTGCCCAAGACGCCCACTCGCCAGTCAAAAGCTGTGGGGGTGAATTTTTGGATGGCTAAGACGTCGGATTTTTTGAAGAAGCGTTTGGCGACTTCTCGGAAGCTGGTTTCGCAGGCGGCTTTTTCGACGTAGCGGCTGAAGCTGGTGTAGGGCGCTTTGATGACGACGGGTTTGCCGAGTGCATCAAAGATTTCCGTGATCTTCTTGTGGTGCAAGTAGTCTTTGCTTAGGAACATGGTCGGTATGCGTGGGACATCGTATTTTTCGAATAAGGCATATTGGTGGATTTTGTTGGCGCAGATTTTGATGGATTCGGGGTCGTCGATGACTTTTTTGCCCAGTTCCCAAGCGGTTTTAGAGACAATGTAGGATGTAAAGAGCGGATCTGTGGTTGCGCGGATGAAGACGGCGTCGTAGTTGGGGATGTCTTGGATGTTTTCGCGGAAAAGGAAGCTGAATTTGTTGCCTGATTGCTCTGCGGCTTGTTTGAAGTTTTGAAGGGCGCCTTCCTCGCGTGGGTCAGTAAAATTGTATTTTTCAACAAAACATGCGATTCTAGACACTGAAGTGTTCATCCTGCTGAGAAATCAGCAAAATCTCTTGCGAGATTACGTCTTTATCAGCTTTTGACAGTTCGGTTTCTTTCAAGGGTTCAAGGCCACACAGGAATGCTTTATCCTCTGCTTTTTGAACGTGTAGTTTACAGAGTGGAATCTTGAAGAGTTCATAAACCTTTTGTGAGAGAGCGCTGATTTGTTCATCCATCAAATCGCATTTTCCAAACACTGACTTAACCGTTTGCAACTCCCCTTTTAGTGGCTGTGCGCAAACAGTGAATTTGTAGTTCATTCCGAGGCTTTTCATTGCCCGATACAAGGCAGATTTGTTTTTGGCGATTTGGTAGCCCTCATAAATGAAGGGATTAACAGCGAAAACAACAACTGGGAAGCCTACTTCATCCATAATTTTTTTGACGCTGTCTGTAACAAGGAAGGGTACGGTGGGAATATTAGCTCTTGAAGCGCGAAGAAGCAAAATCGGAGTTCGACTTGCGTCGATGATGTTTTCGCATGAGGGAATAACATTGTTTCCTAAAACTTCAGCATGCAAAGAAACGTAGTAGCCGGTTTTTAGGTAGCGGTAATCGTTTGTGAGGTTGATGGTTGACTCTTTAATGGATGATTCAAGGAACGCCGAGGGACTCAGCGCATGTAAATCATCTGCTAGGTCGATGCTTGAAACGACCAACACTCATAGGACACCAGGTATTGAAAGGCGTTATTCTTGCAGTGATATTTAAGATTAACTATACAATGGCTAATATCCGTAATTGCGCATAGGAAAAAACGGGTTGCTATTTGCTTCTTTTTGCAAAAAGACTTCGCCTTAGGCTGCTTAAACATCCATATTATAAGTAAGCTAGCCTTATTACCTCCAAACAGCTAATCACAAGCGACAATGAGCTTCGAAATCCAAGTCATAACTGACCTCGCCGTAGTCATGGTCATCGCTTCAGTGGTAGCTTTCATCTTCTATAAACTCAAACAACCCCTAATCTTGGGCTACCTGATTGCCGGCGTAATAATTGGACCCTACACCCCTCCATTCAACTTCATAAAGCAGACCGAGTTTCTCTCAGTCTTCGCTGAAATAGGCGTGGTACTTTTACTCTTTACAATAGGCCTCGAATTTCCCATACGCAAATTGCGTTCAATCGGCAAAGTTGTCTTCGGCGTTTCAGCTATAGAAATAACTTTGATGATTGTTGTCAGCTGGGTTTTAGGTACTCTATTAAACTGGGGCTTCTATGACACCCTTTTTTTGGGGGCTGCCCTTGCAAGCAGCAGCACAACCATAATCGCCAAAGTTCTTGGCGACTCGGGAAAACTCAAAGAAATCTCCGCAACAATAATGCTTGGCATTCTAGTCGTGGAGGATGTGGTTGTCGTTATCATATTAGCCATGCTTCAAAATGTCGCTGCCACCAGCGTCATCTCAATAAGCTCCTCTCTGTGGCTTGTAGCTAAACTTGTAATCTTTATCGGCGGAACTCTTATTATCGGAGGCTTTTTTGTTCCAAAATTGCTGGACAGATTCTCAGTCGTGCAAAACCACGAATTACTCTATATTCTAATGATTGGAGTATGCTTCGTATTCGCAATTATGGCAACTCAGATAGGTTTCTCCGCAGGCATCGGAGCTTTCCTCATCGGCGTCGTAATCGCCCGCTCACGTCTAAGAGAAGAGATTAACAGGGAAATCGGTCCATTCAAAATAGTGTTCGGAGCAATCTTCTTCGTTTCCATGGGCGCCTTAATGGATATAACGCAGATAGCCACCTATTGGTTACCTGCGGTTATAATCACTATAGCGGTGATTACAACGAAATTGGCAAGCTGCGGCTTTGGCACCCACCTTTTTGGTTATGACAAAAAAACCTCGATTCAGGTGGGTTTAGGAATGGGTCAGATTGGCGAATTTGCATTTATCGTAGCTAAAGCTGGACAGGACAGTGGAGTCACCAGCAGCTTTCTCTTACCCATAATAGGCGTCGCTACCATGATTACTGCGTTCATTACGCCTTACCTCATAAAATTCTCGTATAAGTGGCATTCAAACCCTCAACTAGAAGGCCGCTACGGCGAAATTGAAAGTGAACCATACTATCGAACATAACCCTGAAGGCAAAACCATGTATAGCCCCCTTGAAGTTCTCGGACCAGAACATGAATACTCCCTTGTAGATGAAGCTCTAAAACCATTGCCTATCAGCGGCAAAATCATCAAAGCCTACTGCGGCAGAACCGTCAACTTCATTGAGTTGCCAGAGTTCACTTTTGGGAAAGAGTTGCAGCTTCATGTAATGGAGATCAAAGCAAATCAGCCCTTTAAATCACCAAACGAATTTGAGGCAACCATGCAGAAAGCGGTCTGTACACTAAACCAGATCGTGCAGAAACATGATGCTAAACTCTTGGGAACAGGCATGCATCCTCTGCTGAAATTCCAAGACACCGCCATCTGGCCTCATTACCACCAAAAAATCTACCGTGAATACGGCAGAATCTTCAACCTCCAGCAGCATGGATGGCTAAACATACAGAGCTTCCACCTCAACCTGCCCTACCAAAAAGAAGCCGACGCCACAGCAATCCACAATCAACTAGCCAATCTCTGCACCTATCTCCCAGCCGTAACCGCTTCGTCCCCAATTTTTGAAAGCAAAAACGGTCCAGACATCGACAACCGCCTGCAATTCTACAAGATAAACCAGAAAGAGGTGCCCTCAATCGCTGGAGACGTCATCCCAGAATACGTTTCTTCGCTGGCAAGCTATAAGCGTGACGTAATCGGGCGGTACAGTGAGGATCTTGCCAAAGCAGGCGCCGACAAAACGCTTCTGAATCGGGAGTGGGTTAACTCCCGAGGGATAATTTTCCGTTTTGACCGCTGCGCCCTTGAGGTGCGGGTGATGGATGAGCAGGAATGCGTCAAGATGGATGTGGCGCTTTCATGTTTTATCCGTGCTGCGCTTCGAGGCTTAATCGCGACTGAGGCTGAACTTATGCGGCATGACGATCTAGTGAAAGATTTCAACGCAGTTATCAAGGATGGGTTAAACGCTAAAGTTTCAAGCCTAAATGGCAAAACCGCCAGGCAAGTATGCCAGCACTACCTCAACCTTGCCCAGGCGTATGCTAATGTTGACGAGAAAAAGTTTTTGCCGCTTGTGCAGCGCCGAATCGAAGAAGGCAACCTCTCAGACCTCATACGAGCCAAAGTACAGCAGCGGGCAAACAGGACAGCTTTCCAAGAAGCAATCGTCGATGTATATTCAAAACTTATAAATTGCCTGTGTAATAATGAACCCTTCCAAAAGTGAGTTGGGATGCCCAAAGAAAACAAAGGAACAACCTACAGCTTTGATGTTTGTAGCCAATGCAAATCTATCTGCTGCCAAGACGCTAAACCCCCGCTGACCGCTAACCGCCGACAAATCATAGAAGAATACATCAAGAAGCATAAAATCCGTGTTAAGGAGCCTTTTGCACAGGGCGAGTACTCCTACCCAGCGGTTGACAAAGACGTCTATTGCAGACTGTTTAACAAGAAAACAGGCAAATGCATGGTGCATCCAGTCAAACCTGAAACCTGTGTGGCTGGACCAATAACTTTTGACATTAACTTCGATACTCAGAAAATTGGTTTCTTCCTCAAAAAATCTGAAATATGCGCTTATGCAGGCGTCTTATTCAAGGACAAACCAGCGCTTCAAAAACACTTTGAAGAGGCAAGAAAACAAATCATAGCTCTTATCGACCAGCTAAGCGCTGACGAATTGCGTGCCTTGATGAAAATTGATGAACCGCAGACCTTTAAGTTCTGTGAGGAACCGCTGTCGCCCCAAGTAATCCGAAAGTTGGATTTATAGGAAGCCAGCGTCCCGCAACTTAAGCGCGACAGCGATGTTGCCTTTGAACTGGATTTTGCCGGTGAAGAAAGCTTTTTCAGCGCTTAACTTCTCGTTAACCATATCCATGAAGTCGCTGTAACTCATCTTCAGCGTTAGGTTGGCTGATGAGTCTGTGCCTTCGGCTACGGTGATTTTTTTGTCTTTGACAGTTACTGTCCAGTCGCCGCCTTCCGGTCCTGAAACATGTAACTGCACAATAATATCTATACCTTCGGCTTTCTCAGGTTTGAATCGTGAGGGCAAAACTTTTTCGAAGAATTCCTGTGGATTTTGTGCTTCCATCCCCATCAATAACACATCTTTTGACATTTATCATTTGGTGGAGGCTTTTGAATCTACCTGAATAGGTCCTTTTCCTTAGGTCGAATAAGCGGAGTAGTGGAAGCATCCTCTACTGCTATGTAGTTATATCCCCTGATTATTGCCACTGGAATGCCCTCAGCTGCCTGCCCAATCACAAGCTCCGCCGCCGAAGACAACTCGTCGGCAACAGCCGTCTGTTTCACCCGAAGAACATACCCGAATAGGTCTTTTTCGCCCCGTCGGTCACGGATCGGCTTGAACCCTGCAACTCCAACGGCGATGTTGATTTCGCCAATTCTGAAGGGTCTGCCATGTGTGTCGGAAACAATCACAGCTACCTCAGCGCCCGACAGGCGTTTAATTTCCTCTCTTATCCCTTGGGCAGAGGCGTTTGGGTTTTTGGGCAGCGGTACCACGTTTCGGTCTCCAGAAACGTTTGACTGGTCCACTCCGGAGTTAGCGGAGATTGTGCCGCTGTAGGTTTCAGTTATTATGCTGTTGGGTCCAATACGTACAAGATCTTTGGTTTCCTGTAGGATTACTTCAACAAGCGCCGGGTCTTTTTTGGTTTGTTTGGCTATTTCAATAGCTCTCTGCGACGGCTTGACCTGGTCTAAATTGATAACGTTGCCTTCAGATTTTGAAACCACCACATGTGTAACCACCACAACATCATGGGGTTGGATGGGTGTATCCTGCTTTTTAGCTGCTTCGACAATCAGTTTGCCCAGATTGTCGCCAGCTTTGATTAGCGGTAAGCCTTCTATGGGTATGACTTGGATAATGTTCGTTGCCTGCCTCTCCTCTCAGAAAGCCTACCAGCGCCTAAACTTAAATTTTATCGTTAAATAGACAAAAAACCAAAAAAGATAAAATTGAAATTGTGGGAAGAGACCATAGAGGTCTCAAGGTTTTAGCTGCGGAATTTCTGGAGTTTCTGCAGCATCAATTTGTCGCCTTCAGCGTCACCAGCGCATGTAGCGATGATGCCGTCTACTAATCCGACAAGTTTTGATGCTTTCTCTTCCACTGTCTCCATGGTGGCGGCTGTTGGCCAACCGATCATTTTGACGGTTTGCTGATTCTTTTCTGTGCCGACTAGGAAGTATGCGAAGAGTGGCTTGTTGAGTTTCTTGCATTCCGCTGAGACCGCTTTAAGGTGATCAAATGAAGCATCTTCGAGGCGCATGAAGTACACGAAGTCCCATGGCTCGCGGACGCGTTGCAGTGTAGCTTCGATTGATTGTCTTGCGGTTAGTAGGCAACCGAGTTTTAGGTTCTTGGTTTTAACGTCGTTGCGTATGAAGTCACGTGCAGCCTCAGAAGAGGGCAGCATCTTGATGGGTTCGCCATATCGTGGCTTGTCTCCCATGGTGACTGCTAAGCCGTCCAACCCAACTATGTCGGATGCAAGAGCTAAGCCTCCGACTTCAACTGGGCCTTTATAGTGTAAAATGAAGATTGGGCAGACATATTTCTCTGGATACTTGTTCTTCAGCAAGCAACTTACAACGACACCGCTTGGCGCTGGGAAACCAGCTGCGCTGTCAGTTACGTTCCATCCGTCAACTAGGTCTTTAAGTTCCTCTGCTAGCTTGAAGAATTTACGTGTTGGCACAAACTCGTTTAGTATTTTCATGAAGAGATCATCTCAGCCAATAAGGGGAGGCTTTTGGGTTAAAAAATCTTTTGCATACGCATGGTTTGCTAATTCGATTTAGAGGCAGTTTGCAGGATAATCGGATAAAATAGGTTAGATCAGCTTTTATTTAGCCTTGAAAAGCCTTTTTTGGAGCGGTTCTTCTTGAACTTGGCGACTCTGCAGATTTCTTGCTTATCAACCGTTTCCTTGGCGGCATCCATGTTACGCACCAGTTTCTCGCCAACTTCAGACCGCACAATCATCGTCGAATAACCCGGTCTGCTGCCTACTGAACCCACCGAAACATCTGCTAACCGACAAACAAAATCATCACAGAGCCTGCATGCCCCATCAGAAGCCCTGTCAAGGTCTTTTACTCTGCAACTGACTTCTCCGCCTTCTATTTGGGCGGTGAATCTTCCCTGCCTAACCTGGATTCTGCCAACTTTATCTAAGTCAACGCTTAAACGATTCTTCAACTCATCCTTGAGTCTCTCTCGGTTGAACGCCTCAAAACAGAACAGCCCAATAATGGTGATCTCGCAATCTCTGCCGTTGGTTTGCTGAATTTTTCTTGCCACTGCCGCCTCACAGGGAGTACAGACAACCGCTATGCGTTTTTTGCCTTCGCTGATGAGTTCTCGGAGTTTCTTGGTTACGTTTACTCGCAGGTACTGGGTGCCCTTAGCCGCCAACACATCCTCCGCGGTCTCTGCAACCGCTGCTTCGGCATTGTAGCCTTCCGTGCGACGCACAACGATGGCAGCGTCAAATAAGCCTTCACGAAAACCCTTAATCAGAAGCGACGAAACTACTCCACCATCTTGCCCCTCAACCCCGGTTTTAGCTGAAAACAAATCACAGAAGACGCCTAAATCCTCGTCTTTTTTGCCTTTAAGATACTGCTGCTCCACTTTTTCTTCATTCTCAGCTTTGTGTTTTAGGTTTTCTGCTTGTTTTGATGGCATCTTGGGGTTGCGCTCGATTTTCTGCTTAAGGAAGCTAGGGGTTTGGTGCAAATAAAGTTTTAAGCCTAAAACTCCAACATCACTGCAGCCCAAACTGTGATCGAAGATGGCAGAGAAAACAGCGCAGCCCAAAATTAAATACCTAAAAGGCGACCAAAAAATGCTTGACCAAGTCAGGGCTATGTGGGAAGAACTTAACCGATACCACTGCGGATGCTCACAGCATTTCAAAGAACACTATTTAGGCATGACTTGGCAGAAACGCAAATACACCCTGCTAAAGAAGATGGTTGGCGGCGAAATGCATGTAGAGATAGCAATCGACGAATTAACGGGGCGGGGAGTTGGCTACGCCGTCAGCACCCTCAATGCTCAGATGGCAGGCGAAGTTGAATCCATCTATGTAGAGGGAGCCTATAGACGCATGGGCGTCGGGAAAACACTGATGAAAGATTCATTGGATTGGATGGATCATAGGGGCGCGGCAACTAAACAGGTGGAGGTGTCAGTGGGCAATGAGGTGGCTTGGGGCTTCTATGGCCGCTTTGGGTTTAAGCCCAGAAAAACGCTTTTGCTACAGGTAAAAGATAAGCCTTCCAAGAAGTGACCTATCCCCTCTGTAGATGCAGTCCAATGTTTTGGATATCAGAAACCAATATGTTAGCGGCAGCATACATAATGACTAATTTCGTTGTTTTTCGTGGAAACGTAAATTAATTCGGCACCCCCATGTTTTGGGTAGTTTGTGATTGTCATGAAGATTGCTGTTGCAGGTAAAGGAGGCGTCGGCAAAACCCTTATTGCAGGCGGCTTAGCCCGCGGTTTTGCCCAGCGCGGCTTGAAAACCATAGGCATCGACGCGGATTCCTCACCAAACCTTGGCTTGACTCTGGGGTTATCAGCGGAGGAAACCCGAAAAATCGTTCCCATATCAGAAAACACCTCGCTTATTGAATCTAAAACCAGCACAGGCTACTCAGGCGTTTACAATCTCAACTTCAGCGTAGACGACATAGTAAAACAGTACTCTGTCCCGACTCCGCTCGGAGTCAACTTGATCGTTATGGGTACAGTGCGCTCCATGGGTGCAGGCTGCATGTGTGCGCCAACCGCCGTCATCCGAGCCCTGCTACGCCATCTTGTAGTGGAAATCAACGAAGCCGTAGTTATGGACTTAGAAGCCGGCGTCGAGCACATCGGCAGAGGCACCGCAAGACAAGTCGATGCACTCTTAATCGTCGCCGACTCCAACCTTAAATCGCTTGAAATCGCCAAACACATACATGACTTGGCATCCGCTGCCGGCATGAAACAGCTCTTCCTCGTAGGCAACAGGGTGATGAACGACGAGCAGAAAGAGGCAGTTCAAGCCTTCGCAGATAAAAACGGCATCGCCGTACTGTCCTATGTGCCTTGGGACCAAAAAATCATTGAAGCAGACATGCAGGGTGTAACCCCGCTCAAAAACAAAGAAATCCCCGCTGTCAAAGCCATCGATAACATCTGTGAACTCTTAACCAACAAAAACGCTTAAACAAACACACCTTTTATTATATTTTTTCTCAGCGAAAGCCTTATGGGCGCCGCTACTGGTGGGTACTAAAAACGAATTAAATTGGTGGCCATATGGCAGAAGAGAAAATGGTTCCACAAAAACCGGTTCTAGAAGTTTTATGTTCAATCCAAGGCGCTTTAGGGGAAGAGAACCAGAAAGTGTTTGCGAAAGCAAGCTTGTCACAGGGAAGACAATGGGGAAAAAGCCTCCCATCTGCTCAAACGCCTGAAGCCCTGATGGAAAAGATTGCTGGGTACTTAGAAAAAGAGCTCAAGATAGCAAACCGCGTAAAATTCGAAAAACAAGGCCAAGAGTACGTGTTAACCTTTAGAGGCTGCTACATCTGCCATGGCAAACTTGTCAAAGAACGCTTCGGAATTGTCCCAGCCTGCGCGATTTCCATGTTCCCCGTAGGCGCCTTAACAGCAAACCTGAATCTTCACAATGTACGTTTGAAAGAAATTCGTAAACCTGGTCCTATAGGCGACTGCGACATGGTTTACGAGTTTAAAGTTTGAATAGTCACAAGACCCCTTCTTTTACCTTTCTTCTAAATGTTTTTGGAGGTCTAACTCGAACCTGTTAATCAGCAATTCAAGGCCGTCAGTGATCTCTTTCACTCGCTCTTTTGCATGCTTCTTGATTTGTTTCGGTTCAACCATGCTGTAGGTGTGGTAGTATCCGCCGCCTTTGATGGTTTTTGTTTCTTTGGTGACCAGGTTTGCGCTTAAGAGCTTGGATAAGATGCGGTGGACTGAGCTTCGGTCTCGTTGGACTTTTTTTGAGATTTCGTCTAGGGTGGTGTCTGGGTTTTTTGCGACTGTGAGGAGTACTTCTATGTCGGTTGGTTTTAGGTTGTAGAGGCAGCTGAGTAGGTCGCTGCAGCTGGCGCCTTTTTTGGTTAGTGATTGTAGGCTGTCCATGATTAGGGTTTATGGGGGTCTCCTATATAAAAGAGTATTGTTTGTTATTGACAATACCGTAACATATATTTGAGCGGGCACCTCAATATAATGAGAGGCAAAAACATGAACGCAGAAAACCTAACTTATAGCGCCCAAACCTCAAAAACCGTAGCTCAAACCATAACAGCACTCACCGAAGCAATGAAACAGCAAGGCTTCGGCGTACTAGGCAACATCGACGTAGCCAAAATCATAAAAGAAAAAACTGGAAAAACAATTAATGACTATGTCATCCTTGAAGTCTGCAACGCTAAAGACGCAAGCTACGCCTTATCTATCCACAAAGAAGTAGGATTAATGCTGCCATGCAAAATCATTCTCTACAGAGACGCAGACGCAACCTGTATTCAGCTTTATCGTCCAACCGAAGCATTAAAGCAACTTGAACTAAACGACCTAGCTCCACTCGCCGAAGAAGTAGAATGCCAGTTAAGACAAGCCATTGACGCTATAGCATAAACAACCCCGGGTACTTTTATGACGACTGTAGAGGAAAAAGTTGATGCTTCTAAGTCAACTCTCCTTTACGGTAACATACTTGTCGCTATTTGGGTTGCGTTGGGCGCAGCTGGATGCTATCTGGTTAATCCCATAGTGGGCTGGGTTTTTCTTGGTTTCACAGCGTTCTCCATTTACGTAATAATACGAAGACTCCTCTGTAACTCATGCTATTACTGTAAATCCTGCACCAAAGGCATGGCTAAGCTATCCATCATGTCTCTAGGCGCTAACCGCATTCCTGGGTTAAGCAAAGGCACAGTTTTAGGTATGGCCATCTACCTCTACTTCATACTGTTGGCTATTCCCGGCTGGTTACTCGCGAGTTCACTGATACAGCAATTCAGCATATTGCAAACTTCGGCGCTGGCAGGCATACTGGTAATTTCCGCTTACAGTATAGTTGCAAGAATAAAAAAGGGCAATAAACTTGTAACCCATTAACCCTCTATTTTATAGTGTTTTAGCAACTTCACTCAACGGTTTAACCGGTCGCACCTCAACTGCCATGGCTCCGAAGAATTTTTTGATCGCCTCTGGGTTCTTTGCGTCGATTGTGAAAAAGCCCTTGTGATCTGCTGAGGTGTCAGCTGGGCAGCTCATGTAGGCAGATATGAGGTTGATTCCGGCGTTTTCTATGTTCTGGTCTGAGAAAAGCTGCTTGATCATGGCTTTTCCATCTGCGCTGTTTAGGGGGCATTGAGCAGCTGGGTGAGTATGGGTAGCTTCATACAACAAAAACTTCACCTCCTTTTGGAACTAAAAAAAGCAAGTAAGATTATTCTTTGGGGGAAATTAAAACTTTAGCATGGCACTGACTGACTTGTCGTCTCTAACAGCGTTAGCAATGCCGCTACCAAATGTGCATAAAGATTTGAACAAGAACCGACACTGAGGCAACTGCGAACCAGCAGCAGAGCCCCAGAAATATGGGCTTACGTCCGTTTGAGAGAAGACTTCTCAGGTTCGTGTTTAACCCTATTGCAACCATCGCCATAACAATCATAAATGTACCTATTTGCGATAACAAACCTGAGGTTACTATAGATAAACCAGCAAAGGTATTGACCACCGCTGCTAAAACAAAACCGACGATAAACCAAGGAAAAACCTTTACAAAGTGAAAAGAAGAACCCTTAGTCTCTGTAGTGTTTTTTCTATTTGTAACTATTGCCAGTACGAATGATATTGGAACAATCATTAAAGTTCTGGTGAGTTTAACGATAGTTGCAAAAGCTAATGCAACGTTGTCTCCAACAGATGCACTCCAAGAAGCCGCTGCCGCCACAACCGACGACGTGTCATTTATGGCTGTTCCAGCCCACATTCCAAAACCAACGTCATTCATGCCCATCAGGTGACCGAGGGCTGGAAAGATAAAAACAGCGATGATATTGAAAAGAAAGATCGTTGAGATTGCATGAGCCATGTCCGAGTCTTCGGCTTTAACTATTGGGGCAGTACAGGCTATGGCGGAGGCTCCGCAGATCGAGGTGCCGACGCCGATTAATATGGTGGTTTTTCCATTGATTTTTAATGCCTTACCTACAAGATAGGCTGTCAAAAACGCCGTCGACAACGTAAACACCATAATGAAGAGGGATTGGCTGCCAACCTGGAAAACTAAGAAGAGGTTCATTCCAAAGCCGAGGAGGATAATCGCTAACTGCAGAAGCGTCTTAGAGGTGAATTTGATTCCAGCACTAAATCGAGTCAGAATATTTGGGTAGGCTGCTCGGATGATTATTCCAAGTAATATAGCAAAGATTGGTCCTCCGATGATAGAAAAGTCGGTGCCCAGCCACCATGCTGGAATAGCAATCGATAGGCAAACAAGTATTCCGAGAGCTATTTGCGCTATTTTACCCATCTTTTTTATGTGTATGGAGGCTCAACTCGGAGTGGTGATAACAACGATAGTTTAGGTGGTAAAATTTAAATGAAGAGCTTCAAGTTCTGCTGAACCGTTTGGTGAATAAGATTATTTGTTTTCGAAGAGTTTAACAATGAAGGTTTTAGAGTCTCATGATTGACACTTTGCTATAGAGTACCTCGATAATGTATGGTTGAGGGGCAACCTACACATTTTTTTGCCTTAAACCTTGCGCATGTGCAGCAATCAACTTTACAGGGTGATTTATCTTTCCCTTTATGAGTCAGATATTCTCTGATTTGTAGAAACTCTGAAAACTCATTGTCGCTAATGGGGTAGAATTCTGATCGGCGGATACCGGGGCTGCTGCGTAAGGAGCATTTTTCTACTGATATGCTGTCTAATGTGTCTTGGTTTTCAGCTATTACCAGCGCGATGAGGTTGTAGCCTCCGATGGTTTTGAAGAAGTGGACTACACGTGGGCATTCGCGGAATCGATCCATCACATCTTGCATTGCCTCTGCATCTTTCATTTCTAACAAAATCATGGCAGGGATAAGCCCGAAGGCTGATGGGTTGATTAAGGCTTGGTTTTTTATGGCGCCGCTTTCAACCAGTTTTGTCAGCCTTTTTTTGATGCCCATACTGGTGAACCCTGTGGTTTTCTCAAGGTCTTTTAGGGTTGTTCTTGCGTCTGCTTGGAGTTGGCAGATTATTTTTCGGTCTATGTCATCCATTTTCTCACTTTACACTGTTTAGTTTCTAAACATAAACTATTAATATTGTTTACGGATTAAACTGTAGCTATATCCATACATAAGGCGATATTATGGCACAAAAAATCGTAATACCAGTCGAAGATGCCTCCGGCTTAGAGGCCAAAGTAGCATCACATTTCGGAAAGGCGCCTTATTTTGCGTCAGTAGAAATAAACAGCAAAGGCCAAATTGTCAACACAAAAATCGACCGAAACACAGGCGAACACATGGGCGGCACGGGACATCCGCATGAAAACCTCCTAGCATTACAACCCTCTGTCATTATAGCCTGCGCGATGGGCCCCGGCGGATTACATAGCTTCCAAGATGCCGGAATAACTGTTTTGAAAGCCCAAGGCAACACACTCAACGAAGTCATGACTAATTTCAAAGAGGGCAAACTGGAGCCACTGACTGGCGGTTGCCCCCATGCACATGAGCATCATCATACCCACTAAAGGCATTGCAAGGGCTGAATGGTCCTCGGCGAGCAACCGTAACAAGCTTTCAGGGGGCTGCCCACTTCCTCGAAGCGATCCCTTCAACTAAATGGAACCTCGACGGGAACCCAGCAAACCTAAAAGCTGATTAACAAACTTCCATAATCTAAAATGAGGTTCTGTAAATGAAAACTGCACTCGTAATTTATTGGTCAAAAACTGGAAACACTGAAAAAGTAGCCAAAGCCATCGAACAGGGCTTGACTGAATCGGGCTTACAAGTGACTGTAAAGAGGCCCGAGGAAGCCGAGGCATTGGACTATTTTGACTATGACTTAGTCTGCATCGGCTGCCCATCCTACTCATGGCATCCCCCAGAACCGATGACGAACTTTCTGAAGAAAAAATTCGCTGAGTACCGCCAACAGGGCAAAATCAAGCCCTCAGCCCCCAAAGTGCCGGGCAAAAACGCCTTGGTATTCGTAACTTACTCTGGACCGCACACTGGAATAGCAGAGGCAACGCCGGTCGGCAAGGATATTGGGCAATACTTTGAGCACTTAGGCTTTAGTATAATCGATGAATGGTATGTTTTAAGTGAATTCCACGGTTCCCTTGAGCATAGTACACAGGGCCGCTTGGGAGATATCAGGGGAAGACCCACCGCTGAACAATTGCAAGTCATAAAAGACGACGCCAAGCGCGTTGGCGGGCTCCTTTAGACATTCCTTTTCTACAAATGCTTTTTTGTGACAGGTTCCTGTCCATTGCCGCCAAACTATAGAAAGACTTTGTAGATTGGATGATTTTCTGATAGTGGTCTTGTTCCCAGATCAGCCGCCGCCGAAGCAATGTAGACATCTGTAACTGCGACCGCTGGAAAAACCCATTCAGCCTGCTCGGCGGGTCCAAACATTAGGTAGTTGGCGCCCGCGACTTGCATGATTGAGTTTGTTGCGGTTCTGCAGCCTGGTCGGAATTCTTTTGCAACGTTTGCTTTGACCCAACCCATAGTTGTGACAACGTTTCCACTGCCTAAACCAACAGGGTGACCGTACTGCTCTCTCATAGCCGGTATTGCTCTAACTGCAGTGCCCATGTCTGGAGCGAATGCTGGAATGGCTGTGTCGATAAGTGGTTTTGTGATGCCTGCTTTATCCGCCAATGCAAGTGCTTCTTGGATAATCGCCATTTTTCCTTCCAAACTATTGTCTTTCTGATTGTCAGCAAGTACAATGGCTGATTCTATGCCGCTTTCTTTCAACCTCATAATTTCTGCCTCTGAGACTCCTTTGTAAACCGAGTCATAGATGCATCGGCTGGCAAGCCCCGTCTTTTTAACCATGCTGGCTGCTGCCATACGTGCGGCTGGACTCATCGCATCCAGTACTAACGGAGCATCGCTGTGGTCTGAGACAAAGCTGATGTATTTCTCGAAAGCAATCTCGGTTGTTCCAACGATGTCAAAACCAAACTGTAATCCGGTGATGTCGCTTTGGACTTGCATTTTGTTTATGATTTCTTCGGCTGCTTTTTGGTCAAAGATGCCTTTGTTTGGGTCTTGAACTATTTTTTGGCCTAGCCAAAAGATGGAGCCGATTAGGAAGGTGGGGAGTTCGCCTGGTTGTCCACCCACTTTTGCCTTGCCGATCGTGTAGATGTTTTGTTTTGTGTTAAATTTGAAGGACACCTGTATCTGCTCCTTGTGGATCGAGCGATTATTTGGTTGGGTGTTGATTTCTCGGTCCTTGTTATTCTAGTTATGCGTGAACTTATATAAAAGTAGTATTGTTTGCTATTGTCAATACCGTAAAATATATTTGGGAGTCGTCACCCATCTAAAGCCACAGGAAGTAAAACATATGGAAAAGAAATTTGCATGCCCCCGAGGCATACCCGAAGAATATTGCGATCACGCACCATGGTGCAACGTCTGGAAACAAAGAGAAGCAGCTAAAAAACACCCATAAAAACTATCTGGTGAAAATACATGACTGACGAAAACGAATTAGAACAAATAAGAATGAAAAAAATAAGAGCCATGCTCGACTCAGCAGCAAAGCCCCAACAGCCAGTAAATAAAGAACCCCTCACCCTAACTGACAGCACCTTCTCAGCTACGGTAGCAGAAAACGAGCTGTTGGTAGTGGATTTCTGGGCTCCTTGGTGTGGACCCTGCCGAATGGTCGGTCCCATAATTGAACAGCTCGCAGCGGAATACGCAGGAAAAGTCACATTTGGAAAACTCAACGTTGACGAAAACCAAATGATGGCAAGCAACTTCGGTGTCATGAGTATACCAACGATAATGGTATTCCATAAGGGTCAAGCGGTCGAAAGAATAGTTGGCGCTTATCCCAAAACACACATTGAAGCCGTATTCAAACGCTATATCAGGAACGAATAAGCCAATTCAGACCATAGACATTATATGCGAGGCTTGCTAGAGGAAACAGCATAAGACGCTTTGAGGTTTATAGAAAATGAAAACTCTTGTCACCATTGGTCGTGGCGGAACAGGAAAATCCAGCTTTACCGCTCTAATGGCAAAAGCATTCATCGAATCCCATCAGTCCCCCATTCTTTTGGTTGATGCCGACCCAGACCAAAACCTAGGAGAAATGCTGGGTGTAGACCTCAAAGAGGCGGGCAAATCCACAATAGCCGACCTCATCGTCAGTACATTTATCGAAAAAGGAGGCACCACGGTCGGCATTCCTCCAACGCAACGCATTGAAGCCCGCATTTGGGAAAACGGACTCTATGAGGGCAAAAACTTTGATTTCATGGCGGTCGGCACCAAATGGGTTGAAGGCTGCTACTGCATGCCAAACAGCGCACTTAAGGGTGCCTTGGAATCGTTAACTAAAACCTACAAGTACATGATTGTTGACTCGCCTGCCGGATTAGAGAACCTTAACAGGCGAATCACTTCCAATGTCAGCGACATCTTTGACATCTTGGACCATTCAAAGAAGTCACAGGATCATGTTAGACGTGCTTACAAAATAGCTAAAGAAGTTGACATGAAATTCGAAAACTTTTACTTAATTGGCGGTTACCGTTTCCCTGCTGAGTTAGGTAAGCAGGCAGAGGAAGAGCTGAAATTCAAATATTTGGGAAAAATTGAGCCTGACCAGCAGTTAGACCAGTATGTTCTGGACGGAGAATCCCTTCTAGACCTGCCAAAGGACAATAAAGCCTATCAATCGGTGCAAAAAATCCTTCAGACACTGGGTTATTTGTAGTCCCAGATTTCTTTTACATAATTTTTTGTAAACCTTGCATATCTGTAATTGCACCATGACTTTTGCCTAAGAAAACTGGAAAGGTTTAAAAAGATTGTAAGATGGTTTAGAGTTAAACCTTTACAGAGGTTATTAGATTTGACCACTAAAAACGTCCATGTTAAAATAGACGAAATGAAGACCAATAGCGGTTCTATTAAAAACCTCGAGTTATCCATTGGCAAGGTTATTAACGATAATTATGCCGAGCCCATGGGTCCAACTCCAATGCCCTCCATAACTGCCCTCAGAGATTGGGACATGAAGCTTCTCACCAAATACAAGCCCTTCTACATGCCTGACTGCGATTCCTGCTGTCTTTGCACTTTTGGCAAATGCGACCTGACAGCTGGTAAACGCGGTGCATGCGGCTTAGACATAGCAGCCCAATCGTCACGTATTGTAATGATTGCTTGTGCAATCGGATCGGCATGCCACACAGCCCACTCCCGCCACTTAGTTAACCATTTAATTGAAAAATACGGTCGCCGATTCCCCTTAGATGTCGGTGGACTGAACGTAAAAGTTGAGGCGCCAGTCAGCCGCCTTGTAACTGGTATAAAGCCCGAAACACTTGGCGACTTAGATGAAATATTAACATACACTGAAGAACAAATCACCCAAATTCTTGCCACGGCACACACCGGTCAAGAAGCAAATCCATTAGATTTTGAATCCAAAGCATTCCACATCGGCATGATCGACCATGTCGGCATGGAAGTCGGTGACATCGCGCAAATTTCAGTTTTCGGCTATCCAAAAGCAGACCCCGAAGCGCCACTCGTCAAACTCGGCATCGCAAGTGTCGACCGAACAAAGCCTGTTATCATGTGCATTGGTCACAACGTTGTACCTTCAGTCGGAATAATTGACTACGCAAAAGAAAACAAAGTCGATGAAAAAGTTGAGGTAGTCGGACTATGCTGTACAGCCCATGACATGACACGCTATTATACTCGTGCACGTGTCGTCGGTCCAATCAGCTGGGAACTCCGATTCATCCGCGCAGGATTAGCAGATGTAGTTGTTCTCGATGAACAATGCATCAGAACAGATGTCGCGGAAGAAGCAGCAAAAGTTAACACACCAGTCATCGCAGCCTCAGAGAAGAACTGTGTTGGCTTCAAGAACCGCACAAACGACCCAGCAGACGCAATTGTTGAAGACCTCGTCAGCGGCAAAGTTCCAGGCGTACTAATTCTTGACCCAGAAAAAGTCGGCGAAGTAGCAACCCGCGTCGCAATGATGATGGCTCCAATCCGCAAACGCAAGAACGTCTTGCCAACAGCAGAAGAGGTAGTGGCGATCGCAAAGACCTGCACGCAATGCAAGCAATGCCAACGCAACTGCCCACAAGACTACGCGATTCCAGCAGCCATGAAAGCAGCTGCAGAAGGCGACCTGTCAAAATTAACAGACCTCTACGAAGTTTGCATCGGCTGCGGAAGATGCGAAGAAGCATGCCCACAGAAAATCATGATCCACAGCCTCATCGTTAAAGCAGGCGAAAAATCGATGTATTGCGAAGACAACCTATGCCGCAGTGGCAGAGGCGCAGTTTCCGACGTAGAAATCCGCAGTGTCGGCGGCCCAATCGTATTAGGCGAAATCCCCGGCATCGTTGCAATCGTTGGCTGCAGCAACTATCCAAAAGGCGGCAAAGATGTCTACGACATCGCCAGAGAATTCGCGAGCAGACGATACATCGTTGCACTATCAGGATGCAGCGCCATGTCAGCAGGCAGCTACCGCAACAGCGAAGGCAAGACCCTCTATGAAGAATTCCCAGGCGGATTCGAAGCTGGAGGAGTACTCAACGTCGGCTCATGCGTCTCAAACAGCCACATCGCGGGTGCAGCCATCAAAGTAGCAAACATATTTGCCAAACGCAACTTAAGAGGCAACTACGAGGAAATCGCAGACTACATCCACAACCGTCTAGGTGCAGTCGGCTTAGCTTGGGGTGCATACTCACAGAAAGCAGCCTCAATCGCCGCAGGTTTCTGGCGCTTAGGTGTACCAGTCCTTGTCGGCCCGCACGGCAGCAAATATCGACGGATGCTCTTGGGCAGAAAAGAAGACCCATCAAACTGGAACGTCCTAGATGCACGCACAGGCGAAACAGTCAACGTCGGCCCAACACCAGAACACCTCTTCAATGTCGCAGAAACCAAAGAAGAATGTATCGTTCAAATTGCAAAGCTATGCATGAGACCAAACGATACTTGGAAGGGACGCTCAGGAAAACTCAGCCACTACATTGACCTGCACAAACGCTACTTAGGAGTAATGCCCAACGACGTTCACCTATATATTCGAACAATGGCTGACGTTCCAATCACTATGAAAGACGAAATCGGCAAAATCCTAGAAGCAAATAACTGGAAAGAAACAGTGATTCCGGACCCAACTCTGCTTCCAAGAATGGTCCGAAAAATGAAGGAGTAAATGGAGGAGAAAAAATATGTCCTGTGAACCATGGCAATGTGCAGAAATCGCAACAAGCAAAAAAGCAAACCCAATACAGAAACCCGAAATAGCAGTAGCAATGATAAAAAAAGCCCAACGCCCCCTCCTTATCGTGGGCAGCAATGTCACCGAACGCTGGATGGAAGGCAAACAAGCAATCGAATACATCATTGACTTCGCAAATGCAAGCAAAGTCCCAGTGGTAGCAACAGCCCACATGGTCGGCGAATTCATAAAACGCGGCTATCAACCAGCAGCATTCATGAACGCAATGGAAATCAGCCAACGCGTCGGCGACCCAACATGGATGGGACTGGACGGCAAAGGCCACCCAGACCTCGTCATGTACGTCGGCATGCCCTACTATATGGAAGCACTCATCCTCGCAGGCCTCAAACATTTTGCACCAGACCTAAAAACCATGACTCTGGACAACATGTACCATGTACATGCAAGCTGGAGTTTCCCCAACGCAACCCTAGAAGACTGGGCTGCAAACCTCAAAGTAATGACCTCAAAATTTAATGGAGGAAATTAAAGAAAATGTCAATGTTTAAAGATATACCAGTAGAAGTTGGCGTAATCTACGAAGGCGAACGTATCCGAAGAAACGACATGCAAGTTGAACTTGGCGGTCCCACAGTCAAAGAAAAATTTGAACTGGCAAAAGTAAAACCCATGAATGAGATCGAAGATGGCAAAGTAACCATAATCGGTCCAGACCTAAAAGACATGAAAGAAGGCGGCGCATTCCCATTCGGCATCATAGTTGAAGCGGCAGGCGCAAAACTCGATGCAAGCCTAGAAGGTGTCTTAGAAAGGCGCATTCACGGCTACCTAAACTACATCGAAGGCTTCATGCACCTAAACCAGCGCTATGACATCTGGATACGCATCGGCAAAAAATCCTTCCAAAAAGGCTTAAACAGTTTCGAACCAGTCGGCAAAGTTCTATATCGATTATTCAAGAGTGAACTGCCAATCGTCGAGAAACTCCAAGTTACCTTCATCACAGACCCAGCTAAACTAAGCGAAATGTACCCGGAAGCAATGCAAGCATACGAAGCCCGCGACGCAAAAGCCAGAGGCCTCAAAGATACAGAGGTAGACACATTCTACGGTTGTGTCCTCTGTCAATCATTCGCGCCAAGCCACGTCTGCGTCATTACACCACAAAGATACAGTAACTGTGGTGCCATCAGCTGGTTTGACGGTAAAGCCTCAGCAAGCATTGACCCCAAGGGGCCAGTCTTCGCAATTCCAAGAGGCGAAGTCATCAACGAAGAGAAAGGCGAATTCAGCGGCGTCAACGAAGCAGCAAAGAAACGCAGCATGGGCGAAGTCAGCCAAGTATGGCTCTACACAGCATTTGATCACCCACACACTTCATGCGGATGCTTCGAAGCAGTAACATTCTACATCCCAGAAGTCGACGGACTCGGTGTAGTGCAGAGAAACTTTAAAGGCGCAACAGTAAACGGCTTACCCTTCAGCACCCTAGCAGACTCCACTGCCGGCGGACGCCAAATCGACGGCTTCCACGGGATGTCCATCGAATACATGAGAAGCGCCAAATTCTTCGCAGCAGACGGCGGATGGAACAGAATCGTTTGGGTACCTAAAGAAGTTAAAGAACGCGTCAAAGACTTCATCCCCAAAGACGTCGTAGACAAAATCGCAACTGAAGAAGACGCAAAGAACATTGACGAACTAAAAGCATTCCTCAAAGCAAAGAATCACCCAGTCGTCCAAAGATGGGCAAAAGAAGAAACTCCAGCGGCAACCGAAGCCACAGCAGTCACAGTAACCGAGGAAGCAGCAGGCACCATGATGCCAGTTGCAACAGCAGGCACACTGCCACTCATGGCCGGCGGATTTAAGATCATACTAAAAGACGCTAAGATCTACGCAAACAAAGTCATCATAACCACAGCCAAAGACGAAAAGAAAGCCTAAGCAGGTGACCTCAAACGTCTACTAACGACAAAAAGAAAAATGAGGGCCTGCAGCTCAGCGACGACTTACTGGCAGCGCTAGCAAAGTTCAAGACGATCGAGTTGGAAGACTTCCAGCTTGACGCTAAAGAACTTGAAATCATCTTCGAAGCAGGCGCAGCCGGACAAATCATGCCTAAACTAAAGCTTCCAGGCGCAGTACCCGCAGTCGGCGGCAAACCAATGAATATGCTGTCCACATCTTTCCTGCCACCGATCGAGAAATACCCCAATACCATCACCACAGTCAAACTCGGCGCAACCAAAAGCGAAGGCGGCACACGTGGGCGATCACTCACCATCGGAGGAGAAGTCTCTCCTGCCTTCTACACTTTTGAGAATCCGACTCCACACAAGCCAGTCATCACCTTAGACGTTTTCGACATGGAAGTTCCGTTGTCAAAGGCAGTTAAGATGCACGTTAAAGACGTCGTAGGCGACCCAGCAGCATGGGCTAAACTTGCAGTCGAAAAATTCGGCGCAGACATGGTAACCATCCACTTGATCAGCGTCGACCCCCTACTCAAAGATGCCCCGCCTAAAGACGCAGTCAAAACCGTCGAAAAGGTTCTGCAAGCCGTTGATGTACCACTCGTCATCGGTGGATGCGGCGACCCTGTTAAAGACGCAGACGTCTTTGATGCCATATGCAACGCCTTCCCAGGAGAACGCTTCCTAATCAGCTCATTAACACGCGACATGGATATCGACCGATGCGCAAAATACGTAAAGAAAAACGGTCACGCAGCACTCTCATTCACACCCATGGATCTTAACCTGGCACGCGAACTAAACAGGCGCCTCTACGACTACCTTGCACGCGAAGACATCGTTATGGACTTAACAACCGCGGCACTAGGCTACGGCTTAGACTATGCATTCACCAACATGGAACGCGCACGCATCGGCGGATTGCTGGGCGACCAAGAACTCGCACACCCAATGAGTTCAGGCACAACAAACGCTTGGGCAGCCCGTGAAGCATGGCTCAAAATGAGCGCTGAATGGGAACCACGTGAACTCAGAGGTCCACTATGGGAAGTCACAACAGCCATCACTCTGCTACTCGCAGGCGTCGACTTATTCATGATGATGCACCCTGCAGCCGTTAAAACACTCAAAGACGTAACTAACTACTTAACAGCTAACAAGAAAGCTGACCCAGCCAAATTCGTGGATTGGGTCAAAATAAAGGCTTAAGGAGACATGACTGATATGGCAGAAAAGAAAAAAGGCGGATTAAAAGAACTTAGCCCAATCACCATATACAAAAGCTTACCGAAAATTAACTGCAAAGAATGCGGCGTAGACAACTGCATGGCATTCGCCACAAAGATCGTCAACCGCGAAACTGAACTTGAAGCCTGTAAACCACTGCTAAAACCAGAAAACGCCAAAGCATACGCCACACTAAAAGAACTTCTCAAACCCGCAGTTAAAGAAGTAGTCGTCGGCGTAGGCGACAAAGCCAAGAAACTCGGCGGCAAACTCGTCATGTACCGCCATGAATTCACCTACAAAAACCCCACAGCCATAGCCATAGACGTAACAGACGAAATGCCCGACAACGAAGTTGTCGCACGCGTCCAGAAAACCGATAACTTCAGCTTCGAATACATCGGCAACACCTTAAAACTCGACATGATCGCGGTTCGCTGCACAAGCGAAGACGCAGACAAATTCAAAGCATGCGTCAAAAAAGTCAGCGAAACCACCAAGCTGCCCATGATACTTGTCACGCTTAACCCAGCCATAGCAGAAGCAGGTTTGATGGCGGCGCCTAAAGCACGTCCACTACTCTACGCGGCAAATGCTCAGAACTGGAAAGACATGGCTGAACTCGCAATAATGTACGATGCTCCACTGGTCGCATCCTCACCAAACGACCTAAACGGCCTCTTCTCCTTGACAAAGACCCTTCAGAACTACGGCGTCAAAGACATCGTCCTAGACCCAGGCACGTTTGCAAACGAAGGCTTAGCAGATACACTAAACAACTTTACCATGCTAAGGCGCGCAGCCACTAAAGGCGGCGAAGAACTCGCAGGCTTACCCCTCCTAGGCATTCCCATGGTTGCTTGGATGAACAAGGGTGAAACAGCAGAAGACCTCATCAAATGGCGTGAAGCATACATCGCAGGCATGCTTATCGTCCGATACGCAGACGCACTTATCCTTCACGGCAACGATGGTTGGTCACTACTTCCAGAAGTTGTACTACGCCAGAACATCTACACTGACCCACGCAAACCAGTCGCAGTCGCACCAGGCCTCAAAGTCTTCGGCACACCCGATGAGAACAGCCCAGTCATGTTCACCTCTAACTTCGCCTTAACCTACTACACAGTCGCCTCAGACATCGAAAGCAACAAGATCAACGCATACCTAATCGTCGTCGACGCAGAAGGCAGCGCAATCGACAGCGGAGTCGCAGGACGCAAATTAACTGCAGACAAAATCGCAGAAGCAATCAAAGCCAGCGGCATCGAACAAAAAGTCAAACACCGCAAAATCATCAGCCCAGGCAAAGCTTCACGTATCAGCGGCGAAATCGAAGAACTCAGCGGCTGGAAAGTCCAGGTCGGTCCAAGAGACAGCAGCGAGATACCCAAATACATAATCGATAAATGGCAACCATAAGCCATTCTTCTTTTCTTTTTTAGTTTTCTTTCTTTAGATCGGTTTGCGGTTTTCTATACTAAACTTTAATTAACTTACAGGGTGTAAGTACTTACAGGGTGTAAGTAAACGTCGCTCTTTAACCTCAACCCAAAAGAAACACCAAAACAACTCTTCAACCGAGAAAAAGAACTAGAAGACCTTACCCGCATGGTTAAAGCAGGAAGATGGGTTGCGGTCTTAGGTCCAAGGATGGTGGGAAAAACCAGTCTCCTAAAAGCAGCAAACAGCCTACTTGAAAAGGAGAAGATAACGGTAATCTACGTAAATTTATGGGGCGCCAGCAGTAGTAACGATTTTTTGAGAGCGCTAGTGACAGCGTTAAACCAAGATAAGAGTATCCTTCAGAAAATTAAGGGAATAAAAATCAACGGCGTATCAATAGGTTCAAGCGGAGTTGCCGTTACCGTTTCTAAAAAGCCAATGACTACCATTTGGGATTTATTCGATGCTCTTGGTCGCCAAAAGGAAACCTATGTTATTGAACTTGATGAGGTTCAGGAACTTGTAAATATTTCAGGTAGACTGCTGATAATATTAGCTAACCTCTTTAACACTCACTCGAACGTTAATTTTGTCTTCACAGGCTCAATGTTCGGCGTAATGAAAACCCTCTTAGAGCCAACGTCCACTTCGCCGCTGTATGGGCGTTCACCTGCTAAATTGTATATTCAGCCCTTCAAATCAGAAATCGCTATGAGCTTTCTACGGAAAGGTTTTCAGCAATGCAATACCAAAGTCTCAGAAGACATACTTAAAAATGCAGTGGAACGCCTAGACGGTATTCCAGGTTGGTTGACACTATACGGAAACAACGTATGTATACAGCAAATGTCACACGAGAAAGCGCTCGAGGAGACGACTCAAGAAGCATTTCGAATAGTTAACGATGAGCTTGAACATTTTCTTTCAAACAGAGACAGGGTCTCACACATTGCAGCCCTAAAAGCAACCGCAATATCCGCAAGTTGGTCGGAAATAAAGAATGCAGTGTCAAATGCTAAAGGCTCGATTGTTAATGATGCAATCATTCAAAGAATAATACAGAACCTAAAGGCCGGTATGTTGATTGTGGAGGAAAACGGGAAATACCGCGTTGATGATCCCATGTTGCGGTCCTATGTTCTTCGTTAACTTACAGGGTGTAAGTACTTACGGGATGTAAGTTACTTACGGGGCGTAAGTCGGCCATAACTATAGTTTGTTGTGGCAAGCTTCTTATATACCCACAAAGAAACCACCTATCTGACCCACAATGAAAAGCTTAGTTGTCTACTACACAAGAACAGGAAAAACCAAATTTGTCGCTCAAACCGTCGCAGCCGAACTCGGTGCCGACCTCGAAGAAATAGTTGACCTCAAAAAACGTGAAGGCGCCATGGGGTGGATAATAAGCGGTAAAGACGCCTCCCAAAAGAAACTAACTAAGATAGCCCCGATTAATCGGTCGCCCTCTGACTATGACTTGGTGGTTGTGGGCACTCCGATTTGGGCTTGGGCTCCCACGCCAGCATTTAGAACTTACTTGAGCCAGAACAGTTTGGTGGGCAAAAAAGTGGCTGTATTCTACACTTTTGACTCTGACCCCAAACAAGCCAGCGAAAAAATCCATGAAATACTGCCAAACGTAGCCATCGTTGGCGAATTGCCCCTAAAAGATCCCGCAAAGAACAAGGAAGAGACCGAAAAGAAAATCGCTGAATGGTGCAGCACCCTCAAAGAAGCCAACCCATAAGCCAGCATCAGTCGCTAGATATTCTTTTATTACTGGCTCGGTTTCTAGAAAATGGTGATTTTTAATGGATCGTACAATTGTTCATTTTGAGATACCAGCCGTCGACATCGAGAAACTGCGAAAGTTTTATCAAGACTTGTTCGGCTGGACCATGAATAAGTACCCGGGACCGACCAAGTATTATCTAGTAGGCACTGTTCCTGTTGATGAGAAAACGATGATGCCCATTCGCCCTGGGGTCAACGGCGGCTTATACGAAAAGAAAGACGCCACGATCCCTGAGATGGCTAAACCCATAAACTACATCTCGGTTGAGTCAGTTGACGACTACAGCAAAAAAGTGGTTGATTTAGGCGGCAAAATTGTGATGCCAAAGATGGAGATTTCTGGGATAGGCTGGTGGGCTCTGGCGCTGGACCCAGAAGGAAACGCTTTTGACATACTGGAATATATGAAGAAATAGTGCTTGTAGAATTCGTCTCAACCATCCAGCAGTTCAAAGGTGACGCGTGGGACAAACAGACGCCACTGCCAAACCCGCAAGAAGATGATGAATAAGGCGCTGTTGTCCATCAACTTCTTAAAACAAATCATCGCTCAACCTAGTCGAGTTCAAACTTAAAGCTATCAAAAAATATGCCCTTTTAACTAAAATTTGTACTAAAAATTGATAAACCCCCTCTGTAACTACATGCGTATTCAACGCGAGAAGGGACCCCTATAGGCTGCGGCATCTTTGGTGCAATAAACTACGAAAACCAACCTGTCTTCCCCTACGTTTACTGGGGACTGCGGGCGCAAAATCATCGAGGACACCAGTCGCATGGCTTCCTCACATTCAATAATGGGCAATTCTATGCATACAAGAATCTGGATCTTGTGCCGAAAGTGAAAAGCAGCGCCATAAACGAATGGTTCGGACGCCTGCCAGGCTCAGTCGGCATAGGAAACGTCCGCTACACAACCTCAGGCAAATGCGACGAAGTCTCCATAGTTCAAGGCACACAACCCTTCACAGCTTCCTCGGACGGAGTAAAAGTTGCCCTTTCCTTCAACGGCAACATCGTAAATACTCTACCACTTAAAAAAGAAATGAACCAGAACTTCCCTGATTTTGTCTATAACTGTGACTCAGATCTAGTTTGCCACAAAATGCTTCTTGGGCTTAAACAAACCAAGGATCTGGCGCTGGCGGCGAAGGGCGTCATGGAGAGCTTGGACGGCGCATTCAGCGTAACAGGCATAACGGGCGACGGCGACTTTTTCGCCTTCAAAGACCCGCATGGAATAAAACCCCTCTGCGCTGGACATGACCCCCACGGTAAAACTCTGGCGTTTTCCTCTGAAACCGTCAGTTTAGACATGAACAGTTTCGTCCGAGACTTCGAATTAAACCCCGGCGAACTTGTAATCGCCTCCAAAGACGGTTTTAAACGAATCCAAGTGATCCCAAACCCCAAACACGCTTTTTGCGCTTTTGAATTTGCCTACTTTGCTAGGCCCGACTCAATTTTTAACGGTAAATACGTCTATGAAATCCGCGAGGAATTCGGACGCAACATAGTGCGGGAGTTCCCTGAGATTGCCAAAGAATGCGACATCATCATGTCGGTTCCAGAAACAGGCGACGACTCCGCCATGGGCGTTCATGAGGCTTCGGGGCTCCGCTGGGAACGCTGCTCGAGGCGTCACCGCTATGTCACCGAGCGCGCTTTTATTTTGCTCAACGCTGAGCGGTACTCGACTATAGATAAGAAAATTAACATTTTAGGCTCCAAAGTGGCTGGCAAGAACGTTATCATAACCGAAGACAGCATCGTGCGCGGCGACACCACCAAAGTCATAATCGAGAAGATGCGGCAGGCAGGCGCCAAGAAAGTCTATGTCTTCGTGACTTTCCCCCGCATCATCGGCCCATGCTTCTACGGCATAGACATGTCCAGCTACGGCCAACTCGTCGGTTCACGCCACAACGCAGAGGAAATCGCCAAGATCATCGGCGCCGACGGCGTCTGCTACCAGTCTCTTGAAGCTTTAATCCGCGCCACAGGCAAAACAGAAGATGAGCTCTGCTTAGCCTGCGTCACCGGCAAGTACCCCACGCCCTGTGCTCAGCGGATGGCTGACGCCATGAAGAAGCGTTTCCAAGAGGGCTATGAGGAGAAAGGCCGCATCTACGAGAACGATGAGGTTCAGCCGTAACTGCTATTAACTGTTCCCTTCCATTTAGTGCAAGTAACGGTGTATCTCGATGGATAAGACAGGTGTACTACTGGTTTCTTATGGTGCAAGAGAAGTCGCTATGGCAGACACGCTTCTACGCAGCAAAAACCACAAAGTCGAGCTTTATGTCGCCGACAAGCAACGCAACCCCTTCAACGCTAAACATGCAACGAAGCACGCGGTTATCCCAAGCCTTGATGTAAATGAAATCTGCAAGTTCGCAGAAGCAAACAAGGAACGCCTTGACTTCGTTCTGGTCGGGTCAGAGAACCCAATCATCAAAGGAATCCGCGACCTCATCGAAGAAAAAACCAAAGTACCCGTCATCTGCCCCAAAAAAGCTTATGCCATAGAAGAAAGCAAAGTCGCCCAACGAGAACTCTTCGCCGAAATTGCTCCTGAAGCAAATCCCCGCTTCAAAGTTTTCAATCCAGCCGACTATAAAACTGAAGCTGAGGTTAAATCGGCGGTTTACAAGTGGCTAGACGAACTCAAAAACCAAGCCGTCGTCAAACCTGACAAACCCGCATTAGGCAAAGGCGTCGGCGTCTGGGGAGACCACTTCACAACCCGCGAGCAGCTCTTTGAGCACTTCCTCTCCAACTTCAAATACAGCTCCGTAATCATCGAGGAAAAGGTGCCTGGCGAAGAATCCAGCTGCATGGGCTTCTGCGACGGCAAACACTTTATCCCACTGCCAGACACCCGCGACTACAAGCGTGCGTTTGACGGCGACAGGGGACCTAACACAGGCGGCATGGGCTCCTACAAAGACCAAAAAGACTACCTGCCCTTCCTAACCGCAGCCGACCATGAAGCAGAACTGGCGCTAGCAGAAAAAATTTTCAAGGGCTGGCGAAAAAAAATCCCCGACGACACCGCACTCCGTGGCGTTCCATTGTACCTTGCGTTTATGCACACCGGCAGGGGCATCAAAATTCTGGAGATCAATAGCCGCCCCGGCGACCCCGAAATTATGAATCTGCTCCCAATCATAAAAGACGACTTCGTGGACGTGTGCTTGCGGATGGTTGAGGGCAACCTAAAAGGCGTCGCCATGGAGAAGTCGGCGACTGTTCTAACTTACAAGGTTCCGCCTGACTACGGCGGATACTCCGAAGTCTACGCTGACAAACTTGATAAAGCCGCAGTCGGCAGTCCAGTTGATCTCTCAAAAGCCGAAGCATTAACCAAGGAGTACGGCGATAAAATCCGCATCTACCCCGGTTCAATGGAGGTACGGGACGGCAAGAACTATGCGCTCAAATCCCGCGCCGTTGGTGTGCTGGGCATCGGCGACTCGATTGAGGAAGCGCGGCAGATCAGTCAGGAAGGTGCCAAAGCCATCATCGGAGGCGCATTGTGGAACCGAACCGACGTAGCAAGCAAAGGGCATATCGCAAAAAGCGTCAGCCACATGGAGCAGTTAAGATGCAAACAATGAAGCGGATAGTTATCTCTGACTGCGAAGGCCCGATATCTAAAAACGATAACGCCTATGAACTCTGTGCGCAATTCATCCCCCATGGAGACAAACTCTTTAGCAACATAAGCAAGTACGACGATGTCTTGGCAGATGTCATCCGCAAGCCTGGCTACGCCGCAGGTGGCACACTTAAGCTTATTTTGCCCTTCTTTAAAGCCTACGATCTCACGGATAAGCAGATGGAGGATTTCTCCGCCCAAAACATACTCTTACTTCCCCAAACTGAAGCGATGCTGGGTTTCATTGGGGAGTACGCTGAAGTCTTCGTCGTCAGCACCAGCTACGAACACTACATAAAGGCGCTCTGCAAAGCAATCGATTTCCCATTGGACCACACTTACTGCACAAAAGTTGCTCTAGACAGCTATAGTATTCCACCCGAAGAGAAGGAACGCCTAAAGGTACTTGGCGAAGAAATCGCAAAAATGCCCCCTATAGAAATCCCCCAAGACGCAAGGGTTCTGGCAGATTTTTCCGCTGCTGACCAAGCTTCAATTCAGCGTCTAGACGAAATCTTCTGGACTGAAATTCCAAAAATGGCTGCGGGCAAACTACTCATAGACGTCAAAACCGTCGGCGGAGAACAGAAAGCCGAAGCCATCCGAGACGCCGCCAGCCGACTGGGCATTAAAATCTCAGAGGTGATGTATGTAGGCGACAGCATAACTGACGTGGAAGCCTTCAAATTGGTGCGCAAGTTTGGCGGTTTAGCCGTCTCTTTTAACGGTAACAGCTATGCCGTCCGAAACGCCGACGTCGCCGTTATGGCGGAGGGCAACTTGGTAACGGCTGTGCTGGCTGACCGCTTCTGCCGCCTCGGAAAAGAGCAAGCCTTAAAAGTGCTCTTCTACTGGGTCAAATCCGCAGTTGAGCAAAGCGGCGTAAGCATTCCCCTGCTGAGACAGCTTTATGCAGCTTACCCCGGCGCACTCCCGAGAGTTGAATTAGTGACGCTTCGAAATGTGGATGCGCTTGTGAAGGAGAGCTGTGAGTTCCGCAAAAACGTTCGAGGAGTAGCCATAGGGAGACTCGGATAATGGACAAAAAAATAGACGACACCTTCATTGAAGCCTTCGAAGGCATATACTGCCGCGTAATCGTAACTGCAGACGACGTTGAGACGCTGTGCAAAGCCGCCTCCGACTCCACCGCAACTCCATCGGTGGTCATCGGCAGAACAGAAGGCGGCGTGGAACGCTACCTCAACGAAGAAGAAACCCCTGACGGCAGAGTCGGCGCAATCTTGCAGTTCTGGGGAGAAATCAACCCCCAAAAAACCTTCCCCGAATCGCTAAAAAAGTTCGAAACTGAACTCAGCTACCGCATACGCCAAGACATCTTGGTTAAACCCTTCACGGCAGTTTACGATGCCTTGCCAAAGGCTGAGGGCAAACTGGACATGATGGAGAAGGTGGGGCACTGCGGCGACGGCTACGAATGGATCGAGCAGCGGCACGGCAGAGAAGTCATCGTTGTTCCCCTGATGGTTCCTGACTTTGTTATTGAGCACTATATTGGTTATGCGCGTGGTGTTATGGGCGGAAACTTTTGGCTTATGTGCACCACTAAAGAGGCGCTCAAAGAAGCAGGACAAAAAGCGCTAGATGCTATCCATGAGGTGGACGGCGTCGTAACCACCTTTGACATCTGCTCAGCCGGCAGCAAACCCGAAACCCATTTCCCCCAAATCGGACCCACAACCAACCACCTCTACTGCCCCTCGCTGAAAGCCAAGCTGGGCAAAGAATCCCAGGTTCCAGACGGCGTGGGCTACATCGCCGAAATCGTTTACGACGGCGTATCAGTGGAAGCGCTCAAAGCCGCAACCAAAGCAGGCATAGAAGCATCAATGAACGTGCCGGGCGTGGTGCGGGTTTCGGCTGGCAACTACGGCGGCAAACTGGGCAAATACAAAATCCCCCTAAGCGAGTTGTTTCCATGACCAAATTTGACGTAATCGGCTTCGGAGCACTAAACGTAGACACTCTTCTAAAAGTGGACAAAATAGCGGGTGCTGAAGAGGAGAGCTTCATCCATGATTACACGGAAGCCTGCGGCGGCTCAGCAGCCAACACCATTGTCGGGCTGGCGCGGCTCGGCTGCAAAGTCGGTTTCATCGGCAAAGTGGCTGATGACCATGAAGGCAAACTTCAAATCGACTGCTTCAAAGCCGAAGGCGTAGACACAGAGGGCATCATCCATTCGCCTAAAGGCAAAAGCGGCGTCTGTTTGGGCTTCGTCGATAAGAAGGGCGCACGGGCACTCTACATTAACCCGGGCGTTAACGACAGCATCGAATTCCGAGAAATACCGCCTGCATACGTAACCCAAACACAGTTCTTGCATATGTCCTCGTTTGTTGGCGAAAAATCATTCCGAACGCAGAAGAAACTGATGAGCTTCCTTCCAGACACCGTCAAAATCAGCTTTGACCCAGGCTCACTCTACGCACAGAAGGGCTTCTCAGCAATCGAACCCATAATCCAAAACTCCACCGTAATGATGCCCAACGAACTGGAACTGCAACAGCTAACGGGCGAGCGGGAAGTCCCCAAAGGCGCGGCGGCACTGCTTGATGCAGGCGTCAAAATCGTCGCCGTAAAATTGGGCGCTAAAGGCTGCTATGTCACCAACGGAGCGGAGAAGCGAACAATCGAACCCTTCAAAGTCCCTGTCGTTGACACCACAGGCGCTGGAGATGCCTTCAACGCAGGCTTCCTCTACGGCTTAATCCATGACAAACCGCTGTTTGAGTGTGGTCGCTTGGGAAATTTTGTCGCTTCCAGAAGCGTTATGAAAATGGGAGCACGCGATGGCTTACCTTATCCAAAGGACTTAGCGGAAAATTACTTTTAGCCCATCAACTTTTTCTAAATGCTTCTTATCATTGGAGTAAACCTCGTTGATTCCCAGTCGCATCATTATAGCAAGGTTTACGCCATCGTTGAAGTCCAATTTCTCCGTTGTCATGTTATATGCTCCTACTAAAAGGTCATCGCTGGTGAATCCGACGATTTTTAAGGTCTTATACGATAGCATTTTCTCGAGTGCTGGTTTTATGTCTCCTTGTCTTCCCATTGCTTCTAAAACCCAAGATGCCTCACATTGCACAAGAGTCGACGTTATTGCATGTTCCCCGTTTTCTATGCGTTCAAGAATGTCGCTAGCAGTTTTCCAGAAAAGCTTGTGTTTAGTAAACGCGTAAAGGAAAACGTTAGCGTCCACAAATCGAGGCACTAAAGTTCCTCAAGTAGCTTTTTTCTAATGTAATCTCTCGCGAAACCCTTCGGGTCATCAATGGGCTTATCCACCTTTATTGAGCCCACTATTGCTTCCGTTGGCTTTTCATACTTTTTGACCGGTATCAGGCAAACGCGTCCGTTGTATTCAGTGATGATCAGGCGGATGCCCTCTTCCATGCCGTATTTTTGGCGGATTTTTTTTGGAAGAACAATGCGTCCATACTTGCCAATTTCTACAGACACTTTTCTACTCGCCGAGAAAGAGTTATGTAAAATGGCAAATATAGATTTTTTGCCAAATTTAAAAGAAATTGCCTGAAAAGGCGGTAAGGTAGCCCTGGAAATTGTTTTTAGTTGGTGATTAGGATGTGGCTGCTTGCCGAGCATTTTGCCCAATTGGACCTCTGCTATTATTGTCTAAATCCATTTTGTCTTAACTTCTCTGATCTGCCTGATGTGCCTATCATCGGTCAAAATGTAATCGCAGCCCAAAACAATCCCGGTGGCAGCTATGACGGCGTCGGCAGTCGGCAACTCAGCATACTTGCATCGGAGCTTTGCGGATTGAATGGCGATTGGGATGTCAAGATTCACCTTTTCAATGTCCATTTTTAGAAGAGAAGTTACTCTCAGTTGTGCAACGTATTTCCCATGTATCTCAAGCAAAAACTTATAGTATTCATGGACTACTATGGATGGAATTATACCAAGATTTTCTTCTTTCTGGAAGGTCTGAAAAGTCTGCCGTGACCAGTTTTGGAATTTTTGATCTCCTGCTTGGCTGGCGACTAGGAAGCGTGTATCCAATACAGTTTTCATTAGTACCTGTCTTCTGAACGCATCTTATCCAATTCTTCCATAGCCTTCTTAAGGTCGATTTTTCCAGCATCAGCGCCTATGAAATCTTCGAATCTAGGTATAACCTTCAGAACTATATTTGCTCCTGAATCTTCAATAGTAATTTTCATGCCTTCTTTTATCCCGTATTTCCGCCTTAAGGCGATGGGAACAGTGATTTGGCCCTTACGGGTGACTAAGACTTCTTCCAAGTTCAACTTCGACCTTCAAGTTGTACTAACTGGTAATGTACAACTTAACTTTTATGGTTGAAAAAAGAATAACATGCGTCTGGGCATGGGCGGCTTACCCTGTGAAGCAGAAGAGATTTGACGCTGACTTGATTAAGTACTCTTATAGAATGCTTTTAGCATGCGAACTTGATATCTTTAGGTGCTCAGGAGAGGTAGGTTAAGTCAATGGAAATGCCGCCGATATTCTATGAAGTGCACAGTAATCTTCCCAGACAAGGACCCGGGGATAACGAGTCAACAGATAGAGCATTCAAATCGCTCAAGAATCTTCCTCGGTGTCCCCGCATACTTGACATTGGCTGCGGTTCTGGCATGCAAACTATAGAATTGGCGAAACTATCAAATGGACAGATCGAAGCCTTAGATAGTTATCAACCTTTTCTGGATCAACTAAAGGCAAGTGTCAAAAAAGAAGGGCTAAACCAAAGAATCAGAATCGTCAAGGGCGACATGTTCAACCTCAAATACGAAAAAGGCAGTTTTGATCTAATCTGGTGTGAAGGAGCGATATTCATTATTGGTTTTGAGCGGGGATTAACACAATGGCGACCCCTGTTGGCAGATAATGGATACCTTGTTGTTTCAGAGCTCTCTTGGTTGAGGAAAGATGTACCCCAAGAGATCCAGTTGTATATGGATGAAATGTACTCGGGGCTTGAAGACTCTAAAGCTAACAGCGTCGACGAGAACATAGAAACCGCCAAAAAAGCCGGTTTCCAAGTTTTGAATTCATTTATTCTGCCCAAGAAAAGCTGGTTTACCCATTATTACTCGCCTATAGAAGCAAAACTGCCCTTACTCAAAGCTAAACATAGAGATGAACCAGATGCGCTGCAGTTCCTTGCGGGTGAAGAGAAGGAAATCGAAATGTACCGCAGATACTCCGACTATTACGGCTACGCATTCTATGTGCTGCAGAAAACATAACTCTTGTTTTGGCAATCAAGGTTTGCTTACAAGGGAAATGCTTAAGGTAGCCATGCCAAAATCTGTTTGAGGTAACGTTCACAACCAACCAGCAACCAGCCCCTCATGCCATGCAAAAACACAACGTTTCTCTCAGTCCATTGGTTGATGTTGTGTATAGGGGGTTTTAGGCAACAACTTCTAATGAAAAAGCGTTTTTGCTTTCATGGGGGGATAGGGGTATCGGCAGAGCAACAGAAACTCTTCTCAACATAGCCCCTTATCTGCTTGCGGATTGCTCCACAACCAGCCTCCAACTTAAATCAGACGCGGACGCCAAAACAGACGCCATAGCTAGGCCCGTTGGAAGAAGTTGAAATAAGAGGGGTCTGCGGCAACAACCAAGATTGAAAAATAGCTAGCAGGTTTTGGTTAGTTTGTCTATGATGCTTTGGAAGATTAATTTGCCGTCGCCGTACTGCAGCATCTGCTGTTTGCCCGTCCAGTCAGGCTGCTGCCACCAATACATCGCCCGTTCAGGATGGGGCATTAAGCCAAAGATGTTGCCTTCGCGGTTACATATGCCTGCTATGTCATAAAAGCTGCCATTGGGGTTGGCTGGGTATTTGCCGTCTGCTGCTACGCCGTCTTTGGTGCAGTAACGGAAAACCAGCATGTCCTCATCAATAAGCTTCTTTAGCAGTGCCTCCTCTTTTTCCTTCGGAAACAATAGTCTGCCTTCGCCATGCGCTATGGGTAACCGTATGGTTTTGTCTTTGGGGATGGCGGTTGTGAACGCGCATTTGCCGCGATTTTCCTGTTTGAGGTAAACCCATTTGCACTTGAAGCCCGCAGGTTCGTTTGTGGTTAATGTGGCTTCGGGGTAATCGCTTATGCCGCTAAAACCTGGCAATAAGCCGTATTCGACCAGGATTTGGAAGCCGTTGCAGATGCCCAAGATTGGTCGACCCTCATCCACGAACTTCTCCATTTCCTTGCCCAGATGCGCCGAGAGATGCCTAGCAAAAATCACGCCTGAACGGACATAGTCGCCAAAAGAGAAACCTCCTGGAAAAACCAGCACATTGTAATCTAAGAGATTGTGGCGTTTAATTAATTCGCTAACCTGCAGAGTCTCGGCTTGTACGCCCAATTCTACAAACGCACGTTGGGTCTCGGCGTCGCAGTTGGTTCCGCCGACACGCATAACGCAAACTTTGACATCGCTTAGGTTCACTGCGTTGCCTCCTCGGGGTTAAGAGTTCTCTTCCAGCTATGCCGCAGCCGATTCAGCGGTGCATCGACGGCGACTTTACCGTTTAAACCCTTAATGCGCAACTTGGGCTCCTTGGTTACGATGCCGATTTGGACGCAGCCCTTCCCAAACATGAGTTTCTCGAATTCTTCTTTGTCGTCTGCTGAGACTTCGATGAGGAAGCGGCTGTTAGATTCAGAGAACAGCACAAAGTCACTGCGGGTTAAATCTTTGCCTGGCACCAATTTAAGGTCAAGCTCCAAGCCCAATCCGCTTGCAAACGCCATCTCCGCCGCCGCCACCGCCAAACCGCCCTCCGAGAGGTCATGACAGGATTTCACCATGCCCGAGTCAATGGCTTTTGTGACGGCTTTGAAGGTACGTTTGGCTTTGCCGCCTCTAACTTTAGGTACAGATGCACCGAGGAAGCCTTTGAGTTTATAGTATTCACTGCCTCCAAGCTCAGGGAAGGTTTCGCCTATTATGTAGACTGGGTTGCCTGCTTCTTTGAGGTCGACTGAGGTGGTGTGTTCGACGTTTGGGATAACCCCGACTCCAGTAATGAGCAACGTGGGCGTTACTGGGCCAAGCGGCGATTCGTTGTAGAGACTATCTTTCCCGCTGATAAACGGCGCTTTGAACGTGACTGCAAAATCATAGCAAGCTTCACAGGCACGAACCAGTGAACCGAGACGTTCTGGTTTTTCTGGGTTGCCCCAGCAAAAATTGTCCAGCAATGCAATCCTTCTGCCGCCCACAGCGACGTTATTTCGGATTGCCTCATCTATCGCTGAAGCTGCCATCCAGTAAGGGTCGATTTTGCCGTAGTTGGGGTTCATGCCGCAGCTAATCACTAAACCTTTGATTGAGTTATCGATTGGTTTTAGCACTGCCGCATCGTTAGGTCCAGCATAGTCGCCTTGCAGGGGTTTGAGGAGCGTGTTGCCTTTGACTTCATGGTCGTAGGTTCGGATGATTGCTTCTTTGCTGGCGATGTTTGGTGCCCCAAGAAGCTGCAAAAGGGTTTCGGTCAGGTCATTTGGCTCCTCAAACTCGGGTTCCTTGAGTTTTAGAGTTTCGATTATTGCGGTTTTTCTACTTTCACACAGACTAAAAATAAATTCCATATCGATATCGCAAACTAACTCGCTGTTGTAGCTGAGTTGCAGGCGTCTCTCAGGAATAAGTTTGCCAATAGCAGTTGCCAATACATCCTCTTTCTCAAAAACAGCCATAACCTGCTCCAAATTCTCCTTTGGAACCGCCATAAGCATGCGTTCCTGCGATTCAGAAATGTAAATTTCCCAAGGCGACAAACCCTGATATTTCAGCGGCACTTTAGCCAAATCAACTGCCACTCCACAGCCAAACCGTTCTGCAGTTTCACCGACCGCTGACGAAAGACCTCCACCGCCGATGTCTGTTATGGCTGATCCAAGTTGGCGATCGCGGATTTCAATAACTGCCCGTTTAACCTTTTCCTCTTCGATGGGGTCAGCGATCTGTACGGCAGGCCGCGAGACCACCTCCGATTTCTCAGTTAACTCTTTCGAAGCAAAGGTTACGCCGTGGATACCATCTCGCCCTGTTTTGCCCCCTGAAAGAACGATGATGTCACCAACTTTGGCGTTTTTAACATACTTGTTGAGTGGTAAGAGACCAATGCAACCGCAGTAGACAATAACGTTGCCAGTGTAAGATTCATCAAAGTATATGGCACCGTTAACGGTTGGGATACCCATGTTGTTGCCATAAGTGCCGATGCCTGCAGTGACACCCATATAGACGTACTTTGGGTGCTTAACGCCCGCCGGCAACTTAGCGTAATCAAAATCTAGGGGTCCAAAGCCCAATACGTCGGTACATGCGATGGGGTCTGCCCAGACACCTAAAATGTCTCGGATGACGCCGCCTGTGCCTGTTGCTGCACCGCCAAATGGCTCCACCGCAGACGGATGGTTATGCGTTTCCACCTTTGCCGCGATGCCATAGCCTTTCTCAAATTTTACGATGCCAGCGTTATCTTCGAAGACGCTGAAGCACCATGGCGCCTTGATTTGTTTGGTGGCTTTGGCAAGGTAGGTTTTGAAAAGGCTGTTGATTGTTTTCCCGTCCAGGTCTATTTTGCCTTTGAAGGTTTTGTGACAGCAGTGTTCGCTCCAGCTTTGGCTTATGGTTTGCAATTCGACGTCGGTGGGGTTGCGGCCTTCTTTTTCGAAGTAATCCTGAATAGCTGCCAACTCTTCTGCACTAAAGCCCAAGGCGAGTTCACTGTTGATTTCCTCCAGCTGCTTGGGTGTAGCTTTGGCTATGTTGAATTCTAACACCAAGCTGTTTTTGCGTTGGACTACGAGTTTCTCTGTCATTTCCTCTCAACGACACTTATGGTGTAGTTGTCTTTGGTTGGGTTAGTCAAGAGGCGTTTACTCATTTCCTCGGCTTTCGCTTTTGCCTCGGTGGCTGAGGCTGCTTCGAGGTTGACGGTGTAGACTTTGCTTACGTCGACAGCTTGGACTTTATAGCCGAGTTCGATAAGTAATCTTGCGGTGGTTTCGCCTTCCGGATTGCTGTGGCCGGGTTTGAGGCTGACTTCGATTTTGGCAGCGTATTTCATAAAGCCTTTAAATTAATCAATAAGGATTTAAACGCTTTCGTCACAAACAATGCAAAACCCTACGACAAAATCATCCGTTTCTTCCCCTGCACTATCTCGACAACCCGTTCTTTGTCGGTGACCTTACCGATCCGCTGAGGATTCACGCCATCCTGCTCCAGTGTATTCATGGCTTTATCAATGTCTGTTTTGTCAACGATTAAGCCAAAACCCCAGCCCATATTGAAAGTCTTAAACATCTCCTCGTCTGTTATGGTGTAGCCGAGCTCTTTGGCGGTTTTCTGAATTAAGCCAAAGATTGGCTGCGGATGGAAATTGTCAAATCTAAAGCCGATACCTGGCGAGTACTTTGCGAGGTTGTTGAATTTCATGTATGAGTCACCGGTTATGTGTACGGCGGCTTTAACCTTGACTTCAGCTGCTAATTTGAGGAGCGGTTTAACGTAGATTTTGGTTGGCTCCAATGCTTCTAGGGCCACTTCACGGTTTAAGCCCTCCGGGATGTCAGTGGGCTCGAATTTTCCGCCCCATTTTTTGAAGAGGATCTTTCTTGCCATGGTGATGCCGTTGCTGTGTAAGCCGCTGCTGGATAGCCCGATGATAGGGTCGCCCGGCTTAATGTTTTCGCCTGTGATGATTTCTGGTCTCTCAACGCTGCCAACTGAGGCAACTACCATATCGAAACCCGCATTGTCGACTATGCCCTTGATTATTTCTGCTACGTCGCCTGTTTCGCCGCCCGTCACTGGGCACCCTGACTGGTTTGCGCCTTCGATGATGCCTTTGAGCCACGCCTTAACCAAGGTGGGTTCGCTTTCCTGTGCGTGAATGTTGTCGGCTATGCTGAGCGGTTTGGCGCCTGAGCGGATGACATCGTTGACTGCCATGGCGACTGCGTCGACGCCTATTGTGTCATGTTTGTTTGCAAGTTGTGCGATGAGGACTTTTGTGCCCACGCCTTCGATTACTAGGTCCAGAAAGGTGTTTTCGGCTATTGGAAATATGTTGCCGTATGGCAGATGCATGACGCCGCCAAAACCGCTGTGCCGATAAGTGTCGGCGAGTGTGGTAAGTGCTTTTTTTGATTCAACCCGTTTTTTGCGGTTTACGCCTGCGTCGGTGTAGGTGAAGGTTTTGGGCACGTTTTTTCCTCTCTTGGGTATGTTGTGTGGCAGGTGGTTGATAACGATTTTGCCGATTTTGTGTTTTTTAATTATCCAATCGGTTAAAGTGCGTATCTTAAGGTATAAGTTATGGTCATAAAAGTGTATTGTTGTACAACAAAAAGGCTTAAATATATTTAACATTATAAAATTGGGCTTGGAAGAAGGAGACGGGCAAGGGGTAACTTTGAAGAAAAGCAGGTTTATATTCGCTATAGCTCTATCAGCAGTAGCCTTATGCCTTCTGTCTCAGGTCAACTCCGTAGCCGCTGCACCCGCTTACCAGGATGAATTCACCGACTCAAGCCTTCAGTCATTTTGGACATTCACTAACCCCCTTGGTACTGGCTCATACAGTCTAACAGCCAACTCGGGTTACTTACGAATAACCGCTCCTACTGGAGTTGGTCTATCTAAAACTTCAAATTTTAACGCTCCAAGAATGCTTCAGCCCGTTACAGGTGACTTTGTAGCGACCACTTCTGTAAGCGGCGTTTTTTCTCAAACAGGCTTCCGCGGTGGATTGCTAGTTTGGAAGGACACAAATAACTACTTTAGGCTCGAAAAATACGGTAGCAACCAAGTCCTCATGTATGGCTACATTAATGGAGTTGAAACCTACCAGACGGGTACTCTTCCCTCCAACTATACTCCCCTTTATCTTAAACTTGATAGAACCGGCACAACCTTGAATGGCTATTGGAGTTCCGATGGAACAACTTGGAACCTTGTCAAGCAATACACAGTTTTTAATCCGGCGGATTCCTTGCAAACTGGATTATTCACCATAAACGTTGGCTCTACTGTTTTCAGCGCTGACTTCGACTACTTCCATGTTACTCCTGCAAGCACTTTGTCTGTTCTGCCTGAAACTCCACTGGGGGTAGTAGCTGTAGTAGGCACTATGTTTGGTGCGTTTGCAGTGTTCAGCTACAGAAAAGCGCACCCCAAAGCGATAGTAAAACTCTAAGTGGGAATTATTCGGTAACAATCTTTAGGTTTACTGCTAGCTTTTACTTATTTGCGCTTTTTTCTTTGGTTGTTGTTGCCGAAAATCCTCTATATCCTTCTTCTTCCAGTGGGCTTTGTGGGCGGCTGCTTTTTGGTGTCTGCGTCTGGTTTGGGTTGGTGGTTGGTTGTGGAGGCCGCTACAAGCAGGGTGCCGCGGGGCAACGTTTTTCTGGATTGAAGTCGCAAATTAGGCTTTGATTAATGTGTCGACGCCCAAATACCACATCTACATCGAATATAGTGAGCCTGAAAAGTCTGGTTTCCGCTTTAACATATCCCACGCTGAACTGGTGGGGGCATTCCAAGAACCTTTTAGCAACGGTGAACCCTTTTGGTTTATGGGGCGACTTCTCAATCCAGTCAAAGTTCAAAAAGTCGTAATTTTTTGGTCAAATGAAACAGCTGACCAGCTCCGCCTGCCCAACCATGAAAGCCTCATAACAGCTAATGACAAAAAATACATCCTCGACAACATCCTAAAGGGCAAAGTCAAAGGCGCCTATGTTTGCACTGAAGAGTTTGTGGCTGTAACTCCAAAAACTTTGGTGTCAACCACACAGGGCCAACCGGTAGCTTCAACTCCAAGCGGCATGCCGCGGCGAATAATCGTGGTTTCTGGAGCTGACGAAGCAATGAAGCAAACGATCACTTTGGCTCTAAGAAAACTCGGATTAGCCGCAGTAATCATGAGTGAAGAACCAGGGCAGGGCAAAAAAATCGTTGAGCGCTTTGCAGACTACAAGGATGTGGGGTTTGCTTTGGTGCTGCTTTCGCCCGACGTCTACGTTTACCCAAAGGGTGAAGAAGCCACAAAGCGCCAGCGCACGCCAAGGCAAGATGTGGCTTTAATGTTTGGCTTCCTACTGGGCAAACTCGGTAAAGACCGCGTGCTTGCATTCTATAAGGAAAGCCCGAACTTTGAGTTTCCAATAGACTTCGAAGGCGTAAAATTCACTGCCCTAGATGACCGCGGCAGCTGGAAGCATACGCTGATACGTGAACTTGTCGGCTGCGGCTACACCGTTGACGCCGAAAGACTCCTAAGATAAGCAATTTTCTATTTTGGTTGTTGCCGTGGACCCCTCTTATTTCAACTTCTTCCAGAGGTTCGCGTGGGCAGTTGCTTTTTGGGTTCTGACTGTGTCTTGCGTTGCTATCTGGTTGTGGAGCATTCCGCAAGCAGAAGCGACGGCCATAGTTGAGAGGGGGCAGAACCCTAAAATAATCCCTGAAGGTTTCAGATAGCATCTACGCTGCGCGGTTGTAGTCTAGCTCGGTAGGACATCAGCTTCCCAAGCTGAGTACCCGGGTTCAAATCCCGGCAACCGCACCAAAAGTATGCATTGGTAATGCACAGATTTATATTTTAGTAATGCACACTTTCTATTTGTGCTGCTCAAAGAAACCCTAAAAGAAATAGTAAAATCACAACAAAAAGACTTGGAAAACCTAAATCTCGGTATCCCCCGCACCATAACCCCCCAGATAAGCCTCAACTTGCCCTTCGCCATAATCCTATCTGGAATACGCCGCTGCGGAAAAAGCACACTCCTCCGCCAAATAATGAAAAAAACCAGCGGCGCAGCATACTTCAATTTCGAAGATCCACGAGCAACCAACTTCGAAACTAGCGACTTCCAAAAACTAGACGAAGTGTTCAACGAAGAGTTTGGGAAGAGCGACTGCTATTTCTTCGATGAAATCCAGAACGTTCAGAAATGGGAGATTTTTGTACGCGCCCAACTGGATAAAAATAAGCATTTCTTAATAACCGGTTCAAACGCCTCTCTGTTAAGTAAAGAGCTCGGAACAAAACTAACGGGGCGGCATCTAAAACATGAACTTTTCCCTTTTTCATACACCGAATATCTCAACTTTTCCTCACAAACCAGAGGCATTCAATCCTTCGATATGTACCTGCATAAAGGCGGTTTCCCAGAATACCTCAAATACTCAAGAAACGAGATTCTTCAAGAGTTATTCAATGATATAATCATGCGCGACATAGTAGTTAGACATAAACTTCGCAGCCCAAAAGCAATTAAAGAGCTTGCCCTGTTTTTGCTCTCTAACGTTGGCACAGAATTCTCCTACAACAACTTAGCAAAAACGTTTGGTTTAGGCTCCACTAACACTGCTGTCGCTTTCGTTTCATACCTAGAGGACAGTTATCTTTTGTTTACTATCCCTAAGTTCAGTTATTCACTAAAGAAACAGGCAGTGAATCCAAAGAAAGTTTACGTTATAGATAACGGGTTAGCGGATGTTAATTCAGTGGCTTTTTCAGCAAACAAGGGGAGAATGCTAGAGAACTTGGTGTTTATAAATTTACGAAGAGGCGGCAAAGAAATATTCTATTTTAAAGAAAAAGGCGAGTGCGACTTTTTGGTCAAAGAGAAAAACAGGGTCACACAGGCTGTCCAAGTCTGTTATGACTTGAATGAATATAATAAAGAAAGAGAGGTTGGTGGGTTAATGGAAGCCCTAGAAACATTTGGTTTACCCGAAGGACTAATTTTGACATCCGACCAAGAAGATGCCCTAGAAATTGACGGAAAAACCATAACCATCACCCCTGCCTGGCGCTGGATGACGACGCCGGCTCGGTAGGACATCAGCTTCCCAAGCTGAGTACCCGGGTTCAAATCTCGGCAACCGCACTCCAAAAGTTAATCGTGCATTGCTAATACATACTTTTGTATTTTGCCAGTGCACACCTAAATTAAAGGTCATAGGTATGCTTCGTCATGATGCGTGTACTTAACAATCCTAACGGTTGATGTTTCTTCTATTACTTGGTATATGAGCACAAATGAACCGATATGGACCCTTCGAAGACCTTCCATGGGATGTCTCAGTGGTTTAAACGCAAAGGGGTCCAATAGTATCTGTTGCACTTTCTTATTTATCGCTTCTAACTGAGTTCTGTCTTTCTTTAGCAGGTGCTTAAATGTTTTAGAAACCTCTTCCTCTACCTCTAAGCTATACAAGCGATCACTTTAAGCCGTACTCTTCCGCAAAATCTTTCACTTTGACAAATTTTCCTTTTTTTATGGTTTCTTCGATTTCTTTAACGTACTCGGGGCGAAGCTGGGGTTCAAGCTCGCACTCTTCATAACCCTTTATTATTACGCTTAAGGCTTGGCTTTTGTCTTTGAGGCCATACTTTGCTTTAACAATATTGATTACTCTGTTTTCATGTTCGCCTAAATTTACAACGCTTTTTACCATCGCTTTCAACCCGAAGTTACACGACGTAACATTATGTTACTTAAATTATTAAAAACTTACTGGAAATAACATAAGTTAAAGGCATAAGTTAGACGAAGATGGACCGACAGACCTTCTGTGACATCCCGCAGTTCAAAATCAAATCAACCGCGCCATCAGCATCTTTTTAGCCAACAATTCTCTATCATTGAATTGAGGCTTTTTTCTGATGACAACCACAGCTTCTCAAATCAATTGGCCCTCTGATTTTAACCCCCAAGAATGCCCAATACACGTAAAGAACACTTTGGCGATGCCTTCTACGCCTGAGGCTGTTTGGGCGTGGCTTATCCGTGCACAGCTTTGGCCCACTTGGTACCCTAACTCCGCCGACGTTGTCTTCCTAAGCGGCAACCCACCTGACTTGGCGTTGGGGACGCAGTTCCGCTGGAAAACCTTCGGAGTAACCATCGAATCCACAGTGAAAGAGTTTGTGCCCTATGAGCGGTTGGCTTGGGACGCCCGTGGCGCAGGCTTAGAGGCTTACCATGCGTGGCTAATCCAGAGAACCGACGGGGGCTGCATCGTGGACACTGAGGAGGTGCAGCATGGCTCGCTTGCAAGGCTGTCAAGGGCGCTTCGGCCATATCACATGGAAGAGAAGCATCAGCTTTGGCTTGAGGGCTTGTGTGATCGAGCCAAGACCGGTTTGCCTCCCTAAAAGTTCAATTCCAAGTAACGCTAAAGTTTAATGAGTGACTTTTATGAGTGAAATTCTGAAAGTTATCCAAAAACGCCATTCATCCCGAGTTCCGTTCGATCCTAGCCGTCCAATCGCCAAAGAACACCTAGAGCAGATTCTAGAAGCAGCCAGATGGACTCCTACCGCCCATAACATGCAAAACTACGAAATCATAGTCATCGACGACCCAGAGGTCCTCAAAGAAATCGGTAAAATCAAATCACGTATCTCCGAAGAGTTCCTTAGAGAAAACTATGCCCAACTGTCTTTTTCGAGGGAGGAACTGGAGAAAAAGAAGGTCGGGATTTTGTCAACTGGTTTCCCAGCTGAATGGGTTGACCCCGGAAAAATCAGCCAAGTCGCCCGTGACTCGCCGCCTATGCCGCTTGCAAACAACATCCGCGGCAGCCCAACCCTGCTAATGGTTCTCTACGATTCACGCAAGAGGGCACCTGCTAGTGGCGGCGACGTTTTGGGCTTCATGAGTCTGGGGTGTCTTATGGAGAACATTTGGCTAGCCGCTGAGGCTTTGGGAGTTAGCCTGCAAATTCTAAGCTTGTCTGCAACTCTGCCGGTGGAAAAGGAGTTAAAGCAGCTTCTGGGTGTGCCTGAGCACCTAAAAATCGCCTATACCATCCGCTTGGGGTATCCAACGGTTTCTGCAGGGGGCTTGAGGGTTCGCCGAGACATAGAAGACTTTACCTACCACAACAAATATGGAAGCAGAGGCATCTAAAAACAAGCCTTTCTTTCTTAACACTGCTCTTTTTGTTTTTGTCCACATTCAGGACAAAAGTGCGCTGCTTCGACTATTCGGCTTTTACAGTGAGGACAAATTTTTAGGGTAACTTGGGGTTTTAGGGGTGCACCGCAATTGTCGCAGTAGTTAGCCACAGGTGTTACTTGTGTGTTGCATTTTGGGCAAACCAGGCTTTGCGAATATGACGGAACAGGCATCACAATGAAGGCTGAAAGATTCATTTGAAACCCTAGATATTAGGATGCAGAGTTGTCTTTATTTTTTCTGTAAAATTTTGTAATTGGCTCTTAGCAGTCACATAAAACTATTAGCCTTTGCCAGATTCTCTATTCGGTGAATTTTTGGGTAATTCAGTTCCAGATAACCAAGAAAACATGCAGCTCTGCCTATGCCCCACATGCCCAACCTACAAAAAATCAAACCTGACCAGCAGCGTCTTCTGCGCAAAAGGCAAGCCGCCACAGAAAGCCCAAGCCGCTGGCTGCCTATGTCCCAACTGCCCAGTCTATAAGAAGTACTCACTAGACCAAATGTACTACTGTATGCAGGGCAAATCTGTAGACATCAAATAAACTGTTGGTTTTTTAGCGTATTTTTCTTGTATATTATGGCTGATACTGTAAGGATTAGCAGAGTGGCACAGAGGCAGAGAGCTAGTGGAAACTCGGGAACTGTCGGCGTAGTAGACGGCGACCGATTTTGTGTAGGGCTACTTGTAGGTGAATCACTGGAGGTAGGCGTGGGCGCTGTGACTGTAATTGAAGGAACAACAGTCGGGACAGTGGTCAAAACAGGGCCTGCAGCCTCAGCGAGCGTATGCAGCACATCCGCCACTGCGTTAACAGCCAAATTCAGCGATTCACCGCATCTGCCGCTGAACGTTGGTTTGCTCCAGTCGTAGTTGGTATCCATCCATACACAGCTCAGGTGGCTACCTCCGCCAAACGTAGTGTCGTAAGCCAAGTTTACTGTGGCGTTGTACGCTGGCAAGGTAACTAAGCAACCGTCAAATGACAGGTAGGTGTTAAAGCTACTCTGGTAGCTTGTCATCCTATCTGTAACGTAGTTTTCGTAGTCACTATGGTGAGTTTCAGCTCCCCATGCTGTTGAGGAACCCATAACATGCCCAAACACCGCTACATCAGCGATATAATGCGTCAACGCTCCAGCGGTCTTGGAGGCGTTTACGTAGTCGCCTGCTTTTAGAAAATTGAGCGCCAAATTGTACTCATCTTGCGCCCTCTTCGCAGAGGCATCATCCACAAGTGCTCCAGTTGAGGAATAGTAAACATGGTGTTTGGTGGTGTCGCCGATACCGCCTTGGCTAGCTGGGCGGTCAGGCAACTCGGTGCCGTAGAGGTAGACGGCAAGGTTGTCGACTATGTACTGTTTCTCCTGTGCAGGCAGATAGTCGAGGGCGTGCTGGGCAATCCAGTCGTGTGTGCCATAGTCAGGGTGCGCTGGGTTATCTGAGTAGCCGCCGTTGCTCCAGCATAGAGCAGGCTGCAGTGCTGCCAAAAGGGCTGATGCACAAGCTATCAGCAGTATGAATCTTGTTAGCTTCAACTTGACTGTATGCACCTAGGTCTGGTCTATGTGGTAAGTGTTTAAATGTGTATTGATTAATTGCCAATAACCAGCGATAAGTCGTTGCCTTGCTATCGGTAGGCAATACCCATGCGGTTCATAAAATCAAGAACTTTCTCGTATTCGACAAGATACTGCTTGCCTTTTTCTGTCAGCTTAAGAGTGGTTTCGCCTTCAATCAAGCCTAACTCATTAAGCTCTGAGATGTAACTTTTTAGTCTGTCAAAAGGAACTTTAATCTGCACTTGAACCCGCGTTAACACTATTTTTTCTTCTTTGCTTTCGTCGTAGAGCACTGACAGAAGGTCGCCGTAAATTTTTAGTTTGTCTCTACGGGGTATTCGCTTCATCAAACCTCCCCTTTTTAGCCGAGTAAAAGGCTTTGTAGGCGATAAATAGAAAGATCGCTAAACCAACCCAGCGGATAGCTAATGCTCCCCAAAACGCAGACATACTGCTGTCTAAGGCATATATCATAAGTGAATACTGGCTAATTCCAAAGAAAAGATATGCAAAAGGAATCCAGATTGTTTCTGGATCTGGTTTTTCGATGTGGGTTTTTAGTGTATGGGCACAGATATAGGCGATGCAGACTAAGTTAAGGACTCTAACATAAGCGCTTGTAGTGAGATAATCTGGTAAATCAACGTCTGGAACAGTGACCAGTATGAACGAAACTATCAGCGCAATAACCAAGAAAACCAAAATTGTATCCCAGAGCCACCGAGCGTTCTCAGTTTTCTTTGAGAACAAGTAGGTAACAACTAGAAAAAGGAATGCAAATGCCCTGAGTACAAGTTGAATGTACGGAGTGGCTGTGCCTAGAAAATAGGGTTGGGCATAGCTGTAGGCGGATAAGGCGTAGGTTACTCCGAGGAATCCGAACCCGAGCGGCAAACCGAGGTATCGGCTTTCTCTAGTAAGCTGGTACGGTTTTACCATGAAACGGACAAGAATAAAGACTAGAATGGCTGAGATTATTTCATAGGTAATTCTGATGGCTTGGTAAGCGTAAGGGTCTACCGTAGCTATTCTCCCTGCAGGGTTAGCTCTCTTTTAACGCGTTAGTATCCGTATAAGTCGTATTTAACATTCATGGATAGTCAAGTGTTTAAGCAGTTTTCTTTACGTTAATTTACGAGAAAACAGCTGATGTTTAGATTTTGCCGTCAACTTTCTTGTGAACTCACGATAGGTGAGCGAGGCTTATTACCGCTTCCCGCACAGTTGCTATTCAAAAAAGGAGTAAAAAAATGAAAATAACAACCAAAAAACTAGCTACTTCTATTGCTATAATCTTGATAATTTCAATTGCAGCGTCAACTATACTACTACCCACCGCCAATGCGCATACACCGCCCTGGCAGGTACCGACATTTGCCTACGTACAAGCAGTACCTAACCCCATAGGAGTCGGCCAAACAGCAACCGTATACATGTGGTTAGCCAACACTTACGCCGATGCAACAAAAATAAACGATTACAGATTCCACAATTACAAGCTCACCATAACCGCACCAGACGGCACAGTAACGTCACAGACATTCGCAAATATTATGGATCCTACTTCAAACCAAGCTTACACCTTTACCCCTACACAATTAGGCACCTACAGCTTCAACTTCACTTACCCCGGACAAAACGTTAACGACTACTCACACGCCCCAAACTCAGCATACCTGGGCGACTCATATCTACCAAGCACCTCAACAACAACGCTGACCGTGCAAGAAGAGCAAATTACAACCCCTGATCTAGTACCACTTCCAACAGAATACTGGACACGTCCAATATACGGTGAAAACATTTACTGGTACACCATATCGTCAAACTGGCTGGGCACTGGTTCACCAGGTTTAGGCACAGGCGCAGCAGGCTGTAACTATCCACCAGGAAACCCCATAGGACCCCAAACTAGCCACGTCATGTGGACTTATCCGCTTGATTTCGGTGGCATCGTAGGAGGAACAATCCCTGCAGCGGGCAGCACAAACTTTGAAGGTTCAGCATACAGCGGGCGATTCACCAATCCGATAATCATCAACGGATACCTCTACTACACTATGCCAGTAACCTTCACCGGCGCGAGCGCTGGTGCAACTGTCTGCCAAGATTTACGCACAGGAAAAATCATTTGGAGCAGCACTCAAATCCCGGCACTATCGTTCGGTTACGTATACAATGTCGATAACCCTAACCAGCATGGAACATATCCACCGATACTTTTCACAGCCAACTTCGCACAGGCATTCGACGCATACACAGGAGACCCACTTTTCAACGTAACAGCCGTACCCACTGGAACCTCAGTGATAGGTCCAGCAGGAGAACACCTGAGACTTATCCTAGCTAACAACGGCAACGGAATGTACCTGAGCCAATGGAACTCATCTAGACTATGGGAAAACGTCGCTAACCCATGGGCGCCCACCACAGTCGTTAACTCTCCAACGCTCTACAATTTCTCAACAACCACCGGAGCAAGCATCACCGCAACTCAAGCACAGTATGCAAGCGTTGTAGAACCAGCAATAGGCGCAGTTGCAGGTAAGGACCCTAACCAACCCGCCACTTACAACTATGTAGTCTATGGAAACGTTGTGAATTCAAGCAGTTTACGGTACAGCTACGACTGGAACGTTTCAATGGATTGGCTCAACTCTGTCACTCCAGCGCCGACTATAGTCGCAGCATGGGCAGGAGACATGTTAATAGCAAGAAGCGGCACCATGCCATCTGGAACATCACAAACACCATACACATACTTCGGAATCAACCTCAATGCCTCAAAAGGCGCCATCGGCTCCAAACTATGGAGCAACACACTGCAACCACCAGCCGGCAACATCACGGTAAGTTACAGCGGACCAGCCAACAGCGACCCAACAGACGGCGTCTTCGTGGAATTCTATAAAGAAACTATGCAATTCGTAGGGTACAGCATGGCTACAGGCCAGAAAATATGGGGTCCAATCGGTGACCAATCACAAAACCAACTAATGTACTACAACTCCGGCTACAACAGCGGCGGAAACGAAAACGGCGCAGCATTCGCATATGGACGCATCTACTACGACGGATTCGGCGGAGTAATGTCATGCTATGACATTAAAACTGGTAACTTGCTTTGGACATACGGCAACGGCGGCGCAGGCAACAGCACAAGCGGCGGCTTCGAAGTTCCAGGTCCATACCCAATGTCAATATTCGCAATCGGCAACGGAATAGTATACACAACCACAACTGAACACACACTTGAAATTCCAATCTATAGAAATGCGCAACAGCAGGCTATCAACGCCACAACTGGGCAACTAATCTGGACACTAAACGATGTTACCTCAGAAGCAGGTGCACCAGTTGGCGCTCTAGAAACAGGCGCTATCGCAGACGGCTTCTCTGTAACCCTAAATGGATATGACAATAAAATCTACTGCGTCGGCAGAGGTGCAAGCACAACAACCGTGACAGCCCCAGACCTTGCAGCGGCAACCGGTCAAAGAGTCGTAATCCGAGGGACAGTAATGGATGTTTCCACTGGAACCACACAGGACGAGCAAGCAGCAAGATTCCACAACGGGGTTCCAGTGTCATCGGACGCATCCATGTCTGACTGGATGGGCTACGTTTACCAGCAGAAACCCTTGCCAACAAACTTCACTGGTGTAGAAGTCACCATAAGCGTATTTGACTCAAACGGCAACTACCGCACAATCGGCACAACAACCACAGACGCAACAGGCACATACTCACTATCATGGTTACCTGACATTCCAGGCGACTACAAAGTCATCGCAACCTTCGCAGGCACCAACGGCTATTGGCCATCAAACGCAGAAACAAGCTTCACAGTTGACCCGCCAGTAGCAACAGCAACCCCGCAGCCTACACAGCCACAATCTATGGCTGACCTATACTTTGTACCACTATCAGTCGCCCTAATACTGGTAGTAGTCATAGTTGGAGCAGCATTAGCGCTGTTACTGCTAAGAAAACGGCCATAAGGTGAAAAACAATGGAGAATCTTCTCCCTCCCTTTTTTAGTTTCAGAGATCTCACAAAAGCTGGGGCTGAGTGGGCTTCTGGTTTAATTTACGATATTTCGTTTTATCGTTCGTTTTTCTTTCTCCTTAAAGAAAACATTCCAGAAGCCCCAGCAAACCCGGTTAACGTAAGAATGTCTGCTGATTATCCAAATTTTTTTCATATTTTACGATAATATTTAGTTCTTTTTGATTTATTTGTTTAATTTAAGAGACTTTTTCGCATACTCACGATAGGTGAGTGAAGTTTATAAGCTCTCTTCACGAAGAGAGCACTCGCAAAATTGGAGATAAAAAAATGCAAAACAAAAATAAAACAACCCTTTTGATCGCAACCTTTCTGATACTATCAATTGCTATACCCTGCATCGTACACCCCGTAGCAGCGCAGACTTCAAAGCAGATGAAATCATACGCTTTCCTCGCAGTTGAACCAAACCCCGTTGGCGTAGGCCAAACAACCTACATTGCAATGTGGATCGACGTTCCGCTGCCTGGCGCATCTGAATCCAACGACATCCGAAAACACGACTATAAACTCACAATCACTGCACCCGACGGCACAGTACAAACACAAAGCTGGGCTATAGTTGCAGACACAACAGGCGCACAATCAACCTCGTTCACGCCAACAATGGTGGGCCAATACAACTTCACCTTTAGCTACCCAGACCAAAACTACACATGGACCACAGGAACCTACTTAGTTAACACCGCCTACACAGGCGTAGTCTTCCTTGGCGCCACTGCAACAGCCACCCTGACAGTACAACAAAACCCAGTAGCCCTAACACCTGACTCACCCCTACCGAGTGAATATTGGACAAGACCAATCTACGGCGAAGATTCCAGTTGGTATACAATTGGGTCACAATGGCTTGGCAGCGGCAGCTCCTATACTGCAGCTAGCAGCAACGCCTTAGGGTCATTCCAGCAAGGCGGCATGAACTTATGGCAACAAAGTGGAACAGGACCAGAAAGTTCACACATTGTCTGGACCCTTCCAATTGAAGATGGAGGAGTCGTTGGCGGATTAAACACAGGTATAACTGGCGCAACCTTCTATTCAGGTGGTTCTTATGAAGGCAGATTCCAAAACGCGTTAATCATAGACGGCAGGCTCTACTACAAAGCACCATTAAGCGACCAAGTTAGCGTAGCAGCAACTGGTGGAGGAGCATACACATGTGTAGATCTACGAACTGGCAAAGTGTTGTGGACAAACGACAACATAAACCCAACATTCGGCGAACTCTATTGCTATGAATCACCAAACCAACATGGCGTAGTTCCAAACGGCTACCTCTGGCAAGCAGTTACCCCCGCGGGATCAACAACAAACCAAACATGGATAGCTTGGGATTCGCTGACTGGCAAATGGCTATTCAACATCACCGATGTCCCAGTTACTTCAGCAATTTCAACTCCGACGATGTCAAGTCTAATAGCCTACACAAGTCAAGGTGAAATAGTCAAATACATAATGAACTACAACATGACTGCAAAATCAGGTTGGCTAGCACTCTGGAACTGGACCAGCGCAAACGGAGTTCCAACAGGTCCCACCCTTAGTAACGGTGTACAATTAAACGGACCCGGATCAGGCACTAACTATCTACAGTTCAGACCAATCGGCAAATCCATCAACGCCAGCACCGCATACTCATGGAACGTCACAATCGGTGACATAATGGGTCCTGGAAACTCGCAGATCCCACTGGGTACCACAACATCGCAACTTCCGACACTACAGTATGTGCTTCCAGGCGATATACTGTTAGGCAGCACACCAAACATTGCACCGGGTGTTCTTTCATTAAGAGGCACACCTAACCCATACACAGTCTGGACCATTAACCTAAAAGATATAACCACTAGCAGTACCTCAGCATCTATAATCTGGAAGAAAACATACGATGCACCAGCAGGCAACATGACGCTCAACCTAGGTCCGCTAGACCCAGTAAACCGTGTCTGGACTACTACAACTGCAGAAGACATGCAATACCAAGGTTGGAGTCTAACCGACGGAAGCAAACTATGGTCAACAAACATGGCTGTACGTCCGTTCCAATGGTTCAGCAGCGGCTCAGGCGCAGGCCAAAGATGCGTAACTGCCTACGGAAACATCTATACACAAGGCTTCGGAGGAGAAATCAACTGCGTCGACACAAAGACTGGAAACTTACTATGGACATTCAACGATACAGCCAGCGGCATCGACACACCCTGGGGCAACATCCCCACGTTCATCGCTGCAATCGCAGACGGCAAAGTCTACGCTTTTAACAACGAGCACTCACCAAACAGCCCACTATACAAAGGCTATAGCATCTACTGCATAAACGCAACCACTGGCGAAGAAATCTACAAGATGCTCAGTTGGTCAGGACAAACCGGTGGACAAGGTCTAAGCACCGCAGCCCTAGCAGACGGAACACTAGTCTACTACAACTACTATGACAACTCAATATACGCAGTCGCTAAAGGCCCAAGCCAAACCACAGTGACGGCTTCACCGAAAGTCTCAACCAACGGCGACAAAGTCCTCGTAGAAGGCACAGTCATAGACATATCCGCAGGCACCGCAAAGACCGAAATAGCAGCTCGCTTCCCCGCAGGTGTCCCAGCAGTCTCTGACGCAAGTCAAGCCAAATGGATGGAATACATCTACATGAAACAAGAGCGGCCATTCAACGCAACCGGCGTACCAGTTACAATAAGCGTACTTGACCCCAACGGCAACTACTACACTGTCGGCACAACCACAAGCGACTCAAACGGCGCATTTAAACTCGCATTCACTCCACAGGTACCAGGCGAATACACAGTCTACGCAAGCTTCGCAGGTTCAGGATCATACTACGGTTCAAACGCTGAAACCGGCATATACGTTGACGAAGCAGCAGCAACACCAACCCCCCCAGCAACACCCGCGCCAACAATGGCTGACCTCTACTTCGTACCAGCCATAATCGGCATAATCGTCGCCATCATCGTCGTCGGTGCAGCCACAATCTTAGCTCTAAGGAAACGACCATAAGGTGACAAATCAATGGGAAAATCTTCCCTTCCTTTTTTTAGTTTAAGCAATCGCCTTCAAGTTGGGGCTGAGTGGGCTTCTGGTTTAATTTACGATATTTTGTTTTATCGTTCGTTTTTCTTTCTCCTTAAAGAAAACTTTCCAGAAGTCTCAGCTAACCCAGCTTGCAGAATTAGTTAACCAAATCTGCGTTTATTTTTGAATATGTGGCTATTTTTAGGTTTTTGTGCATTTAATTTAGTTTTTTTTGCGAATTAATTATGTTTTTGGCGCTCACGATACGTGAGTGAGGCTTATAAGCGCTCCGCGGCAAGAGATATGGCTCACAAATAGGAGAAGAAAAAATGCGAAAAAATAATTCTACCTCTATTTTGATTGCAATTTTGTTATCTATAGCAATGATGGCTTCAATGATACTAGTACCGGCAAGTTCAGCGCACAGCCCTGCATGGTCGATGGATACCTACGCTTTCATCACTGTCTCACCTAATCCGATCGGTGTTGGACAAAGAGTCAACGTTAACTTCTGGCTCAACGTACCGCCGCCGACTGCTAACGTACAATACGGTGACAGATGGACAAACATGACTGTAGTGATTACGCATCCAGATGGAACCAAAGAAACATTGGGTCCATTCACCTCTGACGATACAGGCGGAGCACACACAGTCTATACACCAGCAACAATTGGAAACTACACTTTCCAGTTCCTGTACGGTGGAGAAACACTTAAAGGCAACAACTTGACACCAGGCTCAACCCCTAGCGCATACATCGGCGACTACTATAAACCCAGCCAAAGCGAAGTATTCACGCTCACAGTGCAACAGGAACCCATCACCTACCCGCCATTAACACCCCTGCCAACAGAATACTGGACACGCCCCATATACGCTCAAAACAATGAACTGTGGTCTGCAATAGGCGGCAACTGGCTAGGCCTTGGTGTTTCAACATTCGCTAACACAGGCCAATACAACCAACAAGGCGACTACGCACCTTACACGACCGCGCCAAACAGCCCACACATCCTCTGGACTAAACCAGTAGCTTTCGGAGGAACAATGGGCGGAGAATTCGGCAACGACCAACAGAGCAACTACTGGTCAACATCACAATACCAACCCAAATTCGCACCCATCATCATACAAGACATTCTCTACTACGTCAACTACCCTGGCTCCACAGCTAACCCCGCAGGATGGTCAGCAGTAAACCTGCACACAGGACAAACCATATGGACACAGAACTACACCACCAACCTAAGATGCGGACAAATAATGAATTACCTGTCACCTAACGAATACGGTGGCAGAGCATACCTATGGGCAACAGGCAGCGTACCAGGAGTCTACTCCGCACCCGGAACAACAACCTACAGCATGTACGACGCCATGACAGGCAACTACATTCTAAGCATTGTCAACGGCAGTTCCGTCAGCAAACTTCTACTAGATGACCACGGAGGATTACTCGGCTACTACACCAATTCAAGCGGCGGTAAAACATCTCTTACAGTATGGAACTCGACTAGAACCATTATGAGAGGCGTAAGCGGTACTGATGATCCAAACGGCTGGCAATGGAGACCTCCACAAAACGGCGTACTAGCATTCCAGAATGGCATAGAATGGTCAGCGCCAATAAACACAACATTCAACGGCAATACAATTTCACTGGGCATTGCAGGAATGACTCCTGACGTAGTACTAATGACGTACACAAGCTCACTATCCTCGAGTTTCCAACCAGGCTGGATCATTGAAGCAGGCTACAGTGCAAAAGATGGGCATCTACTCTGGGGGCCACTCAACCGAACTGAAGTTGTTAACTCAAGGGTTAACATGGCTTCGGAATGTATGAGTGATGACGGCGTCTGGATAGAAACTGACCAATCAGCACTAACAGCAACTGGATATGAACTAGCCACCGGTAACAAACTATGGGGACCAACCGCACTGCCAAATGCAAATCCATATTCGTCACTCGGAATGAGATACACCACAGGCCCTAACGGCACCATCCTAATTTGGACATACGGAGGAGACGCATACTCAATAACAGCTAGAACAGGCAAATTCAACTTTGAATACCATTCACCTTCCGCAGGTTACGAATCACCATACGGCATATGGCCCTTCTGGACCTTCCAAGTAGGAACAGTTGCAGACGGCAAACTATTCCTTCCAGTCGGACACATGTACAGCCCACCATTATTCCACCATGCATTACAAATGGCCATAAACATCACTGACGGATCAGTAGTGTGGAACATCACTGCATTTGACGTAACAAGCGCACCAGCCATAGCTGATGGCGTAATGGTGACACTGAACGCATACGACAACCAATTATACGCTTGGGGCAAAGGACCTACTCAAATGACAGTAACGGCACCAGACTTTGGAATACCAATAACAACGCCAGTCATAATACGAGGTACAATCACCGATATCTCCGCTGGTTCAAAACAAGAAGCCGTAGCAGCCAACTATCCCAATGGCCTACCCTGTGTCTCAGAAGAAAGTCAAAGATTATTCATGGAATCCGTATACATGCAACAACCCGCCCAATCCAACACAACAGGCGTACCCATAACAATCGATGTCTTAGACTCCAACGGCAACTACCGAACAATAGGCACTACAACAAGCGACGCACTAGGCACATTCTCATACACATGGACACCTGACATTCCAGGCGACTACAAAGTGTACGCACACTTCGATGGTTCAGAATCCTATTACCCTGCAACTGCAACAACAACCTTCCACATAACTGAACAAGCAGCAACCTCAACCCCGCCACCAGCGCAACCAACGTCGATGGTAGAGCAATACTTCGTTCCAGCGGTAATCGCTATCATCATTGCAATCGTAATTGTCGGCGCAGTTATCATCCTTGCGCTGAGAAAACGACCATAAAACACAAAAATCAACCTCTTTCTTTTTTTGTTTCTTATAGCTCAACATCTTAAGGATCTCATCGACGATTTAATCGCCCGAACCTCAAACGTTGAAAAGATCTTGTCATGGGTGCCGACCCTCGCACTTGAAGACTTCACCGTCCTATGCGTCCTCCATGCTGACGGGCCTCTGGTGGCTTTTGACCACTTCAGCGAGCTTGACCGGGTTTTCCAGCGCAAACGCATCGTTCAACTTGCCCATCGCTATGAAGCTCGGCTGCTGATTGACAGCACGGGATTCGGCGACCCAGTCTGCGACGAACTCTACCGAGAAAACGTGCGAGTAGAGGGCTATAAGTTCACAAACGCCACCAAGAAAGACCTCATCGAAAACCTAAGCATAATGATAGAAAAACAGCAGCTAACCATACCAAACATCCCCCAGTTAATCAACGAATTAAAACTGTATGGCTACAAGACCACGGCTAGCGGCAACGTGCAGTACGGAACACCCGAAGGCTACCATGACGACTGCGTCGTTGCTTTAGCGCTGGCTGCTTGGCAACTAAAGCGTTCTCCACCCTCCGGGAATAGGCGCAGGCTTCGTTACCTACTAAATCAAGTTTTCCAAAAGTTGCTTCTTCGGTACTTTAATGCTCCAGTAATCAAGAGTAATGCACCGAATAAGGGTAAAACTGCTAACCAAGAAAGCTCCGGAACTGATGGCGATGCAGTAGGACCATAATTAGGTAAAGTAACTGGAATTGGCGATATGAGAGGATTGTTATCTTTATTGTAAGAGTCTATAATATACGGCGTGTCACCGATTCCATCTCTGTTAGCATCTGTTCCATTGTAGTCACTCCAGTAGTTTCGGTCAATTGTGTTAATTGAATGGCTGCCGCCCCATGTAAGATAATAATCCTCATTAGAGGAAAACTGTATGGTGTTGTTAACAAAGTCATTATTTGATATGAAATTGTAACTTGAACCATAAACGGATGTCCCACAACCTGAATTTGATATGTTATTCCCCATGATGGTGTTACCGTATGGAGTGTACCATCTCGGAGGAGAGTATTCTGCCAACAATCGGAGAGCTACGTCTTGGCAGTTTGTTATGGCGTTTTCTATCACCATGTTATAAGAACTACTAGCTCTAAGCTGAATGCCTTCCGTACAGCCTTCGATATAGTTATTCTTAATCAAATTGTTATTTGAGTAGCTTAATTGGATCGCTGCCGAGAGTCCTATTGATTGAAGCAGGTTTTCTGTTATGGTGCAATTTTGTGAATTGAGTAGCACTATACCGTATTGAGTATGTGCTATTTTGTTTCCTGAAATTGTAGAGTAGTTTGCAGAGACCGTTATTCCCTGCCACCCGTCATATATGGTTAATCCTCTGATTGTTACGTTGTTACTCTGAACCTTTAGACCTGCAGTTACATCAATAACTGTCTCGTCTCTATTCTCTCCAATTATAGAAACAGACTTGTTTACTATTGGATTCTCAACGTATGTGCCTTTCTTAATGTAAATCGTGTCACCTGTGGCAGCGTTATTTATGGCATCTTGGATAGATGAGTAATCGTCGGGAACAACAATCGTTTTAGGATCAGCATTAACCGGCTTAACACTAAAACCAGCAATTAATGAAACAAATACTAAGGAAAGAAGAAAGAACGTTGATAGTTTCAGGTTCATCATATAACTTGCTGGTCAACTTATCAATAAATGGTTTTTTGTCAAACTTTCTTGACTAAGCATTGTTCATAGTGATTGTATGACTGAAGAAACAATCTTAACCGCAACCGACCAGACTTCGCCTCAAGTCAAAGCGCTCGGCTTAGCACTAAACTGCAAAGCAGCAGATTTGCATGTATACTTGGATGGTGTTGACATAACCAAGAATGTGGTTTGGGGCGAGTTGAAGGTCACCTTTGAGAAGAGACAGTAGCTTACTTGTAGGTTCTGAATTATGCCTCATAGAAGCGTTGTCACCAGTAGCCTTTTGCTGGCCAACCGGGAAGTCCCAGCAAACGTCAGCCTAAAGCAGACGCAGCAGGAGATTCCTTACAACTGGAAAGACGACGACTTCCTCTGGGGCTACATGAACCAATTCAAAATCAGCTCCAGCGGAGCAGGCTTCATCTCGCCACCCTACACGGCGTTTTGGGACCGCATCTGGGGCGCCACACCCGTCGAGGACCTGCCAAAATACAAAGACCTCTACAATTTCACGCCCTATATCAAAGCAAGCATCGACGTAACCGTCAACCTAACCCTAAGCAACAGCTTCGAGCTTGAAGGCAGCACCCCAGAAATTAGGCAATGGCTCACTGATTTGGCTGGCAGAAACATTATCGCAAGAAGTGAAGCCAGAGCCCAGCTTGGGTTCACTGAGGCTTTGCCTGCTGACCTGAAAGATAAGCCAGCCACAGCTTTACCAACAAAGTCAGCAACTCGGTGATATCAATTATTGGCGAGTAGCACTGTTCCATTTTTTCAGTAATGCGATTGAAGTAGCAGCTATCAAGAGAGCGGCAGGAGCTATCCACCACTGGAACTCAGCAACTGAAGGAGATGGAGAAGTGCTTTCGGTAGTGCTCGGCTGCGGTTGGATAATGGTTCCATTGTAACCTGCGGGTACGTATTGCTCGGTTAATTCATAAAAGCCCTCGTTTGCTTGCGCTATTCCACCTACTGTGAATATGGTGTCGTTGACATTGACAGCAGCTAAGTATTCTGTTACATAGTCATGCGTTGTTGGGAAAGCGGCACCACTTGTCCACTCATCAATTGCAGGGTCGTAGATTTGCGTTGCATCTATTGGCCCATTCAGCCTGCCGCCAATAACATAGATACGTTTGGGCGCATTCACCCCAGTCGTTGCCCCAGAGACAGCTTGGACCGTAAGTACTGGAAGAGACTTGCCTGTGCTCCAGCTGTTAGTGTCGACATCGTATATTTGCAGGGCAGTGGTGAAAGGTGACTGCTCGCCAGCTTGCTTCTCTCCGCCTGCGATGTATATTTTGTTGTCCAAAGCAGCAGAGGCGTAAGAAAAAACAGGGGTAGGAATTGGTGCTGCAATAGTCCAGGAGTTATTTGAGGGGTCATAAACCTCAGTCACGTCTGTAAGGGCTGGACCACTTGGAGCCAGATTATCTACTAACCCGCTTATCACGTAGATTTTTCCATTTACTGTTTTGGCTTGCATTGAAGTTCGAGGCGTAGGCATAGATGCTTTAGTTGTCCAAGTGTCATTGGCAGCATCATACATTTCATTTGTATCTGTTATCAATGCTTTACCGCTGCTTGAGTCGTAGCCGGTAATGCCGCCAATAGCGTAGACTTTATCCTGAAATTGGGTTATCGTGAATCGTACACGGGAGGTTGGCATTGGCGTTTTCAAAGTCCAACTCTCAGTTTTAGGGTTATAGGCGTAGGTAAGTGCTTTTTGGTGGTCGTCTACACCGAAAGCGTAGATTTGCCCGTTAATATCAGCCAAACCATAAACGTTCATCGCCACTGGAATAGGCGCCCTTGCAACCCAGTAGTCTCCAGAAGCACTTGCAGGCTCGACAACAATTACGGCTGAGACAGCGAAAAGAAGGATTATTGTAACGATCGCTTTTCTCAAACATTGTCTCCCCTAAAAATGGAATATGAGATGATTAATATAATTTAAGGAAAATGAAGAGATTGAACGGTTTCTCAGACATATGGTCAGCCCAATCTACGAGACACTGGATTTTACTCCTGTAACAACCACAAGCCAAGAAGCACCCCGAGCAAGCTAAAGCCACACGATGCCCGGACTCAGGGATCACCATAATATTGGATACCATGTAACTGTGCAGTGTCTTCACTAACATACGCCCCATCCTCATCCGTCCATCCCAACATAGCATCCATGTCAAATACAGAAATCAAACCTTGCTTTCCCCATCCCAACCACAAAAGCAAAACAACCCAAACCAAAAAAACAAACAGAACCCAAACCCCCAGACGGGATGGGAAAAACCCAGACAAACCCACCCCCACAAAAAGAAAAAACAAAACCACTAGCACATTTAGAAAAATTGTGACAGCATAGATAAATTGAGTCGCACTCTTGTCTATGACTTTTTCATGCCTAATTCGCGGTAAGCTGAAATCGATGGTGACCATCCAAAACAGCGTATGCATCCTTGCGGGGATGCTTAACCACAATTATTGGTCGCAACTTTTCTCCGTTGACTATTTTTTGCTTATAAAACTCAACACCTTGCAAAGAAACCTTTGGATCCGCAGTTAATTTTTCAAGCGGTAAACGCACAACATATTTCCAAGGTTGAAAGAAAACATCGACATTAACCCGGTTTTTACCTGAAATTAAATCTGAAGCATCAGCTTTTACAGTAGAAACAAAGTCATCAATGAGCATAACAGACACCAAAACAAGTTTACTATTTCTTGGGCATCAACACCATAAAGCAATTGCAACTGTTTATTTAAATCAGAAGCTTAGTTGGGATAGGTTTGGCTGTTCTTGTTTTAACTTAGCCAAAATTTCCCTCACAGTCGACTCTCTTAGATTTAACGCTTGCGCAATGGCGTCAATACTTTTCGTTTGCTCGTCTAAGATAAAATGTAGAATTCTGCGTTCGTCATGAGTTGCTTTTCCCAGATGCATCGCAGTGTTCGCATTTTTCATCGCAAGGCTTCGTATATAGAGCAAGACCGCTTTTTCATCTTCTAAACTTGCAATTTTCTTGTCTATGTCCGCTATTAAGGCCGCCAAAGGCACGATACTATTGGAGATTTTTTTTCCTCGGATTTCATCAATCCTGCCCAAAAAATCAATAGCGTCTTTTGACAGCTTGTTTGGCAATGCTTCAAAAGTGAAATATTTTTCATTGTAGAGATGCGGACCAAAACTGACTGATAAATACGCTGATTGCTTTAAGAAATAAAGACGCCGATTTGGACCCAGAGGACTCGATTCCAAATTCGACTGTACTAAACCGTCACGTTCCATCAATGCAAGATGCGTTGTAACAAGTTGTTGTCCAACACCAATTTCTTTAGCAATTTCCAGCGGATAGCTTGCCTCTTGACTTAACCGCCTAATTATTTTCCGCCTGACCGGATTTTCCACCATAGTTAATAATGTATCTATTTCTGTCTGGGATTTTCCATTCATACATATTCGCCAATTTATGAATAATCAGAAAAAAGAAGAGGAAAAAGGCTGGTTATTTGAGTTCCACCTTTCGCGGTTTCTCTTCGGGTTTAGGTTCTTTCTTTGGAACCTTTAACTCCAGCACACCTTCCTTCATTGATCCCTCAACTTTTGCAGGAACAACTTCTTCGGGGAATGAAATGTACCGCTGCATTGAGGAGTAGGCTCTCTCTCGGTGCAGATAGTTTTTGCGTTTCTCTTCTTTTTCCTCTTTGCATTCCGCCTTGATGGATAGTCCTTCGTTGTCTACTTGCACATCAACCTGATCTTTGTTAAAACCTGGAAGCTCAGCGGTTACAGTATAGGAGTCGCCATTATCGACGAGGTCTACTGGGGCGTACCTTGTTGGCAGTGTCATGGCTTGTTCTATGTCGGTGGTCCAGGGGAAGAACGGTTGCATGAGGTTGTCGAAGGATCTGCGGAATTCATCAAATATGTTGTCGATTCCTCTTGATAGTCCTGCTTGGTCTGTGCGTCTTGCTAATGATGTTCCAGGCGTTGCTGGAGACACATTGGTTTTTCTTTTTGCTTTTTCTTCCATGTTTACCACCTAACCTTTACAAGTCGGTGATGTATAGTAATACTATACAAATATAAAAATTTTTTGGCAAGTCTTTGACAGCCCGACATAGCAATTCAACATATAAAATCAAGTCGCCCACTTCTTCAAAAACATGAAAAAAAAGATGAACTAGAGTTCTTTGGTTAGGAGGATGAAATCATTTTTGTACCAGATGTTTTTTGCTGTCAGAATTTTTTTAAAACCTTGCTTTAGATAGATAGCTACCGTGTCGCGGTACTGGTAGGGTATCCACATGAAGGCAAGATGGCAACTTTTTTCGTTGCAGGTTTGGAGGAATCTTTGGAAGAGGCTGTGTCTGATTTTTTCCTGCTGTATTTTATCCAAATCTTTTCTGGTCTGGATAGCTGCTAACTGGCCTACACCACCTTGGATTGAGAAATGCATTGCACCTACAAGTGTTCCATTGTTCTTTGCTGCATAGAAGTATTCTTGCCTATCAAAGTTTTCAGCTGCAAACTTTGCCATCTCAACCGGGAAGAACTCTCGAAAATCACTTATCGATGAATTCGCAAAAAATTCCTCGACTTCTTTGACTTCCGCGCTCGGAACTACGTCTATTTTCAACCCCAAACGCTCACGCTCCAATCATGCTTTCAAGTATCTGCCGCCGTTCCTTTGGAAGCTTTTGCGGTCTAAGAGGTTTTAGGTTTATGGCTGTCTTGTTTTTGAGGAATTTTTCAAACGCTCTTAAGACTTCACTGTCCGTACGGTTGACAGCTAAGCATTCAATACACCCGGTCTTTGCCTTATGGAAGAAATATAGTGCTGTTTTTTTGGCTAACTGCAGGTTTTTAGCAACTTCTTGTGCCAGTTTCTTTTGCATGTGATCGGATGGTTCGGGCAAAAGCCAAGCGGTATAGGCAGCTTCAGCGACTCGGTATGCGCCTCCTTCTATGACTAGGCATTTTGATCGCTCAGCGATTTTTGTCAGAGAATAGATGTTTGTCGAGGGGCGTGTGCAAAACATTGCATGGTATCCGTCGTCTGCTTTGATCCATTCTTCTGTCTCTGAAGTTCCCCAGCCCTTTGTCAGGCATTCTGTTTTGAAGAGTTTTAGCAACTCAGAAAGTTCATTTAAATCACAGGCTTCGGGTTGATGAATTCTGTTTAAGGATAGGATGGACTTATTTTTCGCCGAATAAGTCATACTGATCCTCCGCGGGTTGCCGCGTTAATTTTAGATACAAAAAAATATTTAAGGTTTACTTGTTAAATTAATTGTCAACAAGAAGACGTTAAGTTAGCAAAACAGGAAAGTAATCAGTATGAGCTCGTATGAAGAAGCCCTGGCTGAATATGTCCTCTTATCGGTAAGGAAACCCTCAACGGCAGAATATATTGCAGACCTTGAATGGTTCTGCCGAACTTTCGGTTTCCTAGAATCCAGAGACAAACAAAAAACCGCATACCTAATCTTTAAGGCTCTCCTTGAATCTGCCGTACAAAATAATGGGTTAACAAGCGACGAGCTTGCAGAAAAACTAAACCTAACTAGAGGAACCATGATACATCACCTCAACAAGATGATGAAAAGCGGGTTAGTCATTTTCCACGAGGGCAAGTTTAAACTTAGAGAAAAAAGCCTCAAAAATACTGTTGAAGAAATTCAAAGGGACATAAACCGCCTGTTCGAAAACATCTTTGACGTTGCAGAAAATGTTGATCGCAGATTGGGCTTAGTTTCAAGATCATTTTAGCCGCCAAAATAACAGTGGTGGAACAAAGCGTGAGTAGAGATTGCCCTCGTGTGAACCTCGGGGAATACTCTAAGGAGAAGCTTTGGCAGCTACTCGTTGAAACAGTACATGCTTCAGTTATGTTTCCCACTCGTAAAGCATACACACGTGACACAATTTTGGCTCAGCAACCAGACATTTCTACACTGGAACTTGCTGAGCGGTTGGGGATGACGCTTGGTGAAGCAATCGTTATTTTGAGCGAGTTGAGGACCGAAAACAAAGAGAACTTTAGAAATGTTCACAATCATACATTAGGCTTGGTTGAAAAAAAATCTGAATGTATACACAACCCAAGGATGAGTAGAACGAATGTACACTTGCTCTTGAGCTTCACTTGGGCGTCCCCAAAGGTCGGCACAATTTAGAGACGTTTACCTGCGAGCGTCCTCGCGATATTCATCCGATGGGTGCCTTGCCCAAGAGTTATCTATGCTTCGTCCCACTCACCTTGGGCTTTAGAGAGGGACTGCGTTCTGCAAATAATTAAGGTTGATATTTTTATTTAAAGTTTACGATTAATGAACATGTCAATAATTAGTCAACAAGAAGACTTATATTCAAGTTAGAATAATGAAAAAAATGCTATGTCTAAAAATCAAAGGTGATTTAACATGGCAGCAATATCTCAACAAGGAAACATACCCGTATTAGTTTTGAAAGAAGGAACCGGAAGAACAACTGGAAAAGACGCACAAAAAAATAACATCCAAGCAGCCAAAATTGTGGCTGAAACCGTAAAAACAACGCTTGGACCACGTGGAATGGATAAAATGCTCGTCAGCAGCATAGGCGACGTAACCATAACCAACGACGGCGCAACCATCCTCAAAGAGTTGGATGTACAGCACCCAGCCGCCAAAATGCTCGTTGAAGTGGCAAAAACTCAAGATAACGAAGTCGGAGACGGTACAACCTCGTCAGTGATTCTCGCAGGCGAACTCTTATCCAAGGCAGAAAACCTCATAGACGAAAACATCCACCCCACCGTAATCATCGACGGTTATAAGAAAGCCAGCGACAAAGCCCAAGAAGTCCTCAACGGCATGGCAACACCCGTCAACATAAACGACGAAAAAGCTCTCCTCAACGTTGCATTGACTTCCATGGGAAGCAAAGGCATAACCGGAGCCAAAGAACACTTCGCCAAACTAGCCGTTGACGCAGTAAAACAGGTAGCTGAAGAACGCGATGGTAAACTTAAAGCAGACATAGACCTAATCAAAGTTATCAAAAAACACGGCAAAAGCTTAGATGACACAGAACTGGTCAAAGGCATGGTCATCGACAAAGAAGTCGCCAGCAGCCAAATGCCAAAAGACATACACGACGCCAAAATCGCTTTACTAAACACCAAGCTAGAGATCGACAAAACCGAGTTTGACGCCAAAATCAACATCGAGCGCCCTGAGCAGATGAAGATGTTCCTTGATGAAGAGGAACGCATGCTAAAAGAAATGGTTGATCAAGTGCGTAGTACAGGCGCCAACGTCTTGTTCTGCGAAAAAGGAATCGACGACATAGCATTGCACTTCTTGGCAAAAGCAGGCATACTTGCTGTTAAGAGCGTGAGCAGCAGCGACATGGAGAAACTAAGTCGAGCTACAGGCGCAAAAATCATAGCCAGCATAAAAGACCTCACAGCAGATGCTCTTGGACAAGCCAAAGCAGTGGAAGAAGTCAAAGTCGGCGATGACAAACTTCTCTATGTGAGGGAATGCAAGAATCCCAAAGCCGTAACAATTGTCATCCGAGGCGGCGCAGAACACATCGTTGGAGAAGCAGAACGTTCACTACACGACGCCCTATGTGTAGTCCGAAACGCAATCGAAGATGGAAAAATCGTTCCAGGCGGCGGCGCACCCGAAGCCGAAATCTCAAGGCAACTCCGAAGTTACGCAGTTAAAGTTGGAGGCAGAGAGCAACTTGCAATCGAAGCTTACGCGGACGCTGTTGAAGCAATTCCGCTTATGCTGGCTGAAAACGCAGGTTTAGACCCCATAGACATCATGGTATCGCTACGTGCTGAACATGAAAGCAACCACAGTCCATACTTTGGCGTTGACGTCTTCTCGGGAAAAATCAGAAACATGCTCGAACTCAACGTTGTTGAGCCAATGCGTGTTAAGCAGCAAGTGGTCAAGTCAGCAACCGAAGCGGCAAACATGATCCTGAAAATCGACGACTTAATCGCAGCTAAAGGCATGGATAAAGAGCCGAAAGGGCCCAAGTCGCCTGAAATGCCAAGCTACGACTAACCACACCTTTTTCCCTTCTAGGAGGCTAAAAATATGTTTAGGGATGAAGATGAAGACGACTGGATGCCAAGCTGGTTTAACCGTAGACGCTACCCATTTCTGAGCCGAAGCTTCTTTGATGACTTTGAAGATCAATTCAGACGCATGCATGAACGTATGGAGCGGCAAATAGAAGAGATAGCAAAAGGAGCTCCGCAGAACCTGCACAGAACCCGCGTGTTGCCTGACGGAACCAAAGTCGAGGAATGGGGTCCATTTGTCTACGGATACGCCATGAAGATAGGTTCTAATGGCAAACCAGAAATCCGCGAATTCGGCAACATTAAACGCCAACCACAACTTGGTAAAGCCACTATAAACGTAAAGAAGGATAGAGAACCCTTAGTTGACGTAGAAGTAATAGGCAATGGCGTCAAGGTAATTGCTGAACTGCCCGGCGTAGACAAAAGCGACATAAAACTTCATGGCACTGAGGACAGTTTAACGATTTCGGTGGATAAGCCAGAACGCAGCTACTACAAAGAAATTGAGTTGCCCAATCAAGTGGATGTTAGGAAAGCGCATTCCACCTTCAAAAATGGGGTGCTAGAAGTTACCTTACCAATGCTGCACAACCAGCCTAAAGGCGAATTCATAAAAATCGAATAACCCCCACTACCTTTTTTATTTTCCTTACAGCAAATTTCGATGACAAAAAAAAGGAAAGAAAGGATTTTTGGATTTCTTGTTATTTTAAAATTGTTGAATGTCACTGTTTCTTTTCTTCAGGTTTTGGTTGTTCTGCTTTCTTCTTCTTTGCCGGCATCTGCTCTTCCCTCCTGCTGGCGTTTAACCACGAACGAATGAGCCTTGCCTAGCATTACCCGCTTTAAATTAAAGCGGGATATACGCTTTTTGCTCGGCTCCTGAGGGTTTTATGGTTTTTCGGCGGTATCAACTAGGTGAGCTGTGCCGTCGGGACAATACACTTTCTCGCCGACGGTAACTTTGGCGTAGCGTCGCTTGCAAGCGCACTGCAGAGGACAGCCGTCACAGTCACGAGACAGCATACTTGTCACCTCTTTCTAATTTATGGAACAAATTCCGACGTAAAAGTCGGAACTGAAAAATAAATTTTACTCCAAAGATACGCATGCTCAGGCGATACGGCAGATAAGCAAACAAATAACCAATGTCTCACAGCCCAGGATTTTTTTCTAGATCCTTGGAGATTCGAACACTGAATGTTTCAGACATGTTTACATTTGTAAATATAACTGCATTACAAAATAAAAAACTTAATGCAAACAAGCATTCTAAAACCCTCATTTTACAATAGGAAGCACTTATTGTAACATAGACACAGTCACAACATGATAAAAACCACCGCAACCCCTCAAATATATGAGGCGACAAAATTTTGCGAATCGGCATTATCGGTAAAGGAAACGTTGGCTCTGCACTCGGCAAAGGCTTAGGCAGGGCAGGTCACGAAATCAAATATGGACACCGCGACCCAGCCGAACCCGTCTCTGAAGCCGCAAAATGGGGCGAAGTAATCATCTTAGCCGTGCCCTACGAAAACGCAGACAACGCCAGAGAAGCAATAAAACCCTACTGCGACGGAAAAACAGTCATTGACGTTATGAACGCAATCAGCGAAAACCTAGATTTAGCCATAAGCTGCACCACATCAACGGCGGAGGAAACCCAGAAAAAACTCCCCAAAGCCCATGTAGTTAAAGCCTTCAACACCGTTTTTGCGCCAAACCAGAGCACAGGAAAAGCCGGCGACGAGCAACTAACCGCATTCTATGCCGGCGACAACGCAGAAGCCAAAGCCATAGTTGCCAATTTAACCAAAGACATCGGCTTTGACCCCGTGGACTGTGGACCACTCAAATCCGCACGGTACCTCGAAGCCATGGGTATACTCATAATAGACTTAGCGTTCAAGTATCATTTAGGCAACAAAATGGGGTACAAACTAGTAAAACCCCAAAGCCAAACCCTCCGTTCTAGTGACGAAACATCGTCTCCTTTGACTACATTGTTGCATTAAAGAGAAAAGTTTAAGGGTATATTCTTGTTTTAGTTGCGAGTATTCTATCTCTGAGGGTTCGTGGTTTGAGTACTACTAAACAATTAACTATTGAGGAACGCAAAGCGGAAGTCCTCATTAAACTAAGAAAATACAAGCTTGTAGAGAAACAGAAGTATGAAGGCGCATACGCCTACATCATCGATATTCCACAGGACAAGGAACGCGCCATAGTCTGGTGCATCCTAGGCGAAGCCACAGTGGGCATAGCGGCGATGAATACGCTCTACAAAGTCATGAAGGAAAAAGAACTTGAACGCGCCATAGTCGTCACCGAAGGCAGATACACCCATGCCGTCAAACTAGGCGCAAAAAAGAAGAATGTTGAGTTGCTCCCCAAATCCTTCCCAGTCTTTGACATATTCGAGCATGCCCTGGTGCCTTACCATGAGATTTTGAGTGAAAAAGAGAAAAACCAGCTTCTCGCCCAATACAAGGTGCAGCCTTACCAGATGCCCCAGATCCGCTCAGGCGACCCCGCGGTCAAAGCAATCGGCGCGCAACCCGGCGACGTACTTAAAATCACACGGAAAAGCCAAACCGCAGGCGAACACATAACCTACCGATACGTAGTCGAATAAACAATTTTCCTTTTTCTATATATACAAATTTGTATAAGTATACTTTTTTGTATAAAGCCACATCAATATCTTTGTTTTAGGCCCATCTAACCAAATAGCGCCAGAATCATGCTTCTTTTGGCTCCGCCAACTCGGTTAAGATAACCAGCGCTTCCCCCAAGGGCATACCCAGCCGCTCAGCAAGCTCCCTAGCGGACAAATCGGGTTTCTGGGGCAAGATGGAGTCGCGGACGTAGGCTTTATGGGTGGGATACATTACTGAGGCATGGACGGCTTCTACGAGCAACTGCCAAAGCCGCTCTTTACTGTACTCTTCAAGGTTCAAACAGAGCACCGATTGCATATTATCGGTGGACTGGGATAAAAACAGTAAACATAAATCTGCCCATCAACTGCCTAATATCAGTGATAACTTTTGAAAGCTGCCGTTTACCGTGGACCCCACCACATAAAAATCGAAGAAGTCCCAGCTCCCCAAGTGAAGGGCAACCGCGTTCTAATCAATTTTTCGGCGGGAGGCATCTGTGGCACCGACATGCACCTTTACCGCGGCGACTGGCGCTGGATGAAACGGGGCAGAATCATCGGGCATGACGCCTGTGGTGTAGGCGATGATACAGGCGAACGGGTGGTTATGGTTCCCATCGTTAACTGTGGCCACTGCTACTTTTGCCTTCGAGGGCTCCCCACCTACTGCGTCAGAGGCAAATTCTATGGTTTAACAAGGGACGGTTTTTTCGCAGAATCTAAAGCTATGCTGCCAAGAGGCCTCATACCGATACCCTCAGGTGTCACTGACGAAGAAGCCGCAGTTGTAGAGCCCGTTGCATTGGCGCTTCGCACTCTAAACCATCTGCAGCCTAACCTAGGCGACTGGGTAACCGTGATTGGGCAGGGCGCCATCGGCTTATTGATGACGCAGATCGCAGTGATGAAGGGTTGCCGAGTCATAGCCATCGACATAGAAGACTACCGCTTGGAGCTCTCGCAGAAGTACGGTGCAGACGCGGTTATAAACGCCAAAACGGACGACCCCATAAAAACCGTGCGTAAACTAACCAAAATGGGCTCTGACTACGTCATAGAAGCCGCTGGAACCCAAGCAACTGTAGAGCAGACGCCGTTTCTGGTGCGTAAAGCGGGTAAAGTGGCGCTTATCGGCGAATCAAAGGGCTACTTGAACCTGGAGGATGCGGATGAAGCAGCGTTTTTTACCTTGTATATTTCGCCTGTTGAGTATCCGTCGGCTGTAGAGTTGATTGCCCGTCGGCTGGTGGATGTTAAGGGGTTGATTACACATCGGTTTAAGCTTGATGAATTCGATAAGGCGCTGACAACCGTGGATAACCCCGCTGAAAAGGCATTAAAGGTCATAATAACAAGATAGCTTGCACTTGATTACTTTAGGACTCTATATTTTTTTCTATTTAGCACTATCAGGCTTCTTGTCAGCTTTTTCTTGTCTAAGTCCACTTTGCATAAGAATTTTATCAACGCAGGGGTTACGTCCTCTAAAGTCGGTGGATGAATCCTGATAATAATTATTCCCACCTTCCCTCTTTTGGAGAAGTAGTAGATTGAACCAAAACCGATGTCATGAGTAATGATAACTCTGTTCTCCGATTCCGCTAATGCAACAACTTCTTCATCCTCATGGCCTTTGAATGACGTTGCCGCAACTGCCAAGACGTCGTAACCAAGTTCTCTAAGCGCTTTTACGGTTTGGGGAGAGATATTTTCGTCGGCTAGAAATTTCGGTATCTAAGACACCACATATTCGAAAGCTTCTTCGTTTTTGACAATTTGGGCAGCATAATTAACGGCTGCTTTAATATCCTCCTCTTTCAGGTCAGGGTAAGCTTCGATTATCCGCTTAAAGTCATAACCAGCTGACAATAGTTCCAATATTAAATAAACTGGAATTCTTGTGCCTTTTATCACAGGTTTTCCCCCTAGAATTTTCGGGTTTACCTCTATACGGTCGCTCAATGTAGTCCCTTACCTGCTATTACTACTATGAATTACTCCACTTTAGGAAATAAACTTTGGTATATAACCATCGGTGTTGATTATTCTGGGGGCAACCGCAAAGTATATCTCTCTTAGCATAGTGTAAACCCCAAACTCGCCACAGAAGCGGAGACATAGCGATGCCGATTGAAGCAGTAATATTCGATTTAGACGGAACCCTAGCAACCTTCAACCTAGACTACAAAGCCCTCCGTGGAGAAGTAAAAGAATACCTCATCCAAAACGGCGTCCCATCCTCTGTGCTGCCAGTCGCCAACGAAACCATCTTTGAAATGATGAAGAAAGCAGAGATATTCTACAAAAACAACGGTAAACCCAAGCAATCATTCATTGCGGCACGTGCAAAGTGTTTAGCCATCGCTGAAAAATACGAAATGGAAGCAGCAGCCAACACTAACCTTCTACCGGGCGCAGTAGAAGCGCTTAAAGAACTTGGAAAAATGAAGATAAAAATAGGGTTATGTACAACCAGCAGCGAAAAAGCAGCCAACTACATTCTTAAGCGCTTTAAAATCGACGACTTATTCAAAGTCGTTGTTCCCAGAGATAAAGTTAAACGTGTTAAACCAGACACGGAACAGTACGAGTTAGCACTCAAAACGCTAGGCGTACGTCCCAACTCGGCGCTGATAATCGGCGATAGTAAAGTAGACATGCAAAGCGCAAAAGAACTCAAGGTCATAGCTGTCGGGTTACCAACAGGCTTCGCTACAACCGAAGAATTGATCGCAAGTGGAGCCAACTACATAATAACGTCGCTTGTGGATTTGCCGGTTCTAATAAAAAAGATAGATAAAGTTTAAGCGGCGGTTACTGTACCATCGTCTTTTTGCACAAGCTTCCGCTCGCGGACAAGCCTCTTGAGGACTTCAGAGAAAACAGCTTTTGCTTCTTCGCCGCCATGGTTTACGCCGAAGACTTTGGCGGTTTCAGCAATCAACGATTCATCACTTATACCTAAAGCGTACTGCGCTACTAGCTTCATGGCTGCTTCGACTTCTTCAGGCGCAATGTACTGTGGTTTGCGTTTGGATTCTGGGAGCCCTTGTATTGGCACGCGGATAGGGGTTTCTTTTAGTCCAGTGGGCCATAGGAAGCTGCCTTTTATGGTGACTTTCTGTTCTCGGAGTAGGTTGTTGAGGGCTTCTTTGACTGCATGTGAAATCTTCGGGTTTGTCTGTTTTATGCCCCATGTTGCAGCTAAACGTTCCACGGCGTAGTCAAAGTGGACGGGTCCTTCGTTTGCTATGAGTTCAGAGAGGAGTTTTGTTTGGTTTTCACGGTTTTCTGGGAAGTGGAATTCGTTTTTGGTTTTTGAGTCGACTGTGGATCTGCCGTTGGCTACTCTGATGTAGGGGTTGTAGGTGGCTTTGAGCGGGTAGACTTTGTAGGGTACAGTGAATTTTTCTATGCCGCTAAACTGGTTCTTCTGCACATCAGTGACTGGAGCCGTGATGGGTTTTTGGCTGTCTTTTTCGATTTGCTGTTTATGCGCTTGCTCTAGTGCGTCTTTTAGGCGGCGGATTTCACTGTCGCGCCGTGATACCCATGCTGGTGCCCAGATGCGGTGGATACGCCAGCCCAGTTGCCGCAGAACTTGCTCGCGGAGGCGGTCACGGTCCCTTGCGCTGCTGCTTGATTGGTAGGTTGCTCCGTCGCATTCGACGCCGAGTAGATAGCAGCCTTTGTTTACGGGGTCTACGACGCCTATGTCGATTTTGTAGCCGCTGCAGCCTACTTCGGGGACGACTTGGTAGCCTAATTTTTTGATTTCGTTCGCAACATCTTCATCCAATGCTGAGTCATATGTGCCTTCTTTGCATTTGCCGTGTTTAATGCTGTCTGCTCCCTGTTCAGCGTAGTCGAGGTAGGTGCGGAGCGTCTGCACGCCAAGCGCCTGCGTATCGGGGTCGATGTCTGAGCCTTTTATGGATGTGATCAGCACTACTTTTTCGCGTGCTCGGGTAACCGCCACGTTTAAGCGTCGTTCGCCTCCAGGCTTGTTAAGCGGACCGAAATTCATGAATATCTGGTGGTTCTGGTCGTAACCATACCCGACGCTGAAGAATATAACGTCACGTTCGTCTCCCTGTACGTTCTCAAGGTTCTTGACGAAGAAGCCTTCCAAGCGGTCTTCCTTGAAGAACTGCTCGAACTCAGGCTGATCTTTAAGGCGGCGGTCGATGGCTTCCTGCACGGCGTCCATCTGGGCGATGCTGAAGGTGACGACTCCAAGGGTTTTCTTAGGGTAGTTTTTGAAGTGTTCAAAGACTAAGTCGGCGACTTTTTCTGCTTCGACAGGGTTGTCGCGGTTGCCGCCGCGGTCATAGACGCCGTCAGGTACATAGACGAGTTTGACGCCTAAACTGTCAGTGTCGGCTTTGGCGGCGGGGAAGGTAATCATGGCGTCATCGTAGAATCGGTGATTCGAAAACGCAATTAAGCCCTCATGTTTGCTGCGGTAATGCCACTTCAGCGTCTTCACAGGCAACCCGATGCCTAAGCACTCGTCCAATATGCTGTCAAATACTTCCACATCCTCATCGCTGAGTTCATCCCAGTCCTTGTCGTCAAGCAGGTTCTTTTGGAAGAATGAGGTGGGCGGAAGCTGCTTGTTGTCACCTGCAACCACGATGGTTTTGCCGCGGTATATGGCGCTGATGGCGTCTTCTGGAACCAGTTGTGAAGCCTCGTCGAAGAGGACAAGGTCGAATTTGGCGTCGGGCGGCAGGAACTGACTCACAGATATGGGGCTCATGAGCAAGCAGGGTTTTAGTTTGACCAGTAAGTTGGGGATTTTTTGGAATAGCATGCGGATGGGCATGAGGTGGCGTTTTTTAGCGGCTTCTTTTGAGAGTATGCCTGCTTCGGCGTCGGCGGCTTGGATCAAAATGTCCTGCGGCTTGCGTCCATTGGCGGCATCAATAACCATAGCTGATGTGAGGCGGATGAGGTCTTGATCAAGCGCTTTGAAATCTGCGATCAGTTGCTCATGGTTTTCACGGCGGAACCTACCCAGCTTCTGGTCCTCATTATAGAGGTTGTTTATCCATTCCTGATAGACACTTTTGCGGAAGATAGGCACCAAGTCGGCTGCGGGCAGCTTCTGCTCTACGAGCCGACCGAAGAAGGGGTCAAGTCCGCGGAGCGCAAAGCGGTTTTTAGTGTCCTTGTAGTCAATCCAAACCTGCAAATCGTCAACTCTGTCGCGGAGCATCTGTATGCGTTCCTCGATGACTTTGATGTCACAGTCAGTTAGCTTTTGGTTTTGGTAGCGCATCTCTGATTCGAAGCGTTTCCCGAAATCCGTTAGCACCTTGAGTGAAGCATCCCGTTTAGCCACCAAGTCAGCATTCGACGGCGCCGCGGTAGATCCCTTTGCAGCGATTTCAGCGTAGGCTTCAGGCACTGGGATGTCGCCGAATGCAAGCTGAACCTTCTTAACCCATTCCAGCACAGACACAATTTCCTGCCAGTTGGTCTGGAGTTCTTGGAAGCGGACGCCGAATTTCTCTTGAAGCTGCGCTTTTTCTCCGACTATCTGCGCTTCTTTTTTGCGGATGTCTTCGGCGTCTTTGAGGTCGTTGATAAGCTGCTTGTAACTCGAGGGTTCAACTTTGGCTACTGTAAGAGTGTTTGCGGTTAAGCTGCATAGGAGTGCAAGTTGTTTTTCGGCTTCGGCTGCCCATTCCTCAAGCAGCGGCAGTGGCGTCTCTGTGACGGCGGCGTCGGATTTAGCTATCTTCGCTGGAAGCAGCGACTCAACCTCTTTAGCCTGACTCTCCCATCTCTCCACGGACCCTTTAAGTTCCTGACCCAGATTTTTTATCATCGGCGAGGGACTCGCTGGTGTCGTGAGCAGTTTGAGGAGGGGCTCGGGGATGGTTGTTGCCCAGTTGAGTTTACGGATTTCTTCTGTTAATGCGAGGGCTTTTTCTGCGCCGTTGAAGTCGGTTCGGCTCTTGTGGTAGTAGTGGCCAAGTAATGTTTGGACGGTTTCGGCTGACTCAGTTATTTTCACTGATAGCTTGTTGACTTTTCGGGCGTCGATGAGGTCTTTTAGCACGTCTTTGGGGACTTTGCCGTCGTTGGTGACTTTGGCGATGCGTTTTTGGTCGTTGCGGTATTCGCTGTTGAAGAGTTTGATGCCGCCTTGGTAGGGGCCGCTGTATTTGGCGATTAAGTCGTCGAGGTCAAGCTGGTAGATGCCGTCTGTGTAGGTTTCGTCTAAGCGGCTCTTTAGCAGGTTGTGCTCTTGATAGGTTTGCTTGGCTTTCTCTACGGTTTCTTTGACTTGTTCAAGGTATTTGGCGTCGAACCACTGCGGCTCAGGCTTGTCCTCGGCAAAACAGAGCAACGCCATCCTTGAGAGCTGCTTTAGCTGTGTAATAGTTAAGTCACAGCTGTCCAACCCCAGTATCGATGCAAGGGCTTGACAGGTTTCACGCCACTTCTTAGAGGTTAACCCCACGCTTTTGATGAATGCAAAAAGTTTTTCCCGTTTAGCCAGCAATTCACCTTCCTCAAGGTTTAGGGTACCCGTTGCCTTGGCGACTGCACTAACGGCAAGCTGCACCTCCTGCGAACGCGTCAACGCCAAATCGTAGAGGGCTGGGTTGTAGCGTTCGGCGAGGCTGATGCGGGTGGCTTTTATCCAGTTGGCGGTTTCAAGGTAAGCCTTTGCCTCCGATAGAAGCCTTTCTAAGCCCTGATTAGTCATCCAGAACACCTCAGGTTTGGGGCTTTCAAAGAGGAGGTTGCTTACGTCAAGGAGCCACTGGATGCACGCAAAGTTTTCAGGTGGAAAAACACCCAATTTGGCGGAGAAATCTTCAGTTTCGAACTCTAACCCACGGAGGGTTTCGTTTATGGCTTCAAGCTTGGTGAGTAATTCGCTGCGGATTTCAAGGTTATACTTGTCTGCGCGGTATCCGAGCCATGGAAAATCAGGTTCCTCCACCACCTGCCAAACCTTGCTAAGCTGCGAAACAAGGTCTTCGAGCTCCCGCATCTTCTGCGGCGTCAAAGTGGACAACTCGCTTAACCCGACGGGGACAAATGGCACCCGCTCCAAGCTGCAGATGATGCTTAATACTTCGTAGACGCTCCTCTGCAAATAGGGGCGTTTCTCATGCAACGCTGTCACGTAGCCGTTTAAGGCGTCTCGGTACTCGGCTAAGCGGTCAAATTCATGCGGCGAAGGCAGTTTGCGGGGAACCAGGTTTTCGTCTAAGCTACGTTTAAGCTCCGCTACTACCTGCTGCTTGTTGGCTTTGCTGCTGTGCAATTCAAGGCAGAAATGCGCCAGCCCCACCTCGCTAAGCCGCTTATACACGACTTCAAGCGCCGCCATTTTGTCGCTGACAAAAAGCACGCTTTTGCCGTTTGCGATGCATTCAGCGATGATGTTAGCGATGGTTTGGCTTTTGCCTGTGCCCGGCGGACCCTTCATGACGAAGCTTTGCCCATGCAGTGCATATTCGATGCTAAGGCGTTGGCTACTATCTGCGTCGAGGACCTGGTAAGTTTTGGCGGGCAACTCGATTTTGTCAACGTCTTTTTCCTCAGGCAATCCTGTTTGGATAAGGTTTTCGTCTTTTATACCTGCGATGGCACGGATAATGGGGTGCTGGGTGACCAAGGGGGCGTTGGCTTCTAGGTCCTTGTAGATAACCAGTTTCTGGAAAGAAAACAAGCCTAAGTCAACGGTGGATTCGGTTTTCCAACCCATCTCCGCCAGCGCCGCCTCCACCTGCCGGTAGTAATCTGCCAGTGTCTGTTCATCCCATTCCTCGGGCAGCGGAGGCAAATCAAGCTTGTAATCGTTCTTGAGTTTAGCTGCCAACGCCGGGTTAAGCACAGCTTCATCCTCAACAGGGGGCACCGCTATGCTGTAGGGTGCACGAATGGTTTCTTTGCCTATTTCCAGCGGCACCAGAATCAGCGGCGACTGCACCGTCTCTTTTGTTTCAGCATCCACCCAAGTGAGTTGCCCAAAAGCCGCGTACAGGATGCGGACGCCGCGTTCACGGTAATCCAAAAGCGAACGGCGCTCCAGCGCTTTAAGGGCACGGTCAACCTCTTGACCAGTCAGGTTTCCCAGAACCAACTGGTTTGCAGTTGGACGCTTCGGTTCCTCCACGGTGGCGGCTTTGACTGGCGCCTTGGCAGTTTTAACTTCAGGTTTAGCGCCTTTAGCTGCTTTGCCTTTGCCGTTTGCTTTTCCCTTTGCCTTGGGCTTCTCAGCGTCCTCTTTAGGCGCTTTTTCGGGTTTGGGGGCTTCAGGCGGCATAAAAAATTCTAGACGAGCCTTCTTTACGACTAGCTGGTCAAAAATCTTTTGTGCGTCAGGCTGGGTAATGGTTAGGTTTCCGCGTTTTGCCTTGCGGAAGTAGAGCAAGTTATTCTTTTTTGATAGATCGATAAGTCTGGATTTCCAATCTTCAACGCGTTTCATAGGTGTAGATTGCACGATTGGTTCATTTTGTTGGGTCATCTACAGCACATCCACTAAGTACACAGTAGCCTTATTGTCTGCATCATTCTTTAATACTTGCGGTAGTTCCAAAACTTTGCAGCCAATCAGTTACCAGAGTTTAGACGCCTAAAAGAGGCAGATGATGCTCTAGGCACGCTTGATTGCATCCAAAACTGCCTGCAGAACACCTTCGCAACCCACTTGGCGCGTCTCGAGCACTTGGAGGTTCATACCTGACTTTTTGATTGCTTCCCTTAGCTCTTCTTTATTGCCCAAAGTATCCAAGACAACGATGCCTTTGATGCCTCTAAACATATCAGCAAACATCAAATCATCCACGCCTTGGCGCCTGAGGTTCTCCCGCATAACCTCAAAGAACTCAATCATACCTGGCCCCATAAACATCAAGTTATGATCAGGATCCTCATTCAGCGATTTGCCGCCTCCGCCCATTTGGCAGTCGATACAGTTGAGCGCGTCAACTTTTTGGATGCCGTATTCCTGCGCCAGTTTCTCCATTTCGCCATCCTGCCCCAAACATAGGTCGCCATAGACCAACACGATTTTGCCCTTGAACCTATTTTGGGTATGTTCTAGAACTTTGCGCAGGTTGTTCTCTAGCTGGGCGTAGTCGACATGGAAGTTTTTGCTGACAAACACCAGTTCAGCGTCGAGTTTGCCCTGTTTTTTTAGTAGCTCAAGCTCCTTTCTTAAGACACTGCAGGAAACGAGGCAGACACGTGATTTTAGGGTTGACATAATCTTTGGCTTCTACGTTACTTTGGGTTTGATTGCAAATAGCTTTTTCTAAAATATAGGACTGGTAAAGTGTGAATCTGAAGCTACTAAAAACTTTAAATCAAGCATGTTAGCATTAGCTTGTTTGGTGGGGACTCTGCGGTATGGTTGGAGTTTCCTCTCTTCCTGAAAATTGGGGATTTTTCTCTGACCGTGCAGCAGACGCCCCCGCTACCTAAACAAACTGGAAATTGACGCCTGTAGCAACTTATGTTCCTTTGTCAGTAACTATGGCTTGAAGCAGTACCGGGGCCACTGAGGCCAAGCCTGAGGCGAAGCGCATGTGCCAAAGTCCACCTTGAGTGCCATCCCAATTTTCAGTTGTTCCTGCTTGATTTCCTGTATCATACCGGGGATTTTCAACCCGTTTTCCAGTTCGACGATGCCGACTGCATATGGCGTTAATGCTTGGAACTGCTGTGGCGCCACGTTGATGACTGTGTATGTGAGGAGTTTGCCTTTGCCTGACACTTCAACCCAGCTGAATTGCTGTGAGTAGCAGTTGTCGCAGAGGGGGCGTGGCGGCATGTGGATTTTACCGCATTTTTGGCATTTGCTCGCCATCAATTTGCCCTGGGATAGGAACTTGTAGAACTGCTCAATCGTGAAAGGTTCAACAGCGCTCATTACTGGTCTCTCCTGTAGATGTGGACGGCTGCGGTTGCGCCTGAGCCGCCGATGTTGTGGGTTAAGCCGATTTGGGCGTTTTTTACCTGGCGCCTGTCAGCTTGACCTGTGAGTTGGAGGTACATTTCGTAGGCTTGAGCGGTTCCTGTTGCCCCGACTGGGTGACCCTTCGACTTTAAGCCGCCGCTGGTGTTGACTGGAATACATCCGCCGAGGCGTGTTTCGTTGCGCTCGACTAGTTTGCCGCCTTCGCCTGCACTGCAGAAGCCAAGGTCCTCATAGTGCATTATTTCTGCGAAGGTGAAGCAGTCATGCACTTCTGCTAGGTCAACCTGTTCGGGTTTGATGTTTGCCATTTCATAGGCTGCTTTCGCCGCCAGTTTAGTGGACTGGAGTGAGGTTAAGCTTTTGCGTTCATAGAGCCCAATTGTGTCGCTTGCTTGTCCACTGCCAACTATGTGGACTGGTTGATCAGTATATTTCTTGGCAAGTTCAGGCTTAGTGATTATGATGCAGCTTGCACCGTCAGTGATAAGCGAGCAGTCGTAGAGTTTAAGCGGCCACGCCACATACTTCGAAGCCATAACGTTTTGCAGGGTGATTTCTTTTTGCATGTGAGCTTTGGGGTTTAGGCTGCCGTGGTAGTGGTTTTTAACTGCCACCATACCGATTTGCTCTTCGGTTGTGCCGTAAGCATGCATATGGGCGTTCGCCATCAACGCGAAAAGCCCTGGGAAGGTGATGCCGTGGAACTGCTCAAAGGGGTAGTCGGATGCCATCGCGAGGTATTCGGTGACTTCTGCGGTGGTTCGATGGGTCATTTTTTCTACTCCGCCCACGATGACTGTGTCGGCGAGGCCTGAGAGAACCGCGTAGATGCCTGAGCGCAACGCGACGCCTGAGCTTCCGCATGCCGCTTCAGTGCGGGTTGCCGGGATGCCTGCGAGGCCAGCCCAATCCGCCAGCGTGCTGCCTGTGTGTCCCTGATGCTCATAGGCTTCGCCCATGTGCCCGATGAACATGGCTTTAATGTCCTGTTTGGGCTGCAGTTTTGGGCAGCGGCTAAAAGCTTCCGCGGCTGCTTCTGAAAATAATTCTCTTGTTAGTAATCCGTCACGTTTGCCAAATTTGCTCATGCCAGCGCTGACTATGCTTACCAGTGGTTTCCCATTCAAACCCGATGTTCCTCTCTATGTAGCACTACAAGTATGGCGAGCGAGAATAAAAACTGGTCGGAACTCAAAACCTGAATACTTATCTAACCCTTATTTTGAGAAAACCGAACAGCGAGGGTTTGGGTCTTTTGCAGTGTGGCAGCTTGTCTTTAGCTGCGTGGTAATCGATGCATTCGGTACAGTTCCGTGCCGAAGGCACCTCTTTTTGGGGCAAAACAGCTCTCTTGAAACATAAACGTGGTTTGGACTGTTTGCTGTTTTAAGTTTTGGGGTAGAATTGTTGGCATGTAAACTGGTTGTTTCTTTAAATAGTAGAGGGAGGTAGCGGCAGAGCAACAAAACGCCATCTCGGGTTACCTTGCCTGTTAACGGCAAGCTTGTGGCGGCTTCCACGACCAACACACAAACGCCGTAATCAACCAAACCAGAAATAGGGGCCTAAACATAAGCCGCGGCTTGTTGATGTGTAGGGAGTTCTCTGCAGCAACAACTACAAAAAAGGAAAAGAGGGGGGATGGTTTACCTTACGAAGTCGTCGAAAGTCCAGAAGTGCTCTTCTTCCTGCTTAACGATCTCCTCAAACATCAGCCGGGTCGTCGTGTCGCCCCGTTTAAGCGCTTCAGCGATGATTTGGCGATAGAGGAAAATCGCGCTGCTCTCCAATGCATGGTCTAATACGAGGGCATCTTGAACTGTTGCACCAACCACTGGTTTTGGGTCTGGTTCAGTGACACATTCGCCGTCAAGCAGATAGATGCGTTCAGTTATCATTTCAAAATGCTTCATTTCAACCATAAAGATGTCCTTTAGGATTTTGCTAACGACTTCAGCCTTGTTAGTGCCCTGTACACCTTCCAGTTGAGTGCTCTTTCTGCGGAACTCCAACAACGCAGCTTTTTCATGCTGATTTGTGTACTGGAGAATACCTGTGATTTCAGCAGCTACGGCTTTATTTAGTAATGCGAAATAGTCGTCGGTGAAGATTTTGCGCCACTCAGGCATCGGAACCTTGTAGGGCTCTTCTTTTTCATCTTGGAACTCTGTGTATTCTTGGAATTTAAAGAGATGATCTTCTTCTTCACCATAGATTTTCTCGAATAGTTCCCGGGTTTCCCAATCACCCATCTTTGCCGCGGTCTCAATGATTTGACGATAGAGAATGAGGGCTTCTTCTTCGGCTTTGAGGTCAAGTTTGGCGAATTCGCTTATGCTGTCTCCGACAGTGATTTTCTTTGCTTTTGTGGTTGCTGCTCCGCCGAGGTAGTAGATGCGCTCCATGATTGCGGCTGCATGCTTCATCTCCATGATGGCAGTGTCCTCGAGGATTTTTCCCATGGCATCATAAACGGTTTTATCCAGCAACAGGTTCTCGGGGATTTCACGTTTCTTTATTTTCTCCATTTTTGAATGCTGAAGGAAATATTGAATGCTAACTTGGAATTCTCTTTCAACCGCTTGATTAAGCAGGTCGATGTATTCAGTTGTTATATTGACCGCCATAAAATCACAACTTCTACTGAAAGGGAGAAAACCCTAGGATATAAGATTTTTTATTCTCACCCATTCAGTCTATAAAACGCAAGCTACAGTTGTCTACCGCAGTTTCGGCAGTACAGGGCATCCGCAGAGTTTTCTGCTCCACAATTGGGACAACGCTTTGCCATGCCGGTTGAGGGCGTTGTATATGGTGGATAACTGGTTAAGGGTTGGCTTGGTGCAAGCCGATTGTACCCTAACGCTGCAAAAACCCACCCTACATATGACACGAATGGTACAAAAGCGCCTATCAAAAGAATTAATCCAGCGGTTCTGAAGCTATCCACCCCTGATCGGTCTGCTAATTTGACAAAGGCACGCCTTGTTAGAACCGCACAGTATATCGCTATTGCCAGTGTACCCAAAATGAATACCCCCAACATTGGGATAACCCAAACAACCGTTGTGGCAGGGGCCGGTGCAGAGCTAGCAAGGCTTCCAGCGATAAAAACAAAAGCCACCCCTATTACGCCTAAAATTATGCTGCCGACGATTGCGGCAATTAATGCGTTAAGTAGATTTCTGAATATAGCTGGCTCACCATAATACTTTGAAAGATTATACATTGCAACCATGAAGAGAACAAAACCGGTAAATCCCACCAATCCTGCAGCGATTACAACACCCAAAAGAGCAAAAGGCAAGAAAGGGGTACTCGGTGGGACGCTACCTCTAAGAGTAGAACTAAAAGAGCTTAACAGAGATACGAAGAAACCTAAGTACGCTATGACAATAATTATTGGAACCATAATGGCTATTATGCTTGCTGCTAAGCCTAGTTTTCTGCCTGATTCAAGCGACAAACATATCTCCGAGCGTTATAAGCAGCGTTTTATGGATAAGCTTTTCGACTATTAAACAAGTCAACAGAGTTTCAGCGGGGGAACTGTTAAATCTAAACCACGTCTATACCCCTATTGAGGAATAAAAGATATGGCTGAAGCCTCAATTGCAGCAGCAGAAAGCGAAGCAAGCTCCTACCGAGTCAAATTTGACCGAGAAAACTTTTTAGATCTCATCCGCATAGCGCATCCCAAGATACTTTATCGCCGAAAAAACATGTACTTCTTTGCCTACGACGGATTTGTCATGTACTGCGACCAATGCCAAGAAAGCGACTTCACCGAACGCATCCTCGACGCCATAGAATTCTCAAACAGTCAATGGACCAAATAAACCTCTTCTCCTAAACCAGTAAGCAGAAAGCTTAAGCTTTAATTAAAGGAGCATACGCAAATACTTTTGCGGGGCATCTGTTTGACTCAACAGAGCAGAGAGAAGCCTGACTACGGCAACTGGGTATCGAAAAAAATCATTTATTTACCAGCGATACTAGGATTGATTCTTCTGCCACTGGCACTGTTGTATCTGCCCCTGATTGTTCCTTCATTAATCTTCTTCGGATTCACTGCCTACTTTCTGTATGCACGCCACCTGCTTTCAGCTAATGGTGCAAACGTGCAGGGCCAAATCTGGGACAACGTAATCTCTAATCTGGATTGGGATGGACAGGGCAGAGCCATAGACATCGGCTGCGGCAACGGCGCCCTGACTAATCGGCTAGCAAGCAAGTTCCCACAGGCCAAGGTTACGGGAATCGACTATTGGGAAACACAATGGGATTACTCTAAAGCCATCTGCGAAGCCAACGCCAAAATCGAAGGCGTTGACGGAAGAGTAGAATTCCAGAGAGCCAGCGCATCCAATTTGCCCTTTGAAGATGGCTACTTTGACGCTGCAGTCAGTAACTTCTGTTTTCACGAGGTCGCCGACACCAAAGACAAGCGCGAAGTCCTCCGTGAAGCACTCCGCGTGGTTAAAAAAGGCGGCAAGTTTGCTTTCCAAGACGAATTTCTCTTTAAACAACTCTACGGCAGCCCTCAGGAACTGCTGACAAACATGCAAAGCTGGGGAATAAGTAAAGTCGAATTCATAGAAACATGTAACGCCCCTTTTATTCCTTTAGCGTTGAAGCTTCCTTTTATGCTTGGCAGATCCGCGATAGTAAAGGGAGAAAAATAGATTCCAACTATACAATGGAGGATGGAGAAGAAGTGGCAGGGGGAGAACTGGTTTTCTCAATCGACAACTTTACCCGTTTAGTTGCGTACCAAGCCACAAACACCGAGAGAACTGACAGCGCAAAGACTACAGCTTCAAAGAGCCCAATGTTTTGCTGAGCAAACGGCACAAGGAAATCTATGAAGCCCATCGGTAAAGCGATGAGGAAGAGGCGTTTTTTGTGGTACAGAACCGCCATTACGCAGAGGTAACCCCAGGCTATGTGGATTAAAGCAGAGGAAACCCGCTCAAGCACCCCAATCCCTACCAGTCCAAGCGCTTCTGTATTAGACGAGAAAAGAGAAGGCGCACCCTTGATCAATTGGTTGTAGGTTAAATCTGCAAGAGAGCCACCATTCGACAGTATAACATAATAAGCGATTAAATTAACAAGCGAAAGTATGCTTAGGAAGCCAACGTTCTCCCAGAAAGCCAACCCTGAACCGTACGCTTCCGCGTCACGCCCATCAAGGTTGCTGCGTTTAACCGCCAAATAAGCCACCACATAAGCCAATCCCACCTCAAAAAACACCGTCTGCAACCCATAATACACCCCTAAAACGACGTGGCCAGCGCCAGAAACCAGACCGATCGTCGGAAGCTGAACCGCATATTTCAAAGCGATAGCCACTGCGTATGCCACCAGCGAAAACAGCCACACGTTAGCGTGGAAACGCCGTTTCTTGTACCAGTAAAGCATCAGGGCTGCAGAGAACGCTATTACTATTGCAGGTTGGAGGATGAAGAGGGGGTTGATGTTTTCCATAGCAACCGTTAACTACGTTTTTGTTTAAAAGACTTGGGATAACAGCGCTTAAAAAATTAAACATATAACAGTAGATCAATTTCTGTTCTGCTTGCGGATTACGCCACAACCAGTCTGCAACTGCCTAAACTAGCCGAAGCCGAAACACGCAGTTCTGCCAAGCCTGCTGGAAGAAGAAGAAACAAAAGGGATACACGGCAACAACCAAAATAAAAAACCAACACACAAACAAAAATTTGAGCTACTGATAAAACGAAATTTTGCCAAAGGATAGGGAAAAGTTATGCGTTAATGCCCTGCTGGAAACCAGTCAATGTTATGATGCAGCCGCATTTGCCGCATGCGATAACAAGCTCAGCAAGCTCATCGTTGACAACTTTTGTATCCATAATCTGGTAGTTTTCTTCGGTTTCGTCATCAGGCGATATCGATGTACCGCAGCTTGGACATTGAAATGAACCGTCGCCATCGATGGCAGCCAAGTTTATGGTGTGTTCGCATTTCCCTTTGCTTCCAGGCTTCTTCATCTTCATCATCATACATCCTTCACTTCTTTTTATTGCTTAATGTTTCCTTATCATATTTGTTAATTAACAATTATGAATCACTAGTCAGTAAATTGTGATCATTTAAAAATTTGACCCATAAAAAGGAGAAAAAGAATTTATCTTTTGCCGAAATCATGCGCTTGCCTCTTTTTCAAAGCATTCGGGAGATATGTAGTCGCCGTATTTTTCTCTAGCATCCGTTAAACGTTGCCGTTGTAGGTAAAGTATGCCAAAGAGCTCCAGAGGCGTGTCAGTGACGTTTTCTTGATAGAAGCGCTGGACCCGCTCGATTTTAGCTAGGTTCTCTGGAACCCGAATGGTGAATTGTTTGATGTAGTCTTCTTTAGCGTAGTCTTTCTTTAGCACCTGCTTGAACAGCTTTTTGAGGTCTTCGTATTTGGGAATGTAACCTGTTGGTGTTCTTATTGCGCCGACTTCGTTGTGGACTCTTAACTCCATCCATTTTACCCAGACATGTTTGTCATGTGGAGAGTTGAGGTATTTGCCGTTGCCGACTTCTCTGAGGAAATAGTTAACGCCGAAAACCAAGGGGCATTTTTTGAGTTTGCGTCCGAAGTCCAAGTTATTGTGGACGTTTTTGCCAAGTGGAATAGAGATGAAATCTTGGATACTCATCATGTTGATTTCTGGAACGCCTTCTTTGCCGATGGTTGCGAAAGTAGTCTCGGTTTCTAATGAAGCGCCATAAGCGATGATCCCGTGTTCCCAACTGAAGCTCTGCTGAACGGGCACGTAGGCTTTCGCGTCTCGTCCACCATACATTATGCCGCCGAGTTCAACACCGTTGGGGTTATCAAGTTCAGGATCAACATTTTCCAAAGCCTTAAGTGCAACTGCATATCGCGCGTTTTTGTTCGCTGCAGGAATGTCGTTGCCTGCCTCATCCTTTTTACCTTCATACCATACGCCAGTGTAGTTTATGCCTTCTTTTGGCAAGTCTTCACCCATCCCAAGCCAGTATGGTTTACCATCTTTCACAAGGATGTTGCTGAACACGATTTCTCCAGGGTTTGTGAGAACCTTCCAAATTAGCGCGTCATCTTTAGCATTAACATCTTGGATTATACCGAAAATACCTGATTCAACATTAACAGCACGGGCTACATCGCCGATTTCACGTATGTATGCAATGTCGTCTCCAAGGATAGTTTCACCTGGCAGCATAGCTGTTGAGGTTTTGCCGCATGCACTTGGGAAAGCGCCTGCAAAGTAAGTTTTGCGTCCGTCTGGACCAAACACTCCCATGAGCAACATATGCTCGGCTAGCCAACCTTCACTGCTTGCTTTGCGGATTGCTAAGCGGAAAGCAAGTTTCTTAAAGCCCACTGAGTTGCCTGCGTATTGGGTGTTGACGCTGTAAATGGTGTTATCCATGTGGTCGATGTAGATGCGTTTTTTAGCGTAGTCTATGCTTACCATGTCGCTGTTCAGTTTCCCCGCTGAGTGCAAAACACGGAGAAAATCACTTTTGTTGCCTGCTTTAACGAATTGCTCGTAGCCTGGACGGTAGAGAAGCGACTCTGTATGAGCAACGTACCATGAGTCAGTGCACTGTAAACCCAGAATTGTGAAAACGGAGTCAGCTGGACCAAGCGAGATAAAGCGGACAATCATGGTTTTGCCCTCCATGGAGCCCCGTAGCAACGCCATAACCTCCAAGAGTCCTTCCTGGCGATCGATTTGGTTTAGGGCCTTGCTGAGTGTCAAGCCTTTGGGAACTAGGTATTTTGTGGCTTGGCGGTCTCGTCCCTGATCCTGTTCACCATCAAAGTGGACGGTGTGCCCAGGTATGTTGAGGATGGCTTGTTCTTCGCCTGAGGCGATTGCCTGTTTTCGGACATATTCGATGTCTTCTGCTGAGTCGCTACAGATGAAGATTCTTTCTGGGTGACAGAGGTCGCTTTCTTTAGCGATGAATTCGTGAACGTTGGGGTTGTCTATGGCGCTTAGTTTTTTGAAGTCTGCTTGGCTTAGTTTAGGCTGTAAAGCTTCGAGATATGGATTCATGGTTTCCTATTCATTCCTTATAATTCATTAACGTTTCCGGGTACACGGGGGAAAGGCTGGCATTCTGCGATGTGTTTAACGCCTGCAATCCACCCGACCAGCCGCTCCATGCCTATGCCTGCGCCTGCAGTCGGCTTAAGTTTGCCTTCTTTAGCCATCTTTATGACTAGGGCATAGTTTTCTTTCTTAACTTGGTCACGCTCGATTTTTTCCACGATTTTCTTGTATTCATATTCGCGTTTGGCGCCTGAAAGAACTTCACCGAATTGCGGCAGGAACAAGTCATAGTTGTCCCATTTGCCTGTCTTGAAATCTTCATAGTCATAGAATTCTCGGGGGATGTTGGTTACCCAGACTGGCTCAGTTATGTCTCTTGCTATGCCTGCTTCCCAGCCGTCTACGCCGTATTTCGCTTCTAATTCTGCGCGGTCGTAAATTTTGAACGGCGCCTTAGGAGCTTTGAGAGTATCGCAACGGCAAAGGGTTGTTAATTCGGTTTTCATGTCTTTCTTTAAGTCTTTAACAAGTGTACATATTGCATCTTCAACCAATTCAAAGATGTCTTTTGAAGTTGCATCCCGAGCTTCAAAGTCGAGTTGGGTGAATTCGTAAATGTGCCTACCGGTTTTTGCTCGCTCTGCTTTTTCTATGCGTATGTTGGGTGAGAGGATGAATAGTTTCGGGTAGGCTGTGGAGGAAGCGACGAGTTTATGGATGATCATGCTTGCAGTGGTGCGGACGGGTTTGCCGTAGATGTCGACTTCGATTCTTTTCTCTATGGATGCGCCTGGGTCTGGCCACAGCGGGTCGGTGCTTTGGCTGAGCGCCACTGGGAGGAGCCACTGGAAACCTTTGTTAACATATGTGTTTGTGAGGCTTTTTAGCGTGTAAGTCATAATTTTGCCTATGCAGGCTTTACGTTCTAGTTCGGTTGCCGTTAGTTGTTCTAGCGGCTTTGGGATTGGGATTAATTCTTGTTTTGACATTTCTAATCACTGGGTGCTTTTGGTTGTACACCTGTGCACTGGAGGTAATAAATTTTTTATATGAAAACATGGATAATTTACAAATACTACAAGCTTTTATACCTGAAACATGTAATATTTACATATGAGCGCCAAACTAGATGAAAAAGACCTCGCCATCCTCACCCTCATCCAAGAAAACAGCAAACTAACCGCAAACCAAATAGCCAAAAAAATCGGCGCCCCAATCACAACCGTCTTCGCCAAAACCAAACGCATGGAAGAACTAGGAATCATAAAACAATACCGAGCCATCCTATCGCCAGAAAAACTCAACCTGGGCACCGCCGCCTTCATCTTGGCATCTGTCTCTTACCGCACAAAAGACGACACCCCAATCACCCAGCGGGACGTAGCCGAAGAAATCGCCCGGTTCCCCGAAGTCCAAGAAGTCCACATAATCACCGGCGACTGGGACCTACTGGTGAAGTTGCGAGCGGAAAATGTAGAGGCAATCGGCAAATTCGTCGTCGACAAACTGCGAAACATCAAAGGCTTAGATAAAACGCTGACATGCATGGTTTTCGAGACGGTTAAGGAGAGCACAAGTTTGCCTCCTATAAAGAGAAAATAGCATTAGGACAATAGCCATTATTAAATAGAAAATCATAGTAATCGGATAACTTTTGCTAGAAATGGCACTCCTGTATGAGAGTTAAGCAGCCCCTCGTTCCTCAATATGAATTCTGAATTCATAAATTATAATTTAAAAAATACTTATTTTCCAATAGGTTCATGTATGTTACGGTATCCATCAATAAATCTGAACGTCCGTGAGTTCATTAAAAGCCATAAAGTGCTACTTGCTTCGGCTAAAGCACTAAAACATGCCGTGCATCCTCATGGGCACAATTGGAATGTAATAACTTTCGACGATGTTTTCTCGCTAGCGGTCGACTGGGCTAACATGTTACCAAAAGATTTTGATTGCATAATAGGTGTTCCTCGGAGTGGTCTACTTATTGCGAACGTATTAGCTTCGAAGATGAATTTGCCCCTAAGCACAGCAGATGATTTTGTGAGAGGAACTGTGTGGTTTAGTAAAGACTGCGACAAACCTTCAAAATATCGAAGGGTACTAGTGGTTGAAGATGCTATAGCCACGGGGCGTCAACTTAAAATAGACATAGCTAAACTCAAGGCATATGATGCCAACTTGGAAATTAAGGTGGCATGCCTAAACGGTGGACAAGTTAAAAAGGGAACAAGCGGTTTAGTTGATTACTGCTACATAAATGCTCGTGATGCGCTTGCCGAGTGGACTATGCACGGCATTTTTAAGAATACCACTTTAGCCGTAGATTTAGATGGCGTATTATGCGATGAAGCTTCCAATAATCCATTGTACATTCCAGCGTTTTCTGTTGAGGCGGTTATCACAGCCAGACTTGAGGGCGAAAGAGCTAACGTTGAAACATGGCTTAAGAAACATGGAGTGAACTATCGACACTTGATAATGTTCAAAGGAAAAATTACCGAGAGAACCCTTAGAAACGTCGCTAAATATAAGGCGGAAAATGCTAAAGAAGTAGGTGCTGAATGGTTCTGGGAAAGCGAGCCAGACTTGGCTAGAGAAATAAGCGGTTTATTCAAGAAACCAGTTTACTGCCCAACTAACCGTTTAGTCTATGCGCCAAAATCTATGTGGGTTAAACCTTTTATAAGCAGAAAAAAGAATTGACGTTTCAGGACTCAGACTTAAAAATTGGGTTGCAAAGTCTGTACCAAGTTAACGATACAAAGATGCAGTTGGTTCAGCTATTAAATAGTTCTTTTCTAAATGTTTTTTCGAAAATGTAGCAAGCGATATTCTTGCAGCAGAGTATGAAGTGGCTATTGAATCGTAAAAATTAGTGAGTTATAAAGCCTTCCTCGGCGTGCTTTGAGAAAAGTGCATCATTGTAGGGCATTAGCGTGAAAGTTGTGTTTTCAAGGATCTTTTCGAAGTAATGCATGGATATGCCCTTCGCTAAGTTAACAGGTTCACGAGCAACTCTAAAACCAGAGGACAAAAATTTCTCCGTCACGGCTTTCTCTATTTCAGGGCTATGAGTTTCAACAATGTAGTAATTAATTAACCCGATAATTTCTGGAGCTACGTTTACTATGCTTATTTCTGCGCCTTCACAGTCTATTTTAGCGATGTCAGCGTGACTTTCAAGAATCACATCTGAGACATTTCTTGTCTTAATACATGTTTGGTATCTGCCCTTGTTTGCTAGTCCGAAGCCTAGGTCCAACGCTTCATAGTTTATAGTTAGAACTCCGTCTTTCTCGCTGATGCCTTCATCATGTAACTCTGCATTCACACCGTTCAGTTCCAGATTCTTTATGATTGTGTGCTGATGCTCTTGCACTGGCTCATAAATAATTACTTTTTTGGCTCCTCTTTTTGAGAAGAAAACGGCTGTTTCACCGCAAAACCCGCCGATGTCAAGTACTGTCTTGTTGAGGTATATGTTTTCGTAGAGTTCTGCTTCAAATAACTCATTGAAATAGACCATCAAGGATTCTTTTGGGCCAATTAATTCGGTGTTCTTAGACTTTAAACGAAATGAGTTTTCTGCTAGCTGCTCAATTAAGTAGGTGGAACCTGCTTTTTCAAGTTTGTAGCAGTTATCGACTGATAGGATACTCCAACCTCTGTTGGATAGTGAGAGAAGGAAATCGAATAAGGGTTTAGCGGTTAATATATACTCAGTGTAAAAGCTTAGCTTTGTGTCTGAGGCGACGTTTTTAATTAGATATCCCCCGCTTGTTTTTTCGATGATGAATTGATTGTTTCGTAGTTCTTCGAACCAGTCTCTGAGTTTAGCGTACTGGCTATAGTCAGTTCTAAGTTCAACTCCATTTCTGAACCTGATTTTTCTTGTGCCCTTAAACGTTCTTAATAAGTAGGCATCCCAGAAGTTGTCTGTTGTTCTAACAATGCGTAGCATTGTGTTAATAGTAGGCATTGTTGCTTCTCCGTTTCAATTGCCAACTAGCAATTAAGAAGAAAAATGCAAATCATACTGTGTGCGTAGAAAACTGGACAGACTAAACGTGGCTAAACGGAGCTGGAATAATATATTAAGGGTAACGCTAAAAGCACAGTGTCTTTTCCCTTAGAGGTTAACGTGTATTCTACGCGCAGCGGTGGGCCCGTATCAACCTTGCGTTCAATATAAACATGTGCTGTAAGTTCCTTGAGTTTGTCACTAAGCGTTCTTGAGTTGACGCCAAGAATCTTTTTAAATTCACCAAAACCCATTGAGTTTTTGAGTAATAGAGTATAGAGGATTTCTAGGCTCCATTTCTGGAAGAGCAGGTTAAAGGTTTCCTGGAGGCTCTCAACTTCGTCTTTGAGTTCTTTTGGAGTAATTTTCTGTTTCTCAATTATCTGGTTAAATGTAACTTCTACTCCGTGGAGGACTTGGTCCATCTGGGATTCGACGATTCTGCGGAATTCCGCGCTAAGGGTTAGGGGTGTGCTCATGGTGGTTACACTCGGTGTGGTTTTGCTCACTTCAGGGTTTATAAGCGTTTACTTACACAAGTAAGTGTACAAAGTAAAGTTAACATAGAGAGGGAACAAAAATGGAAAAATATGACGCCATAGTAGTCGGCGCAGGAACAGCAGGCTGCCTCGCAGCAAAAACCGTAGCTGAAAAAGGATTAAAAGTTGCATTAATTGAAAAGAAGCCCCGTGAAGAGATCGGCGAAAAAATCTGCGGAGACGCATTGGGCGACCACCACCTAAAATTCCTCGGACTCGAGAAACCTCAGGGCGGCGAGCTAGAAGCCAAAATAGACGGCATCCAAATCTTTTCGCCTGACGAAAACACAGTGTTCACTATTGCAGACAAAGATTTCGTGGGGCACATTCTTAACAGACGACTCTTTGGACAGTGGCTACTCAAAAAAGCTACCGATGCAGGCGCACAACTGCAGGACAGCATGAATTTCCGCAGCCCAATCATCGAGAAGGGCGCGGTTGTGGGCATCTCTGCCAAGAACATGAAAACAGGCAAAGTCACCGAGTTAAAAAGCAAAGTGGTGGTTGACGCCACAGGCTACTTTGGGATGGTACGCAAACAGCTCCCAGAGGAGATGGGCATCGACCGCGAAATCGATAACGCCGATGTAGAAGCGTGTTACCGAGAAATCCGCCAGTTAAAACAGGAAACAGAGAACACACGCTACTGCGAAATCTACCTCAACCAGCAGGCTTCACCCGGCGGCTACGTGTGGGTTTTCCCTAAAGGCGGCGCACGAGTTAACGTCGGCATCGGCACCTGTATGCGTAAAACAGGCTACCCTAACCCCAAAGAGCAGCTCTACAAAACCACGTTTAGCAAGCCAATCTTTGATGGTTCACTGGTCTTAAGTGGGGGCGCATGGTTTGATCCTGTTCGTAGACCACTGGATAACATGGTCGGCAACGGAGTCGTGTTGGTCGGTGACGCAGCTTCTCTTGTGAACCCGATTCATGGAGGCGGCATCGGACCTTCAATGCTAAGCGGCTACCTAGCGGGGCAACAAATCGTCGAAGCACTTGAAAGAGGTGCACCTACAAAGGAGGCGCTGTGGGGCTACAACAAACGATACATAGACACTTACGGCAAGAAACAGGGCACCTTGGACATTTTCAAAATGTTTCTGCTGGGCTGTAGCGACGAAGACCTCAACTACGGCATGAACCAGAAACTCATGACTGAAGACGACGTTCTCAAAGCAGGCATGGGCGACGACTTCCACTTAAACATCACTGAAACCGCCAAACGTGTCTTCCGCGGCATCAGAAGGGCAGGGTTCCTCAACAAACTGCGCATAACTGTCACCATGATGCGTGGACTCAGTGCACACTACAACACCTACCCAACCACGCCAGACGGCTTTGACACATGGCGTGCTCAGACGGTAAAGTTGATTGAGGAAGGCAGAGAAAAACTCCTCTAAACAACAACCAACCCCTCTCTTTTATTGGTCTCTTTTTTTAGGCTCCACAAAACTTTAATCCATCAGCCGTTCATAGTTTATTTTGGCTTTTGGAGCATTTAATTTGAAGCTTTACATTTTAGATAACGGCTGGCTAGAGGGCGACTCTAACTGGATAGTAGCAATGTCTGTTTCTGGCACGCTTGAAGACAAGACGCCGAACATAAAATGGATCAAGATACCATCGTATTGTGTCCTTATCGATGCAATAGAAGGGAAAATTCTCTATGATACAGGCTGCCATCCCGACGCAATGAATGGGTATTGGCCGCCGGGTCTGCGATCTACTTTTCCGTATTACTACAATGATAACCAGCTTTTGGTGAAACAGCTTGAGTTAGCCAGTACCGCTCCTGAAGAAATCAAAACAGTGATTCTTTCCCACTTGCATCTAGATCATGCAGGCAACGCCCATTTATTCAGACAAGCAGACGTCTATGTACACAAGAAAGACTACGATTACGGAAAACACTTGGTGAATTCAAGCCCTAACCCAAACGATCACGGAGCCTACGTAAAAGCTGACCTCGAAATTCCCTCAGACAAGCTCCATTTCATAGACAGCGACTACAGCCTAAGCGACAATATCAAGCTTATCTCATTGCCCGGTCACACTCCAGGCGTTCTTGGGTTAATGGTGCACCTTAAGAATGAAGGAACCCTTATTTTCCCCTCCGACGCCCTCTACACCCAAGAAAATTACGGTCCCCCAACAAAACTATCTGGGATAGTATACGACACGGTTGCGTTTCGCGATTCCGTCGAAAAAATTAGGGTCTTGCAGAAAGAATATGACGCCAAAATAATGTTTTCACATGACATGTCCCTTTTTAAGACACTGAAACTGTCGCCACAGTTTTATAGTTAGAACTTGGAAAAAACAGATAAGACTTCTCTAAATTCTCATTTTTTTCCTGTCTTTCATGTGGCTCAATGAATAGAAGCGCTTTGGTTTCGCGCCGCAGAAAAATAAGGCAAATTGATGCAAAAGAAAAAGGAAACGCGGTTTTACTGAAATTTTATAAGCAAGCGCTTGCAAACACAAATTCTGTTTGAGGAATAACCGTGCATATTAAAAGGAATGTAAAGACAGTTTTAGTTTTTATCGCATTAATCCTCATAGCGGTCACTTTAATTGTGGTTTATGGTCCCAGTATTTCGGCTCCGCAAACGGCTGAGGTGCAGGACAATCAGCAGATCGCTTATGACGCTACTGTATATGGATTCCCATTGGTTGTTATGGATTTTACCCGACAGGTTCTTACGGCTGTCCCTGCCCCCAATGGCAATGGAGCACCAGTGAACCAATTTGGAAACAAAAGAACGATTCCAAACGCGTCTTTTACTAATGTGGTAAACCCTAATGCAGATACGCTCTATTCTTCAGCTTGGATTGATACTGAAAAAGAACCGATAATCCTGTCTGTGCCTGATACTCATGGCCGCTACTACTTGATGCCTATGTTTAATCTGTGGACAGATTGTTTTGCCTCGCCTGGCTCACGAACCACAGGCACAGGACCAGGTAATTATGCTATCACTGGCCCCAACTGGAACGGTACCTTGCCTGAAGGTGTCACAGAGATGAAATCTTCAACCCGGTGGGTTTGGATAGTCGGTCGCATTGCTTGTGCTGGCTCTTCTGACTACAAAAACGTCTGGGAACTTCAAAATCAACTCAAGCTTACGCCGCTTTCTGCTTGGGGCACGGATTATGTGCCACCAAATAATGTTCCGGTAGATCCCAATGTTAATACTAGGCTCTCTCCATTGAACCAGACGTTGGCTCTTGACGCAGCCACCTACTTCAACCATGTCTGCCAGCTAATGGTTGATAACCCGCCTTATGCGGCAGATGCGCAAATACTATCTGAAATAGCGAAAATAGGCATTAAGCCTGGAGCTAACTATACGTTGTATTTTGATGGGCTTAGTGAAGATGCCAGGGCAGCGATTGAAAACGGTTACCAAGCGGCTTTGGCAGAAATTCCTAAAGCAAACATGGGAAGTGTAAAAAATGGGTGGCAATTCACTTACGACATAGCTAATTTCACCACTAACTACACATTAAGAGCAACTGTAGCTTATCGGGGGCTGGGAGGCAATTTAATTGAAGATGCTTTCTATGCCTCAGCGGCAAAAAGCGGCGACGGAGTCAATTTCTCAAGCGACAAACAATATGTCCTTCATTTCAATAAGGACGAGGTACCGCCTGTAAACGGCTTCTGGTCACTTTCCATGTATAATAGCCAAATCCTGTTTGTCGATAACCCAATCAACAGGTATATGGTGGGTTCATTAAGCGATCCGCCCCTAGTAACCAACCCCGACGGCTCGATAGACATCTACATTCAACGGGACCCGCCAAGCGAAGATAAGATGCCTAATTGGTTGCCAACACCTGCAAGCGGCAATTTCTCTTTAACATTGCGCCTTTATTGGCCACAGCAAACGGTGATAGACAAATCATGGATACCCCCAGCTGTGCAACTGGTTAAATAAAGCAAGAATCGCTTTCAGTTGCGAGAATCCTTAGGAGGGATAGGTCGGTTTGGTGAGAAATGGGTGTATTAGTATGTTGAAAACCGCTTTGATTTCGCTTTTTATAGGGGAATAGGGATACTCTGAGAGCACAAAAACTCCGATATATCGCAGAGGCTGCTTCAAGCGTCAATTCTTTTTTGAACCTCTTCCTGCTGCTGAGGCGAAAACACTTCTTCCTCGCATCGGGGGCATCTAAGCGCTTTCACGTCATGCAACACTACGCCGTCTACTTCGAAATCAAACTGTACCTCAACATATTCGACGCAGCAGTTGGGGCAAAGCAGCGCACCAGCCTTTGCGTCGCCCTGTTTACTGGGTGAATTTTTTGCCAAGCTCTTCCGCCCACGCCTCAACCTTCGCTAGGTCAGTGTTGTCCAGCATAAGTTTTCCGAAGTATTTTATGCGTCCGCCAAAAGCCTCAGTGCTTACAGTGTTAAGCTGCGGATACTTTTTCGCAAGCATTTTATCGACGAGTCTGGCTTTTGCGTTTTCGTAGCTGCCAGGGGTTCCAGCCCAAGAGGAGCAAACAAAAAAAGCGACTTTTTTGCCGCTAAAATCGTTTTTGAGGAATTTGAGGGCTTTACCATAGACTCTGCCGCCTCTGACTCCGGCGCCAACCACCAAGTTGCGGTACTGCCCCAAATCGGGTATGTCGCCGTCTTTTAGGTTAAATAGATCAACAGTCAACCCGTATTTGAGGCGTAGTGTGGCTGCTATTTTTTCGGAGGCTTCTCTAGATGCACCGAATTTTGTTTCGTAAACAATTAACGTTTTGTTATCTGGCATGGCAGTCGCCTTTGCCCAACCAGATGCCGCTGGATACAAAAAAAGTTATTGGGTAAACTTTGCTCCGAGTTCGTCTGCCCAAGCTTCAACCTTTGCCAAGTCAAGGTTGTCGATTACTTTTCTGCCCAGAATCTTCATGCGCCCACCGAACGCTTCTACACTAACTGGAACGATCTTCGGGTATTTGGCGATAGTTTCCTCTGCGTATTGAGCTTTAGCTTTTTCATAGTTTTTGGGGTCTCCTGCTCCGCCTGCGCAAACAAAAAAAGCCACCCGTTTACCGTTATAGTCGTTGCCGAGGCATTTGAGGGTTTTATCGTAAACTCTGCCAGCGTGGACGCCGCCTCCGATTACAATGTTTTGGTACTGTGAGCAGTCAGAGACGTTTTGGACTTCGAGGTCAACTAAGTCAACCTCTAACTTGAACTTTGACCGCAGAACATCAGCGATTTTTTTAGCTGACTCCTCCGATGCACCGCCCTTAGTCTGATAAGCAATAAGCGTCTTGCTCTGACTCATCTTATCCTGTTCCACCTCCCTCCGCCGCTATTTTTTTGCCGCAGTTATTGCAAAAGATGGCGCCGGCGACGTTTTTGGATCCGCAGTTAGAGCAGACGACTGTGCCTTCTGCTGTGGCTTGGCTCGTTTGGGCAGATGCAGATTTCTGCTGGATGTTTTCGCTTGCCCGTTTCAGCGCCGCGTGGGTTTCATGCGCCGCGATTGTGAAGGCACGTTCAAGTTCAGTGCCGACGCGGTAGAATGCGTCCTGTAATTCATCGGAGGGATACGCGACCTTAGAGGTTTTTCCAAGAAGGGTTTTGGTGCCGCATTTAGGGCAGAAATTTGCATCTTCGGCGATTTGTGTGCCGCAATGTGAACAATAAACCATATTTTCACCAATACTATGCATGTGACGAAGAGAATTTAAGCTTTACAAAACCGCTGATCCGTCTGGGCTTTTATCGTTTTTTGGATCAAAATTCATTTGATCTGCTTGCAGAAATCTCCACAACCAGCCTGCAGCCCAAACCAGACGCAGACCCAAAAACAGGCGCCACACCCAAGCCCATTGGAAGAAGTTGAAATAAGAGGGGTCAGCGGCAACAACTAAAATAGAAAAATATGTTTTGCTATGCCCGCTTTGTCAGCACCAAGTTATCCTTATCAAACGCATACTCGCCAAACCTTGTCGTATAGTAAAGTCTGAGGTATTCTGCGGCGAACTGCGGACGGAAAGGCAAATCTGAAGGCAAGAGACGTTCTTTCTCCTTAAGCAGCTCATTTATTGCCGCTTCTGCTAATGGATAGTTGAGAAGGAATTCTTTGCGTTCAGCATAAACCGCCAAAGTCTGCACTGATTCATCGATGTATTCGAGGTATTTGGGCAGGTTTACCATGATTTCGTTTATTCTGTAGCTTGATGGGTTGGAGAGCATGTCGGTTGCTTTCTCTAGACGCTCCCGCAGTGAACCATTCTTCTCCCAAAGGTAATCCTTCGTCGGCAACAGGTTCTCGATGGTTTCTTCGTCGCTGACAAGCCCCTTGTAGAGCATCAAAAGAAGGTCATTCGCCATTGCAATGAAGCCCTGCACATCATCTTTTAAGCCAACCACATCTAGAAGATCAAGCTGCTCTTTCTCCGCCCGCTTCTCCGCAAGCAGTTTCATGCCCTCGGCTTTCTTAGCGTAATCCAGCACTTTAGCGGTGTTGTTGCCAAAAACCGCAGGTAAAACCTCGCTTTGATGGTTAAGATTAGCGATGGGTTTAAGCGAGTTCTGCAGGAACTTGGATGTCTCCTGGATTTCTGCGCCGTACTGGCGTTTCCAGTTGTTTAGTGCGTTATAGAGCGCTTCGACCGCGATCCATGGCGCCTCTTTCTTCACAAGCTTTTCAGCTGCGAATTCTACGGCTTTACTCTTCTGGGGCAACGATGGATCATAGAGTGGGCGAATGATTCCATAAATTGGATCTGCGATGGCTGAGACTTCTCTGACCAAATCTCGACCTGCACCAATCACTTGTTTAATCGCTTCTATACGCTGCTCAAGAGGCATGTCCTTTTGAAAGTCAACTTTAACACTAGTTTTAACATCTAAACCTGCAGTTTTGAGTTTTCCAACCCAACTGGCAAATTCACCGTGAGAGAAAACCAGGTATTCAAAGAGAACAGAATTTAGTTCTGCTTCTATGGCTTCACGGTCTTTACCCAGTTTATCGAGTTCGCTGAATCTATCGTCTAGCTCTTGCTGTTCAAACTCATGGGCTGCCGCCCGTTTGAGGGTTTCTTGGACAGCGTCTTTTAGAACCAGCGTTTTGCCCTCCGGGGAACTCACGATAACGGGAATGTTAGCTTTAACGTTGTCAAGTTGCCCCTCAAAAGCGATGATCTTGTTTAGGAGAGCTTGGGCTTTGTCGGTGATCTCCTGGTTAGTCGCACGTTGCTTAGGTGAATAATCCATAAACATAACGGGCAATGTAAGCAGCAAAGTCCCGAAAATGCCCAGCACCATAGTAGTCGCGCTTACATCCGCAGTGAAAGCCAACTGAACCTGCAGAGCACTCAACAGCATAAAGAATAGAGCGGCTGCTAGGGTTGCGGTGAAGCAGGGGAAGAATCTGTCGCCGCTACGAATCAAACCTTCTTTTACTAGCGTTCTTGAAAAGAAGATTAATGCTAAAGCAAGCCCCACCACGATGACGACGAACATAAGTATTCCTGGGAGAGAGTCCAGGTATTGCTTTAGGGCATCTGCAATGGTGCGTCCTTGCCAATCTGGAATCCAAGTGGTTTGCCCTGCAATGTCATAGATCACTTTTGAAGTATCATAGAGACGGAACTGGCTCATTGACGAACCGAGGTCTTGAGAAATAGATGTTAAAGGCACAAACAGGGGCGGAGCCGAACCCTTCACAGTCCACCAGTCAGCCTGAACAATCGGCAAAACCGTATATTGATAGTACTGCATCAGCTGCAGCGGAACAGACAACAAAACGTAGTAAACCGCTGTTAACCCCACGTATTTTTTGAAGTAAACTGCAGAAGCCAAAATCAGCGGAATAGCCAAGAAATAGGTGGGCTCAAAAAAGAGCGCTACAAACGCCAAAATGCCGAAGTCGACGGCTAAAGCGCTTTTGTAACGGTTAAAAAGCAGCGGCATCACAACGAACAGCGTCATCCAAACTACGATGAACACTACACGGGCGGGTGTGTCGCCGAGGAATGAGATGAAGTATAATTCAGCTAAGTGGAATAGCAACCCCATGCCGATAACGAACCCGCCGATGGGCATGCCAAAGCGTGGTTTTTGATAGGTGACAAACGCCACCAGCACCGCAAGAAAAATCGGCAGAGGCTGAGGAAAGAGGGGCAGAAGTGACATGCCTAATGCCATAGCAACAAGCGTAATCACAAAAGTGATGATTTTAAGCGTGTGAGTTTCTGCTTGACGCTCCCGCTCTTCCTTCTCTTTTTTCTTCTGGACTCTTGCATTATTCCAGTTGCTGATTCCAGAAATTTTAAAGGAGGGCTTCTTCAAGCAATCTACCTAAAACCTTATTTCAGGTAAACCCCTCATAAAGCTTATGCAGGTACCTCGGATGAAAGAGAGCAAAACACCTTTTAACGTACTAGAAAGCATAGAGAAACATATCGAAGCCCTAAAACCACTGCTGCCAAAACAAGCCATTGTAGGAGTCGGAGAATACCCCATAAAAACGCTTCTAAAAGAGCCAGCTCTCAACCGAGAAGGAACCGTGCCGATTTTTATTGAAAAATCAAGCGACGACATCTACAAGTGGATTCCGAAAGAGTACAAAGCACCTTTTGTTTTAGGCTTTGAAGACAAGGACGTTGATACTCACTTTTGGTATGATGTTTTGCCTTCAATAGCCAAAGACACATCAATCATTGAAAGTTTAAAGAAGAAAACGACTGAAAAACTCCGCGGCGCCATCATTTTCTCCTCTGTCTGGGATGGAGTGGGAAGCGCAGTTCTGCCAAGCTTAATCAACAAATTCCAAAAACAAAGCATCGACTCATTGTCCATCGCGGTTTTGCCTTCAAAAATTCAGCCTGCCGACGCCCACTTCAACGCATACTCTACACTCCAAATGTGTCTGGCAACAGCGGGCTCCACGGTGCTGCTTTTGGGCAGAGATGAATTGGAAACCTTTGAGGGCGTCGACCGTAAAGGTGTACAAATCAAAGGCAATACCGTAGTCAACTATTTGCTTGATTTGTTCTTGGCGAAGGAGTCGCTTGTGGGGGAAATCAGCGAGTTATCACGGACGTTTAATGTAAAGTTATTTAGCGCAGTAACGGTGACCGCTGCCAGTTACCGAGTATATGGTTCATTGGAGAACATGTTAAACACGGCTGTGCTGAAACCGCTTTTAGCATTCGACCTCTCCAGCGCCAAGCTGCTCTATGTGCTATTGCGCATGCCAGCAAACCTTAAAGATGAAATCCCAAGAGCCAAAATCGAATTAGAAATAACAAACTGGTTCAAAGAAAGAACTAACCCCCAATCCATCCACATATCCGAACCAATCTACACCGGAGACATGACTGACCGCATAGACATCGTGCTGTTTATCGGCGGCTTTGACACCGCAAAGATGTTTAGTGATTGGGAAAGAAAAGTTTCAGAACTCAAGAATAAAGCAGTTGAAAAGGGCTATATTACAGGAGACTGGCAGATACTCATAAACGTAAATGAGGAGCCTAAACCGCCTGAAACAGCAGCCGCTCCAGCTCCAACCGAAACCCCGCCTGCACCGCAAACAATGCAGCCGACGGAAGAACAGAAAGCCGCGGCAGAAGCAACAGTTACTGAGTCAACAGCGGTTTTAGCCAATGCCGAGGCTCCAGAAGTCAGCATTGCCAGCTCCGTTGACTTACCCCAACCAGTTGCCGTAGAACAGACAACTGAAACAGATAAGAAAGAAAAAACGAAAAGCTCACGGAGCCCACAAAAACCAAGACCTAAAAAGAAAGAAACCGCCTTTTAGCGCCGTCAGCAACCGAAACTCAAAAGCCAACGAGAACAGGAAGAACCAGAAAAGCAAAAACAGAAGAAAAAGTTGAATAAAATAAAATTTAGGGCAGAAGAAAAACTTCTGCTGGTGCTTACTTTTTGTTGTGGTTGTTGTTGCCGCCGCCGTTTGTCATTGTCGGCGAGTAACCGTTGTTCAGATTGATTTCTTTAATTATGTCGGTTGCGTGTACGCCATGCTCTAGTAGGAATGAGCGTGATAGGTAGCGTTCGAAGTCGTTTGATTTGCTGTAGAGAAGCTGCATTTCGTCGAAGGCTTCCATGTCTTCTGGTTTGCCGCGTCCGCCGACAACTAGCACTCGGGTTATCCATGGGTCTCTGGATTCGACAACCCGTACTGTGATCGTTCTTGAGACTTCACTGGTTACGTAGCCAGCCAGCGCGGTGTAGATTTCCTGTGACATGTCCTCAGTCCACATCTTAGGCGGGGTGGAGATGGTTACCCAGATATAGTCGGTTTTGTAGGTTGGTTTGTAGCCCATAACGCTTGGTGTTTTGAAGCTGCGGACGACGCTTTTTATGTAGTCTTTAAAGTGCTCCATGTCAAGGATGTCTTTGTAGATAACATCACGTGTTAAGGAGTCCTCTTGCTCAGTTAATATTTTGAAGACGATTTTCAACTGCTCCTTCTCTGTGAGGTCAGCGGAACGCTCGTAGTAGCGTTTAGGCGCAACAATCTCCGCCATCTTGGCAGTGTACTCACGGTGGGCATCAACGATCTTATTTAGGCGCTTACGGTATTCGGAAACTAATTCAAAGCGTTTCGCGAGTTTCTCGTAGAGCTTTATGGTTGCGTCGACTTTGTCGAGGTTTTCGAGGGCGATGGCTTCTTCTTCTGCGATGCGTCTGAGGTCGCGTTCGAGACCAAGAAGCTGTTCTCGGGCGTACCGTTTAGAACTGAGGAATTTGCGGATTTGCCGCTCCATTTTGGTTTTGTCGAATTCTTTGCGTTTCTTGACTTCAACGACTCTCATGACTTCGTTGTCGAAGTCGCCTCGTTTCTGCATGCGTTTGGCTAAAATTTCGTTGACGTAGGTGAGGTGTTCATCGATCATTTTCGCTTCGTCTTGAGGTGTCCGAAGCATAAGCTGGATTAATAGGTAGAGTATGCCCAGTTCTTCTTCTATGTCGTGGAGTTCTTGAAGTTCAGCTTGGCATTCAGGCATGACTTCGTAGTAACGTATGAGGGCTTCTGTAACATAGCGTGTTTCATCATAGAACTTGAGGATGTTGAGGGTTCGCTCTGCAAGCTCAGAAATGTTAACCATGTCTTCGAGGATTTTCTTTTGGCGCAGGGTGAAGATTTGGGAGCTGGGAATCAGCTGGTTGAGGCGTTCAAGGATGTCTGCCTTGCGCTCAGAGAACTCCAGATGGGTCTTGGTTAAGGTTGTCAGCAGGGCTTCGAGGTTGTCAAGTTTTCTTGACCCTTCCTTCTTGAGCGTCAGGTTGATGATGGATTCTTCGATTGGCCCAATTTTACCCATCAGCTTTATGGTTAAGAGAAACTTCATTATGTCGTCTAGCCAAGCTTTAACCTGGATTTCTACTCCTTTCACGTGTAGAGCAACGTCGTCTTCGAGGCGTGGGTTGCTGTTGATGATTGTTTTCAGTTTCTCCTCGAACTGTTCCTCATTGTAGGTTCCTGATTTGATAAGATAGTTCTTGAAGAGTTCTCTTGTTACGTCGCTGTCTACTTTGATGACGTTTTTGATTTCGTTTAATATGTCAAGTTTTTCTTTTCTGGATTCCTGCAGCAACTGCATGCTTTCAAAGTTCAGTTTGAATGCGGCAAGGTAGTCTTCGACTGGATACATGACTTTAATCATGCCCAGGGTATGGGCTGAATTGTTGGTTAAACCAACTTCGGTGCCTATGCCCCCTAAAAGGTCCGCCAAGTCAAAATCCATCAGGACATACAGCAAATCTACAACCATGTCATCCATTTCTTTTCGAGCTGAAACTATGTTGCCGACTTTTGAGAAAGCGGGAAGCAGAGGCAAATACACCAATGCGTTCAGTGGGTTGCGGTATATGTCACCGTAGGTTTTGATGATGTGCTCGTTGTAGTCTTTGTTTAGTATCAGTGAGAGTTCATTCATGGCTACGAATGCTGAGCAGCCTTTTGCTGGAGGATCATCTCCGCCGCAAGGGGTGATAACGAAAGCTATGATGGGGACGCCTGAGCCGAGTACTTTTCTAAGGTGCCTTGCAAAGTCGAAGAAGATGCCGCTTCCCGTGCCGCCGCCCATACCATAAACGAGAACAACAGTTGGGGTGACGATGGAGGAGAGGGCTTGTTCTTTAAAAGAGTTTATGCAGTTACGGATGATTCCCAGTTGGTAATAGTTTAATGCGTAGATTGCTTTTGCGAGGGCACGCCTGCGTCCAGCGCCGCCTGCCATCGGCGGAACCGCCATCGTCGACTGCAGCCAGGGACTGTAATTCTGTAACTTAGATCCTTCGCCGATGACGTATTCACCGTATTTTTGGGTGATGAAGTCAAACATGGCTTCGGCGGTGGGGAACTTGACGGATTCAGCGATGAGGCGCCATCTTTCTCGGGGTACGCCTGCCTTGATGAGGGATTTGGCGATTTGCTCATGGGTTTCCTGTAGGCTACGGATTTCTGGGTCAGCGATGTCTATAGCTAAAAGAGAAAGACGGGTGAGGTCATTTTCGATGAGTTCTCTGGTTTTCTTGTTGACAAGGAAGGATTCAACGATGTTGGTGCCTGCTGAACCCAGCCCTATCAGTTGTACACTGTTCTGGTAGATTCTCGTAGCCTATCACATCCCGATTAAACGTTTAAGTCTATCCTTAACTGAATCCAGATTCGCTGACATCGCACGGTCGATTTTTGCGGCTCTTAACGTTAAGCCCTCTAAATCCTTGATTTGGTCTTCAACCACCAGTTGGAAGTAGCTGACTTTGCCACGGGTTCTAAGGAACAAGATAGCAAATACCACTGCTATAGCGGCAGTGATGCCTACAAGAGGATAGAAAAGTATTTGCATCGTGGAACCCGCTGGTGCATTAGCGCCGTTTAGACCGTTGAGCAATGCAATTGCGTCCTCAGTATCTCCACTCAGCGCCACTGCTTGGGCAGTTGTTAGGACGTTCTGGTAGAGGGCAGTGTATCCAGCGTCGACGCCGCTGGCTTTGAGTGATGCCAATTCATCTTCTTTTTGCTTCAGCAGCGTTTGGAAGTTACCCATTTGAGCGCTTGTTGCAGTAATCGTTATGGTGTCAAGTGTTGTTCCCGATGGACCCGCTAACGTGACTGCGGTAATGGATTTTGAGGCGCTGCTGCTTGAGGGCACAATGCCGTTTAATGTAATTTCGAATTGACCTGCAACCCAATTAAACGTCGTTGTCGCAGCATTCGGACTAAAAGAAGAACCTAAATTGTAGCCTGCGTCACTATAATCCCAATAAGTCCCAGATGAAGGCTTTAATAAACCAGAGCGTAAACTCAAGTCGCCTTCACCGGACGCTATTACATTCACCGTAAAAGTAATGCTGACTTGTGCTCCAGGAAGCACAGGCGAGAAAGGCGTGGTTGTATTGGTGGAAGCGTCATATTGTACCAAGAGCGCGTTTGTGGTTGCATCATAAATCTTGTAATCGGTTATCCATTGGTTGTCGCTTGTGGTTGATGTAGCGGCTTGAGATAACGAGATTGACGTTAAAGAAATGGTAGTTAATAATAAAATTATAGTTAAGGCTAAAACCTTTTTTTGCATTTCAACCCTCACTTAAAAAAAGTTCTTGGACCAAGGATATAACACTTGCGCTATTCCCAGTAGATGGCAAAGTAGTTTATGGTTGCCGATAACTTAATCGCTATACTCCATGAAAAAGCATCAAGCGAAGCAATTTTAGCGTTGACTCCAGCGCCTACATCAACAGGCCGCACCCATTCTCAACAGCAACCACAGCGGCGCCGGCTCAACAACCAACATTTGGCTGCCATTACCGGCGATGGTACGGATTCCGATGGGCAGTTTTCAACGGCTGGTTCTTCTCTGTCCGCTAAAATAACAATTCACCTCCTCTTTGTTGGTTTACCGATTAGTATCTGGAAAAACCATTTTTTACAAACTATTGTTTTGTGAATGAGAAAGCATAAAGCCTCCGGTAAGACAGTTGTAGTACAGTGAACAGTTGTGGAAATCATAAACGTACGCTTACCCGATAAAGTCATCTCAGAAGTGGATAGGCTCGCAAAAAAACATGAACTAACCCGCTCCGAAGTCATGCGTCAAGCTCTCACAATCTACTTGCATCTAACCGAAAACGTGGGCACCATGCTGCGACCTATCGTTTTCCAAGTTAAACCAGCCCAAATCACCTACACCAGAAGAGGAGACATATCGATTCTAAAGATGCCTACGGGACATGCCATCGTAGCGGGTTCAACCTCCACAGGCGCAGTTGGACCAAAAGAAAACGATCATGTGAAAGTGGATGGTAGGCTGTTGGGGAAGTTTTTGGCAAGAGTTGCTCTTATGGATGTAACGGCGACAGGGGCATTTCCTCTTCTTTTATCTGTAACTTTAGGCGTTGAGAAAAATCCGACAGGCAACGAAATAATAGAGGGAATCAAGCGTGAAGCGCGAAGCATAGGTCTTGACCCCAACCAAGTGCTCATGGAGAAAACTGAGGATAACTTCCAAACCACACAGACTGGCGCAGGCTTAACAGTAGTGGGGTTAGCGAACGAAGATGAATTACGAATTGGAAAAACCTTGCCAGGCGACTTAATCGTTGCCGTCGGCAGACCCAAAGTTGGAGAGGAAGTGATTGCTGCAGAGGCAAGAGGCGAGATAGCTGACCTCAAAAATGTAACGCAACTATCCCAGCGAAAATACATTCATGATATCGTCGCTGTAGGTGATTTTGGGATTGCAAGCGAAGCCAAAATGATGGCTTACGGCGTAGGCAGGCAACTTAAACTTGCGGATGCAGTTGGGGTGGATTTGAATAAGTCTGCTGGTCCAGCTACAGTTGTCTTAGCCACGGTAGATCGGGAACGACTCGAAGATCTAAAGGCGCTTATTCCAAAACCCATCAATGTGGTAGGAGAAATCCTGTAGCACTCTTTATTGTTAAATTAGCGCTGAATCCCACATCGTCGGTACAGCTTGAGAATTATGCTACAACCAGCCAGCAACGTCTCGCAAACGCTGATGTTAAAACAGGCGTTGCAGTTAAGCCCACAGGAAGAAGAAGAATAAGGGCGACACTTTCTTCTTCTTAAACTAAAAAACAAAACCTGAGCCGAGCCATATCCCCTCTAACCCAAACTTGCCTGCCTCAGCAAATGTCCGTTGCGGTCTATTTCGCCTTTTCGGATTCGGGTCGTGGAGATCGGAGCGCAGTTCTCTGCTGGAATTAACTTAATAGTTACAATCTGCAGTGGCGAGAGCCCAGCTTTTTCCCTTATCGGGTTTATGCCCAGTGCAGTCCTCGCCGTTTCTTCGCTTACAACTATTGCTTCTAATCCCTTGCCTGAGATCGTTAAGCCCAGTTGGTCATTTAAGGGCACAATTTCAGCTCGCTTGGAATAACCGTTTTCTGCTAAATACGCTTCAAGCTCTTTTTTTCGGTCTATATAAGAAGCGGTTTTATGAGGTTTACCCATCTGTGCCACAAAGGCATCTGAGGATAAGCCTATAACTACTTTTTCTCCGACGTCAAACGCTTTAGTCAACAGGGCTTTGTGTCCTCTGTGGAGTTGATCGAAGGTTCCTCCAACTGCTACTTTGCTGTATTTCTTCATTTTACTAATCTGGCGCCTTGAAAATCGATTTTGCTAACTATCACTTGTTCTTTGGGAAGGGTTCTCTTAAAAGCTTCTGCTACCGAATCAACGTTCTCTTGATGCACAACCGCATGGATTGCTTCTCCAAGCATGTTTTGGGCTGCGCCGACTGCACCGGCTTTTTCTGCGGCTGCTACAAGTTGGCGCATGTTTTGGCTGGCGAAACCTGCCTTCTGCGAGAACTCCCAGCATTGAGCCAGGAAATTCTCCAGACTTGGCTCTGACAGTATAGCGTCAAGTGTTTTTTTGCCAAAACCACTGATTTCAGCTTTTTTCTGAGGCGAGGAAAACAGGGGTTTCTTGGGAATATGCAACGGATAGAACCCTACGACCACCATGTAGTCGGGCGAGATTGGGATACGGTCGATTTTGCAGAATCCAGGTGCACCTGGCTCAACCACAAGCACCAAGCCTCCGCTAAAAGTCAACGAGCTCACAGTGCCCAAACCCGTCTGACATTGAATCTCAGCGGTATGCGCAACAGCCCCGATCTGGTTATACGTCAATGGCAGCTCTATGGCTTTGCAGAGTGCCAGCGCCGCGGTTAATGCTCCGCCTGCGCTGGTGCCGAAGCCCATGCCGATGGGCACGTCAATTTGGTGGTCGACTGTAACTTCGTATTTGGCGTCTGTTTTTTGGAGTAGGGTTTCGATTACTTGTTTGGTTGTTTTGGCATGTGCCCCTTGACCGTTTATTTGTATGTTGATGCTGTTTTTTGGGGCTTGTTTTACGGTAACTTGTGTGTGGACGCCTTTTTCGAGTCCAAATCCACCGCCGACTGCACCAAGTTGCATAGGGTCAGCAAGGGGGTTGCCATCTTCGGCGTCACGGATCGCAAAAAAGCTAGAGATGGCACCGGGTGCGAAAGCTTTAGCGGTCACGGTCACGGCTTTTCACTTTGCTGGTTTTTGCGGGCTAAAGTGGGGAACGCTCGGTAAATGGCGGCGATTATTGGGGGTCCAAGGATGAACACAAAGGGGATTTCTGTGAAGAATGTAAAGAAGAACGTTGATAGCGCTATGGGTATGGTGAAGGTGGCTCCTCCAGCGAAGTACTGCAGGAAAAGCGGCACTGTGATGCCTATTATGGCGGCTCCTAGAAGCATGCCGACGACTGAGCCGACTTCGAAGCTGCGCCATTTAGAGTTCCGCAAAATAACTACTGGAACAAGGAAGATTACGTATGATGCGATTGCGACGCCTATGAAGGCGGCTTTGGTCCAGAAATCCAGAGAAGTGTATGCATAGCCAATCCAAACAAACAATGCTGTAAGGATGCCATAGATTATGACAGGGGCTGCCCATCGAGTTTTTTTCTTGGCGATGTAGCCGATTAAGAAGAATGCGACAAAGTTACTTGTTACCCCTGCAATTAAGCTTAGTAGCAGGTTATTGCCAAATATGGCGTCGCTGATGAATATGCCGACTGCGGCTCCGATTCCTCCGACGAGTGGGCCAAAAACCACTGCGAAAACCGCTGGGACAATAACTGGCGGCCAGAACCTGACGCCGCCATATGAGATCGGGACTAAAGTGTAGAAAATATAACCGACAACCACGTACAATGCGATGTTTAAGCCTAAGGCTGCAATATCTATAGTTTTCAAGTTTATCACACGTTTAGGCTATGCATTGCAAGTTTTGGTGCAATTAAGTATTCCGTTTATAATGTTTAAACTTCTTTAAACGGTTGTTTTGGTTGGGCTTGATTACTGCCGCTTTTGTGTTGTCTTTTGGCTAATTCTGCATGGTCCCGCTCGTATTCCTCTTCGGTAAAAGTGTAGGGCTGATTGCTCGGGGGCAATGGTGAATTATGGCGGTAACCTCTTTTCTCCATCTCCCGGACTTGATCTGCATGCCTAAAGTAAAGCTGCCCAATTTTGCCTTTGAATCGGAGAGTCTCCGGGTGGTTTTGGTAAGCTCTATGTTTCTTCAGAAGTGCACCGACTATGCAGTGGAGTTCCGCATGTTCACCGAGCAGGTGCTGACGATCAAGTTCGCCCACTGGGACACGCCAAATCCTAACCATACCTAAAACCTAGCTGAAAAATAACGAAGAATAAAAAATGATGTTAACTATTTTTTGTGTCGTTTTATTCTGTCTTGCCGTTGCTCTTTCTTACGCCAATCCTTCTTGCGCTGGGTCTGCATTGAGAAGCGCTCTTGGCGTGGAACGTCAATTTTTCGGAACCGCGACACATTCATGTAGAAGGTCTGCATGTCAATTTTGTTGTCGCTAAGGTCCTGGATGTTTTGGTTCAGTTCCGCCTTTGCCTGTTCGTCACGTGCCTTGTCGAAGGCTTCTTCATAGACAAGGTATGCGGCGTGGAACGGAAAATTCTGGGGATTATCGATTAAAAGTTTCTGGGGTTGAATCTGGTTTGGTTGTTCAGTCATGTTTAATCCGCTTTTGAATAGGCAATGATTGTTTTTCACTCTTTTATAGGTGTGCCTATTTTCGTACATGCTTACCCATCTGCCAAGTGTTTTTTTCATTAAAAGTAGGCGTAAGTCCCCTATGCCCTTCTTCTTCCTGTGAGCTTAGTTTTTGGGTCAGTTTTAGCGTCAGCTTGTTTTGGCGGTTGCAGGCGGGTTGTGGCATAATCCACAAGCAGAACAAGCCTAAAATCGGCTGTGATTTTTCTTCTATACCCCCCTTATTTATAGGCTCAACAGAGGCAAAAGCGGAAAGGCAAGGCAGCGACATTCATTGCGCAGAATGGAAGGGCAAAACGCATCTGCAGTGGTATAGCCCCACAATTTGGTCATCTGTTTCGCGCTTGACAAGAAAACGCGTTGAGGCAGGCAAGTTGTTTTCCAGATGGAACCCTATCTCTACCAAGTGAACGAAGCGGTTGTCCAGGCATCCAAGGGCTGAGCTAATGGAAAAGAAAGGAGGCTGGGGTGAAAGAGGAATTGTTCGTTAGTCAGCTAACGCAAAGGCGTAGCTATTGGCGAGCAGGGCTTCTTTTAGAAGAATGACTTTTGGTAGCATTCCTCATGCCGCAGTGCTGTGGCTTTTCGGGCGGCTACACGCTGTCCCTCAAGAATGGGTTTATGACATATCAAACAAGAAAGCTGCCCTTTCTTCTGAATTCTCAAAATCAATCTATGATTTATCACATAGTGGTTTGTTGCCATACTTTTTCCACTCCTACAAGCAGCTTCTTTTTATGCGGATAAGAGCGTTTTTGTCAAGGTTTCTGGACAAGGCTTAGTCTAATTTTCTTGACTAACATTTAGGGCCTGGAAGCGAATACTTTTTGTCCCAAAACCATCCATAATACAGCCAGAGAAAGTTATGCCCCTGATTTCCCGCTTTGACCCCTGGCGTTCAGGCCTCTGCACATGCCCACCCAAGCTGACCTTTAACCCCTACACGGGCTGCGACCACCACTGCCTCTACTGCTACGCCACAAGCTACATTCCAAACCACCGAACCCTCCGCCAAAAGAAAAACCTCCTGCCCACACTTAGGCGGGAAGCCGGGCGCTTGGACGGGGAAATCTTGGCTATGTCCAGTTCATCCGACCCCTACCCCACCGTCGAGGCTGAGCAAGGGTTGACTCGGCAATGCCTAAAAATCATTAGCCAAAGCAACTGCCGCCTACAGGTCTTAACTAAATCGGATATTGTGGCGCGGGACGTTGATTTGCTCTCGGAGATGCCTTGCACAGTGGCTTTGACGGTTACCACTTTGGATGACGACTTGGCAAGCATCATTGAACCCCAAGCGCCCTCACCTAGTAAACGGTTAAGGGCAATTGAAACTCTGGCTTCGCGGGGGGTGCCAGTCATCATCAGAGTGGATCCAGTTATCCCCTACCTAAACGACGACCCATCCGAGTTGCTCTCTTTGTTGGCAGAGCTGGGAGTTAAGCATATTACCAGTTCAACCTACAAGGCTAAAATGGACAACTGGACGCGACTAGCAGAAGCCCTACCCGAAACCGCAGAAAAACTCCACCCCCTCTACTTCCAGCAAGGAGAAAAAGCAGCGGGAAACAGGTTGCTGCCCAAAGAATTCCGCTTCAAACTTATGAAAAACATGCATGACCTAGCCGAGCAAAACGGCATGCGGTTTGGCGTCTGCCGTGAAGGCTTCGGCGAACTTAACACGGCTGGCTGCGACGGCTCATGGCTTCTTCCACCCGCAAAGGAGGCGAAACAGTGCAGACTCGCGTGATCATGCTGGCTGACTTCGACTATTTTTTTGCCCAATGCGAAGAACTCCGTAACCCAGCCATTAAAGACAAGCCCGTAGTCGTCGGCGTTTATTCGGGGCGAACCGAAGAAAGCGGCGCCGTCTCCACCAGCAACTACGTCGCACGCAAATACGGCGTCAAATCGGGGCTGCCGCTATTTCTGGCTAAACGCAAACTTGAAGGTACAGAAGCCGTTTTCTTCAAAGTCGACCACCAATACTACGAGCAAATCAGCGACCGCATCATGAACATGTTCCGCACTTACGCAACCACGCTGGAGCAGGTCAGCGTGGACGAAGCTTACTTGGATGTCACTGAGCAGGTTGAGGGCAGCTTCGACAAGGCAAGAGACTACGCGCTCAAAATTAAGGCGGACGTGAAAGCGCAGGTTGGCATAACCTTCACCATAGGCGTCGGCCCCAACAAACTTGTCGCCAAAATCGCCTGCGACAGTCAGAAACCCGACGGCTTAACCATTATCAAACCCGAAGAAACAAAAGACTTCCTTGCACCGCTCCCAGTTGACCGCCTCTTGGGCGTGGGCAAAAAGACTACCGAGCGCATGGAGCAGATGGGCATCAAAACCATCGGAGACCTCGCCCGCTATGACTGCCAACGCCTCATCGAAGTCTTCGGCAAAGCACTGGGCATATATTTTCACAACGCCGCTAACGCAGTTGACAATGAACCCGTCCAAGAGCAAGGGGAAGCAGAATCCATAAGCAAAATCGGCACACTCAAACAGGACACCCATGACCTCAACTTTATCCTGCAGAAAACCGATGAATTAGCCGACATTGTCTACAGAGAAGTCTCAGAGAAGGGCTACAGCTTCAAAACAGTCTCAATCTACGTAGTCAACGTGGATTTATCTGGCAAGAGTCGCTCTGTCACGCTTGAGCAGCCAGCCAAAGACAAAGAAACCATCCAGCGAAACGTGCGAGCCCTGTTTGAGAAGTATCTGGCGGAGTCGCCGCTTGAAATTCGAAGAGTCGGCGTCCGAGTATCAGGGTTCAGCAAAGAAGAGCCCAAACAGAAGTCACTGACGAGCTTCTTTGGTTCTTCTTAGTTTTAGCAAACCTTTTCTTTTCGGATTCGAATTGTTGTTTAGTGATCTTTTTTGACTTATGAGCAACAGAAACGGCTTCCGCCCGACCAAGAAGCAACCGACCACATTCTCCGCTGGGGCTTTGAGCACCCAGGCATAACTTCCACAAACCCCCAGATCAGACTTGAAACATACAGTTTGACCATCGAAGGCGAAGTCGACAATCCTGTAAAGCTGGGCTGGAAAGATTTTTTGGCGTTGCCCCAAACCGTCTCGGTCAGCGACTTCCACTGTGTCGAAGGCTGGAGCGTCCTTGACTGCAAATGGGAAGGCGTACTCATCCAAGACATCGAAAAACTCGTCAAACCCAAAGCAGTGGCGCGTGCGGTGACTTTTTGTTGTGCAGACAACTACACCACCTCGTTGTTCCGAGAGGAAATGGCGGGCAATGACGTGCTTTTGGCGCATAAACTCAACGATGAACCCCTCGATGAGGGCTTAGGGTTTCCTGTGCGGCTGATTGTGCCCAACAAGTACGCCTATAAGAGCGCGTTGTGGGTTGAGCGGCTAAGATTTACTCGGAACAAGGAACTGGGTTTCTGGGAGAAGCGGGGTTACAGTGACAGCGCCGACGTATGGAAAAACGACCGTTTCCGCTGATAGAGAGGGCTTTTTTGATTAAGTCACAGATGGGCTTCGATTATGTTGGTTTGCAAAGGTTTCTGCGATTATTAGACTGACTTGTAAACGGGGCAAGATTTATAAGCAGAGTCTAATACTTGGTTGGACTCTTACGAGGAAGAAAAATATGTCACAGAAAAACACAGCAAAACGCCAAGTCTCCGATAAAGCGGAAGAAACAGCGGCGTCTGCAAAGAAAAGAAAAGAACAAGCAAAAGAAGCACTTTACATAACAAGGGTCTAAATACTCTTTTTCAGCCGCTTCCATACTATATTTGGATCCCAATAGGATATTTCTGCAGAGACCCATAGGGGGATAGGTCTAAACTGACATATTTTACCTCATTAGAGGTCCGTGGTCAAACGGACGAAAATTCCATTTTTAAAAGAGAGGACTTGGAGGGGGAACAAAATTCAAAGGTGGGTTGGTTGTCGGGGGTTTGTGGGGCTTGGAGTAGTTTGAGGGGGAGAAGGGAGAGCATGTAAAAATTAATGTGCTCCAAACCTTTCCACCCAACCCAACCTTTGTTTCTTGTTGCCCTCCATTAGTTTTATAGCGCTTTGAACGCGTCGAACCATCGGTTGTAACTTGTCAGCATATCCAGTGACACGCTTGGTTTGCGTTCTTCCAGTATCTGCCGGAAATCAGCCATTGTCAGTGCTCGGGGTTTTGCTTCTTTGTCCATCGCTTGGCCTGTCTCGAAGAATTCACCGATCAAACTCAACTGTGCTGATTGGCACACGTCGCGTATGTCGCTGCCGCTGAAGCCCTCGGATAACCGCGCTAGTTCATTCAGATCGACATCGGGGGCGATTGTTAGCGTTTCAGTGTAGTGCTTTAGCATGTTTAGTCTTGTAGCGTTATCCGCAAGCGGGACCAAGATACGTTTTTGGAATCTGCGTATGAATGCCCAGTCGAGATCCCAAGGTTTGTTGGTGGCGCCTATGACGTAGACGTGGAGTGCTTTGCCCTTGTCTACGATGCCGTCCATTTCTTTGAGGAACTGGTTTTTGACGCGGATTTCGCCGCCGACCTCGTTGCTGTGGTTGCCCATGAGTGAGTCTAATTCATCGACGAATACGATAGCGGGTTTGCCCTCAGTTGCGGATTTGCGGGCTGAACCAAACAGTTTAGCAACATTTTGCTCTGCTTCACCAAGCCACTTCGACATGATTGACGCTGCATCTATCGAGTAGAAGTTGGCATCGATTTCCGTGGCTACCGCCGCCGCCAGAAGTGTTTTGCCGCAGCCTGGCGGACCAAACAGGAGGATGCCGCGTGGCCAACCCAGCGGGAACAGGTCGGGTCGCTGCACCGGGTAGACAATGGCTTCTTTGACTGCTTTTTTGGCTGTGTCTAAGCCCACGACTTCTGCCCAGTTAACTTTTGGTTTCTCATTCATCACTAGTTCCTCATTATTGGGTTTTGCTAGACTACCAGATCCATCTCCTTCCATGGTGGCTGCTCCATCCGCGCCTTCCTCACTTGCCGCTTGGTTCATCTCGTTGGATGAGACTGATCCCTGCAGGGCTTTGATGCGTTCTTGATAGGCGATTGCCCGTTGTACGTAAACTTTGTTTAATCCGTATTCAGGGTAAAGTTGAACCAGTTGCAGAAGGCTCTCTATGGCTTTTTGGTAAAGCGTTATGGCTCTGCCTTTTTGCCCCTGCTTATCCAGTCTGACAGCGTCCAGCGCGTAGGCTGTTGCTGCTCTCTCTAACTCGTTTGATGCACTCATTTGGTATTTGTCCTCTCCTTTCTCCTCGATTATTCAGGCGAACGTAACTCTATCTTGATTTTGCCCTGGGTTCCCAAGTTTTCCAGTGCACGCTCGATCTCCTCGTTGCTAGTTTTCAATTCCGTGGAGCATCGACCCAAATCGATTTCACCGTTAGTTTTACGCACATACTCCAGCAGCACTTCTTCCAGATTCTTTGACGCCGGCTTCTCAACCTTGACTGAGAATTCTTTGATCTCAGACTTCTTGTATGAGAACAACGTCTTCTCGGGGTCAAAGCCTGATTCTTCACGGCTCTTCTGCCCAAACACCTGCGAAGAACTCGCTGTCAACGCAACCATCTCGCGGATGGGTGTAGTTGGCGCTTTCTGCTTTACTGGCGCTGCAACGGGGGGTTCGGGTAGGGTTTCAGCCAGTTTCTGCTCCATGAAACAGGAGACTTCCTTGAGGATTTCTTCACCAGCCTCCGTTTTTTTGCCCACGCCAACGATGTTTTCGTCAGCTGTCAGTTTGGTTTGCTGAAGAGTGTCCTGTATGGCTGAGTTAACGTTGCATAGTTCGGTGCTGACGTCTGGGAGCACCTGGAATAATTGTTGTGAAACGCCCTGGAGCATGGTTAATGCTGGTTTTAAGTCAGCGACTATGTCGCCTAGTTCCTTTATTGTTTCAAGGCGCAGGATAACTCGTTCAATAGCTAATTGGACGCTATAGAGGAATTTTACGAGTTTGCGGACTTCCGCTATCTCGGTGGCGCACATGGCTGCTTTTTCTTTGTTATTCTTTTTCAGTGCGCCCATGCATGTTTCAAAAAGGATGCGATCCCGCTCTTTTAAGCGGTAACTCGCCTGTTCAAGCTTGTTCTGTTGAACTTTTAATGTACAAATAGATTTGGTGGCGACTTCACGTATAGGGGGAGGGTTTTGGTTTGTAAAGCCCAACTGTGTTTCCCCTCCATGCTCCTATAGTAAGTTTCCTTTTTCCTATATACCGGTTTTACCGATTTCTTTCACGTAGACAACAACGGGGGGTTCAGGCAGTTTGGTGGTGGCGTTGCTGACTGTTTCAGCGTAGACTTTGTTAGCGACGGGTTTTTGAGGTATCTGTGAGGATTGGTCACCTAAGAGTACGCTGGATAGGCGGCTCTTCGTAAGCTCATAGTCTGTTTTCTCGGAGGTTGCACGGCGAAGGGTTTCTTGGAGCAGAGCGAATGCTGCTTTGTAGTTTTCATCGTCAACTTTGCCGATTTCATGCTCGATTTCCAGGTTAGCGATGGCGTAGCTTAGTGAGGTGATTTCTTCTTGGCAACGCTCTATCTCTATGGCTGATTCGTCGATGATCACTTGAGCTTCTTTCTTAAGCTGAGTAAGCACGTTTTCGAAGCTGCTGTGGAGGTCCTGATAGACGTCAGGGGTGATTTTCTTTTTATCCACCAAGTCCTTTAGGGCTTCGTCTTTGCGCCATATCAGGGGTATATGGTCGCAGAGGGTGCCTGCTTGTGATTTGATTTTTGAGATGAATGTGATTTCAGCGCCACTGAATCTTAGGCTTTCCATGGGCTGCTTGGAGAATTGGCCGTCGCCAAATTCGATGTATACCGCGTCGAATTTGCCGTTTGGCGAGAGTGCGAAAGATGCAACTTTGCCGATTACTCGTCCGTACTCGTTCTTGATTGGTTTACCAATAGAAAGAAAAAGATTGGAGTTAGACATTTTTGTGTTTTGTCCTCCTTATCTTTAGAATGTTTTATCCGCTTGGGATGAAGGGGCTGCGGGCATTCCCGGGGGTAGGTCTGGGAACTTGTCTTTTATCTTCTGCTCTGCAACGGTTGCTGCTTCGGTTAGGATCTTTGATGCGTCTTCGTTGACTGTGTCAAAGTTGAGTGTCATGCCGCTGCCTTGGCCTGCTTCGATCATGATTCCGCTGAGCATGTTACCGATTTCGCCTAGTTCGTTCTCTGCTTCTGGGAATACACTGACTAATCCCGATCGGACTGAGCGTAGAACACCGACTGCTGGGCCGAGTGTTGAGACTACGTCGCCTAGTTCGGATACTGTTCTTAACCGTAAGGTGATTTGCTCGAGAGCAAGTTTAGCGTTCATAATTAATTTTGACATCTTTCTAACTTCAGCTAGCTCGTTTGCGAAGACGTTAGCGCGTGCACTGTCATGTTTTGTGTATGCGTCTACGATGCGGGCGAAGATTGCTTTGTCTCTTTGGCTGAATCTGTCGGTTGCTTGGTCGAGTTTTTGAACTTGTAATTCTATACGTCTGACGGCGAAGTCAAGTCGTGGTTTTAGTGGTCCTGGAGGCTTCACGGCATCTTTAATGCGGTCCCCGAATGCTTGTTCTTCTCTTTTACTTTCCCACTTTTTAGCGAATCTTTCTGACATTGAGTATTACTCCTAACAAGCACACAATGCCGAAAATCAAGTTATACATTGTTAATATGGTAAAAATATGCACGTATATATGTACGGATATACGTTGCGTTGAAATGCCCATAAAGCTATAAATAAACGAGTTAAAGACGGTACAAGCATCATCTGGTTTATACAGATATGTGTAAGTTAGCCTAAAAAGAACCGCTAACTAATCCACATACAAAAAGGTGAATTAAATGAACAGTAGACTAAAAGTGTTCGGCGTAATAGCCGTTTTGGGCTTTATCGCAGGCATAATAGCACAACTCACAGCATCCGTCGTTATCCCATGGCTAGTAACAGTTCTACCATTACTCGGCGGCGTAACAAACTACCTGATCGCAGGGTTTGCTGGTGCATGCCTAACCGTCGTACTCGTAAGCGCCTGGGCATACATGACTGGCAAAAAAGAACCATACTAAACAGCTATCTCCCAAGCCTCTTTCTTTTCCCCCCAAAAACTTACTGCTAACTTTTTGAAATAAAAAAAATATTTTTGGGCAACCACCCTTATTTAACGGTTGAATGCTTACCTGTTAAACCCCAAACCGTCAGTGGCGCCCCCACCACAATCAAAGCCAGCGCCCACAGGTTGGCGTTATGCATTGGACTTATGACTTCGTACCAGACGCTTGGATGCGCTTCGTAGCCGCCGGTTAAAGTGTAGACGAGCGTGTTATAGATGAAGTAGGCGCTGAAAGCAACGATTGCAATCCCCAGATACGTCAAATTTACCTGTGTCGGCTCTTTTTTGATTGCTGGGGCTAGGGTAAACGCTGCAAAAAGTCCAATGCCGAGCAAACCGAAGACTGTTATGGCAAAACTAGCCATGTTCACAGGCGCATTTAGAAAAGCCAAGCCGAAGTTGTCGCCTGCCCGTGGATAAGGCACCATGTTAGCAGCCCAAAGCATTGTATAGTTGAACCAGAAAGTCACAAAAATGTAGCCAAGCCCAGTCAGCGAAGCCCATTTGATTATCTCATTGCCGGGTGCTTCTGCCTTGATTTTTGAGCGCAGTTTCAGCAGCAGGGGCGGAATCACAAGATTGATCGCTAAGACAGGGATTGCTGTGCCAAAGAGCACAATCTCGCCTGGTGTGTGACCGAAGTAGAAGAGGTATTCACTGGTTGAGTTATAGGCGAAAGCTGCGATGACGGAGGGAATTATTGCCAAAAAAAACCCCGCTTCGAGAAGCAGTGCTCGGCAAGTGTTTTTTCGGATTTGGGGCATTGCTGTGTCTTTTTTTCTCCAGTACAAGAAGGCTGCATAGAAGGCAAAGGAGGCAGCGAAGACACGGAGCACAATAGCGATAGAACCAGTGACTCCCTCGCTGGTGTAATACATTACTTGCCACCAAAGCGAATTTTGTGAAATCATGCTCCAAACGTATTGGTCATGGGACAGCTGCACACTGAACTGTAATCCATAAACCGCAAAGTACAAGGCGTACCCAAGATAAACCGCCACGGCTACTAAAATCCAGAAGCGGATGGAACCTACATATCTCTCTTGCCATTTTCCCATCAGATTCACCTAAGAGGCAGTAGGCAAACGCTGATTTAGTTCTACAGACGGAACAAACCGTTCCAACGCTGGAACAGGATGGACTCAGTAGCGGAAAAAGTATTCACAAGCCTCCAGCTTCTTTTACCCCGCTTTCGGCTTCATCGTACCTCGATAACCTCATCGTCCAATAGGTAGCGTCTCTACCGAACTTAATTTACGTTTTTGGCTTTTCCTGATTTTTTGGCAAGAGACCGCCGACAGTCAGGAAATAGAAAAGTAGAAAAGTATTTTAGTGTAATTTTACACTTTTACATTTAAGATGACGGTTACCGTAACTATAAAAATAGACAGCGACAAGAAACAAAAACTAGACCGTTTCTTAGCTCAAATCCTGCTAAAAGAAGGCAAAAAAGTAACCGTGCAAAAAGCAGTAGGCGTGATGATTGACCATGCATTGGAAAACGAGGCCGAATTCATAGAAGAACTGAAAGAGCTACCGCCAGTAGAGGAAGACTCTCTCTGGAAAATGATGGAAAACGCCAAACCTTTAGGCATTAAGGATTTATCTACACGTATCGATGAAACTCTTTACGGAAGCCAATCTTAATGGCGGTTTTTATCGATACTGCAATTTTATTGGCCGTATACGATAAAGATGATCGCTATCATCAAAGAAGCAAAGAATTGATAAAAAATGCCTTAACGGGAAACCTTGGAAAACCCTATACTTCGGATTACATAATAGACGAGGCTATAACGACTCTGTTGGCGAGAACAAGGCAACATAAGATAGCGGTTGAATTAGGCAAATACCTGATTGGATCTCAAAGAATGACAAAGCTAACCGTAGGCGAGGATGTATTTGCCGCCGCTTGGAAGAAATTCAAGGGCTTGGAGGATAAAGGGTTAAGCTTCACCGATTGTACATCGTTAGCGCTCACAGAGAAACACGGAATAAAGCAAATTATGAGTTTTGACTGCGGATTTGATGGTTTAATCCAGAGAATCTGCTGACGCCACTTCAATTCATGGACATCTCTCTTCTCAAGCTTCCTCTCGCTTTTTTAGCATGTGAATAAGCCCCCCCTAACATCCTTCCACACCCACACCCCAACATGGAGCCATGTATGGAGTGACAGATCCACCCACTACCGAGTCAGACGCTAAAAAAGCTACAAACGCCAAAAGCAACCGCACCTTGCGGTGAATTTAAAGTTCCCACACTCACATAAGAGCGAAAGAACAAGACCATGGTTTTCTATTCCATCCTAAATATAGTGATTCCGAAGCACTAATAGCCCACAAAACCAACTAGTAATTTTATATGACTTATGAACGGTTTATCTGCTCAATCTGCGGCGCCGAATTCTCTAACCCTGAAGAACTGCGAATACACAGGATGCAAGAGCACAAAGGGGAGTCTCGACCGAAAACGCAGTTGCACCCCGAGGCTTAGCAGGCGGCAGGGTGACTAAGTTTGTCATCGACAATAGTCAACAGTTCTTGTGGTTGCACCGGTTTTATGAGGTAAGCGTCTGCGCCGCCATATAGGGCGTCAGAGCCGCTTTCAAAAGATGGAAAACCTGTAATAACAATTTTAGCGGTATCCTGAAGTTGAGTTTTTGCTCTGACAAGCAAATCGGTACCCGTCATGTCTGGAAGCCTCACATCGAGCAAAAGCAAGTCATAGTGATGGCTTCTTGCTTTAACTAAAGCCGACATTCCAGTTTCTGCAGTGTCAACTTCGTAACCGCATCTCTGAAGAACACGAGCAAAAGATCTAAGTATGGATTTATCGTCGTCTACTACAAGAATCGATTTTTTCAAAAAACTCACCGACCGTTTCCCAAGGGGAAACCTTATTGGTGCCTTTGCAACTCATCGCTAAGGTTCCTGCTTGTTCCTAAAGAACTTTCTTTATAGTCTTTTAAAAGACTATGTTGTTGCAATATGTTACAACATATGTCGCAATTTAAGATTCGAGCGTCAACAAGTCAATGCATAACATTCAAATCCAATTGCGTCACCTAACATTCCTCAATATCGCCAACGAAGGAAAAACAATGGGTCGCGCTTGGATTCTTTGCAAAAAAATGTTCAGCCTAACGCTGGTATTCAATGCACTCCTGACCATTGCATGCTGCGTTGGGATCCTCGCGGGCTTCTACTGGTACTACTCCGGCTGGAACCCCTTCGCGCCTTACCTCGTCAACGGCAATCTGCTCTGGTTCGCCATCGCCGCAGCCGCCATCAACATTTTCCCAAGTGCTCTCTTAGGCAGAAAACTCCACACAGGCAGATTTCTCTTCCACCATTACTTCTATGGCTTCCTCGTCATGGCTTCAGCGGTAATTTACGTTGTACTCTTCACGTCTGTGCCTTTAACGACTATCTTCTTGGTCAACAATACTAGTCCAGAAGTGAATGTTGGCAGATTCTTTTTGCTGGGAGGCCTAACTCTGCTTCTTGACGATTTGCCTGATGTTTCCAAGCGTATCGAGTCAGGGTTAAACCACATAAAAGCGGGAGCCAATAGAATGCGAAAAGTCATAGTCGCCGCACAGGTTGTGACTGGCGCATTTTCCCTTTACATCTTTGCCGCCGTCTGCGCTGCAATGTTAACGATTCCAGAATGGGTTACACCCGCCAACCTCATACTTGTCTTTACAGTGCTAATTACGGGGGTTACCGCATTCATTTTTGTTAAAAGAAAAGCCTGGAATAACCTCATTGTGAATGGTGAAGAGAACAGCCATTGAAGGCTAAGTTTTGGCGATTTTGGATACGCCGTGGCTGGTTTTATCCCATTGGAATGGCTTTCTGATCAGTTGGATTAGGCCTCTCCAGCTTGCAAAACTATGTAGTGCCCAATAACCAGGCATCAGAAGCGCGTAGGGCATATAGTTGTACTTCTTCAGTTTTATGCAAGCTACGACATAGATTGCTAGGAACGAGAGGTTGCCTACTATTAGGTCAAAGAGGCAAATCGGCTGCAGATAAGAGGGGTCTATCCAACCAAACAACGGGGGCATTATAGAGGTCAACGCAAGCATTGCCCACAGAAAGGGGTTAACTATGGGGATAAAAACGCTAGTCCCAAAAGTTAACTGAAGTTTAAGAAACTTTTCAGCTCCCAAATCCCTGTAAAGTTTCACGGGGTGACGCATATGCACAAGGTACGTCTGCAGATGACCCTTGTACCAGCGTGACCGCTGAACAACCCAGGCTTTAACAGATATGGGAGCTTCCTCGTAGGTGTAGGTGTCAATCATTTCCGTCTTGAGCTTTTGACGTGCCAGCCGTATACCTATGTCAGCGTCTTCGGTGACGTTGTAGGGGTCCCATCTGCCCAGTTGATCAAGACCCTTTTTGCGGAAGTGGTTACTGGTGCCGCCCAGTGGAATTGGCGCTTCTATCCAGTCTAGTCCCTGCAGATAGAATTCGTACCAGTTAGCGTATTCTATGCTGAACCATTTAGTGAGTAAGTTTTCGTCTGCATTGTAAAAGTTCAGCTTTGACTGCAGGCAAACTACATCTTGGGGTGAACGCAGGAAAACAATGGCTGCCTTTTTGAGTTGGTTGGGGTCAGGCCTGTCTTCGGCGTCATATATAACGCAGAGTTCACCTTTTGCACGGAGCAAACCATAGTTACAGGCCCTCGGTTTAGTTGTGACTTGGGCGCCTGGGATTACAATGGGGTCGAACATTTTCAGAAATTCCGAGTACTCTTCACGTGGTATCCCTTTAACATATTTCTGAGGAGCCCCAAACAGCCCCAGACGTTTGGCTTCGTTTATGGTTTCGCTGTCTTTTTCTTCCATCAGTATTTTGATGTCTAACTTGTTTCTTGGATAATTCAGGTGATACATGTTAAGCAGATTCTGCGCTAGGACTCCTGCTTCGTGAAAGACTGGAATAAGAATAGTATAGACGGGGAAATCTTCGCTGTGTGTCCAAAGGATTTCACCAGGGGTGATTCTGGTTGGTGCTCTTCCGCCTTTAAAGCCCCGAATGGAAATGTAGATTTTTATGGGGTTAACAATGAAGTAGGCAACGCTGACAGCTGCGAAGAGCACCATAAAAGTTATTATTGAACTCAGTATCGCTGACACAGTGATGGCTGCTACTACGGCTAATATGAAGTATTTTTGGTTTGGGTATAGAATGCGGTAGGCGGATTGGTCGGGAGTGCGGTTGTAGAGGTCTAGCATGGCTTGTTTTTTGTGGATTTCATTGTAGATGTTGTCGATCGCCAATTCAACCGATTTTGTGGAAACTACGTGCAGGCTAATTTTTCTTTGAGCGAACAGGTACTGAACCGTAACTAGAACCCTGTGGTCTAAGGGGTTATCGACGGCAAGATCCACTATGGAGCCTTGGATATCAAGGGGTATTATCTTGTATTTACTTATCAAGGGGTAAGGTAGGATGGATATAAGCTGACTTTTTTGTTGCTGATGATAGATTCTGGTTACTTTTTGGTTATCAAAAAAGGGCATGCCTAGTTTTTTGGCGAGATCTCTGAAGAAGGCTTCTGGCAGATTCACTTTTGCTTTTCGCAGAGCAGGAATTACTTCTTCAAGGCGAATTTTTGGGTTTTCGACGGAATGCGTGTTTACTCGATGGGTTTTTAGAAGGTCGAGTAAGCTGTCCTTGTCTACGGGTTCTTTTGTAGAGGCATCTATTATCGTGGCGTTGAATCCGCTTTTTTGTTGTTGAGCCATCCAGTCGCCTTTTTCTTACGCAGATCAAATTATTTATTATATATTATTACTTATTAAACAAGCAAATATTCAGAAACAGGCATAACAATTAAAAGATTACTACACACCAATCCAGATTACCCTAACACACAAAGACGTTCAACACAATCATGGGTTTTGCCTTGCGTACACCTACCAACATTCTTGGTTTCTGGGAAAAACTATTTCATCGCACGCCTACAATTCGGACAAAAAGCAAACCCTGAATCAAACGTACTATGGCAGTAACTGCATGTTTTGGTTCCAGCAAACCAGTTCAGCAATGTTGGCTGTGCAGTTGCTTGATTTTTGCCTTCAAACAATTTAGCAATAAAGATGCTAAGCTCAAAGAGAACCGCCAATGCAATAAAGAGAATCAAGTCACCTATAGGCGTAGCTCCAGGAGAAATAAGCATAGCAGCAATAATCATTGCTATGTAAATCCATTTCCTTTTTCCAGAAACAAGACTAGTTTTGATTATGTTAAACTTAACCAGAAGCACAAAGAACACTGGTATAATGAATAGGAAGCCGCTTACCAAAACCGTGAAGAATATGATGTTGTAAAAGTCCATAACTGGAATATACGGTAAGGCGCCGACTGCGCTGTAAAAGGGAAAGAAGCCTTGAATGAAAGCGGGCGCCAGAAAGAAAAAACCGAAAAAGCCTCCTGCTATGAATAGAGCAGTTACTGCGGTTACGTAGGGGAAAAGCATTTTTTTCTCATGCTCATACAGGGCGGGGTTTATGAATTGGATAGCTTCGTAGGCAAAAACAGGCATGGTAACTACAACCGCAAAAACCACCGCTGCATAAACGTAGAGTGTTATAGGATCTGAGATGGAGCCAGCGAAAAGCTGTGCATTCGAGGGCAAAAACATGGTTGCAATGTAATTTAGCACAACCGACATCAAAGGTTTATAGTCACTTGTTAAGGCAAAAAAATCAGAGTTAGCGGGGAGAACCAGCAAGACGAAAAGGGAGACTATAAAGACGACTATAACAATTTTCATGCGCTTGGTTAATTCGCTAACATGTTCCCAGAATGAAATCTTTTCTTTTAGCATGAAGTCTCCAGCACAAAATTTAGCGTAGCGTAAACACTAAAAATCTATGAATAATAAGAGACGTGTCGCAGTTATTCTGCGCCTAAGAGTTTGACTTTTACTGATATTTCTTCGCTGAGTTGGTCGCGTGTTTTGCCTTCGGTTGGTATACCCAGTTTTTGGGCAGTTTCAAGTAACATTTCGTCTTTGCTTTTCAGTGTAGCAGATGGCGGTGTAACGGGAGAGCGGCCAGATTGCTGTTCAGTTGCGTTTGCGGCTGCAGTAAAGTCTTTTTGGGCTTTGTTGAATTCTCCTTTAGCTCGACCTAGTGCTTTAGCGAACTCTGGAATCTTTGAGGGCCCCCACAGAATTATGACGATAGCGACAACACCTACGATTATCCATTCCCATCCTTCAAGCATTTCTAAAAAATCTCCAATAACCCTTTATCTGAGTTAACTCTAAGCTGGTAAAAATGATAAATACGTTTGTTGGTGTGCATGGACAATCACATGTCCATGCGATTTTGGTGTTGCTTATTCATTCAAAGCCTGAGGTCTTGGCAGTAAGTAGATAAATACACGGTTGCACTACCAAGTTTCAACGCATAGGTATAGTTGGTGAATGAGCCATGAAGTATATCCTTGTCATCGGAGACGGCATGTCAGATTACCCAATTCCAGAACTGGGAGGTAAGACGCCGCTTCAAGCAGCCCACAAACCCCACATGGACTCCATCGCCGCCCATGGCAGAAGCGGCTTAATCAAAAACGTCCCCGACGAATGCACCCCTGGCTCAGACGTAGCCATATGCTCGGTTCTGAGCTATGACCCACGCATCTACTGCACCGGCAGAGGACCCCTCGAGGCACCCTCAAGAGGCATAAAACTTGGTGCAAATGATACCGCCTATCGCTGCAACATCATAACCGAAGAAGATGGCAAAATTGCGGATTACTCTGCAGGCCACATAACCACTCCAGAAGCCGCCCAGCTTATAGCTGCCATAAAAAAAGCCTATGATGAGCCAGGCGAAATCGAGTTTTACTCAGGACTGGATTACCGCCATTTCTTAATCATGCGCAATTTCCCTCACCCAGAACAAATAAAATGCAATCCCCCCCACGACGTCACAGGATCGCCAATAGCGGAAGTTCTGCCCAAAGCCAAAGTGCCCCAAGCAGAAAAAAATGCCCAGTTACTCCGAGACATGATTTTGGGCTCCAGAAGCATTCTCCGCATGCACCCTGTCAATATAGAAAGAGAGAAAAAGGGGAAGCGCCCAGGCAACCTGATTTGGCCCTGGGGAGGCGGCAAAAAACCCTCCATGCCCACGCTTAAAGAGAAGTTTGGCATAAAAGGCGCCGTCATCTCCGCCGTCGACCTTGTAAAGGGGCTGGGAACATACGCCGGAATGGAAATCATCAACGTAGAGGGAGCCACGGGATTAGCTGACACCAACTACGAGGGCAAAGCCGACGCAGCACTAAAAGCCTTAAAAACCAACGATTTGGTCTGCGTGCACGTGGAAGCCCCCGATGAGGCAGGGCATGTTGGCGACGTTAAACTGAAAGTCAAAACCATAGAAGACCTTGATAAGCGGCTGCTGGGCAGAATCATGGATGGATTAAGTGAGCCCTACGCGATCGCCATTTTGCCAGACCACCCAACACCCATCAAAGTCAGGACGCATACTCGCGACCCAGTGCCTTTCGCCATTGCAACACCCAGATTGAAACCTGATGGTGTCGAAGTCTTCGACGAGGAGTCTGCGAAGAAAGGCGGGTTCGGATTAGTTGAAAAAGACTACCTTCTTTCCCTTCTTCTTTCACAAAAATAAACGCAGAAATTACAATGCGCTTGGGGTCTTAAAGAAAATAGAAGAGGTTATGGTTGCGGCACGCCGCATTCTTCTTTGGCGTCTTTAGCAGCAATGTCTTTGATACGCTTAGTTATCACGGTCTGTATCTCTGGGTCTTCTTCTTGGTGGGAAGCGTCTTCTAAGAGTTTCTTGGCTGTGGGAAGGCTTTTTGGACCGAAAAGTTTAGCGAATTTGCTGCTGCGCTTCTCAAGTATGCGGAAGTAGCGTGGCAGGACGCAGACGAAGTTGAGTGGGTAGCGTTTGCCGCGGTCGAGGTCTACGACGACGAGTTGGACGCGTTCGTGGCGTTGGTTTGCATTTTTGATTGCGTATATTTTTAGGTTCATTTTACCCCTCACTCGCTTGAGAACTTGTCAAGTTCTGACTCATTCCGAGTTGAACTTGCAATTACAAGCCTCATCGACTCCAAACCATATTAAACTTTCCCAAAAACACACCCAAAACTCCGCAGAAAACACCACCTGAATAGAAAAAATCCCTTTCCTGTTTGCAACGACACGCGAAGCCTAACAGCTCCTGCTAACCCTCACTCTATTAGCGGCGAATGAGAAAACAAATAAGCAAGCCAACCAAGTTCTAGCAAGAAAACCCTATGACAATCTGGTTCTGCGTCAAAACCAATCAAACCCCCGACACTGTAGCTCAAGTTGTCTGCGCCTTCAACACGTTTGACGAGGAAACGCCCAACGGCAAATGCACCTGGACCATTGAAAAGGGCAAAGGCGTAGAAGAATACTGGCAAATACTATCCAAGTATGAACACAAAAAAGAAGCCTCATGCGTCGCACTTGTTTATCGGGAAGGCGACACGGTGGTTTTAGGCGAAGTGGCAGACGAGGTTTTGCCCAACTTTATGGCGCCATTACTTGCAAAGTACGGGTTCGACCTTGTAAAATGGATAGTTGCCAACCCAAAACGCTAAGAGAAAAACGCTGCAACAACGCTATTTGAGTTCCTTCTGCAAAAGGCTGAGGGCTTCATCGTAGGTTATGGGAACGTCTTTGACCAAACCTAAACTCTTAAGTTTAGTGAAAAGACGCGCGATAGAGGGCAACTCAAGCCCCGCTGATTCAAGCAGAGCTACGTCCTGCAGAACCTGATGCATCTCGCCTCCCCCCAGCAGTGACCCGTGACTGACAACTATGACGCGGTCGGCAAGTTCAGGCAGCGCCTCAACATCATGCGTAGACGTGACGATGGTGGTTCCTTCAGCGTTAAGTTCATTTAACAAGTCAATCAGCCCCCGCCTAGACAGCAAATCCAAATTTGCAGTAGGCTCATCAAGTATAAGCAACTCAGGCCTCAAGATCAAAGCAGTTGCCAAAGACACCTTTTTCTTTTCACCAAAACTCAACCTGTGAGGAGGACGATCTTTCAAATGACTTATGCCGATATCCTCCAAAATGTGGTCTCTCCTTTTAGATATCACTTCTTCGGGTAAACCGAGGTTTTTTGGGCCATACTCAATATCTTCAATCACGCTTGGCGTAAAGAGCTGGTCGTCGGGGTCCTGGAAAACCAAGCCTATTCGGGAGCGGAATTTTTGGAAGTCTTTTGATTGGGTCTGCTGACCAAAAACGCGAATTTCCCCTTTGTTGGGCATCAGCAACCCCGCTATGAGGAGAATTAGCGTTGATTTGCCTGAGCCGTTGGGGCCTAGAAGGGCTATTTTTTCGCCCTGCTTGACGTCAAAGGAGACCCCTTTGAGTGCGCTGACGCCTGCTGGGTAATTGAATTTTACGTCTTTAACTGAGATTACTGGTTCCGCCATAGATTGACCTTCTAGATTAGGGTGAGCAATGCAAAGGGAACTATTATTGCTGACGCAAAAAATACGTCTCTTAGTCCCAGTGCAGGCAGCGGCGATTTGGAGCTTCGTTCGATTTCGAATCCTCGAGCTTTCATCGCCAAATAAACACGCTCCGAACGCTCATAGGTCCTGATGAATAGTGTGGCGAGTATTCCGCCTAAGTCTTTTAGAGATCGCATGTTCATTGTTCGCTTGTTAACGTAGGTTCTGGCTTCCTTTGCCATCAATACGCTTTGGGCTTCATGCACTGACACGAAAAAGTACCGGTATGTTAAGCTGAACAGTTGAATTACTACCGGCGGAACCCTAAGACTGGTGAAGAGTTTAAGCAGCTTATCGAAGCCGGTTGATAGAACCAGCAGGGTCAGGGATGCCACGCAGAACCAAACTCTAAGGCTGAAAACTAGGAAACGGGTTAAGCCCTCCACTGTTATCGTTATGGTTGCTATGCCAATGTTGGCTGAACTTATTGGCGTACCAGCTGTCAGGAATAGGATGGGCAGTGAGATTATGGCGCTAAAGAGGGGAATCAGGGCGGTTCGGGAGAAAAAGTGCCCAAGCGGAATCCTTGAAGAGAGAGCCAAAGCGATGGGAACCAGGCAGATTACTGCCAAATATTGGAGGTTGAAAATAAGCAGCGAAACCACAATCATAGAGACTATCGCTATCAACTTAGCCAGGGGATTTATCGCCTGCAACAGACCCCTTCTGCCGCTTAAGTCTTCAAGGTACACAAGAGATTCCGCGCCATCCATTAGATCTCTTAGGGACTGGGGAACCTTCATTTCTTCAGCGCCCTCCTCCGCAGCAACTTCGCCGCCACTAAACTAACCACAAACAGCAGAATAGTGCCGACTACACCAACGATAAGGGCACCCCAAACGGAATCCAACCCTGGAATCGTGTAATCCGAAAATGGCGCGGTGTACACTGGTTTTTCTTGGGCACCTAACTGCTCTGCTTGTTTATCCAGGGTCTCCATAGAATTGGATAGGAAAAAGACGCCGATGAGTACAAAGATTAAGGCAACAGCTAATCCGATTATGAGAGTTTTCTGTTTCCTAATGTTCATGTCTTATGCCTCCTCAACTTTTTGCTTCTTAAACATAGCTAGCTTACCCAGAATGGGACTTGCCTCCAACACGTCAGGTCGCAGTTTCAGCAGCGTCCCGATCAATATAACAGTCACCACTCCTTCCGCGACGCCGATCACTGAATGGTTAATTGCCATAGCTGGAACTGCGACGCCCAAACCATACTGGAAGACTGGCTGCGACAGACCAAGTTCTGTTCCTGCAGCAACAGCGGACAATACGTCACTTGCGAAAGCTGAGACAAAGATGGTTATGAACAGCGCGGCGGTGCTTTTGATTTTGAAAAGTTTGTTTGTCACCAGAAAGATTGCGGCGGGAACAAAAACCGCTATGACGCCCATGTTTAAGACGTTGGCGCCCAGAGTTGTCAGTCCGCCGTCGCCGAATAGAAGCGCCTGCAAAACAATGATGATAGTCATTGATATGCAACCTGCAAATGGACCCAGAATCAATCCTACGGAGGCGCCTCCGAGCAGATGAGCGGTTGTTCCGCCTACGACGGGGAAGTTGAGCATCATGGCGGCAAAGAAAAGCGCAGTCAGCAAACCCATTATCGGTACTTGTTTTTCGGTTAGTTTGGTTTTTTTGATGGATATTGCCCAGAAGATTATGGTCACTATGAATGTTGGTATGATGACTGATAATGTTAGGAAACCGTCAGGTATGTGCATTCGTTCTCATCTCCCCGTAACACGAGATGGTAGAAAAGTGTTACCAGAATATAAGTATTACCATACAACAAAAAAGTATTACCATACCAACCGCGCCGTCCGAACCAAGAATTTCAGGCAAACCCCCTCACAGGGCTGATTGAAGCTGAGTTAATTGTTTAGGAAGCAGACAATTCCTTTATGCGGCAACAACTTCCATTATGTAAAAAATCTACAATGCCCAAAAGTTGAGTCATATTTTAACAAAGAACAAATCATTTCATCTTCTTATTTCTCGAAAGACAAATGGTGCTCTATGCGCCATATTAGTTGAGAAAATTTTGGAAAATAAGTTTCTTCCAACTCGTCCTCAGCCTGTGCTGGCGCCTGTTCCTGTTGTGCCTGTTGCAGCGTAGTAAGCGGGCCAGTCAATGCTGTAGATTGCAACGATGGGGACAATTCCTCCGTATTGAGTTGGCGGTGTATTTAAGCCTGCAAAGTATGCTTCTTTGAAGTAGGTTGGCGTTGTAGCCGTGTGGTCGGGTGTCAATATGTACCCTAAGTTCTGCGAATTTATGTTATTGCAGTATTGCACCTGGGCATAGTTGAGCAACTCTTCCACTGTGCAATTTAGTCCTTGGTCGTTCCATTGCCATTGATTCGTTTGCGAGTTGATGGAGCCGAAGGCTGTTTCATTTGTCCAAGCGTCGGATGAGGTCATGTAGCCTTCCTGCAGGAATCTATCCTCTGATTGCCCCGAAATTCTCGCCATCCAAACCCATTTTCCTTCGTCACCATATCCAGCTGGTGACACGATATATCCTGAACTCCCGCCGCTGCTAGTTGAGCTTATCTGAAGTGTCTCGAAGACTAGGATGTAATTGACGCGCCCCGGGTTATCGTGGTTTTCGTAGGAGGAAAGCATCTGCATAGTTTGGTTTTCATTGCCCATATACGCGAATGCTACATTTTCAATCTGTGTAGTGTTCCCTGTAGTATTATCGTTCAATGTTGTGCAGTTCCCAAGATAAGTGAGCCAGAAACCATAGTCCCACCATGACACCACTACGTTGTTTGAGGGAACATTGGTTTTTATCCAGTTCAAAGCATCAAGCCATGCAGTTACCGGTTGATTTAGGCTTGCGCCGCCTATCGGCAAGCTTGATGCACTTATTGCTGTTGGCACATAGCTTTGGGCGATGGCTATTGGTACTCCTCCGTTTTGCGGTGAGAAAGCAAACTGTGACACCATGATGAGGAATATGAAAAAGATAGCAATAGCGCTATATTCTTTGCTTACTTTTAATCTGTGTTTAATTTTTGAATGCGGTTTTTCACGTAGCAGAGTATAGAATGGGTTTAGAATCCCCAATATACCGATAGATGCAATCACCGCGTAGGCTGGTGCAAAGATTGCCAGTAAACGGATCATTGAGGCTGCAAAATAAAGTGATGTTGTGGCAAATACGAGCAAGAAAATGTTTCTATTTGTTGGGTTTTTTAATGTAAAGTATAGGCCCATAAGGAAGAATAAAATTCCGATACCTAACTCAAGATAGATGTTTCCCCATGCTGTAATCTGTTGTTCAGCTACGGAGTTTATGATTTGAGCGTTTACCCGAATGAATGGGTCAATGACTGTGTCGAATTTTCCGGCGATTCTACCGATGTAGCCAGTTATAAATAATGCAATAAAACCGCCTAATATGGCAACGATTGTAGAGATAGCCAGTAACAACTTGGTTTTCATCGTTATGTTATTCCTCAGAACTTCGGCAAGCAGTAACAAGAGAAATACAGCTGCCACTGGCAGAACTGAATACGCCATTAGGTAAGAGAGGTTTATGTATGGAATCTTTGTAGCGATAAAAAGTCCGAAACCAAAGGTAACGCTGTAGCTAACTAAAAGCCGTTGACTGTACCTTTTCAACAATATTATTATTAAAACGAAAAGTGGAATCAAACCAACAATGTAGTATGCTCCACCCCAGCCGCCTATGAAGTACGCTAAAGAGGCACCGGCGCTAAGAGCGTACAATACTGTTGCACGCAGAGTCCTGTTGCTGTCGATTGATCTAAGAAACAGAAGGATAAACAGCAAAAGCCCAAGTGTGCCCACAACTTGTGTATCAAAGAATCCTAGGGATGTTCTTTGAATAATTGAGGGTTCAAAGGCTAAAAACAAAGCGGACAACAACCCAACTGTTTTACCGCCGAAGTCCTTACCTATGTAATACATCACAAACACGCATGCGACGCCTACAAAGGGCGGTATCAACGCGCAGAAGGTCATCAAGTCCATGTGGACGCCCAGAATCGTAGCAATGTCATAGAGTGCTGCACCGGTTATGGGTGTTGATGGCAAGGAACTCTGACCCATATTGTAACCGAAGGGGTACCACATTTTGGTGTTGATCCACTGGGTGGGCCAATACGGTGAAAGCAAGCCGTGATTTACCATGTACTGTGTTAGACTGAATTGGTAGTATGGGTCAAATTCGTTTAAAAGAGATGTTCCGCTGGATAGGTTCTCCCAGCGCAGAGGCAAAATACGAACAACAAACGCTGCGAACAATATCAGGGCTAATGCAGACGTTACAAGTATTTGACTGTGGCTTAATTCTATTCGGAATCTGCCTAAGCTTCTGTTTGATTTGTCTCCACTCACCATCTAAAGTAATCACTCCAGAAGGGAAGTTGATGTGTTGTTAAGTCGACACATAAAGTGCAGATTTATTTTTTTCCCCAAATTAGTAGGCAATATCTCCCAACATTGCTGAAGCGTCTTTTAAGGCGCGTTCCGTGGTAGTCAACTCTTCAGGTACAGATTTGGTTGGCAGAAAGAGTTAGCCGACGTCGCAAAAACGGTCAAGAAGCCGCCACAGACCTTGCCAAAGAAGCTGATAAAGTGAAAAAAGAGACAGAAATACTAACTCAACAGCTTGCAACTCAATAAGAGTTCAAAAATTCTTTATTTGCTTTACCGAAGAGTCTTTTTTGGTAAACAGTAGTCCTTTATACAGGCACCCCCCCTAATTCTAGTAGGGGCTGTTTTTTATGGTAAAAGTTGGCGAAAAAGCACCCAACTTTAGCTTATCCGATACAGAGAACCGAACCCGAAACTTGAATGAATTTCTCGGGCAGAAAGCCGTTGTTGTGTTCAGTATAGAAGCCTTCACCTCAAATGCTACCAAAGAATTATGCGAATTTCGGGATTCCATGAGCCGTCTGGTTAACTTAAATGCTCAAATCGTCGGAATAGACACTAACCCACCCCATGCAAACAAAATTCTAGCTGAAAAACACAGGCTCCACTTCCCCATCCTCAGCGACCCAAAACACGAAGTTACCCAAGCCTACGGGCTCGATGTTCCTAAGCGCTCGATTTTTGTTCTCGACGAAAACGGCTTGGTTAGCTACAGGTGGATTTCTAAAAACTCCATCGATGAACCAAATTACGAGGAAATAGAAGCAATCTTGAGGCATGTGACGCCAAAGGAGCAAGCCACAGCGGTTCTGCCAACGGTTATAACGATTTCGAGGCAAATCGGCAGCGGAGGAGACGAAATCGCCCAAGAAGTAGCTAAGATTCTCGGTTGGTCCTACTTTGACAAAACTTTGATGGTGGAAGTGGGTAGAGACCTTGGTGTCTCAGAAGAGGACATGGTTGATTTCTGCGAGGACACTTATAGAGTTCAGAGTTTAGTGGATAAGCTGATGCTTCGCAAGAAACCAGCTAAACAATCCTTCACCGTTAGAGATAACGCACATATCAGAAAAACCCTCGATGAAGAGCAATGCCTCAGCACAATCCAAACAGTCATAAACAACCTGGCGGGCAGAGGCAAAACCGTTATTGTCGGCAGAGGCGGCCAAGCAATACTGAAACACAAATTAGGCGTGCTCCATGTGAGAATCATCGCTTCTAAAGAAGTCAGGTTAGATAGAATTATAAAGAGCGAAGGCTTGACCCAAGAGGACGCCCTGAAGCTGATTGAAGAACATGACAAAGCAACATCCGAGTATCTGCAACGGTTTTACAACATCAACTGGGATAACACATCAGTTTATGATCTGGTTCTTAACACTTCAAAGATCGATTTAGGCACAGCAGCAAAAGTGATAGCGTCAATAGCAAAACCTAGCTGACTACAGGTTGTTTTTCTATTATTAGTTGTTGCCATGGCCCTCTTATTTCAACAACAACCAGCGGCTTGTGGGAAAAGATGCTTTTTTGGTTCTGAAGCACTGTCGAGTTGCTGGCTGGTTGTGGCTGATTCCGCAACCAGGTGACGCCTAAGAGGACATGGCGTCTTTTGGATTTTTCATTAGAAATAGAAGCGGCAAACCCCCTATACACAACAACCAACAGGTCGCCTTAACATTATCTCTACTCAAATGTGAAAAGCAATTTCCAACAGAAAAAAGGCAGAGAGCGCTTACGCCATTTCTTTTTCAGACTCTTCTTCTGATGCCTCTTCCTCTGCTTGCTGGGGTTCTGTAGCTTCAGCCTTCTGCTTCTCCGCCGACAGTAGCATATCAATCAGTTTCTTTTGGTCCACTTCTGCCCTTGTCCGCCAATCCAGAAACAGCTGTCCATGCTCATCCTGCATCAGGTAGCCGTGGCGGATGTAGCGGTCGAGGTTTAAGCCGACTTTCCAGTTTGGTATTTTTTCGCCCAACAGTTTTTCGATGTCTTTGCGTGTGGCTTGTCCTTTTTTGCTTATGATGTAGCTGACTGTTATAGCTAAGCCTGCGAGGTCGTCGACTCGCCAGCCCATAAGTTTGTCTTTGGTTGTGACGTCTCGGAGGGCGACGAAGAATCGGGCTTTATCCAATTCCTCGAGGGTGGGCTTCTCAGGCGTCTTTTCCTCTTCGAAGACAGTTTTGACCTGCATGTCCAGTGGTTCCAAGTAGTCATCCAATACATCGAGCACTTTGGGGTAATCTGCACCCAGGGCTTTGTGGAGTTCCCAGCCCTTCACGCCTGGCTTAGCGTGGCGTTTGTAGAAGAGCATCTGGGTGGCTTTCTTGACTTTGCCTGCGTAGATCCCTTTGCGTTTTGCACTCATGGTTGTTTGCCTTCTCTCCATTTTTGCCAGTCTTCGCATGATACGGCGATTGGAACCGACGTGGACTGCACCGTCAACGCCTCAGTCCGCGGCTTATCAAACGGGAGCATAAACACGGTTTCTTCGAGGCGGTCGATTTCCAGCGTTGCATATCCATAAGTGATTAGGAAGCTTGTTAGGAAAGCGCGTTGTACGGTTTCCTCGTAGGTGTCGGCTCCGATGAAGTCCCAGTAGCTGATTTTGCCGTCTACGCCTTTTTCGGCAACTTTCAGTTTGAGTTCTTGCCAGTAGGCTTCGAGTTCTTCGCTGAATTCTTTGTCGCTCAGCACCCGCTGCTTAACCATTTCATCGCGGCTCACTGAGCCCATTTCAACCGCGGAAACGTCTATGTCTTTCCATCGGTCACCTAATGGCGCCAAAGCCTCCCAATAGAGCAGCCCCTGGGCAAGATTATGCAAGCTCAACTGCTCAAATTCGACCAGTGGGCTCCAAGCGGAGGCAAATACGTCAACTATGATTTCTTTGCTGGTTTGGCGAATCTTCTCTTCCAGAAGGAACGGGTCAGTGTAAAGTGAGTTGGAGCGCTGTTTTACCCATTCGCTCTGCAGCTTAATCACTGATGCCAAGTGGTGGAGGGCTTCAGCGTCAAGTTTGAGTTCGTCTGGGTGTTCCCAATGTGGAAAATACTGCTTCACCACAGCGATTATATCGTCAACGTTTAGGGTGAAAGGGTCAACTTGACGGTTTTCGATGGCTAAGCACATTTCGATTATGCGTTCAAGGCGTTCTTTGCCCTGTCTCTTCTCATGCTTGTCGGTTTGCATTAGGTGGTGACCTCACGGACCAGTGATTTCCCCTCGATGTTCTGGACGGTTATTACGCTGGCGTCTTGCTGTGCAAAAGTGATTTGGCTCGGCGTAATGACGACGTATTGGGCTGCGGCATCTTTTATCATGGCAACCAGCACTTTAGCAATCATTTCGCGGTTTCGGGGATCCATATGGATGTCGAATTCGTCTACGGCTCGGAAGGGAGAGCGCACGTGCTGCTGCAGCGCCAAGAGGAAACCCATGGTGGCTGTGGTTCGTTCTCCGCCGCTCTGCGTATAAGCATCCAACGCGACGGGTTTGCTGCCTTTGAAGCCCACGTAGATTTCAAGCCCAGCTGTTTCAATATCCTGCGAGTTAGAGAGCTGCACTTCACCAGTCGCCAGCGACTGACTCATGATGCGCTGATACTCTACGTTGACGCGGCCAAGCAGCTCCTCCATGACGGTTCGCCAAGCCTGCATGCGGGTTTTGACTTCCTCAAGTGTTTTCTCGCGGTTCTCGGCGACAAGCTGGGCTTTCTCTTTGAGTTCCAAATACAGTTTTGAGTAGGATTCGTATTGCCGCTCAATCTCCTCAGAAACTGTTGCTAACGCGGCCAGGTGGCCGTCGGTTTGACCCATTTCCTCTTGGATTTCGCCTGCGCTCTTGAGCACTGCGATGCGTTCGCCTGACTCCTGCGCTTTAGCCATGGCTGCGTTGAGGTTTTCCTGTGCCTCTTTAAGTGACTTCTCGATGGCGTCTTGCTCTTTGGCGGCTTTTTCCCGCTTAAAATCCAGAAGGGCAAGCATGACACGTTTATCTAGCGCCCCCGCTGAGATTTTGTCGATTGACTCTTCCAGTTTGCCAATTTTATCTTGGGTGGCGCCAATCTGTTGTGTTGCTTTCTGCATTTGCTGCTGAGCTACCTCTAGCATTTCCTTTAGGCTCTCGACTCGGAGCAGTTTGAACTGGTTCTTAGTCGGGATGGATTCGAGGATTTCTGCTTCAGCTAAAAGTTGCTCGATAAGTGATAGAGTCGCTTGGTTACTGGCGATTTTCCTCTCTAAATCAAGGCGCTCGTCGAAAGTTTCTTTAATTTTGCTTCTTAGCGTCTGCTGCTGAATTTGCTGACTATCCAAGTCGCCGATAATCGCTTGCCGCTCGTCTTCGATTTTGCCCAGTGCCTGCTGATTCTTGTTAAAGTTCGCCTGTAAACCCTTGACAATGTTTTCTCGGCGTTCAACCTCAGCCCACAGCAGTTCCCGATCCAGAAACCGCCGCTTGATTTGCAACTGTTTCTTTTCTTGGAACTTCTCGTATTGCTCCCGCCAGTAGTTGAGGGTCTGCTGGGCTTGCTCGAGGAGTTTGCCCACGGATTCTTCCTGCGTCAAGATACGGCTCAATTTGGTTTTGGCTTGCAAGACATTTTCGCGGAAAGGCTCCAGTCCAACGGCGTCCTCAACCATGCGCAGCTTGTCAATATTGCTTAAGACGCTGAACTGCTCCACCATGTTCTGATGCATGATGATTAGCATGTTGTCGGGGTCGACGCCGAATTTACCCAGTAACCGCTCAACGTCCTGTTTTGAGGCGACTCGGTTTTCGAGTTCAAACCAGTATTTGCCGTCGCGGCGAAGGATACGGGTTAGGAAAAGCTGGTCTTTGTTGTATTTTGGTTCAGGCCTCCGAACGCCTTGTCTGCTGTTATCTAAAATCAGCGTTACCCTAGCTTGGTCCTGTCCCCAGCGGATTAAGTCGCTGAGTTTACGAGACCGCTCCGTAGAGGTTTGGCCCAGCCCCACCGAGATGGCTAGTAGCAGTGAGGATTTGCCTGCGCCGTTGGGTCCTCCGATTACGTTTACGCCTTGCTTGAATGGGACGCGGGCGTACTCGTAACTCATGAAGTTTTCAACAATAAGCTCCTGAATTAACATTTAATTTTCTTCTCTGTTTGAGCGTCCAGATTATGGGATGAGGCTATTATTAAAACAATTTGACACTTTTATGCCGTTTTATCCAGTGTAGAGAGCTGATTGAATCATTAATGCAGGGGCTGTTTCGCTAAAGATAACTTACCGGCACTTTTATGGGTTGCATAAATCTGAGCCATTCAGCAGGGCTTGCATGGAGCTTTAGTTGTTGTAATATGGAATATATGCCGTTTTTTTACTATAACATTTTTATGGATAGTCCGACTGGTTATGATTATGAAATTCGCTGAAGCAGCTATCCTACTGCGTGAAATCGTTGACCGATGCCCCGGCTTAGACGGAAGTACCATAACTTTGATTCCGCAAAAAGCCATCTACCCAAAATACCAAGGATACCACATAAACATCAAAGCCAACTTTTCTAAGGAAAGCATGGGCGGCTTGAGAAGAATCGTGGAAGGCCACGATTTGATGATGCAGGTCAAGGCTGACGCAGTAGTCGTTTACGAGTCACGTCCCACCTAACAAATTTTCTAGTTTAAGAAGAAGAAAATGCCGCCCTTGTTCTTCTTCTACCAGCAGACTTGGCAGCAGCGTCTGTTTTGGCGCCTGCGTTTGCGAGGCATTGCTGGCTGGTTGTGGAGACTCCCTCAAGCAAAACAGAAAAATTTGTGTATTGATAAGGGAGAGGAGATCCTCGGCAAAGCAACAAAACTCCCCGTTATGTTAACGCTAACTATGGCTTTGAAGCAACTAAGGGACCGGAAACGCTAAACTTCAAAGAACGATTCAAGCTTAGATGTCTCAGCTTTCTTGAGCACCACTGCACAGTCCTTTGGGTCAAGCGCCTTAAACTCCAATCCCATCGAAACCAGAAGCCGCTGCACGTCCTTGGCAAGGCTTGGCGCAACCAGTACCGCGCGGATTGGGCGATTCACTTTGGCTTTGATGGGTTCAACATACTTCGCAAGTTGCAAAGCATTCTCTTTTGAGGCGGTTTTACGTTTGACTTCTATGATGACGAGTTTGCCGTCTTTATCCTCGCCATAGATATCCACGAAACCGGGCTCCACCTTCTTTTCCCAGCTAATAGGCTTAAACCCAGCCTCAAACAATTCTGGCTTAAGCAGAATCGCCCGGTGCATGTCGTCTTCGCTTGCATGTAGCAAAAACTCGCCTGCATCTTGCAGATTCATCGCTGAAACCATAAGAACCCCAGCGAAGGTTACTTTGACGGTTTCACGTGGCTTCTGTCGTATGCCATGAACCTCAAGCTTGTCACCTTTGACTTCTACATGGAAAACGGCTCCTGAGGGCTGCCAATTTACAGGTTCATAGCCTGTTGGGCGGTGCACAAGCAAGGAGCCGTCTGACTTTATGATTAGGAGGCGTTCGCCGTTCTCCAGCGTCGAATTCGCTCTGCCCACATAGTGCACGTGGCACATGCCGGCGACAACTAAGGTTCTGCGCTGGGCAAAAGCTTTCTCGATGACTATGGCTGCTTCCGCTAAGGTGGGTTCCTTGAGCACTGAGAGTTTATTGTTTGCCGCCGCCAAATTTATGCGCCAACGTATTTAGGTGCCGCTTGGGTACATAAGATTTCTTGAGGAAAAACCCTTTGGCAGCTTGGAATGAGAAGCGCAAAGTTATGCAGGCATACGACGTGACAGCGGAGATGTATGATGAACGCTACTCAGAAGAGCAGAACCGCAAATACCGAAAGGCGCTTGAACACATCAATGTTGAGGGTGCTACGGTTTTAGATGTGGGCTGCGGCTCAGGCTTATTCTTCAACCATGTTGCCGAGAAGGCAAGGCTGATTGTTGGAGTAGACCTTTCACATGGGCTTCTGCTAAAAGCAAAACAGCAAGCCGCAGGAAACGTTTTTGTTGTTCAAGCAGACGCTGATCATCTGCCACTTGTTGACGGTTTCTTTGAGGATGTTTTCTCTTTTACGGTGCTGCAAAATATGCCTAACCCTGCTGCAACCATGGTGGAACTTAAGAGGGTGACAGGGGCAGGGGGGAAAATTGCGTTGACTGGGCTAAAGAAGGCTTTTGGGCTCCCGAAATTCATGGATTTAGTTGAAGGCAGCGGGATGCGGCTTGCGGCTTTTGTGGATGAGGAAGCCATTAACTGCTACATCGCAGTCTTGACGATATAGCGCTAGATTTTTGTTAGATAGGTGCGAACCTTGATATATTACGCGTTGGGAACAAGCCATTAAATTGGTTCTTTAACATATTTTGAGTCAAGAGAGGAGAAGGCTCTTGCAGTCAGTTACCAAGCTGATAGAGTACCAAATGAAAGAGTATGCAGAAGACTTCTTGAGAGCTGAATATGGCGAGGAAGGACTAAAAAAACTTGCTTTGATCCACATCTCCGTCGTCGACTCTTATGATAGTGGCGGCGTCTCCGAAGCAACAGATACAGGCGTCAAATTGGCTGCTAAGAGAGATTTTGTCGCTGGGAAACTTACCAACACAACAAAACTGGTTTTACGACATGAGTTAGGTCACATCCTCGATGATCAATTGCCTCTTTTTCCTGAATTCGACGAAGAAATTGAACATGAAAAGATAGCTTGGAACAATGCTAAACCCAAAAACGCTGCGGAACGTTGGTACGAGAACCTCTCGATACGGACGCATCTGGATCCCTTGAAAATGGCGGCTATGGGCTTTCCTAGACCAGAAACAAAACTGTCCCCAGAACAGCTTCAACAGGGCACACTTGCTGAGATTGAGCGGATGAAAAAAGACAGTTCATGGGTTGATGAGGTATTGGCAAAGCGATATGCGATGGCACACCTGATTGAAAACCCCAACTACTACAGAGAAAGCCGCAGAAGCTTTTGATTCAGGCGGATTCTACATTTTTCTAGCTAAACAGTTAAAAAATACATAAATCGGTAATCTATAAGCAAAGATGCAAACAACTGATTCCTGTTTCAATTTACTGGCCAAACCAGTCCAGGTAGCCCTTGCCGAACTGAAATTTACAGAGCCCACCCTGCCTCAAACCAAAGCCTTCCCCGCCATCCTATCAGGCGAAAACGTGCTGTTGATTGCGCCGACGGGAAGCGGCAAAACCGAAGCCGTGCTCCTTCCAATCCTCTCAAAGCTCGTTGAGCAAAAAAGCCAAAACCCGCAGCAAAGCGGCATCCAAATCCTCTACATCACGCCTCTGCGTGCATTAAACCGGGACATGCTCAAGCGCCTGATGTATTGGGGTGAACGCCTCGGTATAACAGTGGAGGTCCGCCATGGCGATACAGAAATGAAAACCAGGCGGATGCAAGCCAAAAAACCGCCCCAAATCCTTGTCACGACACCGGAGACATTGCAGGCGATTCTTCCCGGATCACAGATGCGGCGGCACCTCAAAAACGTGGAGTATGTGGTTGTGGATGAGGTGCATGATTTAGCTTCAAGCAAACGTGGAGTGCAACTCTCTCTTGCGCTTGAACGTCTGCGGTTGGTGACGGGCAGAGACTTTCAGAGAATCGGTTTGTCGGCAACCATCGGCAACCCAGAAGAGATTGCCCGATACTTGGCTGGAACCCACCGAAAAATCAGCATCATCCATGCCTCAGCGGAGAAGAGTTACCGCTACAGCGTCGAAAATCCCTCGCCGACAGAGAGCGATTATGAGTTAGCTGGGAAACTGGAGACTTCGCCGGAAGCTGCGTCACGAATAAGACGCATACTCGAATTAGTTGACAGCCATCAGTCTACACTTATCTTCGTTAATAGCCGAACTGTCGCTGAGGTTTTGGGGCATAAGCTGGCGCAGCTGGGCAGAGACGACATCGCGGTGCATCATGGCTCAATCTCCAAGGAAGAACGCATAGCCATCGAGGATGCTTTCAAAGCGGGGCAGCTTAAAGCGATAATCTGCACCAGCACCCTAGAGTTGGGGATCGATGTGGGACAGGTGGATTTGGTGGTGCAGTACATGTCGCCTCGGCAAGTCAACAGTCTCATCCAGCGGGTTGGTCGGAGCGGGCACCGCTTAGGCAGGGAATCCGAGGGCATCATAGTTACCGTTTACCCGGATGATACTTTAGAGGCGTTGGCTTCGATTAAGAACGCGAAAGAGAACCGTATCGAACCAGTACCCATGCACCAAAGCGCCTTGGATGTTTTGGCGCATCAAATCGCTGGGTTACTTATGGATATACAGCAGCCGCTGCCAGTGGCAGATTTGGCGCGGCTTATCCACAGAGCCTATCTCTACCGAAACCTCCAGAAAACCGAGCTACTTGACCTGCTACGCTTTTTAGACAGCCTCAACCAAATAAGATTAAGTGAAGACGAATCAGTTTTGACTAAAACCCGAAAAACCCGCCCCTACTACTATGAGAACCTATCTATGATTCCAGACGAACGCCGCTACCCAGTCATAAACGTGATTAGCGATCGCAAAATTGGCACCTTGGGCGACGAATTCATGGCGCTACATGCCCGAGTTGGTTTGAATTTTATTATGAAGGGCAAGGTATGGCGGATTGTGCAGATTGAGGATGAAGAGGGAACTGTACATGTTGTGCCATCAGAAGACCCAATGGCTTCGGTCCCTGGCTGGGATGGGGAGATTTTGCCTGTGCCCTACGAGTTGGCGCAGCAGACGGGGCAAAACAGAAAACGGATTGCTGAGGTGCTTAAGGAAACGGGCGATGTTGAGGTTGCTACTGAGGTTTTAGCTAAAGAGTTGGGCTCTGATAAAGCCAGCATGAAGGAAGCCATCGCAGAAGTCTATGAGCACTTACGGTTGGGTGCACCGCTGCCAACAGAAGACCATGTTGTCCTAGAAGCGTATGACCGCTACATCGTGGTGCATGCATGCTTCGGCGAACTCGTCAACAAAACTTTGGGCGGCATATTTGATAGTGTACTCTCGGAGAGAGAAGTTATCAGTGGCTGGTGGACCGATGGCTACCGCATCCTCATTGAGGCGCCACGCAAACTCAACAAGCTGGAACTTGCAGAGTTGCCTCAGACCCTCTTTGGATTAACTGACGAAGCCGTAGATTATGCATTCAAGAAGTACCTTGACGCCAAGTTTCCGTTTGGCTACAAGATGAAGTTCGTTGCGGAACGCTTCGGGGTATTGCCGAGGGGGAAAACGATGAGTTACCAGCGCCAAGCCGAACTCAAAGCACACTTCGACAACACGCCTGTTTACAGGGAAACCATTCGGGAAGCCATGATGGAAAAGGTCGACTTAGAGAGAGCCAAACAGATTATGCGTGATGTGAAGGCTAGCAAAATCAAAGTTACCACCTACATAAGCTATGAAAAGCCAACGCCGCTTGCATATCACATCCTCTCCAAATATGGCGACGTAACCGAGTTGATGGCACCCGAAAAAATCCTCGTCAGCAACATCGACAAACTAAAAATGGCAATCGACGCCCGCGAAACAACGCTGCTCTGCATGAAATGCGGACAGTGGACAATACACCAGAAAATCAAAGATTTACCCGAGGAGCCCCACTGCGGTAACTGCGGTTCAGGGCTTTTGGCGCCACTGTATCGGTCGCAGGATTTGCCGCATCTGCAGGATGCGTTGAAGCGACGCCGTGAGGGCGAGGAATTGTCGCCTGAGGAACTCAAAGAAGTCAGTCAGGCACGCCGTAAAGCGGATTTGATTCTGAGCTACGGCAAAGATGCAGTCCGCGCCCTGCAGGTTAAGGGTGTGGGCCCCGAAACGGCATCGCGGATCCTGGGCAAGATGCACCCCGAAGAGGACAAATTCTACATGGACCTGCTTAAGGCGAAGATCCAGTTTCTGCGGACAAGAGAATACTGGGACAAATAGAGAAGGGTAAGGTTTTAGATAAGTGGAATACGCTTAACTTCTTTAACCTCATCAAAATCTTGGTCATCGCTGATGATTGTCTTTAGCTTTGTAGCAATCGCTGAAGCTACATGAATAGAGTCGCGTGGTTTTAGGTTATACTTACTCATTAATCCTTGCGCTTGACTGAGGATATTTTCATCGACGCCTATAAACTGTAAATTAATAAAACCGAGCAGTTTTTGCCCTTGGTCTAAAGCCTCATGTTTACCCATTGTCTTCCTTACCGCCCAGACGACCTCATCCCAAGTTAAAGTTGAAGTAAAAGCTACCAGTTCACCCTTCGCTATGTTTTTTAGGATTTCTCCAGCTCTCTTTACCCTTGGGTCTGTTTCTATGGAGTACAAGGCAGGGTAAATGAAAACATTTGAGTCAACGTAAGCCAACTCTTTCGTCAACTTCCTCTTCTATTAATTCCTTGATATTGACCCATTTCTTTAATTTCGGAGCTGAAGTAGTGATATAATGCTCGGCATAGCTGCCGTTAACTTCAGGCTTTTTTATCACTATCTCTTTATCTCGCAACTCAAGGACTATTTCTACGCCAGGTTTTAACCCTAGGGCTTCCCGCATTCGCTTGGGAATTACAACTTGCCCTTTAGGTCCAACACTTCTTGTAGGCATTCTCTCGACCAAGTAGCAATAGGTTTAACTTATTATTTATACTTTCCAACCAACATGTATTACTTTTCCATGCAAAATTAACAAAGCTAGAAGCATGTGAACCATCATGGTAGTTCGCAATAACAGTTTGAGGACAGAAACATCTTGCTTTGAAGGCACAGTTGGAAGCGATGTTGGAGTATGAGAAGGGGAAGGAAGAGGCTCTTTTTGGGTTTGAAAGAGCTCTGCAAGAATAATAGACCACAACAGAGCATACGATTATTGCCACAAGCGCCAATGCAGCCAGTTGTGCTCTCATCCCCTTTAATTATGAATGCATGTTTCTTTTAGCTCTCCCACTGGAATAGTCTGTTCCCCAAAGAGAACAGTTTTATTATTCAATCGGATTTTAGGTTTGATCTTCGATGCCAATTAAAGCTGTCCTATTCGACATGTTCGATACTCTAATGCTTATCGAGAAGGACCACGAGTTCTATCCTCCCTCCATGCAGCGGATGTACCAGTACCTATACAGGCAGGGCATCGACGTCTCCTTTGAAAAATTCCAAGACACCTACATTCAGGAGCGGGACCGACTCTACGCTAAGGCAGACCTGAACTGGGAGGAACCCCATTTCAACGTACGCATATCGGAAACACTCAAAAAGCTAGGCTACAGCTACCCCGCCTCAAGCCCAATTGTGGCGGCAGCAACTAATGAGTTCTGCGAAGAATTCATGAAATACGTACGAATAGACGCAGATGCCGAAGCCACCCTCAAAACCCTGCATGGAAAATACAGTTTGGGGATAGTGTCAAACTTCGCCATTCCAGAATGCGTCCTAAAACTGCTTAAGGAAAGAGGAATCGATGGACTTTTTGACGCGGTTGTGGTTTCCGGCGCGGTGAACAAACGTAAGCCAGCCGGGGAAATCTTCAATACCGCATTAAGAATGATGGGTGTTTCAGCTGCTGAGACAGTTTTCGTCGGCGACACTTTAGACGCCGACATTGGAGGGGCAAAAGCTGTCGGGATGCATGCAATTTACATTGAGCGAAGACCTCAAAAGCAATTAGAAAAAACTGGTCCTGACCAAACAATTAAAAACCTAAGCGAGTTGCCTAATATACTTAGACGCTTTTCACCTTAAGTTGCCGGTTAAGATTTTCTTATGCGCTCGTTTACCTCAAGCAACTTGGTTAATTCATGATGTTTCTTTAAGAATTCTGCTCCTTTCTTCGTAATTATGTATCCTTCCTTATCCTCTACAACAGAGGGCGCGATTAAACCGTTATCCTGCAAATAGATTAGGTAATCATTGATTTGAGAGAAACTCAGACCTGCCCGATACATAATCTGCGTTTTAAGGGCGCCTTCTTTAGAGAACTCCAGTATGCTTGCGATGATGCCTACTCGGTCACGCCTCTTCTGTCTCTCAAGCAACTGTTTACCAACTCTAAGCTTTCTTATGTCTGACATCAGCTTATAAGCTTTTTAAATGCCTGTCAACTAAAACAGTAAATGCCTACTCAGATGTTTACAAAAAACACGCTTATACCCTACAGAAAACCTTTATTTCACCAACGAGACAAACCCATTGTGAGAAAAGTTGTTAATTGGAGCCGTTTCTGATTCACACGACAACCTGCCACTCATAGAAAAAGCTGTGGAAAAGCTAAACCAGCAAAAAGTCAGCTTGGTGCTGCATGCAGGCGACTATGTCGCACCTTTCACAATTTCGAGGTTCAAAAAACTTAACTGCCCCTTCATCGGCGTTTTTGGCAACAACGACGGCGACCATGAACTGCTAAAGAAACGCTTCGGCGAAACCACCAACTGCACTGTACACGAACGCTTCACGCAGTTAACCGTTGAAGACTACAGAATCGCCCTGCTGCACGGCCATGAAACCGAATTGCTCAGCGCCATAATTGAATGCGGCTACTTCGACGCCGTCATCCATGGGCACAGCCACATGCATAGCATCGAGCTTAAGGGCAAAACTCTGGCAGTGAATCCAGGGGAGCTCTGCGGGTACCTGACTGGGAAAGCCTCGTTTGCACTGCTGGACACATCTAAAGCTGAAGCTACCATAGTAGAGCTTTAGGTTTATGGATGCGCGGCTGTCAGTATTTTTGCGCCTTCCTCTTCAGTCCATGCCTTCAATGTTTTGGTGCGCACGTTGCCCATGCTGCCGAGGCAAGCAAGAATCCCAGCCATCGCCTCATCGCTTGATACTTCCACAACCATAACAAAATCGTATTCTCCAAGCGTATAGTAGAGCTGCATTTTTCCGCCTGCCTTCTCAACCATAGAATGAGTGGTTTTTATTCGATTAGGCGCTTCAGCCACGTTTCTTATGCCCTGTTCAGTCCAGTTTCCAAGAACAATAAAAGAAGCCAAAATATCACCAATCTCTATTGGGACTTGGATGATTAAATACTTTTCAGTCGCCAACTTTTTTTGAGTCAAAAAGGCTTTTTGCAAAATAATGTTCTTGATGTGCGGCAGTCACATAGCTTTATGTCCAAAGCAGCGGCGCTAGACATCCGTTTGACTGCGTTTTTGGGAGGTGAATTGTTTTGAGTACTGGTCGTGAACGCAAAGAGAGCAAGAACCTCACTATGAAAGAAGCGGGCCGTATGGGTGGGCAAAAAGTGAAAAAGCTGGTTGCAGAAGGCAAAGAACACGAAGAAGAATAAGGCCTGGGCGCGAATTAGCGATTTTTTGTTTCATTTACTTTTTATCGGGGAAGAGCGTGAAGTAGCCAGCTTATTTGGATTGGTTGATAACCCGCCGACTAGGCCTGTTGAAGTGCTCGATTTTTATAGGGGCAGGGTCTCGGCAAAGCACCAAAACTTTTCCATGTAGAGGCGGCTCTGCTTGCGGATTACTCCACAACCAGACTGCAAACTAAATCCGACGCTGAAACAAAAAAGCAGTTGTCCACAAAACGCGCTGGAAGAAGATGAAAAAAGAGGGGTATGCGGCAACAACTAAAATAGAAAAACAGGTCAGGGCAACCCAGAGTCGCCTACGTCTTCTCCCATGCCTCAATCAATGCAGCGACGGCTTTTGCTCTCTCAGAGTCGCCCAAGCGGTACATGTGGACACGCCCATAAACCCGCGCTTCTATGATGCCTTCTTTCTCTAAGATTTTTAGGTGCCCCGCGGTTGCGGTGTAATTCATTTTTATTCTCCGCGCTAAGTCGGATACGTTTAGTTGCCCCAGCTGGTAGATTAGTTTAAGGATTTTCATGCGGGGCTTAGACGAGAGAACTTCTTCCAGCTCCACGCTAATCCCGTCTCCGCTCTGCAGCTAAACTGTCGCTTAACTGCCTCTCGAGTTCCGACGCTGGAATCGTTGGCAGAGAAATCCGTGTTGTCCGTCCACGTGTTCCAGCTGTGGCAACCTCGGTTTTTAGAACTCCCAGCTTTGAGAAGTACTGGCCATAGTTCCAGACCTGTGTGTGACTGTTGGGTTGTTCGCCGAATTCTTCGCAGATGACAGCATAGGCTTTTTCGATTTCCGATAACGAAGCATAAACTTCTTGGTTTTCTCTGAAGTAACGTGCCACCGCAAGCAAAAAAAGCTGCTCATGCAAACCCAAGGATTCCAATTCGCTACGGCGCAGACTCGGAACAATGCTGGAAATCGCTTGCCGCACACATTCCGGTTCAAGAGTGCCCGCGTCTTGAGAATCAGCGTATTTACCGGCACGCCACAAAAGTTCGATACCAAACCGGGCGTTACCTGTTTCTGACTGCGCTAAATCTGCGACCAAATCCACCACGTCCTCGCTTACAGCACCCAACTCAAAAGCCAAGTTCACGCGGTCGCCAAGAATATCGATGAGCTCAGGTTTACCATAGCGGGCGAGGCTAATTATGCTTCTTTGCAGAGTACTACGTGCGCTCTCGTCCAGTCTGGCGGTGGCATCGAGGTTACGCATGATAAAGATAAAAGAGAGCCGCTGCGCTTTACCCTGCCGCATCTCCTGAAGCCTTGTGAGTTTGTAAACGGCGTCTGAACCCTCCTTCTCTATGAGGCTGTCAAACTCATCCAGCGCCAAAACCATTGTGGCTTCATCTTCATCTAGCACCTGCATGAGCACAGCGAGGATTTCTTCAGCGCCGTATCCACGTGCAGGATAGTTAGGGCGGAAAGCAGTGACGGCTCGATGCAAAATCGGCTGCAAGGCGCCTCGGAATTCCCGGCAGTTAACGTGGACATAACGGAATTTTATGTTCCGCTTGTTTGCTTCACTGGTAAGGGTTGCGCCGAAGTTCTGGGCGAGCGCAGTTTTTCCTGTACCCACATCGCCTGTTAAGATAACCCTTTGTGCCATCCGCTCGGGGCAACGCAGAATAAAACCAAAAAATTCGAGCAGTAGCCGCAGTTCTTTTTCTCTATGGGGCAGCTGCGCTGGTATGTAGTTTATGTCCAGTTTGGATTCATCTTTGAATACGCTATGCGCTGAAACCAATCTGCTGCCTCAACGGTGCATGCTCTTTTTTGTATGTAATAAGGATTCTTAAAACAAAAGCCTAATAAATGCATTCTGCAATCCATATTTTCCGACACCAAAATGATACCGAAATACTTCTTTTTCACAAAAGGAGTTGGCAAACACAAAGAACAACTCCAATCATTCGAACTAGCGCTCCGCGACGCCGGCATACAAATGTGCAACCTAGTCAGCGTCTCCAGCATTGTGCCGCCAGGCTGCAAACTTGTCACCCGCGAAAAAGGATTAAAAATGATTCACCCAGGAGAAATCACCTTCGTCGTCATCGCCCGCAACGCAACCAACGAGCCGCACCGCCTAGTCGCATCCAGCGTGGGCGTCGCGATTCCCAGCGGCAAAAACCAGTACGGTTACCTGTCTGAGCACCACAGCTTTGGGCAAACTGACGAAACCGCAGGCGACTATGCAGAAGACCTCGCAGCCACTATGCTCGCAACCACCATGGGCATCCAATTCGACCCCGAAACAGCCTGGGACGAACGCAAAAAAATCTTCAAAACCACCGGATTAATCATAAAAACAGACAACACCACCCAATCCGCAGCAGGCGACAAAAACGGACTCTGGACCACAACCGTCGCAGCAGCAGTCTTGGTTCCCGCAGAAAACGGCGACAGCGTAAAAGAATAAAAAAGAAAAGAAGAATGGGTAAGCAAGTTGTTTTAGGACTTGCTTGTGTTCTCAGTTTTTAGTTGGGCATTTTCCCGCTTAAGGGTAATAATTTCTGTTATTAGGGAGTTGATCACCGCTTTCACTTGCTTCTGTAGGCTGGCGTTTACTTTGTCAGCATTGAGTTGTGGGGTTAGTGCGGTCAGTTGTTGCTGAATTTCTGGCGACAGGGTGCTACTCATTTTTGGCACCTCCAAGGCTTGGTTGGCTATTTTTGCCTGAGCAGCCGCATGGTTTATGATCTGGGCTGTACTGGGCTGTTTATCAGATGCATTTTTGAGTATTGTTTTTGGAAGATCTGGTTATTCTGGAGGGATTTGCAGAGGTCACTTATGGTATCGACTATGTGGCATTGTCCTGCAGATAGTCTGGTTATAGAAAGCGTTGGTGCTACAAGTTGTAAAGCTTTTGCCGCCTGCAGTATCAAAATTGCATGGGCAATCAACGCCTTGAACGTGGGTTAATGTACCATTGTTAACCTTCCAACCGTCGTTGCTGCTATCTTGCTGTGCTCCGCTATCACAACCACCGCCGTTGCATCCGTACACTTGCAGACCAAGGTTGCAGACTTGGCAAACTCATTGAATTTGAAAGCCATCGATTATTACCGGGGTATTGGCGCTAATGTTTTTTATGATAAAAGTATTCTGTCCGGGTTCATGTAGCAGACCGCCTGTCGGTGCCATATCAGTTACATACCATATTCCATGGTTCTGAATTTTACTGAGATATACATCGCCCGGTGTAGAACCTGGTTCGCCTCTGTTTAGCTGCGTTGTCAAATGGACATCGGTGTCAGAGGAGGAAGACGAGTTGGAATACGCATGAAAAATTATATTGCAGACATTAGCGGGATGCTGTGTGGACATACATTTTGGTTCAGTGCATGTAAAGTGAAACGCAAACTCATCATTGGAGTTGAGTGTGACTGCCCCGACAGGACCCCAATACGTAACTCCTGTAACACCAAAACTCTCTAAATGATAGTCTGGATCAATATCGCTATTAGGGTCACAATGTGACTTGGCATGATTACTACATGCGCTTACATTACTACAATTCACAATTTCACCTCCACCTGATACTTTCCAAACATTGATTTACTTGGGACACGACCAAAGTTGGATTTTAAGACGACAACCTTCGAACATTGAATTATTTTTTCGCATTTTTTATCACTTTTAACTTGTAAAAGTAAAGAGAGTCGTTCCGCCTTTAGGAATCACGTAAACATCGGAAATCTAAAATTATATTAAATAACATGAAACAACTATTATCATCCGTGTATCGCTAGATGTGGCATTTCAGAGTTACCTCATTCATTGTATTACTTTTAATTTGCACATTGATAGCTCAATCTGTTAATGCCGTGTCTGCTTGGAACACTCAAACGTTAAACCAAAACGGCGCCGGTCTTGGGGAAATCGCTATCGACTCGGCTGGTAATGTCCACATACTTTATGGCGAGTACGAAAACGGCGATTATCACAACCCTGTAGATTTAATCTATTCAACTCAGACGGGATCATCTTGGGATTACCAAGTTGTGGCCAAAGACGTTTTCATACAAGATTTCAAATTAGATCTCAACAACAACCCCCATATAGTATATAGGTCAAGCGCAACCGGCTTAAAATACGCAAGTTGGACCCTTGGGTCCGTCTTGACATCTTTCAAACTGATAGACCAAGAGGGAAGGGCTGGGGCGCTAGCGCTAGATTCATCTGGCAACCCACATATAGCGTACACTGCCAACGGTCAAGCTTTGCCTGTGGTATTAAATTATGCGGTATGGACTGGGTCAACGTGGGATATCCAAACAGTCGATAATACCTCAAGAACAATTGAAGATACTGTTTATTTGACGATAGACTTACACGGCAACCCGCAGATCCTTTATGGTTACCAATCGCCAGGAAATGGGAATGCACAAACAACAATAAAACTCGCTACATTGAGCAGTTCAGGTTGGAATGTCCAAACTGTAGTTACAAACGCGCTTGATGGAGCGTATAGAAATATGGTGTTGGATTCTAAAGGTCTTCCCCATTTCACCTATGTAAAAGCCGACCCAACGAGAACATTTAACAACGGAGTACTTAATTACATCAGCTGGAACGGCACCATGTGGAACAGCCAGATAATCGCCTCAAATATAAACTGGGGTTTTGGTGCTGCCTATTTGGCTTTAGATTCGCATGATAACCCTCACGTTAACTATCACCTTCAGGGTTCGGATTCTTCAATAGGTGATTTAGTATACGCTGAATGGAACGGCTCCGTATGGAGCAGCCAAACGATAGATCCAAATTCAACCGATGCTGGTCCAATAGTCATTGACTCTAACGGTAACCCGCATATAATTTATCGGGGTCAACCTACACCGGGTGATCGTGTCATCCCATTGATGTATGCCACCGCTTTGGGGAACCTACCAACCGGGACGCCCTCTTCAGTACTAACTGTTTGGTTACCCCTATTGCTATTAGTCCTTGTAGTACTTATTGCAGTTTTGATAGTTGTTGTTTATGTATTAATAAGGAAAAAAGGCAAAATATAGCCCAGAAATTTTTTATTATGGATTGCCGTATTCGGGGTTTGGTATGTCTGTGCCGCATTTTTGGCATTTATAACTATGTATCTTGCGTTTTCTGCACTCTTCGCATTTGCTTTGGACTGCCACATATTGGGCATTGCAGATCAATTACTTTCATGGGTTGAATTCACCTCCGGTGGTTCTGCCATAGGTTGCTGTGAGGTTCCAGGAACAGGGAGCCGAAGCATCAAAACAGCTACTGCCATCCAATGCAGTTTTGGGGCTTGGGCCGTTTTCAAGTGGGGGGACCCAAAAATAGTCATAGGTGTATTGGAAAACGGTTTTGCCTTTGTTTGTGCTCTTTGTTATTGACGCTTTGGGTGGTTCGATGTTCACTGGTTGTTCCTCAATGGAGAAGTAGGTGGTTTTGCTGTTAAGGTGGGCGATAGGTTTCGGAAACACCGCTGCCCAAAAAAATGCGTTTAATTAGGAAGGTGGTGGTTGTTTTCTTGTTCCAGCGTTTTTAGGAATTTTAGGAGTGTTTGGGTTTTGGGTTTTTCTTTATTTAGGCGTATTACGCGGATTTTACCGTGTCTTTTTGTGGGTAGGTGTTGGTTATGATGCCTTCTTTTTCTAGGAGTTGGAGGTTGCGGTTGGTTTCGTTGTAGGTGCTGCCCACTGTGTTGACTAGGCGCATGACTTGGAGTTCGCGTTTTTGGGCGAGTGCTCTTAAGATGTTTTGGCGTGCTGAGGAGGCTAGGATTCTGCGGAGATCCAAACGGTATCATCACAAGGAGAAAGGGGCTGGCTCGGATTTAAACTATTTTCATGTTTTAAAGTCATTTTATTAAAATGGCTGTTTTAAATGCCTTATTATTTAAACCATTTATTTTTACGGCGTTTCATCCATCAGAAGGTTCTATTCAGCTCCCAAGACACTCCCGGCTGCCGTTAACACGTGGCAGAAACCCCGCTTTTCACATGCCTCCACACCCACGCCGCCACACCTTCAACATAGAGCCACGTATCCCGTGTGAAGAAAAACACCTACACCACACCGCGTCAGACAAAGAAAAACGTTGCAAACAAAAAAAGCAACCGCAGACGCAAGCCGTCTTGTGGTGAATTTTAAATTGCCACACCCACATAAAGAGTGAAAGACAATTCGCTTTTATAGGGGGAGGGGGAGGTCCCCCAGAGCAACAACCGCTGCTCTATCTGTTTTATAGCCACTAATGGTGCTATCTGCTTTGAGACAAGTATTTTTGTAATTTGAGTTAACAACCGGGATTAATAACAAAAAAAGAAAAAAGAGAGACTCTAAACTCTGTTTAGAGGTTGAGTTTTAGTGGACCGATGTGTTTCTCATTCTTTTTGAGGAATGCGCTTTCTACACCGGTGACGACTGCCATAACGGAGACTGCACCTTTAAGCTCTGGGTCAACACGTGCGCCCCAAATGATCTTTACGTTTGGTGGCAGGCTACGTTTCATGATTTCTGCTGCTCGGTTGACTTCGCCTAGGGTTAGGTCTTCTCCACCTGAGACGTGGATCAGTAAGCCTTGAGCTTTTGTTACGTCTTCTATGTCCAGTAGACGGCCGTTGAGTGCTTTGTCAACTGCGGTTTCAACACGGCTTTCACCGTTTCCTTCACCGATGCCGATGGACGCTAATCCTGAGCCGCTCATGATTGCTTTGAGGTCTGCGTAGTCCAGGTTGATTAAGCTGGCTGTGGTGATGGTTTCTGTTACTCCTTTAACGAATTTGCCCACTGTTGTGTTGGCGACGCCTAAGGCTTCTCTGAACGGTAAGTTTCCAGCGACCTTAACTAGTCTGTTGTTGTCGATTACGACCACTGAGTCACATACTGCTTTTAGGCGGTTTAAGCCTTTTTTAGCTGCTTGCATCCTTGCGGTTTCAACTTCGAACGGAAGCGTAACTACACCGACAATCAACGGAGCCATCGGGTTGTCCGCGAACTTTTTGCGCAAAACATCTGCTAAGCCAACGATTGCACCAGTACCTGTGCCTCCGCCTAAACCAGCAACGAGGAAGATTATGTTTGATTTTGTAAGTTCATGGATAACCTCGTTTGCCGATTCATAGAGAGCTTTTTCACCGACATCTGGGTAACCACCAGCACCCATACCGCGCGTTAATTTCTCGCCGATAAGGATTCTTTTGTCTGCCTTCATAATCCGCAGGTGTGTTGCATCAGTGTTCACTGCAATCAGTTTACCACCGGCAATTCCTTTTTCCTTACACCAGCTAATGACGTTACATCCACCACCGCCGAGTCCAACGGCGGCAACAGTAGGAACAGCCATCCTGGCATACTTTTCAATTTTTTCCTCTTGCGTCTCCACAAAAGGTGTTTCTTGATACTGATATGGTTGTTGTTCTTCGTTTTGGATTTTAAATTCCCCCGATTATATGTATATCTTAAACTTCACGACACAAATATAAATATTATTACTCAATATATGCGACACTGTTCTGTTGAACAGTTCTACAGTTGCCTTTTTGGAATATTGCTTAAATATTTGGTGAGTTTACATCCAGACAGTGCTTGCTATGAAGAAGCTTGCGTTGATGAAGAAGTTTATGAAGCAGTTTGTCGGCAAAGGATGCCATCTCGTTATCCGTGATAGGGACGGCAGTTTTAGGGTGCATACGATCGAGGTAATGCAGAAGGTCGATGATACTTGTCCAGTGCCGGATTTGGCAGTGGGCGACTATTTCCTGCGGCTTGGAGCTGTTACGCCACAAGGTTCAGAAGCCCAAATCGTGTGCAACTGGAGCGACGATCTGCTCAAAAACTTGCTTGCCAACTACAGAGAAGCCAAAGATGCAGATTGCAGCCAAATCACCATGTTCCACGACCCTACCTCGTCTGACCCTAACCGCTGGCTCCTCACCTGGGGCAACCAGCAACCCGCCCCCCGCAGAAAAGACCCCGTACGCTATATCAGCTGACGCGGGCTTTGTCTGCCTGTTTTGGACCCCCCTCCCCCTCTTCGATGGGTAGATTGAAAGGTTCGTTTTGGTGCTTTATTTTTCAGCGGCTGGTGTGCACGACTGCTTTTTTGTGTCTGCGTCTGGTTTAGGCTGCAGGCTGGTTGTGGCGGATTTCTCAAGCTGACAGATAATCCCCTCCGCTTGTTACTGTACTTTTGTTATTTTTGTTACTACAAAACCTCAAGAAAACCCATTTGTCCAAATAGGCTTGATGAAAATGTCTGAACCAGACTACCCCTACCCCAAAAAACCGCTTGAACCAGCCGAAGGCACAACAGGGGCTCCTCCGCCGATGCCGCCGCCTGAACCACCCAATCCACCGTCTCCGCCGCCTTTCGCCACCATAGTACAAAAATTCAGGCGCCAAGTTTGCGGCAAAATCTTCAATTCACGGGAAGAGTTAACACTGCATGTAAAGAAGGTACATCAAAGCCCAGTATAAGCTTCACTTTAGCATGCTGATGCTGTGTAGGTACCGAATTATATATTCGGCTGTTGCAAAACTTGCTTAACAGTATAGGTTTGTTACTACAAGACCGATTTCAGCGACGATTCGTCACCTAGCCAGCCGACATTGCCGGTCTGAGCTTAGGTGATGCTTACGTTCTGAATGTCGAAGTACCGCTTTGCTAAAAAGCGCAAACGTTCAGCGTTTTTGCCGTTTTTACCTATCGCGACGCCCTTGTCTTTAGGGTTAACTGTTATGACCGCCATCTTTTTGCCGTCTGTGCGTTCGCTAACGCGGATTTCGCGGACTGCTGCGGGTTTTAAGGCGTTTTTCATAAAGGTGACTGGGTCTTCGCTGTATTCGATGATTTCGTGTTTTTTGCCTGTCATGCGTTCAAGGGTGTGGATGTTTCGTCCGCCTTTTCCGATGGCTACGCCCACTTGGCCTTGGTTGACGATGAAGATTGCGCGGTCTTGCTCTTCGTCGATAATGCAGTCTTTTACGCTGGCGCCGCTGATGCTTTCAAAGAGGGCTATGTATCGCATTTCGTCGCAGGTAATTTTTATGCCGGTGGTGATTTTTTCTTTTCCTCCATTATTTTATTTACGGTTCGGTTACTTTGAGAATGTCAGAGTCCCCTGTTTCACGGATGCTCATTGCTGAAATAATGAACAGTTTACCGCAGACTTCAGCTAGATCCATTGAGCCACCTTTGTAGGTTATAACGGGGACCTTTGAGATTTCTCCATAGTATTCTATTTGTTCTTTTATGTCTTGTGGACAGTTTGAGGCTAAAACAATCATTTTAGCCTTGCCTGTTTTGGCGTTCTGCAATGCAGTATTGGCTCCAAAGGATACCTTACCAGTTTTGCATACTGACGCTAATGCCTTATCTATGTCTATCATTGTTCTGTTTTTCCTCCATCTTTACTTTGACGTTCGAAAGTTGACATGTACAGTTCAACTAAGCCTGTGCCGATTGGTATGGACTGCCCAACTATAACGTTTTCTGTTACTCCAGCCAAAGGATCACTTTCGCCTTTAACGGCTGCTTCAACAATGTTGGGAACAGTGATTTCGAATGCGGCGCGCGCAAGGACACTGGCTTTTTTGCCACTGATTCCGTGTCTGCCGATCTGCTGGACATCACCTGTAGTAGTCATCATGTCTGCTACGAGCATGACGTGGCGGACATCTACGTCTAAGCCTTGATCTTCCAGTACACCTTTGGCTTCATGTACGAGTGCGTTGCGTGATGCTTCGACTCCCAAGGTTTTGGCAATTTCATGGATGTTATTGGTGGTTGTCCGTGACGTGTCTACGCCTTCGACTTCTAGGACTTTACTGAGGTTTGAGCCGTCGGTGCGGATGACCCATTCGCCGCTTTCCTCTGTGACCAGCACACGTTTAATGTCTGGGACACCTTTAACTTGGGCGCCCGGAATCTTTGCTAGCATACGTTTGATTTGCTCAGCTTTCTTGGGTTTAATCTCGACGGTGGAATCTGTTACTGTTACGGTTGCGTTTTGCAGTTCCATCTTTTCCCGCAGTTCATCCATCGTGATTCCTCTGTCATCCATCATCTGCTTGTTGAGTTCAATGACGATTTCTTCTTTGACTGGGTCCTCGTAGATTGCTGAAGCTAAGTCAAGAACTGAGGTGTAGATGATGTTTCTGGCGACTTCTACTGCTGCTTCTTTGCTCTTTGCGTGGTCGCCTGTGAGGTAGATTGTCATGATTGGGGTTGAGGGGATTCTGCGTGCGTCCACGATTTCGATTAGTCGTGGTAAGCCTAAGGTGACGTTTTGTTCTTTGACACCTGCATAGTGGAAGGTTCTAAGTGTCATCTGTGTGCCTGGTTCACCGATTGATTGGGCAGCGACGATTCCGACTGCTTCGCCTGGCTCCATCAATGCGCGTTTGTATTGTTGTGCGGTGACGCTGACGGCTTTCTCTACGCCTTTTTCAGTAAGTTTATGCTTTGTAAAGTTCTGTTTTAATTGGTTTAGCAGGATAGGTGTAATCTGGTCTTCGACGTCTTTGAGTTGTTTTTTGATGAATTCTGCTGATGCAGGTTGTCCTTTTTCTTCGCCTAATCGGACTTGGTCGATTAATCTGCTGACGTTTACTGCTTTCCCATGATCGCTTTTTGCGGGGTCAACGCCATCTTCGCCGTAGCGGAATTGGATGATATCGCCTGCGCTATCACGGACAGTGCTGTCATATTCAAGGCGGATGTGCTCTAAGGCGTTTATGAGTCGTCTCTGCATGTAGCCGCTTTGTTGTGTGCGGACTGCAGTGTCAACTAGACCTTCCCTACCGCCCATGGCGTGGAAGAAGAATTCAATCGCGTCTAGGCCTGTTTGGTAAGAGTTATAGACGAAGCCTCTTGCTCTTGGCAGTGGATCGTTAGGTTTGAAGTGGGGTAAGGCGCGTCCAGCGTAGCCTCTGAGGATACGTTTGCCTCGGACTGACTGTTGACCGACACAAGCCGCCATCTGACCAATGTTAAGGCTTGAGCCTCTTGCACCAGTCCGAGTCATAACGATACCTGCGTTTTCCAGTGTGAAGTCATCGTCTGCAATCTTGCCTGATTCGTCTCGAGCGGTGGAGAGCTCGTGCATGACATAAATTTCGAATGATTCCTCAAGGGTTTGTCCTGGCAGACGCGGTAGAGTTCCGTTGCGGTAGTTTTCGATGTGCTCATCGATTTTCTTCTGCGTTCGTTCCATAGTTTTTGCCATGCGGTTACGTGCCTTCGGTGAGAGGACTAGCTGTTCGTATGTGTAGCTGAATCCTCGCAGCGAAATGAAGGTTTTGAGCATGTGGGTGATGTTGTTGAGGAATTCCCGTCCTGCTTGCGTGCCGTAGTCTTTGATGATTCGGTGGAGCAAGCTCTCGGATTGTTCAGAGCCGATTGATCGACGGTCAATGATGCCTGAAACCAATTGCCCATTTCGGACAACTACATAGGCGTCGTGTTTGCACTCTTCCTCTTCGCATTTAGTGCAGCCTTGGCAGATGTTGGCTTTAAGGATGTAGTTAAGTGTCTTGGGTAGGAATAAGCTGAAGATTTGTTTGCCAGACCACATTGGTACGGGTTCCTTGATTTCTGGTTCAGGAAGGTCTCCAGTGTAGTTTGTAGTGGTCAGCAGTCTATCGATTTGTCCTCGGGTTAGGTAGTTGCCTTTCTTTGTGAAGTAGTATGCGCTTGTGATGAAGTCTCTGATGGCGCCGATGATGGGTCCGCCGAATCTGGGTGAAAGGATTTGGTCTTGAACCTGCATGAGGAGAAGGGATTCGGTTCGAGCTTCTTCGCTCTGTGGAACGTGGAGGTTCATTTCGTCGCCGTCGAAGTCTGCGTTGTAAGGTGGGCAGACGCAGAGGTGCATACGGAAGGTCTTGTATGGTAAGACGCGGACGTAGTGGGCCATGATGGACATGCGGTGGAGTGAGGGCTGTCGGTTGAAGATTGCGATGTCGCCGTTTTTGAGGTGACGCTCAACAACGAAGCCTAATTCGACTGCTTCCGCAATTTTTGTGCGGTCAACAACGAATTCTAGGCGTATGCGTTTGCCGTCTGGGCGGATGATGTAGAGTGCCCCTGGGTAGTTTTCGGGTCCGTTAACGACGAGTTTCTTCATTTCCTCAATGTTCCAAGCTGTGACTTTCTCGGGGACACTGAGTCTCATGGCGACGTCTCTTGGGACACCGACTTCGTTAATGTCCAAGTTGGGGTCTGGTGAGATGACTGTGCGTGCTGAGAAGTCGACACGTTTGCCTGAGAGGTTACTTCGGAAACGCCCTTCTTTACCTTTCAGCCGCTGGCTGAGGGTTTTGAGTGCTCTGCCGCTGCGGTGACGTGCAGGTGGAATCCCAGAAGCTTCATTATTGAAGTAAGTGGTGACGTGGTACTGGAGCAGTTCGGAGAGGTCTTGGATGATGAGTGTTGGTGCGCCTGCTTCCATGTTCTCTTTTAGACGCTGATTAATGCGGATGATGTCTACGAGTTTATGGGTTAAGTCGTCTTCAGAGCGGATGCCTGACTCAAGCGTGATGGAGGGACGAACATAGACAGGTGGAACAGGGAGAACTTGGAGAACCATCCATTCAGGGCGTGCAACTTTGGGGTTGAAACCCAAAATCTCTAAGTCCTCATCTGAGATACGTTCAAGCCTTTCACGTATCATGCTGGGTGTAAGTGGCTCTGAGCCTGCCTCAGTTTGCTCGATGAATTTAGTTGGCTTCTCAAAGGTGATTTTGAACTGTGCTGCAGCGCAGTAGGGACATTGTTTAGCTTTGATGTCAGCCATGATTTCCTTGTAAACTTCATCTGGGATAGTGCCTAAGAGTTCGTTGAAGCGGTCTATTCTTTGGCGAGCTTTTTTAGATGCATCTTCGCTAAGGAGTATGCGTCCGCATGTGCGACAGGTTGATTTAAGGAGATCAAAGATAATTTTGGTAAATTCTATGTGGACAATGGGGACTGCGAGTTCGATGTGGCCGAAGTGACCTGGACAGCGGATAGCGGTGTTGCCGCAGGTTTTGCAGCGTTGGCGTGGTTCAAGGGTGCCTAGGCGTCCATCCATGAGGCCAGCGGTGATTGGGGCGCCGTCTTCATCGTAGGTGTCTGGAGTTTGGATTTCTACGACGGATTGTTTACGTAGGTCTTTGGGTGAGATTAGTCCGAATGAGATTTCATCTACTACTTTATGGATTAATTCTTCCTGTTGGGATGCCATCTTAAGCCTTCTCCTTTAGTCTAAGTTTTGGTGTGATGCATAGGCTTTGAAGCTCCTGCAGTAGAAGCTTGAAAGCGTATGAGACGATTACTGGTGCGATCTTGGCTTTTTCATCGCAGATCTTGCAGACATAGCGCCTCTGCTTCATGTCAAAGTAAGCGATTTGTCCACAGTTCTCACAGATGTATAGCGTGTACTTGTCTGATTCTTCAAGCAGTCTGTCCCGCAGTAGCATGGCGGCTCCGTGTCCGATGAGGCAGTCTCGCTCCATCTCTCCGAAACGCAGACCACCACCTCTCGCGCGGCCCTCAGTTGGCTGGCGGGTGAGCATTTGCACTTGGCCGCGAGCTCTGGCGTGTATTTTGTCTGCAACCATGTGGTGTAGTTTTTGGTAGTATACTATGCCTACGAAGACGTCGGCGACGAATTTTTCGCCTGATGTGCCGTTGTAGAATACTTCGCTGCCTGTGTGGCTGAAACCCAGTTTGACGAGGTTTTTGCGTACTTCGTCCGGTCCCTCGTTTGTGAAGGGTGTACCGTCGCCTGGTTTGCCTCTTGCTGCTGCGACTTTGCCTGAGAGTGACTCGATGAACTGTCCGATGGTCATTCTTGAGGGGATTGCATGTGGGTTGATGATTAAGTCTGGAACCATGCCGTCTTCTGTGAAGGGTAAATCTTCTTGCGGAACGATTAAGCCGATGACTCCTTTCTGTCCGTGGCGACTGGCGAATTTGTCTCCGAGTTCAGGGACCCGCTGGTCACGTACGCGGACTTTGACGAGTTGACTGCCTTCGCCTGATTCAGTGATGAATATGCCGTCAACAATGCCGGTTTCGCTGGGTCGCATGTCCACTGAGGTGTCACGCATGCTTGGGCCTTTGACTTCAAATTCTTTGTATTCTTCGAGGAATCTTGGCGGGCTAATTCTGCCGATTAAGACGTCTCCACCGACAACTTGGCTTTCCAGGCTGATGATTCCGTCTGGTTCAAGCAGGCGGTAGTACTGTTCGCCTCTGTAGCCGCGGGTGCCGGGTTCGGGGACAGTGAATTTGTCTTTGAGCCCGCCCAGGTATTGACGACATTCTGCTTCGTAGATACGGTAGAATGTGCTACGTGCTAAGCCGCGCTCGATTGAGGCTTTGTTGAAGATGATGGCGTCTTCCATGTTATATCCTTCAAAGGATAACACGGCGACAACGCAGTTCTGGCCTGTTGGGCGTTGCTTGTAGCCCATGACATCCATGTTTTCGGTTTGAACCAGTGGAACCTGCGGGTAGTGCAGTATGTGGCTGCGGCTGTCAACACGGTGATGGAAGTTTGTGCCATAAACGCCCAATGCCTGTTTTGCCATTGCGGCTTGGTATGAGTTGCGTGGTGACTGGTTGTGTTCTGGATAGGGGATGGTTGATGCGCAGATGCCAAGGATTGTGTAGGTAGCGATTTCTGCATGGGTTGTCTGTGGTGTTATGGCGTCGTAGGATAGGGCGATGTAGGCGTTTTCTTCTTCTTCAGCGTCGAGGTATTCGACTAAGCCGTTTTTGACTAGGTCTTCCCATGTCCATTCGCCCAAGCCGATTTTTTCGAAGTGCTTGTTCTGAAGTTTAGGCTGGCCATTTTCTACAATGATTAGAGGGCGTCTTACGCGTCCTTCGTCGCAGTTGGCGTGGACTTCTTCGGTTGTAGTTACTTCTTTTGAGAAGTAGGTTACGTTAACCTCAGTTGAGATTTCGCCTGCTCGACGTTTCTGGCGGAAGCTCTGCACCATTTCCTGTGGATTGTTGCAGTAGCCGATTATGTTTCCGTCAACGAAAACTTTGGCGCCGTTCACGCGGAGCTCGTTTGTGGCTTCGTATGCTGGGACAGTGCCCATTTCGAAGAGCAACTGCTTTATGCGGTCAGGGTTTACTCCGACGGCGATTGAAGCAGATAAAGCAAGGTTCTTTACGAGACCGCAGTTTGAGCCTTCAGGCGTCTCGTTTGGACAGAGCCTGCCCCAGTGTGTTGGGTGTAAGTCTCTGGCTTCGAAGTTCGGTTGGCTTCTGCTTAGCGGCGACTGGAGCCTTCTGAGGTGGCTCAGAGTTGAGATGTAGTTTGTGCGGTCGAGTAGTTGCGTGATGCCGACTCTGCCTCTGCCCCAGTTGCCAGTTGCCAATGCATGCTGGAACCGCTCCGTGATGATGCCTGGGCGGACTGCGGCTGAGACAGTGATTATTGGGCCTTTTACGCCGATGCGTTCAAGCTGGTATTTTATGTCGCGTGTTAAGTTACGGAATGAAACTCGGAAGAGATCTGCGAGTAATGGTCCACCGAGTCTTAGACGTTTGTTTTTGAAGTGGTCTTTGTCGTCGGGTTGGCGGCTTCCCATTTTCAGTTGGATTACGCGGTATGCCATTTCGCCTAAGAATATGGCTTTCTCTTTTCGGTTTTTGTCGCTTCTGCCCAAGTGGGGGAGGAAGTTTTTGTCAAGGGCTGTTTCGGCTTTTTGAAGTCTGTATTCTTCTACTTGGCCGTGGGCGACGCGGTTGCCGATGAATAGGATGGCGTCTTGGGGTGTGTCTACGCCGATGGCTTTCTCGAAGCTGGCGCCGAGTTGGCTTTGGATGTCTGGGTCGAGGCTAACGGCTTCGGCGATGTCTTTGTCTTTTTCCATTGTTAATGCGCGCATGATGACAACGAAGGGGATTTCTGTGGGCACACCGGGCATGGTGACGTAGATTGCATCGTCGCTTTTCAGTTTAAGTTCAATTCTGGCTCTGAAGCCGACGGTGGTTGAGAATATTTTAGCTTGGAAAACGGGGCTGGTTCCTTTTTCGTCTATATCGACGATGACGCGGTTAGGCGCCAAGTCTTCCATGGCGACGATGACGCGTTCGGAACCGTTAACGACGAAGTATCCGCCTGGATCGTCAGGGTCTTCTCCGGCGGCGATGAGTTCTTCGCGGCTGAGTTGGCTGAGGAAGCAAAGTTTGCTCTTCAGCATAACCGGGATGTTTCCGATGTAGACGAGTTCAGTGTCTTGTTCGCGGCCGTCAATAACAGGGGTCATTTCAAGCGCGATGGGTGCGGAATACGCCAAGTTTCTTAGGCGTGCTTCCATGGGGTAAATTTCATGTTTGGTGCCGTCCACTTCGGTTGCGTATGGGCCTGTGATTCGGCTTTGGGGGTCGATGACCCATATTTGGCCGAGTTTGACTTTGTAGGGGCTTTCTGGCACTTCGATGGGGATTTCTCCGACTTCGTCCACGACTTCTTGGAGTCCATGGTCGATGAATTCGTTGTAGCTGTCAAGGTGCTGGCGTACTAGGCCTTTCTCGGCAAAGAAGGTTTTGAGGAGGTTGTGAACGTCGTCTTTTTGGATTTTTTGTGTGGTTGTCAAACTTTTTAGTTCTCCCATAAATATATGTTAAAATGATAGTGGTTACTGTGATTTTCTGCGAGGGGGGTGTTTTTCATGTTTGAGTTCCTCCGATGCTGGGTTTGTCCGGCGTCGAAAAAGGATTCTCCTAACTTTTCAAAGAGCACAAACAGAAGCTGCATAGCTAACATATAAACATTATCGTTGTTAATGATTGATAAATTAAGGGCTACTTGGATCCGCAGGGCATTTGTTTGTAGCGAGCGCCTGAATGCTGTGATGCATGAGGCTTCTTGGGATACTATAGATGTCTTTTGTTATATAGACTTGTGGGTCAGTTGCCCATCATAAAAAGCGCCATCTCCACATCGGCGACGCTGAAGGGGAACCCTTCCTCGTTAAGTTCGTTTCTAATGATCTCAAGCACCCAGAGGAGTCTTTGGTAGTTCTCGGCCCACCCCAGTGGAGTCACGTCTGTGTCCCCTATGCGGTTGACGCCGGGCGGCGACTTTATGATTCGTTCGCCATTGTATGTTAAAGTTTTGAGGGCTGAACCGACTCGGCTGTCAAGCATTGCGAAATAGTTCTGGTCAAACAAGCCAATTATTTTGGATGCACGCGAGATGCCCACGTGTTCGATCGTCATAAGCTTCAAAATTGCCTCGGAAGGCTTACCTTGATCCAGCAGACTGAAAGCTTCACGGGTTACGCGCAGGCATTTCTGTTCGTCCCGTTCTGGAAACAGCGGGTTAGGGAAACCCCAAGCCATAATCGCGTCTAAAGTGGCTAGGTCTACTCCGCCGACGTTACGTATGCGTGAGAGGACAAGCCGCTTTTGAAGCTCGTTACGCCTGTCCAGTGATTCAGGGAGGTTTTTGTCTTTCCAGCGGTAGTTTCTCCTGCCCACGACAAGCGCGTTGCGGTTTTCTTTGGTCCAGACGATTATTGTGGCGGCGTATTTCTGGTTGAATTCAGCTTTTGTTTTTGGTCCAAGGGAGGCTTCGATTGGTTTTGGAGGCTTCGGTTTGGGGATTTCCATCACGGCACTGGATACTGGAGTGGCTGGTACAACAAGTATTGGGGTCGGCTGCGGTTCGGTTTGCTTGGTTTGAGGAGTTGGTTGTTCTGATGGCGTTGGAGTGGGTGGAGCAACTGGAGGTGCGGATACTTGGGGTGGAGGCGCTGGAACCTCAGCGAATCTGTTGATTAATCGGTAGCTTTCGTTCCCCAAAAAGTCGAAGTAAGGATGCACTGAATCGCGGCTAGAAGACATCGCCAGTATGTAGGTGCGTATGGTTGTCGCTGGCATGTTCGGCAGGCTTTCATGAACTTTATATGTGACATCTGTTGCTGTGAAGATGTCTTTGCCTAAACTTTTGGCAGCCTCTAAAATGATCTGCATGATTCTGTAGTTTAGGGTTTGGGTGCTGTGGCCTGCCATAGAGGTTCAATCAGGGCTTTGTGGATTTAAAACTTGCTTCGAAGCTGCAACAGCTTGATGAGTTACATAGCAACTTAGCTAACCTTTGGGTTGGTGTGCTAAAATTTTCATCTGTATGCGGTGCGCGTTTTTGTTTTTCTAGTTTAAGAAGAAGAAAGTGTCGCCTTTATTCTTCTTCTACCAGCTGACTTGGCTATTGACCGCTTTTTTGTATCTGCGTCTGTTTTGCGTTGCTGATTGGTTGTAAAGATTTCTACAAGCAGAGCCGAAAATATGGTCTACTTAGCGTATTTTGAGGGTGGATGAAAATGAATAACTACTCTTTGTAGGTGTAGCTTTTATGCCGTGTCCACCGTTTCACTTCGTCACAGCTTAAACACCGCTTCTCCCAGCCCTCAACATGCTTGTTGATGAGCTCCTGAAGATGCGGCTCACCCCACTTGTGGATGCCTAATTTGCATAGAAACGGCTTCTTTTCGATGAGGAATGGCTTTTTGGCGTCGGGCATAGAAGCCCCTGTAGGGTTTTATGCTTTTAACGTTTACGAAGTAAAACTACAGAAAAATTCTGTTGCTTCTTGCGATCCATCTGAAAACGATTAACCTTACTGCCTGACGATTCTGTAGCGGTTCCTGCCCAATCGATGTTTTCGCTGCTCCTGTGCCTCAGTCACCTTAGAATTACCAGTCTTCACATCAACAACTGTTGGCTCGCCCTGTTTTTCGCCGAAGAAATCCCTCTTCTGCACAACAAAGTCGCCGCCCCGCCGCAGTTTCTGGCAGTCGTTACCCTGCATGGCTTGCTCAAACGCGAAACGGTCTTTGGCTATGCTGCCTTTCTGGCGTTTTGCATGAGGAAAGCGGCGTGCGGTGTTCCCGAAACCATACGGTTTATCGTTGCTCACATCACTGCAGCTCTTTTACCACAAAAGAGGTAGAGCAAATATTAAAAATTTGCCGCTTCAACGGGTTCGCCATGGATTTTTGGCTAACGATTAATTATCTCAGTACAGGCAGCTTTTTTGGCTGCATAGGGAGCTATTCTTTGGTTAATGACTGGAAGAAGATTTGGGTCTACCTCAAATCCAATGCTGCTGCGGTCGTTTTCGATGGCAACCTTTGTGGTTGTGCCTGACCCCAAAAATGGATCTAAAACCAACTCGCCCTTCACGCTGAACATGCGAATTAGCCGTTCCGCCACTTCCTCTGGATAAGCTGCCGTTCGCCTCTCCAACTCGCTTGCAGTCTGCCGAATACCTTTGAACTCCCAGATTTGGCTAAACCATTCATCCCGCTGTGCCTTCGTAAACTTGCTGGCATAGCGCTCTGTATGGTGGGGCTCAAACTTGCGCAACTTACCCTTCCTAAACAGCAAAATAAATTCACAGTCCAACGTGACATATGCGTTGGGCGGCAGGAATCCGGAACCTAAAAAGGCGCCTTTGCCCTTATATTTGGGTTTAGTCGTAGGCTTCTTCCACAAGATATAGGGGAGGGTTGTGAAGCCTATTTTTTCGCAGACCTCGGTTATGCGGCTGTGATTTGGGAAAAGTTGGAATTTGCCGTTTATGCTGCGGGTGGCGTCGCCGATGTTTATTGCCGCTATTCCGCCGTCGATTAGGACTCGGTAGGTTTCCGCCCAAACCTTGGCGAGGCTTTCATGCATGGCATCGTAGATTTGCCGCAGGGTTTCGCCGTTGCCTTCTTTCTCTAACTTCTGCCATAACCCCGCAATCTTTGGGTCCCTGCAGAAAAGTTCATCCCACATCTGAATCATGGGATAAGGCGGAGAAGTCACCATCAACTGGACGCTGCCGCTCTCAACTTCGGGCATCTGCTGGCTGTTGCCAAATATTATTCGGTGCTGAGTGGGCATGCGCTCATATGTATGGCGGCATGGTGCTTTTACTTTTGTGGTTAGAAAACACCGAACGGACCTACCGCTCTTTAGCTTCTGCATGGGTTTCTGATATGCTCAAAATATGAGGGGGTTCACATAGTAATAAACAAAAAAAGGAAGAGATTTTGATTTTTCATGTTTTTTGACAGTTATGGTTTTCGTCTTGCAACCAGCATGTTGAGTGCGCCGACGACGATAACGATGACTATGATGGCTGCCATTCCAGGCAGGAAGTAGGTGTCTGCTAGACTGGCTGGTTGAGCGGTTGGCTGTGCGGTTGGTTCTGGTGCTGGGTCAACTGCGAATGCAGTGGTTGCCTGTGATCCCCAATAGGATTCGCTGCCGCCGTATGTGACGTAGACAACGTATTTGCCTGAGATGTCAGGTGTCCATTGTAGACTATAGAAGCCTGTGGCGTCTGATGTTGTGGTTCCGATTGTGCGGTAGTTGCCGTTGGCGTCGACTACGTTGATGGTTACTGGTACACCTGTGGCGTTGAGCGGTTTGGGTTGCTGCATGTAAACGTATGCCATCCAGTCGCTTTGGCTAGCGTCTGAAACTGCTGGTACTCCATCGGGGAATCTTGCAGATCTGTCAGAGTCTGTGGTGCCTGTGGAAATATCCATGACTGTGCCTGTTATGAGGACGCTGCTGCCTTCTTGAACTATGTCGGTTGGCACGGCTGCGGTTGTCTTTGTTGGACCTTTGCCGAACACGTAGGCTTGTCCATCATAGCTGTTGTAAGCGACCATGTAGCCGTCTGCAATTGGGCTTGGTTCACGGCCATAGTAACCTAGAACACTCCAGATTAGCGAGCCGTCTGTGCAGTTTATGGCTAGTTTGTGTGCATCTGAGAATAGCGGTGGGTCATACATGCGTCCTTCAGAGAGGAACAATTTTCCGTCAGCGATGCTGTGGCTGCCGAAGTGCCAAATCGGGTAGATGCCGTAGGGGGTATTGTATCCTGCGTCTCGGGGGTAGTAGGTCCAAGCAAGGGTTCCTGTCTTTAGATCGATTGCGTTAACATAGCCGCCGAAGTCCCAAATGTAGGCTTTACCATAAGCGATGGCTCCGCCTCTTTCAAGAGCGCTCAATGCGTTGCCTTTGAGTTGGATTCCACTGCCGACTTGCTGACCAGTATAGAGATTATATACATATGCGATGTTTGTGTCTTTGTCATGTTCAACGTAGTAACCGTCGCCTGCCGCGACAACGCTGATTTCGTGGAATCTAGGCAATGTTCTGTTGACTGGCCCCCACAGAATTGTGCCGTTGATTGCGCTCATACCCATTTCGATTTCTGAGCCTTCACCGAATTCGGAGGCAAATGTGTCCATCGCTTCACCATAAGATCGCAATAGTAATGCTTGGTTGGTTCTCGCTGCGATGTTTAGTTGTGGGTTCTTTAGTATGCTTGCTGGGTCCGATGCTACTCCGGTTATGTTGACGCCGTTGATGGTTGCTGGAATTGGGACAGACCATTGGTAACCTCTTGTGTAGTTGATGTTCCCTGATGGACGAATGATAGATGAAGCAGTTGCTGGTGGACCTGTGAGGCAAAGCGTTGAGTTCCACATTGTCAAAGTCAGATTTGGATAAGTCCCGTTTATTGTATGTATGTAAACTGTGCCTTGCGGACTGTTGTTGTCAGTTTCAACCAAACCTGGAGCTACTGCGTTGGGTACACTTGTGATGTTAGCGACAAAGTATCCGGTCATTGGATCAATTAGTTGCCAGACGTTGTAGGCTGATGAACCTGATCCAACGCTTGGGCCTTGGGCAACAAGCCATTGTTGGGTTCCGTATTCTTGGACTGTATGGAACTGCAGCACCATTCCGAAGTCTAATGTGGCGTTAGTGTCTTTGTGCCATAGTAAGTTACCTGTGCGTAGGTCTACTGCATTCCAACCTGGGGTGCCGCCTGCACTAGTGAGAGTGGTGGGTGTGTTGGGGTATTGTTTGTAGTAGATGACGCCGTTCAGTATGATGGGTTCGAATTGTCTGTAGAGGATTGAGGTTGTTGTGTATTGGCTTTCTTGGTCGCCAGTAACTGGGCCACCGACCTGTCCACCAGGTGTTACTGGTTTAACCCACATTATGTGGCCTGTGTTTGGGGCTAAAGTGTAGGGGTTGAAGTTGTTGCCTTGACCGTCATATCCACCAGTGTCGGTGAAGGAAGGCTTTCCTAGGCCCCACCAGTTGCCACCTAGCTGTGACCACTGATAGTTTGTTGCATAGATTGGACGCGACCAATATTCGGTTGGTAGAGGAACTAGAGGGTTATATTGGATTTGTTCAGTTTGGACAGTAAAAGTGATGGCATCGCTTTGAGTTGGTAGAATATTGTAGGTAAAAGTTATGCCTGAGACTGTGCCGCTGATTGTTTGCCCCTTATAGAATGCTTGGACGGTATAGTTTCCGGTTACATCAGGTACAAATTCGATTCCGCCGACTCCACCGGTGGTATCGCTTGTGTATGGGCCGAGGGTTGTATTTGTTCCGTCTGGCTTGGTTAGGGTCAGTGATAGGTCGGTGTATCGGCTGGCGCCGCCTGCTGAACCGACGATGGGTATGGGTTTTGTGAAGAAGAGGCTTATGTATACTGTTTGTCCTACGCCTACTGGGTTGGGTTCAGCGTAGACTTTGAGGTATACTGGCATGTCTTCTGCTGCTGACGCGGGTGCAATTGTTGATAGCTGTATAATCATTGGTACAGTTAATAGTGCCAAGAATAGCACTACGACTATGGGTTTTGTTTTTTGCATTTGCATGTTTCTTTCTCCTTAAAGTAAGCACTCTCAATTCAACCGATTTGCTTATAAGACTTGCGCAAAATCAGTCAAATCACGCGTTAATATTAATTAATTATCCAATATTTCTTAAATTTTCGTGCAATATTTCAAATAAACAGTATAACTTCGTTATAATAGCACAAAACAGCCTCAACAAGCGCTCACTCACCAACACTGATAATGCTGGGAAATGATTAATAAGACAGAAACCAAACTTCTGTAACTGCACTTCATGCTACGGTAACCAAGCCAGGTCAAAGGTGAAGGACTCAAGATCAACGTTTGGCCGGCAGGTCTGGCCCCGACGGATGGGATATCCTTTCCCGCAGGGGTTCGCAGGTTCAAATCCTGCCCGTAGCACCACAACACCTACCCGTAGCAGTTTTAACCAAGATATCTTCAATGTTGCGCAAGCAATGAAAGCCAAAGGAAACGCTGAAGGCACAATTATTTGCACAGTTAGACGGTTGAAATTTCTCGATAGAAACACTTGCTTAGATATTCCGCCAATCTGCAAAGACTACATAATCAATTATCAAGCAAGCAACGCCTACAAAGAGGGCTTAGCAATGGCATACAACCGATACGTTACATACTTTAAACTAAATTGGGAAATACCGTATTTTCAAAAAGAAGAACGACTCCCAAACGTGCCAAGCTCCGAAGAAGTCAACATGATAATATCTTCATTTCAATGGAAATGGGCAACAATATTCACCGTACTAAAAGAAACAGGACTCCGACCAATAGAACTATACAGAACCACACTCAAAAACATAGACTTAGAAAAAGGCACCATCAACGCCAAAGCATGCAAAAGAGGCAACCCAAGAATCCTAAAACTAACCGATGCAACCTTAGCACTTCTAAAAACTTACATAGCAAAAAACAACAGCAAACAATTATTTCCGAAAACTGGAGACCAATGCCGAGCATGGGTAAGCGGAAGAAACCGAACAGCCAAAAAACTCAACAAACCAGAGCTAAGGAAATATCGACTGTACGACTTAAGACACTACTTCGCAACAATGCTATACGCAAAAACCAAAGACATACTTTTAGTTAAACAGCAGTTAGGACACAAACGAATTGAGCACACATTAATCTATACACACCTAATGAACTTCTCAAACGATGAGTACATCTCAAGAACCGTCCAGCTTGGAACACCAACAACACTAAAAGAAATATGCGAACTAGCCGAAGCAGGCTTCACCAAATTCACAGAAATAGAAGGCTACCAAATATTCAAAAAACCAAAATAATTTCTCAATTTTTTAAAGTGCGCTTGCTTGCTACAACTCTGCCCTATTTTAGCATGCTCAATCAAAGTTATTATATTTGAAAGCAGACAACTAAGTTCCGAGTAGAATGCGAATAGAAAAACCAATAGGAAAATACTCAGCCGCACAAGCCCGAAACAACCTAAAAATAGGCATCCCTATTGTGGTACTCTCTTTCACGTTTTATTTAATTGCAACAGATAATAATCTCCCTTTCTACATAAACCTTGGAAAAATGACCGCGCCCATAGTTTTTATTTCAGGAATGGCATTCGTATTTGGGGCAATGCAATTTCTTAGACCATATCGGCACTGGAAAATGGGTTTAGACGGTGAAAGGAAAGTAATTGCTAATATCTCAAGCAAACTTGGTTATGAACACGCATTGTTTAATGATGTCATGCTAAAGGATGGTTTGCGCTTAGGAAACATTGACCATATAATAGTTGGACCACGAGGGATTTTTGCCATAGAAACTAAACACATTAACGGAAAAGTGAACGTCAATGGAGATATATGGGGAGGAGTAAGAGGAAGCCCAAGCCAACAAGCAAAAAACCATGCGAGGCGACTTTTTAGGCTCATAAACAATTCTCGAATTCTTGATTGGGAAATCCCTTACGTAAAAGCTATAGTAGTCCTAACACACAAAAAAACGGATCTAACGATAGAAAAAAACCCTGAAAAATGTAAGATACTACAACTCAAAGAAATAGCTGATACATCTCTATATGATTACATAATGGAAAATGATGTTTTATTCTCAACACAGGAAATAGAACTTATAATTGAGTTATTAAAAGGTAAAATCGTCGAATAGTTCAACTTCGCTTGCGCTTGCGCGCTCACTACACTCTTGCCAAATGAAACTTAAAATACCAACTAACCACCAACAAGCGATGAGAATCCCTAGTGCTGCGCTTCGCGGGCTTCGCCTCGCTCCGCTCCGTACCCCAACGAAACGGTGCAAGCCAAACGATACGCCAAAAAGGAAAAGCTTACTCGCAAAAAAATGGAGATTTGAAACAACCATATCGAATAGTCACCGTTGACTGTTCATATGTTGTTGAAAAGGCAAAGCAGAAGAAATCTTAACGTATGGAATCAGAGGAAGGTTAGGGTAACGCTTTTGAACATCAAGGACTCTCTCGGCAGCTTTACGAATCTTTTTGTAGTCACCAGCAGTAACCGACATAGTTGTTAAGTCACCCTTCGAATCCACCGCTTCAACCTCATAGAGCTTAGACGGTTTACCATTGAAAGTACTGTCCACAGGCTTGGGACGCTTCAATACAATGAAAACCAGCTCATTTTTTGGAAGAAAATTCTTTTCCCCTTCAAGCAAAGAACCGAACTCTTCAACGCTAGCATCTAGGTTTTTGGCATCTTTAACGCTCATTTAAATTTCACCTCCCCTCTCCCCTTGATTATTTGGTGAGCAAAATTCTACCTCAATTTCTAGTTCAGAGCAAAAGTGAAACTCTAAGAAATCCTGATAACAAACAGGCAAAACAGCCTTAGAGTAATAGAACCGCTTAACCAAAAAACGATGTCTAAAACTACCGCATTTATACGTTAATTCAAGAATAGGTGAAAAAACATCATAATGGATAACTACATCTAAACTCGGTGACGAGCAAACTTTTTCACCGAGACAGTGAGGATTAGAAAGAGAACACTTATTCATAGTGACCCCTCGCTTTAGGCGCTTCAATCCACTTTACAGAACCGCCGCTATCGTACAAGTCATCCTCAAATTCCTCAACCCACCATTGAACATCAAGTGGGTCACCTAAACCAACATATTTCACAGGAACCAAGTCGTGACCACAGAGAGGGCAAACACGCTTTTTCTTACGCTCACCAGCTACAAGCTTATGTTTAGTGTAGGAGCAAACGCCAACCCATGAGCCAACGTGAGAACGAACTTTGCCGTAAATTATGGTTGCATGGTTTAGCTGATAGTAGGCAGTTCCAAAAACGGTCTTACGAGCACCCTTAACTTTGACGATGTAGCCATCCGTTAGGTTTAGACGACGAGTTAGACCTTCAAACCCCGAACAGTTCCAGCATTCCAGCTTTGACTTTTTACAGCCCCGACATGCACCATAACCGCCATCTAAAAAGCCTAAAAAGTGAAAATGTGGCGCATAAAACCAATGGGCAGACTCGCCAAAGTATGTCTCATTAGCTCTATGGTAGCGTTGAGCATGAAAAATCATAAACCCACCCAGAAAGCCGCGAGCTTTTGCAGCCTTCAACGCTTTAACCTTAAGCTTCTCATAGGGCAAACCATAATCGGATACAGGACAAGAAACGATGATGTGCTCAGGACAACCGAATTTGACATAGAACGGCTTAAACTGATGCTCTACCCTATCAGCTTGCTTAATAGCCCAACGCCTGAAACAAACTGGACACTCAGGACGGTCACAGCTATGATAAACACGCCTAATGAAAACCTTACATGAATGATTAACGCCATCCAGAGTTATTAGACGGTGTAAATCCTCACGCAGACAGCCAACATGACCCATGAATTGACCGCATTTATCATCCTTCTGCTTACCGTCTCCAACACGAAGGTAACCGTATTCCTGCATATAGTCAACTTGAGGCGCAGACCAGACTGTCATATCTATGACTCCAAGTTAGCCTTAACCCGAAAGAGTAATATAAACGGTAAAGTAAATTTACCAGTAAATAGGAGTATACCAGTGATGAAAGAAACAGGCGAAGTGGACAATCAATGCGCAAAAATATTTGCGATATTAGTTCTCAATATTCAGCCACTAACTTTTAACAGACTTTTTGAAAAGCTACAAAAAGTAATGACAAAACCGACGCTGATAAAACACCTTAAACATCTACAAAAGTACGAAATCGTGACAAGACAAAAAATAGGTAAACAAAAAGTAACTTACACAATACGTGACGATGTAATTGACGAACTTGCAAAAGGAAAGGAATTCATTGAAAAAATGAAAGAACTAAAGAAAGAAAAGGAAACTTTCGAAAGCCTTAGCATAACAGATAAAATACACTACATATTACTATTGACAACACTTACCGAAATCGACCAACTAAAATACACTTTACAAGCAATCTTAAACCCAAAGGAAAGATACAAAGCCACTCTGAAATACAATTTCGCTAAAGATACGCTTTACACTATGACTCAATACCTACTCCTAAATAGCTTAAAATCCAAAACGGACATAGCAGAAGCACTAAAGGAGATAGAAGGCGAAGAAAAATATCTTTGGACAAAAGCATCTTTAAAAATGGATGTCAGAGACATTTTTTAGATGGCTAAGCAACCACTTAATTAAAAAAGTGACACTCAAAGCGTCGCCCTCCCCTTACTGGTCACCCCACCCGACGCAAACATAGCGGAGAACACGTAGGGGAGGGCAAAAGGGGAGACTCCACTTTCTCCCCTACCATACCCCTCTTTATAGTGAGGTCAGCTATTTGAGAGAAAAAAACAACCATTAGAGCAGACAACAAAGCTTATAGCTAGAAATCAACAATATACCACTTAGGTTTTAGTTATGAGCCAAGAGATAGGAGAAAACAAGAAATCAGTAAGCCGTAAGGCAGGTTCAAATCCTGCCCGTAGCACTTTGCCCCTTTTGCAAAACAACTCATTAATTTAGGTTGTTTTACCCCTAAATAAAGGATTTATCCTTTGTATTTCAACCGCCCGGACTGTTCAATACCACTCAACGTTCAAACCCTCAATCATGGATGCTCAAAACGGCGACCAGTCGCAACCCAAAAAGTACATGCCTAAGCTGAAAGTCGGGGTTTGTAATACTAAAATGCTAAAAAGGCAAATGAGGCCTAAAAATCAATAATAGCAAAGCTTAAAATCACGCTAAACGAAAATAGGGAGCAATGTGGGGTATGTTTAACGCTGAATTTATGGCTTAAACGTTTGGGTATCTTATCTGCGTTGTTAATTCCTATATGGGTAATTTGGTTCACAATCGCTTTCTTCGCTTGGTATCCAACCTTGGGGCAATGGAGCGGAATTCAAGCCTATGCTAATTCATTTCAAGCCGCTCCATTCTTGTTATGGACAACGCCTTGCTTTCTGCTTGCAATGACATTCATCGTCTTTATGGTAAGCGTTTATAATTATGCTTCAGAAGAAAAGAAAGGCTTCGGGCTATTAGGGGTGGCGTTTGCCATAGTTTATGGCGCAATCTTGGGAACACATTACTATCTACAGACGTTTGTCGTTCCCCAGATTATCATTACAGGAAAAACCAATAGCAGCGCCCTTGATGGGATGTCGCTGCTTGTTCTCGGAAGTCCCAACAGCCTTTTTGGGGGTATAGAAGCGTTCGGCTATGGAATAATGGGCATTTCTATGCTTCTTGCTGCTGGAGTTTTCGCAGGAAATGACCGGATAAACAAAGTTGTCCGTGGCATATTTATTTTAAATGGCATTCAGATTATTTCCTTCTTCACCCCTTTATCCGCTAACATCGTAGTTGCTTCCATTGTGGCATTGGTGATTTGGGTAATTACACTGCCTGTAGCTGCAATATTAATCGCCGTTCTCTTTGGAAAACAAAGTAGACATGAGCAAAGATAAATGATAGAAAGGCGCAGGAAATCAGGAAAAAACTCAAATCAATCAACCCTCGACCTTCTTGTGAACTTTGGAGACACCACACCATTTTCGATTTTTGCAGTCGGCTGAGCGGGTGCACTTGAAAATACCGCTAATTTTTCTTCATTAAAATTTAAATGACGGATTTATTGAATATTTAGCGCTGATAACCATGGCTAAATTATCCGCAAAATCTGCAGTGTCAATTTACTCTCTTTTTATTGGAATATTCATGTTCGTCTTTTGGTCAGCGTTAGTTATAACAAACCAAATTTTGCCCCAAGAAATTCCGTATGCCATCTCATTCCACTTGGCAGGCGAATTTATAACCGCAGCCCTGTTGATAGTCTCAGGCGTAGGTTTACTCCGCAATATTTGTTGGGCGAAAATCCTCTCACCGTTCGCATTGGGCATGCTGCTCTATACAGTCGTAGTGAGCCCCGGTTACTATGCACAACAGGGCAACACACCTATGGTTGCAATGTTTGCGGTTTTAATAGCATTAACAATAATGGCGCTAATCGGAGCCTTCAAGACCATCAAATTATAGCTTCAAATGTTGCTCCTCCTCTAGCAGGCATACGTACAGTCTGAACTAAACCAACCTTGCCCCTATTTTAGCGAGCGGTTTATTTGAACCAAATGCTACTGTAGATATCACCATTTTCTTTTCATGAAAAAGCTGTGTTGTTGCAGCATGCACGCATGTTGTTAACTTGGTGATATCAAGTTTGTTCTGAGTGCTCTCGATATTATTTGGAAATTGTTTGTCAGATTTGTGGCATGGCAATAAAACCCAAGCGCTTATTAGCATATTTTATCGGGTTAGTCTATTGCAAATAAGCGTTTAGTTTTGCTCCTCCTTAAATGGAGCGTAGAGTTCGCAACGGATTCTGTTAATGCTGATAATTGCGTGTGATTGTTCTATCAAGTGGGAAGGTTTGTAAGGAAAATCTGTCACTCTGATTAGAAATTAACGGTTTGAACGACACCTTGAAGCTAGCCCGTAGCACCAACTGTTACTTTATAAAAACAACTTCTTTTAAGTCTTTGAAGTGTTCGTCGCCAGTTACCACTTTACCTTTCAGGTTTCTTGCGGTACAAAGAACAACTGCATCAGCTAAACCGCAACCCTGCGTTTTTTTATTCATCTCACAAGCTGTTTTTCCGACGACTACTGCAAGCTCGAAATCTAACTCGACAACTTGGCTAGTTGCGCTGATGAATTCTAGGCGTTTAAGCCTTCCCTCGGAGGTTTCGTTTCCAAGTTCTATTTCTCTCTGAAGCTTTCGGCTTAATTCAGCAACAACGATACTTGGCGTTACTGAATCAGCGCTCTCGATATATTCTTTGGCGGCTTCCCCATATTTTGATGCCCTAAAATATTCGATCCAAGCGTAAGCGTCTATGATGTATTTAGAGGTCATGGAATTCAGCTTCGTCTTTTTTGGTGAAAGATGTTAGTTTACGGTTTGAACCAAACATGGAGCAGGGAATGTTTTTGCGCTCTAGAATCAATGCTTTAATGACCTGATCGTGACTTGCTGCATTGGTTTCTTTTTTGATTTTGTTTAGCATTTGAAGGGTTTTTTCGTCTACTTGAACCGTTGTTGGCAACCAGATTCCTCGCTATAACTATAGTTATAGAAATATAAGAATTTACTCTTTGGAACAGGAGATCACTTCCCGCAGAGGTTCGCAGGTTCAAATCATACACGTAGCATCATTTACCTTCAATTTAGGGAAATTTTAATACCATACATTCTGTTATTATGAACAGTAACTGGTGATCCAAGTGGTTGAAGCGGTTTTCACTGACGAAGACAAGAAAAACCTCAAAGTCATAGCGGAAGAACTACCGAAACTACGCATTGCAGTTGAAGAGCTAAAGGAAACCCTTGAAATTCTAAGCGACGAGAAACTGATGAAAAGCATTCAAGCCAGTCAAAAAGACGTCGAAGAAAACCGAGTGCTTAGCTATAAAGAGCTGCTGCAAGAGCTGAGCATAGATGAAAAAGAGCTTTGAACCTAATCTTCACCAAAGAGTTTCTAAAAAAGCTCAAGCGGCTCGACAGACAAACCCAGATTAGAATTTTAAGAGACTTAAAGATTTTATCAGACAAACCGTTTGCAAGTAAACAACGTGTGGGACGTTTAAGTGAACTTAAGTCCTTTCGGGCAGGCGATTATAGGGTTATATACCAAGTATCAGAGCGTAAAATTACTGTTTTAACAGTCGGTCACCGCAAGAAAGTCTATGATAGATAAACGGGAAATCTTTACTCGCAGGGGTTCGGATGTTCAAATCCTGCCTGTGGCATCAGCCATTCTTTCGCAGAAAGGTTAATACCTTTGTTTAGCGGTTGTATGGTAGATACAAGTAAGCTGTTTCTATATAGTTGCTAACAACTACTGTCAAACGCTTTATTTGCATTCCCGGAAACTAAAACATAGGAGGAAAAAAATTGAAACATACTATCGTAGCATCGATACTGTTCCATTGCCCACAATGCAACGAGAACTTTGAATTCGACGCAATCGGAGAAAACGAGTTAGTGCCCTGCCCCATCTGTGGAGCCGAACACTTAACCGTCAAAAAAGGCAGCAAACTCAAGCTTGAAGCCTTAGAGCAAGCACTATTGTGCTAAAAACCAGCAATTCTGAGCTAACACTCAGAAATTCCTAGTTTTGTTATCTTTCCCTAAATTTTTGTTTTTAAAATCCTAATAGCGAGAGCACTATAAGCAGAACTCCGAGGGCAAACGTGTAGGCGGCGAAGTAATAGAATTTCTTGTTCAGCACAAGCTTACGTACCAACACAATGGCAAGGTACCCGGTTAATGCGGTGACGACTAAACCTATGGCAAGATAAAGCGGATTAAAGAAGGCGCTCTCCGCCATAAAGCTGCCGCGTTCCAGGTAGGCTTCTACGCCTATGTCGCCGATTATGGCTGGGATGGAGGCTAAGAAGGAGAATTTGAATACCATCTCCCGCTTTACGCCGCTGAGCAGACCGGTTGAGATGGTGGAACCGCTGCGGGAAAGCCCTGGGAAACTTGCGGTGCCCTGAGCTGCACCCATCAGTAGGGCGGTTTTGTAGGAGATTTGCGGTTTGGTTTCTTTACCGAACTTTGAGCTATAAAGCAGGGCGGCGCCGATTAGGAAGGTTACACCTATGATCAAGATGGTTTGGTAGTTGTCTGCTAGGTATATGCTGTAGAGTACGCCGATTATGCCAGTGGGGATTGTGGCGACGACGATTAGGGGGATAAATCTGCCGTATTCTGAGTGGAAATCCCTATGAGCCAAAGCGGAAAGAACAAGTTTGATGTCATGTCGGAAATAGAAGATGACTACGCCCAAGGTGCCGGCATGAAGGACAACGTTGAACAGCGGGGTCGCCGGGAAACCCAAGAAGCGCTCTGCAGTACGCAAGTGTGCAGTGCTTGAGATAGGTAGCCACTCGGCTAGCCCCTGAATTAAACCTAGGATAATCGTGGTAGCTAACTGGTCAAGCATCGCCTTTACCCCACAGTTTTGTAATTCTACAGTTCACTTGAAGTTATTAAGAGCTTCCATAAAGCTCCAAAAAGCTACAGCGGAGACGGCATCAAAATGCAAAATAACCCAGCCGCCCACTATCTTAGAGAGGCACAAACCTTGGCAGCTCAGCAAGTCACATGGAACCTAACCGAACTCTATTCCAGTTTAGAGGACACAAAAATCCAAGAAGCCATAGCCCAAGCTACCGCTGGAGCAGACGAGTTTGAGAAAAAATACAGAGGCAAAATAGGCGACTTCTCCGCCGAGGGCTTACTGCAGTGCATCCATGATTTGGAAGCTTTCGAAGTCAAATACAGCAATCTAACACTCTACGCTAGCCTAGCTTTTGCCGCAGACATGACCCAGCCTAAGGCACAGACCCTTCATGACCGAATCGATAAATTGGATGCAAAAATCGGCAAGCAACTCGCGTTTTACTCGCTTGAACTGGGCAAATTAGTCAAGGCTAAGCCAGAGTTGATCGCGAATCCAGTCTTAGCTAACTATCGGCATATGCTGCAGCGGGTTCACCGCCGAGTTGAACACCAGCTCAGCGAGGTCGAGGAGCAACTTATCATCGAAAAAGACCAGTTCGGAGTGAACGCTTGGGAGGAGCTGCAGAGTAAATGGCTCAACACCCGCCACTTCGAAGTCACCGTTTTAGGCGAGAAAAAAACACTGAGTTATGGCGAAGCAAACGGGCTCCTGCCGCATCCAGACCGTGCCACACGTGAATCGGCTAACCGCTCAATTTATGGTCTTCTGGGCAGGGACGGCGAAGTCTTTTCAGCGGCGCTACGAAGCATCTGCAACGACTGGGTAACGGTTTCTAAACGCAGAAAATACCGTTCGCCAATGGAAGCCAGCTTTCTCAACAATGACACACAGCAAGACATAATCGATAATTTGGTGAAAGCAGTTGAAGAAGGCGTAGTCGTCTATCGCCACTACCTCAAACTGAAGGCGAAACTGATGGGGCTGCCTGTGCTAGGTAACCATGACATTGTGGCTCCACTGCCCAATATGCCTGAACAGAAATTCACGTATCAACAGGCACAAGACATAATCACGCAGGCTTATAGTCGCTTTGACCCAGCCTACGCCGCCGCGGTCAGGGAGATGTTTGGGAGAAACCACATTGACGCCCAAGTTCGCTTTGGCAAACGTAACGGAGCCTTCTGCGCAAGCCATTACAGCGGCAAATCTGCCTATATACTGCAGAGCTTCAACGGTACACTCAGCGATGTCTTCACCTTGGCGCATGAATTGGGGCACGCAACGCATGACTGGTACATGGCAAGGAACCAAACGCTCTTTAACACGAATGTTCCCTCGGTTGTGGCTGAGACTGCATCGATCTTTGGAGAACTCCTACTTACTGACTTTATGCTGGATGGGGCAAAGTCTGATGTGGAGCGGAAGGCGCTGTTGTGTCTGGTTTTGGATGAGGCAGGCATGACCGCTTTTCAGGTAACCGCTCGAGTCTGGTTCGAGCAGGCGCTCTATGCTTCAATCGAAAAAGGCGAGTTCTTAGATTACAAGACCATCTGCAACCACTGGGTCCATGCCCGCGACCGCATCTTCGGCGACGCCGTCACCTGGTTCCCAGAAATGGAAGCTGAATGGACCATGAAACCTCACTATTTCATGGCAAACTACCGCTTCTACAACTACCCCTATGTTTACGCGCAAATGTTTGTTTATTCACTGTATGAGAGGTACCTTGAAGAGGGAAAATCGTTTGTGCCTAAACTGGTCGCACTTCTGTCAGCGGGCAGCAGCAAATCGCCTTTTGAACTCGGCGGCACTGTGGGTTTAGATTTGGCGTCGCCTGATTTTTGGAGGAGCAGCTTGAAGGTGTTTGAACACTTCATCGTTGACTTGGAAAAAATTGTTTAGCCAGCTTTTTTGGTTGTTGGTTTGTTGTAGCCACACATGTTTATCTCCCCAACTTAGGGCACTATATTGAGTTATCTTTAGTGTTTTTAGGAGGTGATTATTTTTGGAGTCTGAAAAGATCCCTGAGCCTGAAATGACTACTGAAGGCAAGTATAGATGCCGAAAAGACAAAATGGAGTATGACACCCGAGAAGATTATAACGCACACTGTATGGAGGAGCATCCGGGTGGAATGTAAAATTAGGGAGATGGGCTAAGAAACGCCCAGTTTTTTATTGTTTCTCTTCTTTTTCTTGGAAGAGCTTTTTGATTGCGCTGATTCTTGCTTTCTGCGCTAACGTGTCGCTTGTGACCACGGTTAATGCTTCTTCAGGGCACCACTTCACGCATTGGGGTCCTTCAGCTTTGTCTTTGCATAAATCGCAGACATAGACCACTTTGGTTTCTGGATGCAGCATCATCGCGCCGTAGTCGCAGGCTTCAATACACCATCCGCAGCCGTTGCATTTGTCTTTGTCTAGAATGATGTTGCCTGTGTCTTCTGCTTGGCTTAGTGCATTGCGTGGGCAAGCTTTTACACACGCTGGGTCTTCGCAGAGTCTGCATGTTACAGCCATGTTGGCAAGTTGGTTAACGCGAACTAGGCGGATGCGTGACTTGAGTGGGTTGAAGGCTTTTTCTTTGTTGTAGGAGCAAGCGTACTCACAGATTTGGCAGCCGACGCATTTCTCTGGGTCAGCGGAGATGAATTTTCTCTGGTGGATTTTTACCATTCTTTTACGCCTCTTTTATTAGATTTTGGAATTCTTGTAAGCCTAACTCTTGGAGTTTAGCTGCTGGTGGAACGCCCTCAACTGTCCAGCCGCGGGCTTGATAGTAATCGTCCAGTAATGAGTCAAGTTCATCCTGAGTTACAACTGCCCCTTTGCATGGTCCGTCGTCAGTGACGGGTTGATGCATAACTTTCCAGGGCAGTGTATCGTCGCTTCGTGTTAAGCCCTCGCGGGTGTTGATGAGTTTGGCAAGGGTGATTACTCGTTCGCCTGCTGCTGCGAGTTCTTCAGCTGTAACTTCGATTCCTGTCACTGAACTGTAGAGTTTTGCCATGTCGGCGAGTTCCTTGTAGAAGGTTGCTTTTGCATTCTTGCAAACTATGAGCGAATCGATGATTGCGAAGATGTCTTCGTTGTCCTTTACAGTTTTTCCTCTGCCCTTTTCTGAGGTGGTGCCGTCAACTTTGCCTTTTATGTCAAGCGCGTAGACACCGCTTCGGTTGTGATCAGCACCTCGGAAAGATACAGCTGCAGCTAACGCCGCCATTTTGAGGCATCGAAGGTCATAGCCTGTTACTTCTAAGCCCTTAATATGCTGGGCAAGTTCAGCGGAGTTTTTGCCGATTTTCTGTGCGGCATTTTTTGCTCCGTCTGCGAGTGTTTCGCCGATTCCTTCGCGTTTGCCCATTTTCTCGATTAACTGGACGACTGCGTCTCCGTTGCCAAAATGGGGGTCGATTCCTTCGAGGTCTTCGTGGCTCAATATGCCTTTTTCATGGCAGTCCATTAGGAAGCTGATTGTGACGCCTGCGCTTTGTGCATCGAGGCCATAGTAGTTGCAGAGTTCAGCGGCTCGGATTATTGAGTCTAACTTGTCTACGCCGCAGTTTGGTCCCAGCGCCCAGAGGTTATCGTATTCAATGCGGGCTAGGGAGCCTTTGAACGGCCCTTCCCTTACTAGGGCTTCGTGTTCACATCGCATAGCACATGAGTTGCAGGCGATGATTTTTGCGATGTAGCGTTCGTTTATTTCTTCTGGGCTGATGTTTGCGGTGTTCTCGAAGTGTGAACTGTTGTAGTTGCGGGTTGGCATAGCGGAGAGTTCATTTGTTACTTTGAGGTTTTCGACTGTGCCAAGAGTGCGGTATTTCCGTGCTGCTGGCCCCTTCATGCGTTCATGGAATTCTTTAACCATGTCCATAAACACTTCAGGTTTCGCAACAGTTATGTCATGGGTGCCCCTTACAGCGATGGCTTTGAGGTTCTTGCTCCCCATAACTGCGCCCAACCCGGTTCTGCCTGCGGCTCGGGTTTTCTCGTTTATGATGCATGCGATTTTTGATTGTTTTTCGCCTGCCAGTCCGATTGAAGCTACCCGAATATAGTAGTCGCCAAGTTCTTCTTTTATGATGTCTTCGGTTTCTGCGGGTGATTTTCCCCATATTTTTGATGCGTCAAGAAGCTGGATTGATTCGTCGTCTATCCAGAGGTAGACTGGTTTCTCTGCTTTTCCTGTGAAAACGATGGCGTCGTAGCCGGCGCGTTTTAGTTCTGCGCCAAACGTGCCGTGACTTACTGCTTCTCCGACTCCGCCTGTTTGGGGTGATTTGGATATGAAGGCGTGCCCATTTCCGCCTGTTGGGAACATTGTCCCTGAGACTGGGCCAAGAGATAGCACAAGCGGGTTTTCGGGGCTAAGCGGGTTTACGCCTGCTTTTGAGTTAGATAACCAAAGTTTCATTCCTAGACCGATGCCGCCGACAAATTTCCTTGCGGTTTCTTCGGTTAATTTTTCTGTGTGGGTTTTGCCTGAGGTTAAATCAACATACAATACTGTTTCTGCGTAACCGAGCAACCTTGTCCCTCCAAGAGTTTATGAGTTATTGCGGTTGAAAAGTATATTAATCTAATGGGTTCAACAAGCTAATTTAACGTTGTTATCACTCAGTTCTGTTATAAAGGCTACTAGCCAACACAGACGGCACTAAAGCAGATGGCTTCCGGTTCACTGAAAAGAGGAAAAGCGTCGGCGCTTAGTCGCCTAGCTATTTTTCGTCTTCTTCAAGCGTCTGGAAGAGCTTCTTGATAGCGTTAAGCCTTGCTTTCTGCGCCAGCACGTCGCTTGTGACCACGGTTAATGCTTCTTCAGGGCACCACTTCACGCATTGGGGACCGTCGGGTTTGTAGCGGCAGAGGTCGCAAACATAGACTGTTTTTGTTTCAGGGTGCAGCATCATAGCGCCGTAGTCGCAGGCTTCAATACACCATCCGCAGCCGTTACAACGGTCTTTGTCAATTACGATGTTGCCTGTGATGGGTGACTGCGAAAGCGCATCGCGTGGACACGCCGCAACACATGCGGGGTCCTCGCAGAGTCTACAGGTTACCGCTATGTTTTTGACTTGGTCTTGGCGGACGACTCGGATACGTGACTTTACTGCGTTGAAGGCTTTTTCTTTGGTGAAGGAGCAAGCGTACTCGCATATTTGGCAGCCTACGCATTTCTCGGGGTCAGCGTGGATGAATTTTCGGTCGTGCAATGTAACCATTTTTTTAGTCCTCCTTTTTCTCAATTATGTTTGTATATGACTCTAACCCCAACGTTTTAAGTTGGGCTTTTGTTGGGAGACCGTTTTTGGTCCAGCCGCGGGCTTCGTAGTAATCGTCCAGTAGCAGGTCAAGTTCCTGCTGGGTTACAACTGCGCCTTTTGCTGGGCCATCGTCTGGAACTGGTTTGTTCATGACTTTCCAGGGCAAGGTGTCATCTTTTCGAGTGAGTCCCTCGCGGGTGTTGATGAGTTTAGCGAGGGTTTGGATTCTTTCGCCTGTAGCCGCCATTTCTTCAGCCGTAACATCTAAGCCTGTGACTATTCCGTAGACTTTGGCTATGTCAGCGAATTCTTGGTAGAAGGTGCCCTTGGCGTTCTTGCAGACTATGAGTGAGTCAAGCAGGTTGGTGATGTCTTCGTATTCTTTGACTATTTTGCCTCTGCCCTTCTCAGCTTTTAAACTGGCAACTTTACCCGTAATATCCAAAGCTAAAACACCGCTTCTTGTGTGGTCAGCGCCGCGGAAAGAAACAGCTGCGCCTAAAGCTGTGGTTTTGAGGCATCGAAGGTCATAGCCTGTTACTTCTAAGCCTTTGATGTGCTGTGCGAGTTCAGCGGAGTCTTTGCCGATTTTCTTTGAAGCAGCTTTCACCCCGTCAGCCAAAAGTTCACCTATGCCTTCGCGTTTACCGATTTTTTCAATCAAGTTAACGAGGGCGTTTGCGTTGCCAAAGTGGGCGTCTATGCCGTCAAGTTGCTCGTGGCTCAGTATGCCTTTTTCGTGGCAGTCCATTGCAAAGGCGATTGCTACACCTGCGCTCTGGGGGTCTATGCCGTAGTAGTAGCATCGTTCCGCCGCTTTAATGATAAAGTTGGGTTGGTCTACGCCGCAGTTGGGTCCCAAAGCCCAAAGGTTATCGTATTCCATGCGGGTCTGTGTTCCCCTGTATGAACCATCTTTTATAGTGACTTCGTGCTCGCATCGCATGGCGCATGAGTTGCAAGCGATGATTTTGGTGAGGAAATGCTCGTTTAGGACTTCGCCGCTGATTTTGCCTGCGTTCATGAAGTGAGCTGATTCATAATTGTTTGTAGGCATACATGTTAGGTTGTTGTTGATTTCAAGGTTTTCGATGGAGCCGAGTGTGCGGTACTTCTTGGCTGCGGGTCCCTTCATGCGTTCATGGAAATCTTGGACTAAGTCGAGGAACTCTGTGGGTTTGGCAACTGTGACGTCGCAGGTTCCGCGGACAGCGATGGCTTTGAGGTTCTTGCTCCCCATAACTGCGCCCAACCCGGTTCTGCCTGCGGAGTGGGTTTTATCGTTGATTATTCCTGCGATTTTGGATTTTTTTTCGCCTGCTTGTCCAATGGCTGCTACTCGGATGTAGTAGTCGCCGAGTTCGTCTTTTATGACATCTTCGGTTTCGCCTGCGGATCTGCCCCAAAGGTGGGTTGCATCCCGCAGCTTCACGGAGTCGTCGTCTATCCAGAGGTAAACTGGGTTCTTGGCTTTCCCCGTCAAAATTACTGCATCAAATCCTGCTCTTTTCAGTTCAGTGCCGAAGGTGCCGTGCGCTATGGCTTCGCCGACGCCGCCTGTGGCAGGTGACTTAGCTATGAAGGCGTGTCCGTTGCCGCCTGTCGGGAACATGGTTCCTGAGAAGGGACCGAGGGCGAGGACAAGTGGGTTTTCGGGGCTGAATGCGTCTATATGCGCTTTGGAGTTTGATAGCCATAAATGCAATCCTAAACCTACGCCGCCGACGTATTTTTTGGCGGTGTCCTGTGAGAGTTTTTCGGTTCGTGTTTTCCCGGTGGTTAAATCGACATACAAGATTTTTCCTGCGTAGCCGAACAAACGGTTAATCTCCAAGAGTTTAGAAGTATGGAACCGAATGAACACTATATTAAGCTAATGGACTGTTGGCATGGATTTTCATGTTTTTTTACTTAATTGTTATGAAAAGTTAAGAACAGCTAAATTTTGCATGGGGGGAGTTTGCTTGCTTAGCGCTAAACTTTGCAGTGGTGACAAAAAAGTAATAAAAAAAGTTTATTTTGTAAACTTCCTTTGAAGCATAGTATAAGAAGCGAAAACTTAAACCAACCCCGAACCTTCCCAGTTACAGGCACCAATCATGCGAACCGATAAACTCAAGCAAGCAGCAGCAAAACATAACCTACCCGGCACTTTTGTAGTCTTCAACCCAGCAAACATCACCTACTTTACTGATTTTCAAGGCGCAACAGCATTGCTGATCCCCGAACAAGGCGACAACGTGCTTTTCGTCTCAGGAGTCAATTATGAGCAGGCTAAAGCAGAAGTCAAAGACTTAAATGTGCAACTGCTCAAAAGGGGCGAAAACATCATGGAAAAAATAGCTCAGTATGCCCCAGCAACCCAACTGGCCGTAGACACTCTGCCAATCGAAAGTTGGCGCAGTCTTGCCAAAGCAGTTGGTGGAGAAGAAAAACTTGCACCCGCAAACCACATAATCCGAAGTCTCCGAGAGGTCAAAGATGAAGCGGAAATCAAGCTGATACGGGAAGCCTGTGAAATCGCAGACATCGGCATGGAAGCGGCTGCACAAACGATCCGTGAAGGCGTAACTGAGAAGCAGGTGGCAACTGAAGCCGAATATGCCATGCGCAAGGCAGGCTCCGACGGAGTAGCTTTTGAAACGATAGTGGCTTGCAATGTTAGCTGCGCCTATCCCCATGGAACCCATATGGAGCGAACCATCAAAGAAGGAGACTTCGTCATTGTCGATTTAGGCGCCACCAACCGTTTCTACCGCTCAGACATCACCCGCACCTTTGTCGCGGGTAAACCTATCATGAAGCAGAAGACGATTTATGAAACTGTGCAGTTGGCGCAGCAAAAGGCTTTTGAAGCCGTAAAACCCCAGGTTTTAGCCAAAGAAATCGATTACGCAGCAAGGCACCTAATCGAGGACGCTGGCTTCGGGGAGTTCTTTGTCCACAATTTGGGGCATGGAGTAGGCTTAGAGGTTCATGAGGCGCCGATTTTGAGCCCAGACAGCAAAGACCTCCTCCAAGCAGGCAATGTGGTTACTATCGAACCCGGCATCTACTTGCCTGGGTTTGGCGGAGTCCGCATCGAAGACACCGTATTAGTCACAGAAGTTGGCGCAGAAAAACTGACACATGCCTCCTACAGCACTTAGGAATAAACTAAAATAAGCTCCCAATGAATTTCTAGTGGAGCGAATTTCTATTGATCAAGAACCCAGCAGTTATCCTAATTGATGTGCAAAACGATTTTTTCACTGGACCCCTCAAAACCAAAAGAGCACAGCGCATCATCGAGCCTCTGCAGCGGCTGATTGTGGCAGCCCGCAAAAACGACGTGCCAGTCCTCTACAGCATAGACGCCCATTATCCTCAAGACGTGGAAGTAACACGGAAATGGGGCACCCACGCCATAAAAGGGACGCGGGGCGCTGAAGTTATTCCCGAGTTGGAACCAGACAAAAAAATCGACTACATAGTTGAGAAACGTACCTACAGCGGCTTCTACGAAACAGGCTTGGACCCGCTGCTAAGAAGCCTGTACGGTGGCGATGGGGTGAAAACAGTGATTCTGGGCGGTTTACACACTAACATGTGTGTTAGGCACACTTCTGCGGATGCTTTCTTCCGAGGCTACCGCATTGTCATAGCTGAGGATGGGGTGGAAGCGTTCAGTGAAGAAGACCATAAGCAAGGGCTGAAGTATCTAGAATTCGTTTATGACGCCAAAATAATGGCGGTTAACGAGATAATCCGAGAAATCGTAAAGTAAATGCCTATTGTTTGTTTTTTTCGGTTATGGCGGAGCCGATCAGCACACCCAACCCCAACGCCACCGCCGACACCGCGAAGGTTTCATGGTGCAAATCGCTTATCTGAAACCACACGCCAAACGTCTCCTTCTGCTGGAAAAGAATCAGAAACGCTACTACAAAGAAGACAACGGCAATTAAAACGGCTACCCAACGCTTAAACAAACAAAAAACCGCCTAACAGTAAAAGCTACCAGACTGGTTTAAACTTAGCTGTAAGGCATCTTTACGCTTAGAGGGTAGGTTTCTTTGGGGACAAATCTTTTAGGTTCTGTTGGACAGTATGAATTGGTGGCATTTGTGACTCAAAACTTACTCGCTAAGCTGGAGAGCAAAGAAATCAGCAAAACAGAATTGTTCAAGATTGCTGAAGCTGATTTTGGGGTTGTTCCCCTTTTGCTGAGTGGTACTTCTTCGCCGAAGGCAACGGTGCGTTATGGCTGTGCAAGCGTGCTTATGGATTTATGCGGGAAGCACCCGGACAAGTTGTACCCATACATGGACATGTTTGTGGGGCTCTTGGATAGCAAATATCGGATTTTAACTTGGAATGCATTAGCAGCCATCGCTCACCTCACAGCAGCAGATTCGGTAGGCAAATTCGAAAAAATCTTTGATAGATACTATGGGTTCTTGGGCGATGACTACATGGTCACAGTTGCAAACACGGTTGCTAATTCAGCAGAAATCGTTGCAAACAAGCCCTATTTAGCCGACCGCATCTCTGCTGAATTACTTAAAGTCCAAAACCTTCAAACAACCCCGCATCTCACCGAAGAATGCAGACTTGTTATTGCTGAGAAAGCCATCGAAACCTTCGACACGCTTATCCGCTACACCAAAGACAAATCAGCACTCATAGCCTTCGCCAAGAAGTACCAAAACAGCTCAAGAGAATCACTGAGGAAGGTTGCACAGCGGTTTCTAAAGAAGTGGCAAGAATAGTTGCACTTTGCCTCAGCTATAGGTTTGCCAAGAAGTAGCTTGCTATAATTGTTACTGCGTAGATAAGCATGGCAACGTGGAACATCGGCAGAGCTTTAACTGTCGCCTGAGGAGTCCTTTCCTTCAAAATCCTGACGTTCCCAACGGCGATTAAAGCAAGCCCAACTGTAAAACCCACAGCCGCCGGCAAAGACCAAATTCTTGACAGAAACACAACAGCCATCACAGCATGCCAAACGCTGAAAGCAGCAACCCAATAAGCAGTGGCTTTAAGGCCGTAGAGTGTGGGGATAGTGCTCATTTTTTTCGCTTTATCGTTGGCGACGTCTATGAGGTCGTTGACGCCTAAATGCGCCAGCGCCAACGGGTAAAAGAACAGGAACAATAACAGCGCGTTAAAGTCAGGGTTGCCTACGCAGAGGTAGCCAGCTACCAGAAACAGTGCGAAGTCAACGCGGCCAACCACCTGGGCAATAGGGGCGTTCTCCTTGCGCTTCTTTAACTGGTAAAACGTTTCCAAACCATAGCATATTCCCATCAAAGCAAAAACGTAGATTGAATGGGGATAAGGTAAAGTGAACACAACAACCGTCGTTAACGCAACCAGCACGACGAAGACGGCAGCGGCTTGGCGACGTGAAATTAGCCCTTGGGGGATTGGTCTTTCACCGAAGGGACGCCAATACTTAGTTAACGCAGTGTCAGAAGCTAATTCTTTTCTGTCGATTTCGGCGTCTACAACATCGTTTAGTACTAAGCCAGCTTCAAAGCCTAAGAAGCCGATTAAAACTGCCTGCAAAACCAAGATGGGAGAAAAGCCACTGTTGAACCAAAACCCCAAGAATAACCCTGCACTGAACAGTGTTGGCCAAACAAAGAAGAAGTGAATCCGCAGCAAATCCATCAGTGGCTTGGTTTTCATGCTGATATGTCCTCAGGTGGTGAATTTTTATCTGGAGATATGCATATAATATTTTCTTGGCAGAGCATAATTTGCATGTGAGAAAATGGGCATAGTGGTTGGGCAGTATCTGCGAATGATTCGGCTGCATATTGTTTTAGGAGGCATCTTAGCTTTCACTTTAGGCGCCCTGCTCGCGCTTGCCAACGGCGGCTCCTTTGACCCCACACGGTTCGCCCTGTTCTACGCTATGATTTTTTTCGGCGACCTTTCCACCCATTTCAGTAACGACTACTTTGACTTTAAACATGACCGGTTAACTGCACAGAAAAGCGTTTTTTCAGGAGCTAAAATGCTCACCAAGAACCCCAATATGCTACAGCCTGTCTACGCCATTTCCGTGTCGCTGCTAGCGGTGTCACTGTTGTCCGCTGGTTTGGGGGTTGCCCTAAATTTGGCTCCTATCGAGTTGCTGTTGATTGCTTCTGGCATAAACTTTTTGGGATGGTTCTACTCTGCACCGCCGATTCGGCTCGTATCAAAGGGGTTAGGCGAGTTGGCTATCGCATTGGCGGTGGGTGTAGGCATACCTGCGGTTGGGTACCTGTCTGTTAAGGGACAGTTTGACGGTTTATTCGCGTTAGTTGCTTTGCCCTTTTTGCTGTATGGTTTTATGCTTGCGCTTAGTTTAGAGGCGCCTGATGTTGAAGCTGACCGTTTGGGCGATAAGAAAACATTTGGCGTGTTTAGGGGTGTCCGCGCCGTTTTCAGCTTGGCTTTTGCGGTTGCCGCGGCTGCTTTGCTTATCTTTGTAGGCTACGCTTGGCTGTTTGGGGGTTGTGCGGTTGACTTCTGGGTTTTGGGTGCTTTCGCGGCTATGCCCTTCGTCGCTGGAACGGTTGCCTTGCTGGGTGTGTGTAGTGGTAAAAAGGTTGAGATGTTGGGTATGGTTAACGTGTTGTCGCTTTTTGCTGTCAACCTGTTAATCGTAGTTTACCTGTCTGTTGTTTGTTTCTTTTAAAAGCTGGATGGGAATGAGGGGGTGCATGAAGACCCGATTGGGCAGGTTAGGTCTCCATGTATCCCACCCATTGCTTATAACATTGTTATTGATCACATAAGAATTTTGCCCCAAACAGATACGGGAAAACTCCAACCCAGCCTATACAGTTGCACAAAAGCATACGCTTAGGGAATTTCCGTTTTATTATCCCGAAGAGCCAACCAACGCTTAAACTCTAACCCAGTACACTTGCCCTTCCCCAGCCAGCCCTCACCATACTTCGCTCTAAGCTTTTCGTTGTAGGACTCAAAAGTCTCTGATTCACTGACTTCTACACTATCCTTCATTTTCTTTTTCACTTAGCTTATAACTCCAACCTTGATTCTTATGCAGTTCCGCCCTAAGGTTAAGAGCAACTGTCACCTTAAAAAGTAGAACCCCGACCAAACAAATGGCGGACTTAGACATGATTGAGTACGAACCGAGCGGAATAGAAACACTCCGCATTAGTCTTGGGCGCATTAAACTGAAACTGAGAACGCACAATACTTTTCTATTACATGACTTTATGGTAATTTGGAAATATTGCCATGTCTCTCAGAGTTCAAATCGATCCCAAACTAGAAAGGAAATTCCGCGAGACCGCAATGAAGAAGTTCGGTTATGGAAAAGGCGCTCTAAGCAAAGCCGCCGAGGAAGCCATTTTAAATTGGGTTTCTTTTGAAGGCGAAAAACCTGTTTTTGAGGGAGATCCAGTTAAGGCAATTGAAGGTCTACTCAAAGACATCAGCATAGATTCAATTACATTACAGCATGAAACTCAGAAGATTTGGGCTAAAAAAGTGCTAAAAAATGCTTCTTGTTGATACCAATATCTTCCTTGAAGTTCTCCTATCACAGCACAAAAAGGATCAATATGAAGTTTTTCTTGATCAACTCAGAAGTGGAATAAAAATAGGGGTCATTACTGACTTTTCGATTCACTCAATAATAGTAATCATGTACAGCTTAAGTAAGCTCAAAGAACTACAAACATTCCTTCTTAGCTTGACCGCTTATAAGGGTCTAAAAATTTATTCCACAACATTAACAGACGAAATTAACGCAGCTACAATTGCGTTAACTCAAAACTAGACATGGATGACGCCCTTCAATATTCATCAGCACTTGCACTGAAAGTTGAAGCCATAATATCGTTAGATAAACATTTTAACAACTTGAAAATTCCACGAAAAGAACCATAAATTTAGGGTTTTGTATTGAGTCCGTCCTAATTTGAGCCGGTGAACAACAGATTTTGAGTCTGGCACTCTATTCACTGGAGCCCACAGAGTCAGGGCTCAATGTTTGCGCGCTAAAGGGGTAAATTGTACGGGCCATGCGCTGGAAAGATATGTGTAACCTTCATTGCGTGAAGGTGTTGCCAATCTCGATAAGCATCTGAGTCTAGGGGTGAGGCGTTTTGCGGTGGGAGATCTCCAGTGAATGCTATGCCTTCATCTAGGACTAAAATAACATGGTCAGGGCTGTGTCCACAAGTTGGGATTACTTCTCCGTCTATCGCCAATGTCTTCAGAAACTCTCTGCTACCCTTAAGGTCAATTCTAAATTGCCATCCAGCCTTATTTCGTGGTATATCATCGGTGGCTTGATGAATTGTTTTTGGCTGTTAAGATAGGGCTTTTGGTTTTCCATAACGATGAGTTTTGCGCCTTTATCCTTCATTTCCTGAGCGATTGCACCATGGTCCATATGGTAATGGGTGACTAGGACATGGGTTACATCTTTCACCGACAAACTTACACGGGCAAAACTCCATTTCAGCGTCGACATTCCGCCAGGCCAGCCAACGTCAATGAGCAGCTTTGCCTTATCCGTGATGATGAGGTAACAGTTGACTGAACGGTAACCAACATTGAGTATCTTCAACTAAACACACAACGGGATTTTTTTGGTGGGAAAGAGGAATGGTGGGCCCGATCGGATTTGAACCAATGACCAACAGATTATGAGTCTGGCGCTCTACCTAGCTGAGCTACGGGCCCACAGGACAGTTCTGTTAAGTATTGCTGTTTCTGAATAGATTTAAACGTTTTCTGGGCTCTTTGGATCAAGTCAGCGTTGCACTGGATATTTGCTTAGCCTGAGCTTTGCTGCTTATGGGGAGGATTTAGGAAAAACCGTATATTTGGCCTGCAAATCTGATAGGGCTAACATTAGAGGGGGCTTAGTAGTGAAGAGGATGACGTTGGCTATCGTCGGGGTGGCTTTAATAGCTGTGATCTCGGCGTCCTCGCTAATAGCGATAAACTATGCGGTAAATTTAGGTGAACAAGATTCAAGCGACAAAACCCTCTATGTCGGCGTCACCTACTGCGGCAACTCAGTTTCAGACGCTAAACTACTCATAGATAAAGTCAAAAATTATACTAACCTGTTTGTTCTCCAATCGGGCTCTCTTCAAACAAACAACGAGGCTATCAACCAAATAGGAGACTACGCAGTCAAATCTGGCATGTACTTTATTGTTTACATGGGTGTGAGTTCTTACGCTTTGGCAAACAACTGGCTCAGCAGTTATGATGGAAGATGGGGGGACAATTTCCTTGGCGTCTACGTTAATGATGAACCAGGTGGAAAAATGCTGGATGGAAGCACTTACCTAAATGACCCAACCAATCGCCTTAATACTATCACAAAAACAGAAAATGGCGTCAGATGCAGCATCACCAACGGGACTGCGACGTTCCTGCGAAATGGTACAGTAATAGTAAGGTTTTGGGATTCAACCAAATTTAACTTTTTAACGTATTACCCAAATGGAACCGTAACCAACAGAGCAAGCGCTATGGACCCGGAAGTTGTGGTTAACGACACCTCAGATTTAACGTACAGTTATGACCAGCTATGGGAGCAATGCCCAATTCAGAATAGCGATGACGCAGCAGAACTTTTCGTTAACACATCAAATAATACCATTACTTCAGTTCGCAATGACTATAACTCAACGCTCAAAGTGTTTACCTCAGACTATGCGTTAGATTGGTTTGACTACGAAAGCGGATATGACGCTGTCTTTGCAGAGTTCTGCTGGAACCAGAGCGTAACCCGCGACATAGCGCTTGCCAGAGGCGCCGCTGACGCTTTTGGAAAGGATTGGGGTGCAATGATAACTTGGCAGTATGATAAGGCGCCGTATCTGCCCTATGCCGACGAAATGTACCAAAGAATGTGTGCTGCCTACGAGAACGGCGCCAAATACATTATAATCTTTAACTATGCCGACGACATGCAGGGTCCCTATGGCTTGCTGGATCAACCCCGTTTTGATGCGTTAGAACGCTTCTACAAGGACGAATTAAACAGCACCTTTGTTATGCATAACGAGATAAAAGCTGATGCAGCGTTCGTGTTGCCGCATAACTATGGCTCTGGACTACGTAATCAAGACGACACTGTGTGGGGCATGTGGACGGCAAATCAGACAGACCGCCAAATTTGGCAGAACATGCAAAATGCCCTATCAACGTATGGCCAAAAACTCGACATAGTCTATGAGGACCCGACGCATCCAGTGACAGGCAGGTACCCACAGGTCACCTACTGGAATCAGACAGCTTAACAATGCAACAGGCGGCATCTGCTTGTGGTAGTCTGCACAGCCAAGTAGGAATCTAAATTTAACGCTGAAGCCAAAAAGCGCTTTCTAACTTAACCTCCGAATTGTTGTGCATAGAGTTTTCTGCAACAACAACTACAGAAAAGCTGGAGTTAGGGGTTGCCGAACCATTTCTGGAACCATGCGTTGTACATGGTGAGGCATTCTTTTTGGTATGCCCCTTCGCTTTCTTCTTTTAGGCAGCTGGCTAGTTCCAAGTTATGGGTGAGTTCAGCCTTTGCCTCTTGCAGTACAGCGTCTATGTCGTCAAGCATGTCATTACCGCCTGACGCATAATCCTTTGTAGCTTGCCTCAAAAACGCCCTTTTCTGCCTAATCAACGCCTCAATTTTGCCTTCACTCAAATGTGCGCACCAGATATGCAATTGCTTGACAAGGGCATTTTAACGTTGTGTTCGCTCCCAGTGATAGAGATACTCCTGGGCGTAGCCAGCGTATTTGCCGAAGTAACTTCTTGCAAAGTCTCCGATTTTCTTGTATTCCCCATTAGTTAACGTTGAGCGAGTCTGAAGCCTCTTCGATAGCTCCGATGGAAGCTTATCTGAATAGTGGTTGAGGATAACCCGTTTCACCCAAACATCAACTGGGAAAGCCTCGGTCTTATCCAGCGAAAAAAGCAGCACACAATCCGCAACTTTCAACCCGACACCCATAAATTCAAGCAGTTTAGCCTGCGCCTCAAGATAAGGCAGGCACCTTAAACTGTTGAGGTCAAGGTTTTCGTCAACGATTTTTTTGGCGGTTGATTTAACGTATTTGGCTCGGAAGCCTAAACTGCATTCCCGCAGACCACTCTCACTTGCCAGCGCCAGCCGTTCAGCGGTGGGAAAAAGGTAGAATGTTTCACCATCGAAGACACGTTTTTCGCCGAATCGAGCGGACATTTGCAAGAGCATATGTTCTATAGCTGGGATGTTCTTCTGGATTGAACATATAAAGCCGACGAGGCAACTCCACGGTTCCTGCCGCACTAGCCGAAGCCCAACATATCGCTGTAACGCAGCGTGAATGTAATTGTCCCTGTCGATACAGCGACTTATCTCTGCTAAATCATCATCTAACCTGAAGTATCGGCGCACAAAATCTTCGCTGACGCCCTCGAACTCCAATTCAGCGCCACACTGCCGAATCTTAACCACTTTATCGCCGACTACACCGTACCACCAACCGCCGATTTTTTTCCAGCGAAAAACCTGCCCACAGCAAAGCGAGAAATCCAAATCAAACGCTACATCAAGCCGCATGCCTATTGCTCCATAAACTTCTCGGGTTTAGGCACTTCCGGCGATAAACCCTTGCGTTTGCGCAGTTCAACGATGGTTTCTACGGCGATTTTCTGAGGCACCTTTTCCCAGTGATCAAAAAACGATTGCCAGACGGCTCTGCCAGAGGTTGCAGAACGGAGTTCTTTTGAGAAGCCGAAAGTTTCGGCGACTGGGATGTAACCAGTGATTTGGGTAAGAAGCCCCTTTTGCTCAAAAGATGTTACTTTGCCGCGTCTTGTGCTAAGAATGCGACTGGACTCACCAGAAAGATCAGATGCGACGGATATGACGATTTTATAGATGGGTTCTTTTAGGGTGGGTTCTGCGGTGAGGAAGCTTGCGAAGGTTGCTTTGCCGACGCCACGCATGATTTCCGAATTACCCACTGCGTTGGGTGCAAGTTCCAAGTCAATCAGATTAGCCTTGAGGTGCCGTATTGGTTCGCCACATAACGGTCCTGAAGCGCAGGCGTATTCAAAGCCGGAAATTATTGCTTGCAATGCCTCTTCAGGTAACCCTTCGGTTTTGCCGTTACAGTCCACCAGTACGTTTCGGTGCTCATCCAGTGATAGAATTATGCCTCGGTCTTCGTCGTCTGAGGAGATTCCGTGCTCAAGTTCCGGTTCAACCTGTATCCAGAAGCTGTTTTGCTTGTCTGGGCTTTTAGCTAAGGCAACCGCGCCGCTTTTTTGTGCGCTTTCAGTATAGACAACCCGAGGCGAAGAAACGTCAACGTCGATGCCGCTGTTGCTTTTCAGTTGGTTAATTGCAACTTCGAGGTGTAACTCGCCCATGCCGCTTAGCAGGTACTCACCGGTTTCTTTGTCCACAACGGCTTTGAGGTTTGGGTCTTCTGCAGCGAGTTTTTCAAGTCCCCTCTGCATTGCTTCTATGTCTTTAGGGTTTTTGGGTTCCACCGCCAATGTTACGACAGGTTCGAAGACATAACTAATAGCTTCGAAAGGAACCATGCCCTCTTTATCCGCCAAGTCAACAAGTGTTTCGCCGGCTTGAACCTTGCCCGTCAACGCCAACGAAGCCAAGTTGCCCGCTGAGACTTCTGTGACTGTTTCCCGGAACGAGCCCATGTCGATTGCTGCTTGCTGAACTTCTGTTTCAGCTATTGCATCTACAAGGTGAAGTCTGTCGCCACTTCGGATTTTCCCCGAGAATATTCTGCCTATAGCAATTGTGTCTCCGCTCGGTTCTGTACGAATATTGGTTACATACATAACTGCGGGTCCATCATCGCTGCATTTGGCAAGGGATTTCCCGACTTTAGAGTCCACGTGTCCATCCCAAATCTTGTTGATCCGATAAGCCTGCGCGGCTCTTGGGCTTGGAACCGCATTGACCGTCATCCCGAAAATTGCCTCGTAAACAGGCAAGGCTTTTTTTAGTCTAGCATGCTCCCCTGCATTGACCGTTTTGATAATTTCTTGGAACTTTGTTCCCTTCTGCTGCGCCATCTCAAAAGTGAAGCCCCAACCATACAGGGCTGACCCAAACGCTACGTTACCAGCCGATGGATTGATTTTCCACTGAGCCCTGTAGGGGTTTTCGGCATAGAGCTCAATGAGGTCGTTGAAACTGCTGATTATGTGGTTGAGTTTCTTTTGGATTTGCTCTTCACTAAGCTGCAGTTCGTTGATTAAGCGATCAATTTTGTTTATGAATAGGACTGGGCGGACCCGTTCTTCGAGTGCTTGGCGGGTGAGAATCTCGGTTTGCGCCATAATCTCCTCAACCGCATCCACAACAACCACTACGCCGTCGATGACGCGGAGGGCTCTTGTGACTTTGCCAGTGAAATCCACATGCCCCGGCGTATCAACCAAATTAATAAGGTAGGATTCTGCGCCTTTTTGGTACAATAGAGCTATGTTGGCGGTTTTTATGGTAATTTTACGTTTCTGCTCTTCCTCAAGGTAATCGAGTACCCGTGCCATGCCAGCCATCTGCGGTGACAGCAATCCAGTCCCCGCTAAAAGCGAATCCGCAAGAGTAGTTTTGCCGTGGTCAATGTGCGCTATTATGCCTATGTTTCTGATATTCTCTTTTTTAGCCATTAAGGCTTGTATTTGGGGGATTTGCTTGAACCGCGGCATCTCTTAACACGTATTGATAGGCTAAGTGGATGGGATGTGCCTTTTATCTTTTTTAGGGCAAAATCAAGTTGCTGTCTCTGTTTCCTTCGCCGCAACGGGATCTATTGGAGGTTGATGCTGCATTGAGGGGGCACTTTGGCTTTTACGGATTAACCAAACCGTTTGAGCCACATAACCTAACACTGAATAAATTGCAATTACACCAAAAGGTGCAAATAACGTCGAGAGGAGCAAGGCATCAGCTAAACCGTTGCCGCCGATAACTGAGCCAGCGAAACTCGGGGAATAAACTGCATCCACCACAAAAATTGACAAGGGAACACATGCCAACGCCAGAAGCGTCGAAGCCGCCACCGTTTTTCTGTCAACGCATAGTTTAGGAAAAATGTTCAATGCAACCGAAACTGCGCCGACTAGGAGGGCATAAAGCAGAGAATAACCTTCAACGCCTTCACTGCTTGGATGAAAAAGCAGAAACGCAAAGGTAACCGACGCCAAAAAAGCTACCGCAAATTTTCTTGTAAAGGAGCTCGTAGTCTTAACCAATAGAATAGCGCAAATAGCTGCCGCAGTCAGGGGGACAACTGCACCCAATAGGTCGATGCCTACTGACTTGGATACTGCTATGGCAGCCAAAACTGGGTAAGCTGCAAAATAATCGCCGAAAAAGCCGACTGCAACTATACCAAGCGCCGCCGCTAGGATACCTAGCAGGGCAAAGGTGATGCCTTTTATGTAGAGTTTGGCGTTGTCGCTTATTGGCATAACTTATCTGAGGGCTTTGCAACTATAATTGGGTGGGTACGTAACTTATGGATAAGACGCATCTGGCGAAAAGGCTTTCTTCTATTAAATAGATGATAAAGCGGATGCCATGCAGAAAACAGCGATCATACCTATCAGCGATATAGGGCAGGAACCGTACGCCTCTGTGGTTTGTTATCCCCGAGCCAGCGCAACCGAAATCCAAACCCGCATAGTTGAACTCAAAAAACTCGGCGTTGAAACCTTAGAGTTTAGCGGCAAAGCCTCAGCCTTTACATTGCATGTTCTCGGCAAGGGCTATGTGGGCATAGTCGTGGCGGCGCATGCGGGCAGCGAGCGATTGGCGCTTAAGATGCAGAGAGTTGATTCTGACCGCGAAAGCTTGGAACGTGAAGCGGAGTTGCTTGCTAAAGCCAACGGCGTCGGGGTTGGCCCTAAACTTGTCGGCGTCACAAATCATTTCCTTCTTATGCAGTTGGTCGACGGTGACTTGCTGGAGGAATGGCTAAAAACACATATTGATAAAACGGCTGTCCGAGGGGTTGTCGGGGATATTTTGGAGCAGTGCTGGAGGATGGATGAAATCTGCTTGGATCACGGTGAGCTTAGCAAGGCACCCAAGCATCTCATTGTCGACAAATCAGATAAGCCCTATATCGTGGATTTCGAAACGGCTAGCACTCAGCGCAACGCCTCAAACGTCACCTCAGTCTGCCAATTCCTCTACCAAGGCAACAGCGAAGCCTGCCAATCGATAAAACAGGCTTTAGGTGAACGAAACCGCAACGAGTTAGTATCGGCGCTGCGGGCTTATCGTAAAGAACCTAACCGCGTCAACTTTGAAATTCTAAAAGAGCTCTGCTTACGCTAACTTGCTCAAACCTTATATTTTCAGCCCAGCGGTAAAACATAAACAGTTAAGGCGCACTGCATGAGTAAACAACGATTAGATACTAAACCATCGATGACCGCAGCGTTCACATGTTTAGCAAGAGCCGCATCCTACAAAGACAAAAGAGAATGCTACACAGGCCCCGACAACATCGCATATGCGCTTACGCCTAACTGGCTTAAACTCATTATACGATCAAAACGGTTATTTGGCATTTTTAATCGGCGTTTCTACGCTAAGGCGTCATATGAATACCTTATTGCTCGAACTAAATACATGGACGCGGCCTTCAAGCAGGCGCTGGAAGAGGGATTTGATCAGATCGTTATTTTTGGTGCTGGCTTTGATAGCAGGGCAATTCGTTTTGCCTCGATTAATAAGGGAACAATTATTTTCGAAGTTGATGCACCAACAACCCAGCTGGAAAAGCAAGAAGCGTTCACGAAACGAAAGATATTGCAGCCATCAAATCAGATCTATGTTTCAGTCGACTTCAATACCGAGCGGCTTGAGGACAAGATGGTGCAGGCTGGGTTTAAGGTTGGCAAGACACTCTTTACAGTAGAGGGCGTGACTATGTATTTGACAAAAGAGGGTATTGAGAGTACTTTCCGCTTTATCTCCGACTCTTCAGCCAAAGGAAGCATAGTTGTCTTTGATCGTATTTATGAGGGTGTGCTTCGGGGCGAAAACAAGTACTATGGCGAGGAAGGTATGGTTGAGAATGTTGCTAAGGCGGGGGAAAAGTGGCAGTTTGGCCTTGAAGAAGGCGAAGCCGAGCAGTTTGTCGGCAAATTTGGGTTTAGCCTTAAAGATAACTGCGATACCCAGCAACTGACCGAACGTTACTTTAAGAATTCAAAGGGCGAAATTGTTGCCAAAATGAATGAGACTCATGCTATCGTAAAGGCTGTTAAAAATTAAGAAAGAAAATTGGTTAGGCGACTAATTCGTGTAGCCGTTTCTGTTTTACTGCTTCTTTGAGTTCCACTGCGATGCGTCTCCCCATGTACATGTTCTCACCATAACGCAGGTAAGCGTAGGGTGAGGTCCCAATGCCAACGTTGGTACCTGCAACTATGCGAGCGCTGATTTCGAATGTGAATATTTTGAGATCATCAGTAATGACGGTTTCGAGGCAGAAGGGCCCGATTATGCCAGGCGGCGCCAACTCGCGGGCTTTCTTGTGCACATTCTCTCCCATCCGCATTATCTCTGGCAGCAATGATTCGCGGAGCACGATGGGGAAGTTACCGACAACGGTGTAGGTTGGGATAACCTCGATTTCGAGCTGTTCCTGCGCGGGGATTTTGCCGATGCTGTCCACGGCTGATTCATAGCGGCGGTCCATCGCCAGCAACTCGACGTCTTCGTTTATGATGCTGCTGAAGTAGCTGGGATAAACGTTGACCCCCAAAGCGTATTCTTGCAGGTGAACTTTTTCGATGTCTTCTTTGGTCAGCAAGCCACGTTTGATCATTTCGTCTGCTTTCTTGTAGAAACCCTTCGGAGAATTAGCCAAGAAGTAACCTCTGCCGCCTTTGGCGCCCTGCAGCTTAGCGATGATCAGGCGGTCAATGTCATCTGGTGACTTGAAGGTTGCTGGAAGCCTCAGTCCCGCCTGCCGTAGCCATTCTTCTTGGCTTTTGCGGTTGGCTTCCCAGTGAAGCAACTGACGGTTTCCCATCATGGGCACGTTTAGATTGTCGGTTAATTGTTCGGTGCTTAGGTATGCGGTGAATGAGCCATGCGGAATCAGAACCACATTGAGTTTCCGCAGTCGCTCCTGTAACTTCTCGCTGAGGAGCTCGGTGAAGTCTTTTACTATGATTAATTCGTCGACCAGCGGGTACTTCTGGTACATGATGGCGTCTTTTTCTTTGCAGATACAAACCGTGCGGAAGCCTTCTTCTTTGGCGCCTTTGAAGATGTTTAGTGAGCTATGTGAGCCTAAGGTGCCGATTGCGAGTTTGGATTGGTCATATTTTTCGAGGATTTTGCCGACTGCTTTTTCGTTAATCATGTAACCACTTCAGCCAATCTGCGCTTGCGGATTGCACGCTTGATTTCCATTGCGACGCGTTTGCCTGGGCCTACTTCTACGCCGTACTTGTACTTCATGTATGGGGAGGTTGGTTCGACACAGGGGCAGCCTGGCACTCGGGGGCTGACATCGAAGATTTTAAACTGCAGATCTTTGGTAACTGCACCCTGCAAGGCGAAGAGTCCTATCATGCCCGGAGGGAACTCTTTGCGGCAAACCTGCACCCAGCGTTCTCCAGCCTCAAACACTTTCTCAAGCTGGCTTTCCCGCATAGTGACGCCCATGTGGCCGATCTCAATGTTCTGAGTGGCGACGTTGAGTTCAAGTTGTTCTCTTGCTGGGAGGTCTAGGACGCCGTCGAGGTCGGTTTGGATTCGTCGGTCGAATCCGAGGAGGTCTATGTCGTCAGTTAGGGGTGAGTAGAAGTAGTTGGCGTTGAATTTCGCGCCTAAAACATATTCTTCGATGACTGATTCTTCGAGCGCCTCACGTGTGATTATGCCTGCCTTTATGCGTTTCTCCGCTTCCCGCTCATACTCTTCGGGGCTGGACGCGTAGAAGAATGCCCGCTCGATTGTTCTGCCTTTCTCTGGCACTTTGATTATGACGGGACGGTCGATTTCTTTGGGCGACTTAAACGCTTTGGGGATTTGGATGCCTGCTTCTTTGAGTAGCCACAGCTGGTTTTTTGGCGCGTTTCGTTCTTCGGTTTTGAGCAGCCAACGGTTACCCATTAATGGTACAGTAAAGTTCTGCTCAATCGCATCGTAGCCTGCATATACGCTGAAGCTGCGGTTGGGAACAAAAATTGTGTTTAGGTCTGTTAGTTCTTTCACGATTTCCGGTTTAGTAATATCTTTGAATTGATCGAGAAAGATGAATTTGTCAAAGACGTTTCGGTAGTATCGGGCGTAGGTTTTTTCTCTGCCGTTCTGGCATACCACAACGGTTTCGAATCCTTCCTGCTTAGCTCCTGAGGCAATCTCTAATGCAGAGTGCGAGCCCAAGACGCCTATTCGGATTTTTTCTGGGTCGTAATCCATTAGGACTTGTTTGATTTTGTCTTGCATGTTCATGCTTTTTCACCCATATACAGTTTGTAGTCGCCAATGACATCGGATAGTTTAGGAGAGTTGAAGAGGTTTCTGCCCGTCATCTCGTTAGCTACAGCCATATACATTTGGCTTATGATTATTTTGAGCTTCGAATCCAACTGAGGAGGCTGCGATTTACACAGAGACTTCCAGTCTTGGATGCCTTTGGCTTCCGCGTCTTTCTTAGCCTGTTCCAAATCATTGTACCAAGCGGTTTTCTTGTAGAATTGCCGCGCTATTTCCTTGCTGACATGCATGCCTTGGTAGGTGAAGCGGCACTCGTCCAGCGTGCCCAAAACATCAACAAGCATGAGTTTGCGTTGGTCGTCGAAGGCTAACTCGATTTTTCCATCCTCATTCTTAAGCCCGGCGTTTGAAGCGGCTTTGGTTATGGTTTCATCAGCCTTCATCAGCACCTGTTTGATATCATCGACTTCTTGATGTGTTAACCCTGAAATTTCCTTTGCATCAGCCCAAGTGAGGTAGCGGTCTGTTTCTTCAAGCTTGGTGCTTACGTCAAAAATGGGCTTGGATAGGGTTTCTCCTGGTTGCGGCTGGTGGTCTAAGCCAAGGTCTTTCAGGGTTACTTTGCCCTGTGCAAGACGCTTGAAAACCGAAGAGCCTTCCGGCAAACCGTTACGGTAGATAATCTCTAGCGGAATGAGATAGTTCTTTAGACCTCTCGTGTATTGGCTGTAGTCATGCACTACTTTACCTTTGACTACACTGGTGCTGGGTCTGTAAACATTAACTAACGCAACTTCCATAATGTTGGATGGCTCTACGAGTTCAGCAATCTTTACCGCTTTTCCTTCTCTGTTAACTAAGCCGCGATAATGAGTTTTCACGCCCTGCTTCTCTAGCTGCTCAAAACAGTAGGCACCCATCAAGCATAAAGCAGAGCCTTTTCCGCCGATGTGATCGGGCATTTCGCCCCAATCAAATACGCTATAACGGTCAGAGAATAAGAATCGCCCCAAGCCCATAGAGGTTTCTGTGGGTTTCTGTATTACTTGTAGGTCTTTTACGCTACCCATGCGGGTTTCCTCAGTGCTGTGATTATTTGGGTTTGTACTTATATCGCTTTATGTAGAACAAAAAGGAATCGTATCGATCCACCGGAAAATGTGCACTAGCAAAAGTATTTATCCATTGTAAAATGGAATTGACTAATATATGCCAAACCTACAGGGTTTCTTAGAGAGGTGTAGGTGCTATTGGCTGAAAATCAACCAAAAACATGTTGAAATTTCGCCTTTTATAAGAGAATAGGGGTTCTCGGAGAGGACAACAAAACTGCTATTTCAGTTTTTTTATGGATTCGTTGGCTTTTTCGAGTTCCTTCTTTTTGGAATCCTGATAATCCTTGACTTTAGAGAGCACTTCAGCGTCTTCTAGACCCAAAATTTTTGCCGCTGCTATCGCTGCCCCTTCAGGTTCAATTGTGACAACAGATCCAATCCCGCTTGGCACCCGTAGCGACGAATAGATGTCTGCGCCGCCATATTTTTCGCTGTATGGCGGACACGCGATGACGGGTTTGGAGGTGTTGCCGTCGATGAAGGCGCTTAAGGCGTTAGAGCGCCCTGCGATTGTTATGTAGATGACTTTTTCGGCTTCGAATTCTTTGAGTATATCCAGCACTGCGGTCGGTGTTTTATGCGCTGAAGCTACACGGAACTCATATGCTACACCTAGAAGTTTGAGGTATTTTGCGATTTCCCGAGAGAAATCTAAGTCGCGTTCTGAGCCCATGATAATTACTGCTTTTCCAGCCATGACTATTCACAGGCTAATGTTAACTGGATCCTAGCTAATTAATTTTTTAAAAAAAAAGAAAAGCAGTTAAGGTTCACCGAAGAACCTTTGCTCAAACCGCTTAATCCACATAGGAGTTTTTATCAACGCGTAAACTAATACACCAAGAACGCCAGCACCGATAGCAAACAGTACGGGTAAAAGCACGTACACAACAATTGGTGCACTCTCTACTATGGAAATGTAGGCAATATACGTCCATAAAGCAACAAAAACCGCCATCATTACAATGTTAATGAGGAGGATAGCTTTTACGATGGGTTGAAGGCTACCCTTTTGAGACAGCGCAGCAATCCTAACATATCTTTCATCGTCTGATGTGGTTCTTTGTTCGATGAGGTTTAAGTGTTCAACAGTTTTTTTGCCAAACGGGGTCAAGATGTAGTAGCCGCTGCTGTTCTTTTCCAGGACGCCTTTAAGTTGTTCTAAGTGATAATTGAGTTTTCCAGTGGACAATCCAAGCTCCGTGAGGAGTTCAGTATAAGAGACGCCTTGACCTCTTGACTGCGTTATTCTAATTATTGTGCGCCGAGTGGGATGTGCTAAGGCTTGGAAAGTTACATTTTCGATTTGTTCATTTTGGCTCAAGTTTTTCACCGTCAAACCCTATATTTTTATGCGTTTAAATCGCTTTTTAACAAATTCTCCTTGACAAATTCAACGTTGCTGTAGGGATACAGTCACATTTGCTTATTTGCTTGCTTCTTGAACATAAAATAGGGAATCTATGTGGTTCAGGAAAGTTTGAAGCAGCAAAAAGAACTGCAGCTGCTAAAGCAGTTAATCGGCGAATGGTCAGTGGGCATAGCTATGAAAGTTTCCGATGACAAAGTGGTGGCTGGCTGTGGAGAAATGACGGCGGTTGAGATTCAGTCGGGCATAAACTCGGAAATCGACACCCACATCGAAGGATATGAAGATTATTATGAAAATGACCTCTGGAGTTTTGACCCAGCTACGGGTGAAGTGCACCTCTTCAGCGTAACCTCAGAGGGAGACAACCATGACCATGTCGGCAGATGGATAGACGATTCAACCCTTGAACTGCATTGGCGGGGCACATACGAAGACCAAGAAATGGAGGAACATATCACCGCTAAATGGGTAAGTAAAGACCAAATTGAACTCAGAGAAACCAACTACACCCAAGGCAAATCAACACTGGAAACCGATTATATATTCAAACGCAAAGAAGCTACCCCAACAAGTTAAGCAGGGTTTCCGTCAGTTTTTCGGCTACTGCCTGCACCTCAGGGCTAAGTGCCTCACCGAACTCCATGCTTTTAGGCTCAATCAGCAGCAACCTAATTTTGGCGCCCGTCGATTTAGTTATGTACTCACAGAAAAGCCTCAGCGGCAGCATATGCGAAGAGATCGCTGAAAAAGCTGCAACTTCACCGAATTGGACAAGGTCAGCTGCACCCGGTTTGCGTCCCAAAACAGCGGCGTCAATTAGAAGTACATGTGATGGCTTGAACTCTTCGATGTCTAAGAGGTAACCTTCAGGAACCGTTTCACATTCTATTAGGCGAACGTTGCTGCGGACTTTACCCTGCAAGCCCTCAATAATTTTTAATCCAACATTGTCGTCTGAGCGAATGGGGTTTCCTATGCCGGCTACAACAACCCTTTCTGCGTTTTTGAGCCATTGCTGTAGTTGCTTTTCAATGTCGTCTGCCATTTTAGCATCGACACAGAATAGGTTTGAAAACAAAAAAAGGTTGCCACTAACTGGCTTTCTTTGCTAGTTGCGGAGGCTTGCGGCGTGCATCCCAAGCGTGATGCAAAGCTAAACTTGGATGATACAGAAGCATTCTTGGTCCAGAATAGCGCATTACTACTTTGACTTTTTCTTTCATGTCTGGGCGGTAGCAGTGGATTAGGCATTTGCCGCAAGTGGTTTTTTTCTCTTGGAAGGGGCATTTGTCTAGCCGAATGAACGCGTATTCTTTGAATTCTCTGCATTCGGGGCATAGTTCGCCATGTGTTTTATGGTGGTTTTTGCAGTAAATGTCTACCATGTAAGCTATGGTTTGCTTTTCTCGTTTCATCCGTTTATGGGTAGGGTTTGGGGGTTGCGGTTGCATACTAATCATTCTTAAGATACATAGAGGGATTTGTCCACATAAAGATTAACCCTAAAATATTAGGGTTTTAAGAAAAAGAGTAAATCAACGGCTAACAGAATCCACAAGCTGCCTATCCGCATTGAACACTTCAACCGTCAACGGCATCCGCCCCACAGCAGTATGGGTCGCACAGCCGAAGCATGGGTCATAAGCGCGGAAAGCCATCTCAACCATGTTAAGAATGCCTTGGTCAGCCTTGCCGCCGTGGATTAAACCTTTTGCTGCATCGCGGATACTCATGCATATGGCTGGGTAATTGTTGGTTGTAGCGACGATCAAGTTGACATCCGAGATTAAGGCGTCTTTGTCAAGTGTGTAGTGGTGAATAAGGGTGCCGCGGGCTGCTTCAACGATGCCGACGCCTTCGCTTGGTTCGCCTGGCTTATTGCGCACGTTTGTGCTTGTTATCTCAGGGTCTTTCACCAGCTCCATGGCGCGTTCTGTAGCGTAGAGAAGTTCGATTAGTCTTGCCCAGTGGAAAGCAAGAGTGCTATGTACTGGTTTACCGCCGAGAGTGCTGTACATTTCTTTGTATTCAGCTTGAGCCAGAGGAGTTGCCATACCATCTGAAGCGTTTAACCTGCCAAGTGGACCAACCCGGTAGACGCCACTGTCTGCACCTACCACTTGTCCTTTCCAGCCGATGGCTTTGAGATAGGGGAATTTACTGTAGGTCCATTCTTCAACATGCTCGCTGATGTGGTTGAGGTAATCCTGAGAATCAAATTTGGCGAATTGGTTACCTTTGGGGTCAACAACCCGGATTTTGCCGTCGTAGAAGTTGACTTTGTTGTTTTCGTCAACCATACCCATGTAGTATGTGGGCATTGTATATGCTTGGCTCTTGATTAGCCCGACGTATTTGGCGTTGCCTAAGACGAGGTCGTGGAAGAGCTTCAGCGTGAATTGGGCGAAGTCTTTGCAGGAAGATGCCATCTGCTCGATTTCCACTCGGTTCTCTTCGCTGAGCGGTTTGGAGATGCCTCCTGGTAATCCGCAGGCGGGGTGAGTTGCTTTGCCGCCGATGATTTCCGTGATTTTCTGTCCATATGCGCGATGCTTAATGACGTCTTTGGCTACGTCTATGCCTGCTTTCTCGATAACTCCTATGATGTTGCGTTTTTCTGGTGGAGCATCAATGCCAACGATGAAGTCTGGTCCGCCGAGATAGTAGAAGTGCAGTGTATGATCGTAGATTACATATGCCATGTACATGAGTTCGCGCAGTTTCTTAGCTGCTGATGGCGGTTCAACGTTGAATGCGGCGTCAAGCGCTTTGGTTGCGGCGAAGTGATGAGCGACTGGGCAGACACCGCAGATGCGAGAAGTTAGCTGAGGCATAAGTTCGGCTCTTCTGCCGACACAGAATTTCTCGAAACCCCTCAGTTCAGGGATTTTTAGGTAAGCGTTCTCTACTTCGCCTTTATCGTTTAGAAATATGGATACGTTTCCGTGTCCCTCAAGCCGTGTTATTGGGTCAATTATGACTTCTTTCATTTTTTAATCACCTTTCGCTTAAGAATTGAAGCTGGTAGACTGTACATGTAGAATGTACCTGTTGGGTCTTTTATTTGGTTAAGTATGGCTTCAACCTCTTTTTCTGTATACGTGGTCTTTCCTTCTACACCGTCATAGCCCAAGATTGAAGCCAAAGCCGTTATCATGGCTGCACCCTGCTCGGGTACGTTGGGGGCTTTTCCGCCGCAGCCAGTACAGGGGCTATCAACCGTTAAGCATTTGGCGCCGCAGCCGCCTCTGGTAGCGATTCCCATGCAGAGGATGCCCTGTTCTAGGAGGCATTTTTCTGGGTCTGGAGTTTTTTCGTAGACGCGGTAGATTTTGTCGATTTTTTTGTTGTCTCGTTTGCGTGGGCATTCGTCGCAGACTGGTTTAAGCGGTGCCAATACGGAGCCTTTGGGTGGGAGGTTGTTAGAGGCAATGGCGTCGACTGCTGCTGCGATTAGTTTAACTGGTGGTGGACAGCCTGGCAGGTAATAATCTACATCTACTGTTTGCGCCAGAGTTCTTACGGTGTCGTAGAATTCTGGGATTTTAAGTGTGCCCTCTTTTACTTTGGTTTCGGTTTTAGGTGCAATTGACTTCGGGTTTGCATTGGATTTGTCTTTTATGTAAACTTGCTCGAAAACTTCGTTCTTGGTGCTGAGATTTGCTAACCCGGGGACGCTACCTTCATGTGCGCATGAACCGAAAGCGACCAGTGTCTTGGATTTTTGGCGGAGCAGCTTTGCCATGTGTTCCTGTTCGCTGTTACGTATGGAACCGTTGAAGAAGGTTATGTCGATGTGTTTGTCTGGGAGCGCTTCGACGTCTTTGTATTTGATGTCCATGGCTGCTGGCCAAAAAACTATATCCGCTAATTGTACTACGTCGAGGAGTTTCTCGTTTATGTCTAAGACGGCTACTTCGCAGCCGCCGCAGCTTGCAGCCCAGTAAAAGGCTATTTTCAGCTTAGGTTTACTCATTGCTGTTTTGCTCCTTGAGAGGCGAATTGTTTAGTTATTTTTTGTGCGTTTACTCGAAGCTCGCCAAACGCAAGTTCTTCAGGTGACATATCCATGGCTAATCCAAGTAGCTGTGGATAATGCAGAATGGGAATGCCATAGACTTCGTTAAAAGTTTTCTCTATACGCAACTCATTTGTATCGTACATTATATGGCAAAACGGGCATATCGTGATTAAAGCTTGGGCGTCAACCGCTTTTATATGGTTTAGTTTATCCCTTGCCAAGGCCAACGCAACCTTGTCGCTTACTCCAACGCTTGGTGCACCACAGCATTCAGTTTCATCTATGTAATCCAGACAGGTGGCGCCTGTGGCTTCGATTAGCATTTTGAGTGTCTGGGGGTCTTCAGGGTCATCAAATCCTATGTATTCTTTGGGACGCAGGATATGGCAGCCGTTGTGTTCTGCAACTTTAAGATCGGTGAGCGGGCGGGTGACAGATGCTTTGATTTTTTCTATGCCCACGTCTTCCTTTAGAAGCTGCAGCAGATGCTTGGTTTCGATTGTGCCTTTAAACTCTACGCCTGCTTCTTTGAGGTGACCGTTAATTTCTTCGCGGAGGGCTTTGTCAGCTTTTAGGATTTTGTTTACTTTTTTTAGGGTGCCAGCGCATCCTGGGCAAAGCGTGAGGATGTTTAAGCCCTGCTGTTCTGCCAACGCCAGATTCTTTGCCGCCATAATCAGCATCGTTTCGTGGCTGACTGGGTCAAAGGGTAAGCCGCAGCAGTTAAACTCTGGCATCTCAACCAACTCAACCCCGAGTTTAGCGAGGACTTTGCGTGACGAGATTTCGTAGGAGGAGACGCGGTATGGAACAGCGCATCCCAAAAACATGAGGTATTTATTGCTGGGCATTTCCGGTTTCTCCTGTTTGTTTTTGCATTCTGTCGAAGAACTTGACGCCTTTGAGGACTTTCTTTACTGAGTCTGGATTGCCTTTGGGTAGAGGTGGCAGACCTTGGCTTTCCCGCTTTTTGATTCGCAGATCGGGGATTTTGTAGGCATATCCTGTTTCGATTAGGCTCTGCGCTTGGTCTTTAAAGACCTGTGGAATACAACCTTTCTCTGTTGCCAAGTTACGGAAGACTCGGATAACGTTTGCGACCTCAACGTCCTGTGGGCAGCGGTCAGTGCATGTGAAGCATGCGGCACACAGCCAAAGTGTGTCGCTGTTTAGTACGCGGTCTTTTAGGCCCAGTTGCGCCATGTGGATAAGCGTTCTTGGGCGATAGGAGTCGCTGAAACGTGCCACTGGGCAGTCTGAGGTGCAGGTGCCGCATTGGAAGCACTTGAGGATTTTTTCTGCTCCATGGATTTTCTGTAGTTCATACTTGAATTTTGGGTCGATTTCAGAAGCTTTTATGGGTTGCTCCTTACCCTGTGGGGAGGAAGTTGATGCTGCCTCAGTCATAACGGTGACACCTATGAAATTTTGGATAGCACCGTACGTGTGCTTAGAACTTGAATTGCCGCTTTGGAGTAATTAAAGATTGAGCCATGTAAATCTTGATTCTCCCATGATACATGACTGCATTAAAGTAAGCGTTTTTGTTGCTCCGCAGACATACCCTACCCCCCTATAAAAAGGCTGGTGAGAAGTAGTTTTAAGCATCCGTGTGCAATAAGCCAGCCTCCCCCAGTCGATTGCTTATAAACTTTGCTTATACATTATGCTCTTACAACCATCCACTCTGCTGGGACTGCTTGCCTGTACAGAAAGCCAGTACAAAAAGTTCGCAAATAACTCGAAGAGCGCTGGAGAAAAGGGTTGCGGGAATGTTTAGTCTTTTCGTGTCGTTTAAGAAAAATGCAAAATCTAACCTTAATCCTAATCCCTAGAAGACCCATTCAGTCAACCGAAGTCAGCTGACAGCACTAAAACTTCATCAGTTGGTTGTTATTGAGACGTTAAGCGGTAAGTCTATTTCTTCTGGTTTTTTCTGTTCTTTAAATCGCTTGGAAAAATTCAAAATAACAATACCCACTATTTCACCTGATTTTGGGTCACATCTGACTGCAATATCATTCTTTAATTCCTTCGCTACTGCTTTTCTGGGTTTACCTATGGTTATATCTAAGACATCGCCTTCTTGGTCGAAGAAAAAGTTCATTTTTCCATCCATACAGGGTCACCCATCTTTATTTTATCCGTAAAGTAACTTGTTATTACTATTCCATCGTCATTATATAGTTTCACCCCAACCATTAAATATTTTCTACCCACAGGCGTCTTATCAAATAACCGATAAAACAACCAAACATTGTCATCATAGACGCTTTTCCGTATCACTTGCGGGTCAACTATCGTCTGTTTTATTATGCCTAGAACTCCAGAAACTTCAGGATGTCTTTCTGAAATGTGGTGGTAAACATGCTGTGTTAGCTTAATTTTCTTTGAGAATTTCGATACAACTTCAAAGAGGACGTCGCTCATACACTACCTTGACATACATATCAGGTGTTGCACTTTTCTGCTTTGCGTTCCATAAAGGTTCAAAAGACCCCAAAATCTGTGGTTTGCTGGGGCTTCTGCCATTTTACCTTTAAGGACAAAGAAAAATGCAGGCGCAGGCAATCCAGCGACATGCCAAGCAGTTGTTTGCATAAATCCTAAATATTATAAACGGAAAAGAGTTAGTGGTGAATGTTTTGGTTTTTGCCAGGATGTCAACTTGGACTTTTAAGAGCGGCAAACGAGAAGAGGGTTTCTTGATGCTGGATAACGTTTTGAATTCCTCGACGAGGCATGCTAATGGCTTCCGAGGTTACATGTCGCTGCTTGCTGAGGATCCCGACCACGCGGTTATACTGACGCTTTGGCAGGATGAGGAATCATTGAGTGCATCAGAGAAAGGTGTTTTTGCGGAAGCAAAGCAGAAAGTAACTGATTTCCTCAAGAACCCTCCAGTTACCCGAAAATTCAGGGTTTACTCAACAGAGCTATTCCAATGCCTCGAAAACAAGGACGTCATATAGTTGTCGAGGTGACGGTTGAATGCTTATTGTGGGGCATCGTGGCGCCAGAGCTTATGCACCCGAGAACACTTTGGCTAGCTTCCAGAAAGCGTTAGAAATCGGTGTAGACGCCGTCGAGTTAGATGTTAGACGAACCAAGGATGGGCAGCTTATTGTAATGCATGACGCCGACGTTAAACGTACAACGAATGGCAAGGGATTGGTAAGCGACTTGACTCTTGAGCAAATCAAGGGTTTATCCAATCAGGGCGAGAAGGTTCCCACGCTCTGCGAAGCACTGGATTTCTTAAAAGGCAAAGCCAAGGTGCTTATTGAGCTCAAGGAGACAGGATATGAGGAGCAGGTGTTGGCTGAGGTGGAGAAGCGGGGCATGGAGAAAAACGTCATCGTCACTTCCTTCCATGATGACGCTATCAAAAAGGTCAGACAACTAAACGACACAATCGAAACAGGACTCATATACGCAAAACACAGCAACCCACTCAAAGCAGCAGTAGAATTAAAAGCCAACTATCTTCTGCCCCTCTACAGGTTCACTCACACCGCCAACGTAGAGAAAGCCCACGGAAAAGGACTAAAAGTTATAGTGTGGACCATAAACACACCTGAAGAAGCAGCTGAATACGCCAAAAAAGGCGTTGACGGCATAGCCAGCGACAAACCAGACATACTTAAAGCACTTAATGCATAAGGGTTTGTGTTTTCAGAATCTTCTCAATTCGATCTACATCCGCTTGTGCATCAGCGTTTATCGGTATCAATTTTATTTCGTCAGGCGACCTAACGCCAAATCCGAGTTCTGCAGCCCTTTTTATTTGGTCCTGCATAAAAACATCTTCAGAGCCCACCGCGCCTCTTGCGCCAAACAGCTTGAGAATACAAACACCGACTGCATCGATCGCCACTCGATCGCGGCTAGCCAGCAGCAATCCAGGCTCCACCAAATCGCCCTTCTCTGGACCGCCCGTCACAAACGCCTTAACTCCATCCATCACAACGAAATCCACGTTGTAGTGGCTGTTGATTTCAGCTATCATCTGCCTCTGATGGGGCGAGCCATGGAGCTCCCACATGTAATCGTACACGCCACCAGGCAACCTCTTTGCAACAAGCCCTACGGAGCATTTAAGCGCCATGGTGAAGTGGCCTCCGAAGCGGTGGGTTTTGAGGCAGCAGGTTTCGACGACTTTGTCGGCTTCTTTGAAGAGTTTGGCGATGTAGAAGCCTCTGATCCAGTGGGTACCGCTTTTTTCGATCTTTACCCAGCCGTCTTTGCCAAGGTCGTCTAAGACAACCGCTTCGAACCCTAGTTCCCTCGCCAACGCCAATACGCCCATTTCTTTGAGGACTTCGTAGGTGTCACCCATGCCGCTGCGTTCACCCAGAGTTACGGAGTTTGCGCCGGCTTCTTTGAGGCCCTCAACTATGGCTCGGAGCGTGTCGATGTGGGTTGATGCTGGATAAGGGTCGGCGCTGTTATAATTCGCCTTTATCGCTACTTTTTTGCCTGAGTAATCTTTGAGGGTGAATTGTTCAAAGATTTTCTTGACGCCTGCGGACCGATCAGAAGTTTTCAGTACATAGACGTCGCCTGATATATTAGCCAAAAAAATCGCCAATAAACCAATATGGCTCCACGGTTATTAGGGTATATTGCATCAGGCTGCAACAACAAACCGCAATCTCTATATTTCTGGGTGGAACCATTTTCAGGCGCGTGGGCCCGTGGCTCAGTCAGGCTAGAGCGGAGGACTCTTAATCCTTAGGTCGCGGGTTCAATTCCCGTCGGGCCCGCCATATTCTTTGCTCTTTTCCTCACAGTTATTCTTATCCCCCGCCAAAATTCTTAAAAGACAATCTGTTATACAATATGTATGACGTTTATGACTACAGTATGTGTTAGAATCACCGAAGAAGAAAAACAGGAATTAATGAAATACGGGAGCCTCTCCCAAACATTAAGAGAAGCAATGAGATTGTACCTCAATATCAAGAAATCACAAGAAATACTCTCCAAGCTCGGAGACCTACAAGCAAAGAACCCTATAAAAATAACTGCAGAAGAAATAGTTAGGTCGATTAGGGAGGACAGAGACCGCTGATTGTTGCCGACAGCAGCTACATCGTGGAGGGCCTCCTTAGTAAAAAAGAAAATCTGTCAAAGGATCAAATCATAACACCACAGTTAGCTATTTACGAAGTGGTAAACGCCATTTGGAAACAAGATTGCTTATTAAACAAGATAGAGGATGGACAAATTTATTTGGAGTTCTTCTACGGTTTAATAGGCAGCGGTAATATAACTGTTCTTTATCCCAACGAGAACCTAATTCGCGAGTCATATTCTATCGCGAAACTAAACAAGATTGCAATGTACGACTCAATCTTCATCTGCTTAGCAATTAAGCTAGGTCTAAATTTAAAAACCCTCGACAATAGACAAGCTGAAACCTTCGAGAACTTAAAGAGAAAATAATCAAGGGCACATTAAGGTTACCGGGCGCAGTAAAGCCTAAACACGTATGCTTAAGCTTTAGGTTGCAGATTCAATCCCTATCGGGCGCTCAATTTTTAGCTTATGCATATGTGTTTGCAACAAGCTGCTTTTGGTTTTGGTCGCTAAACAGCTTGAATCTCCTTGAAGCGCATAAATTTGATTAAGAGATGTTTAAGACATCCAAATATGTTATCGACTGCATTGGGTTGGCATGTCAGAGCCAAAGAACGGTCGACCGATCTTCTTCTCAGAAAACGTGGTTGGGGTAACTTGGCGCTTTTGTGTGGATTGTTCTTGATGGTTGTGTTTCTGCTGTTTAATTTAACGGTCGGCATTGTGTTTTTTGTCTAGGCTCATCTTAATCTACGGTGTGCTGCACCTTCTCGGTTGCCTGCGCCCATGCTACAACTGTATAAAATGCACTCACGCACGGTACGCTTGACAGCGTTGTACGCCCAGCACCATGATAGGCATATTCTGATGCTAAGAACGCTCGTTTCTCAGTTATTCCGCTTAGATTTTAAAGGTAACTGTTTTAGATCTAAAAGGTTAATTATTCGGTTATTTTGATATAATTTGGTTTTTGCTTATTTTTTTGGTGGGTTGCGTTTTGGATTATAAGTGGGTAGCTGTAACGGTTACAACCATCGGCATTTTTATGGTGGGACTTGACGCTCGCATCGTGATTATTGGGTTGCCGCAGGTTGCTTATCAGTTGGGTGCAGATGCGGAGCAAGCGGTTTGGATTACACAGTCTTATGTTTTGACCACTACTGTTTTGTTGATACTAATTGGGCGCTTGTCTGATATTTTTGGCAGAGTCAGGATTTACTGGTTCGGATTTGCTTTGTTTACAATCGGGTCAGCTCTGACTAGTCTAGGTTTTAATCCCCTATCCGTAATAGTGTTTAGAGCTATTCAAGGGGCAGGTGGCTCACTTATATTCGCCAACAGCATCGCCATTGTAACGGACGCTACCCCTCGCCGCCAGCTAGGTTTGTTTGTTGGTATTAACCAAATCTCCTATCGAGCCGGCGCAATACTCGGGTTGACTTTAAGCGGATTGATTTTGTCTTTTTTTGATTGGCGGGCTCTTTTTTACATCAATATTCCGGTGGGGATTTTTGGGACTTTTTGGGCAAGACGCCGACTCAAAGAGGTGGCGGTACTAGATAAAAACGCTAAGATCGATTGGCTTGGGTTCGGAGCTTTCGCCGTTTTTCTTTTATCTTTAATGATTGCTTTGACTGTAAGCGCTTATAGCTCCGTCGAGTCAGCAAGTGTCTTAGGGCTTATTGCGTTATCAATGATCTTTTTGGTGCTTTTTCTTTTAAGAGAAAGAAAGATCAGTTATCCTTTGATTGATTTTCAAATGTTCAAAATTAGGGAAGTCACAGGCGGAATTTTAGCTGTCCTACTCAACGTAATTGCTTGGGCAGCCATGCTTCTACTGCTGAGCCTGCAGTTTCAACTGGTGCGTAATCAGACGCCTTTGGAGGCTGGAATTAGTATACTTCCGTTTGAGGTTGCCTTTTTAGCTGTCGGCCCACTTAGTGGCACTTTGTCTGATAGGCTTGGATACTCCCGCTTTATTCTGACTGGTCTAAGTTTGGGAAGCGTAGTCCTCTTTCTCTTATCAACTACTGGTTCCGCTACGCCTTACCCTGTTTTGGCTCTATACATGGTGCTAATGGGGGTTGCTACGGGTTTCTTTTTGGCGCCGAACTTGCGGTCAGTAATGGGGGCGCTTCCCATGCAGAGGCGGGGGGTTGGCTCTGCTTTGGTTTCTCTTTTTCTTAACATAGGATTAACGGTTAGCCTCAACCTAGCCATAGTAATAATGTCGTTTACCGCGCCCTATGCGTTGATTACAAAGATTGTTTCTGGGGTTGGCGCTGTTTCGGTGACTCCGGCTCAGCAAGCGCTTTTTATGGATAGCATCAAATCTGCTTATTTTGTTATTGCAATCGTTAATGCACTAGCTATTCCGCCTTCTATTTTTCAAATCAACAGAAAACCAAAAAATAAAGCTGCAGCCTCCTCGGAGCCGGCGCCTTTAGCGACAGTTGAAGCTAATACTACTTGGCGAAGCTAACTGCAGATGGCGTAATCTTTGCTCTGATACCTATCTGCCCTAAACTCTATTTTGCCTCATCGCAACCACAGGAACCATTGCTCAAGCAGAGCTATGTGGAAGGCGCCAAGAGCGCTTTCAGTCTCTGCGTTAACGCTTCGCGTTCGCTGGGCTGCTGCATCCAAATGCTGCGGTTTTCGCGGAACTGCTCACCATTTATTTTGCCCTGCTTCTGGAGTTCACCCAGCAGCCTCATGAATCCCTGCAGTTCCAGTTGTTCGTTGCTGACTGCAAACCCGATTCTCCTATCTGAGGAGGCGTTAACTCCTAGGGGTTCGCTGTCTGGCGGCGGATAAGTCTGGTATAAGAAACGTGTAAAGTAAAGGGTATCCCAACCCTTTGTGATTGGCAAGCTGTTTTTGGCTTTTAGCAGTTCAGCGGTGTAGTGTTCGTATTCTTGTCCCAACGAAAGATACTTGGTTTGAGCGCTATAATAATCGACTACGCGGTTAGTGAAGTGCCGCAGATGCTGGTTACTAAATATGGGCAGCACGACGCCTTTTTCGCTGTTAAAGCAGTAGATGATCTTCTTTGCAAGCGCTTTATCTTGCCCAAAACCGCCGATCCGCTCCCATGGAGCATCCACCTTCTGCGCTAATGTCTTGCGGTCATCCACTACAGTGCGGAGAAGATTTCTGAACTCTTTGATTTGGAGCCGCGCGTTGCGGTAAACGTTTGAGTTAAGGCTCGGTGCGCCGGGCTGGTTGAAGCGTTTTTCAAGGAAGCTGAAGAATTCGCCGATTTCGTCTGGGTTAACTTTGAAGAGTTTATCGGGGTCCAGCCACTCGATGGAGGCAAGGTTTTCAGTGAAGGGAAACTTTTGCCTGAACTCTTTGAGGGCACCCAGTGCAATGGCGACTTCGTGTTTAATTACGCCTGCTTTGTCAAACGAGTTTGCTTTTTCAAGCATAAGGTTAGTCTTAGACATTGTGACCGTACTGGAATGCAGATTCGGTTAATAAGAGTTGCAACATATCATTGGATGAATTTGGGGTAAGTGTAAAGCTTATAATGTTGGTGCTGAATCATGGGCTTGGGGTTGCGCAGTTGACTGACAAATCAATCATCATAATCGGGGCAGGCCTTGGCGGTTTAGCTACAGGCTGCTATGGACAAATGAACGGTTACAAAGCCAAACTTTTTGAGATGCAGGATAAACCAGGCGGAGTCTGCGTCTCATGGCAACGCAAAGGCTACAGCTTTGACTATGCTATCCACAATGTCTTCGGTGTTTCCACAAACCCCGCCTACAAAACCATCTACACCCAAATATGGCAAGAGCTTGGCGCACTCAGGGAAACGGAAGCCTACAGCTTCAAAGAGTTCGTACAAGTTGAAGACTCAAGCGGCAAAACCCTAACCGTCTACACTGACCTAAACAAGCTTGAACAGCACCTAAAAGAGCTCTCACCCGCCGACAGCAAACTCATAGAGGAATTCGTCAAAGCCGCCAAGCAGTTTGCGGGGCACGACCTGTTTTCTGCGATGACCGGCGGAGTCGGCGCCAAACTCAAGATGCTTCCACTGATGGGTTCCCTGGTGAAATACAGCAAAATAGCCCTCAGAGACTATGGACAGCAGTTCACTGATCCGTTCCTACGCAAAGCGTTTCCGACAATACAGTATGACATTCAGGAAGCGCCAGTTTTGATCCCGCTGATTTTCTTATCTGTCCAAAGCAAAGGCGACGGAGGATGGCCTATTGGCGGCTCTATGGCGTTTTCAAGGAATATTGAACGGCGATATTTGGGGTTGGGCGGAGAAATTTCTTATCGCGCCAAAGTTAAGAAGATAATTGTCAGAGATGGCAAAGCTGTTGGGGTGCAGTTGGAGGATGGCTCGGAGCATTTTGCAGATATTGTGGTTTCTGACGCTGACGGTTATTCAACGATATTTAGTATGTTGGATGGGAAATACGTCAATGAAACGATAAACGCCTACTACAAAGCTTACTGGAAGATGCAGCCTTTCGGATTGGAAGTTTGGTACGGCGTCGCTATGGACCTGCAGGGTGAACCCCACGCAATCGTGCGTTTCTTAGATCAACCCATCACAATAGAGGGCATAGCAAGGGATAGGCTGGACATTGAAGTGTTCAATTTCGACCCAACAATAGCGCCAAAAGGGAAAACCGTTGTTAAGGTAGTGTTTGATTCTAACTATGACTACTGGAACCAGCTCGCCGCTAACAGTGAAAGCTACCGCGCCGAAAAACAGAAGGTCGCAGACCAAATCGCCGAGCAGCTTGAGAAGCGGTTCCCAGGATTCCAAAAGAACCTTGAAGCCACCGACGTTGTAACTCCTGTTTCGGCGCTTCACTGGACAGGAGCGTACCGTGGCTGCCAGGCATGGGGCGCCCCAAAAGAGTACCAAAAAGAGGTCGCCAAAAACGGTGTAAGCAAGACGCTGCCGGGGCTGGAGAATTTCTATATGGTGGGGCAGTGGGCAGGCGGCACCATAGGGTTAAGCACGGTTTCCTTGATGGGTAGAGACCTCATACGGGAGCTATGCAAAAAAGACGGGAAAAAGTTCCATACAAGCACTTAACCCAAATTTTCCCAACTTTGTCTTCTAAACTTCTTAGCGACTAGCAAGGCAGCTATGGGGAACAGGGCACCCCAGACAAAGCTGACTAGAATATTTATGATGAAAAGGCCCAGTGTATTGCCCACTAAGAATGCAAGTCCGATGACTCCGTTAGCTACAAACAGCCATCTAATCGCTTTGTCGGCTTTTTGGGGGAAGGTCGGTGTAGCACATAGTAACGCAAAACCCATGAAGCCGTAGCCTAACGCCGCGAACATCCAGAAGAAGGAATGCGGATTAGGCGTGACAAACTGCCAAAGCCCCGCATACTCGCCGCTCAAGATGCCCTGTCGAACAACTGTTAATTGGATATAGTAGTGGAGACTCAGAATGACGGCGCAGATTAGGGCGAAGGAGAAGCCGAGTTGGCCGAGGACTTTCTTGTCTTGGGAGGCTGAGTGGTAGATGGAGAGCATGAAAACCACAAAGACAGGCGCCAAAATTAGGGAGGGAATAAACGGCAGCATCTGTGCACTGCTGAATTGAGCTGCATATTCCTCCATATTTGTGAGGTGGGTTATTGGGTAGAGAATGTTTGAGGCGATCATGCCCACGTCAATAAGGATAACAAGAGCGGCGATGAGGATAGCTGACCAAAAAACCAATCGCCTTACCAGTTGATTCATTATGCTCCTCAATACAGGTTATGACGTGAGTTTAAGAGTTTTAGGGTGCGCCTAATGCAGCGCTAAACTGATAGTTAAAACGATAATGACAAATATGGTGATCAAGACATATGCCCGATTTTTCTCCCATGCAAAATATACAAACGAAGTGATCGCTCGGATATAGGGGGTTAAAATCAGGATAATGACGCCTAAAGTCAGAAACAGCAGAGCATTCTGGGAGACAAACAGGTGCTGGAACGTTTGGTATATGAAGGCAAAAAAGTTCTCGCCTGTTATGAACATTTCAGAACTCTGCGAAACCGCCGTGTTGCCGTAAGCGCCGAAATAGAGAATTATCCCGATAACTTCGAATAAAACACTGACGACGACGCCCACTATCAGCAGAACACTTATGATGGCTTCAAGCCTGTTTTCTCTATCCGCCGCGGTCACAGCGCTGTTACCCCCTTGTAGAGCATCTGAATAATCAACATAATAACGATGGCTAGGAAGAGGACACGGAGGTATCGGTCGCGGATGCGGTGGAGCACTCTGCCGCCGACAACAGCGCCGACGGTGACGCCTACCGCCATAGGAGCCATCAGGGTCAGATTCAGCAACCCCGAAAACAGGTAGACACTGACTCCAGCCAAAGCGGTCATGCCGATGACGAAGCTGCTGGTTGCCGTGGAGATTTTCGGGGGCACTTTGAGGACTTTTTCGTGTACGATGACTTTGAATGCGCCTGCACCGATGCCAAGCATGCCAGCGGCTATTCCTGCGATGAACATGCCCGCTCCACCCAGCAGTGAGTTAGTGGCTTTGTATTGGACTTCATGGTTTTTTGATTTGTCAAAGTAGCTGCCTTCGAGTCTGAGCCATCTTGAAAGCCTATCCTGCGACTTGGGCGGGGTGTAGTTTTCGTTTAGACAGTTTCGTACGCCAATAAATGAAGTTGCAAGGAACCCAGCAAAGAGGAAGTAGAGGAAGACGGGGGCGATTATGACGGTGATTGTGGCGCCGACGATTGCTCCGATGATGGTGAACATTTCAAGGTACATGGCGAGGCGAATATTGGTGATTCTGTGCCGCACAAAGGATGCAGCGGAGCCGCTGGAAGTAGCGATTATGGCGACCATGCCGCAGGCAATAGCCTCCTGTATAGGAATCCCCAGAAAAACCAAGATGGGGGTGAGGATGCTGGCGCCGCCTAGTCCCGTAAGCGAACCTAACAAACCCACGAGGACAGAAAGCAGCAGCAACGTAACCATATCTATCAATTTTGCGGTCGCCGCGCTAAAGTAGAATTGAGGGGTTATTTAACCGCTCACTCTCCAATAAAAAATATTAATCTTAAAGAACTGTTGTTTTGGGGCTGAGACAATGAAAAAGGTGTTTATTGCAGGGCCAATTCTGGGCATGGAGAAGGAGCAGGACTACCGCCAAACCGTCACTGCCATAACAAACAAGCTAGATTTAGAAATTATTGATCCATGGAAGCGGGAGCGGGTGCTCTATAATGGGACTGAAGAGTGCTGGTGGGACAAAGTGCCCGTATTTGATTTTATCCAAAGAGACCTAGATGATGCCGACCGATGCGACATCATGGTCGTGTATCTGCCGATTCTCTCTGCTGGCGCCTGCATGGAAATGTTCTACGCCAAGCGGGGCGGCAAAAAAGTCATCGTTGTCTCACCGATTGAGTGCCTGAGTCCATGGATAGTCTTCCACTCAGATGTCATAATCAGAAGCTTCAGCCAGCTAGAGGACACCCTAAAGAAATTCATTTAGCCCGTTTAGGCTTGAATTCTTCTCTGACTTTCATTTCTCTGCGTTTGCGGTTGTAGCCCAATGCGAAGTCGTGGGTGGCGTCGCGGATTTTCCGCAGCAGAAGCATCATGCGACTGTTTTTCTCAAAAAGTTTTGGTGCAGGATCGTCTGGGAGATAGATTTCTTCGTGTTCCTTCGCTAGCCCAATCAAAGGAACCTGTAGCCCAAGAGATTGCAGTGCGGCTTTGGCTGCGTTGACCTGTCCGGGTCCCCCGTCAATCATCACCAAGTCAGGCAGAGGATTTTTTTCTTCCAGTTGCCGCTTATAGCGGCGGGCGACCACTTCGTTCATTGCTGCGAAGTCGTCTTGTCCCTCGAAACTTTTGATTTTGAATCGGCGGTAGTTTTTTTTGTCTGGCTTCGCGTCCTTGAAGGTGACCATGCCTGAAACGACATGTTCAGTGCCGAGGTTGGATATGTCGAAGCTCTCAATTATGTGGGGTAGGGCAGGCAGGTTTAGGTTGTTCTGCAAGTCTATCAGGGCGCTGTCGACTTCGAGGCTTGACTCCAGGTTTTTTTCGGCTAGCTGTATCAGTGCAAGTTTGTCGGCACGGCGGGGCACTGTAAGCGTGACAGGCGCAAGGCGCTTCGCTGAAAAGAATTCTTCGAGCGCCTTTTTTTCGTCGGGCTCTTGCCAAACGGCTTTGTTTAAGAGGATTTCGCGGGGTATCTGATTGCTTGTGTAGAAGGCTTTTAGGAATTCAAGCTCGATCTGCGGTTGCAAATCAACGCTGAACTCTTTTTTGCCCAGCAAGACGCCTTTGCGGACGCCCATCTGCAACACCAGCAGTTTCTCGCCCACCCGCCGAAAAACCATCACGTCCTGGTCGAAACGGCGCTCGTTATCGACGATTTGGCGCTCAGTCAAAAGCCGAATTGAAGCAATCTGGTTGCGTAGATCCAGTGCTTCCTCAAACTGCTGTGCTTTAGAGGCTTCCTGCATCTTAATGTTAAGCTGATCGAGTGTTGCCTGGTAGTTTCCACCAAGGAAGCTGCGTGCGCCTTTGACTTGTTCAGCGTATTGTTCGGCTGATACGTTGCCGACGCATGGGGCAGTGCAGGTGTGGATGTGGTAGTTTAGGCAGGCACGTTTATGCATGGTTTTGCATGTACGCAGCTTAAACACTCGCACTACCGCCCGCTGCAGGTCCTGCCGTGTGAAGCCTTCGGTGTAGGGTCCAAAGGATTCGAGTTTGCGGCTGACTTTGCGGCTCATCATAAGCCTTGGGAAAGGCTCACGGGTCAATGCAATGTATGCGTAGCTTTTGGCGTCTTTTAAGTCGATGTTGTATTTTGGGGTGTGCTGCTTGATGAGTTTGTTCTCGAGCAGCAATGCCTCGACTTCGTTGTTTACAACTATCCAGTCGATGCTTCGAATGTGCAAAAGCAGCTGCCGCGTTTTAGCGGGTTGATCGATACCTGAGAAGTAGCTTTTAACGCGGCTGCGGAGGTTTTTGGCTTTGCCGACATAGAGGATTTCCCCTTGCTCGTTTCGGTAGAGGTAGACGCCGGGGTCAGTTGGGATATCGCTGGCTTTGAATTGGGAGGGGTCGTTTAGGGGAATCATCTGTGTCGCTGAATATTTGACTCCACGTTGGACGCATTAAGCATTTCCCATAGCCGCCCCAATTTTTTCTAGTAGCTGATAATGGCAGATGACTCCATTTCCGTGCGGGATTGAGGCACCTTGCTGGCTGGTTGAGGCGGATTCCTCATGCAGAAAAGGGAAACTTTTATGTCTCCAGCTTCTTCTAACGAATTTCAATGCAATGCCGTATGATTGGCGTGCCCTAACTAAATTTTTTATATCCTATCATAATAGCTAATAAGAGAATAGGGTACGGGTCTTGGTAATGAATAAGCAATTCATTTCGGTTATTGTGACTATTTCAATTTTGGCCTTAATTTCAAGCATAAGCATCACTCACTATTCATTGTTCTCTTCTGGATATACTGACAATAATCAAACAGAAAAAGCTGTCAATTATTTAAGTGATGTAATGTTCGTTCCCAGTGTTGGGTTGGACAGATGCAGCCCTATAGCAGAGCCAAACACGATATGGCTAACAAACGATAACATCTTAGCTTATGCGGTATTACTAGATTTCAACAAATCCGTTGCCAATACTCTAAATCAGAGCCTATCCAATTATGGTGTAAACGGAAACGGATTAGCCGAATTAACTCTGAACAAAACAATTGAACCGATTAGGACTCCAAACAATTACAACATAACCACAATCGGGCAATACACAATCATGGAGGAAGTGCGTAATGGGAATCTAATGGAAGACTTCAACCAGTATGCAGACCTATGCTTTTGGTGGTCTCAGAATCTCCTATTGAAAAATGACACTAACGGAGCAATCACGTATTTCAATCAAGGTATGTCTATGTGGAATGGCACAGGCTTCTTGGACATAGTATTCAATGCTAGCCAACCACAAGAAAAAGAATTTCAGACATATAAGGTCGGATTAGCCCTTTGGATGGCAGAGCGATTAAATTGGATTACATGCGGAGAGTTGTATCAGCGAACATCATTTACTAACGCTGATTATTCAGAAATGCAAAACATTATCTGGAATCTGCAAGACCCAACTAATGGCGGTATTCATACAGGCTATACCTCGACAGGAGGAACTATTAGCTCTAATACGGATACCAATGTTGAAACAACCTCAATCTGCTTACTCTACTTACTTTCTTCTACCGCGACTCCTTCACCTGCTCCAACTCCAACATCTGATTCTACCCCCATTCCCACAACACCCGAATTTACCCTGACATCTATCATAATACTCTTCGTTGCTGGTGCGATTGTGGCAGTGGCAGTTTTCCAACAAAAGAGAGCTATACCGAAAATATCGCTTAATGGGATTACAAGGGTGCTCTGCTGAGGAAAAAAGAGTTAGAAATTGTTCTCTGTAAGAAACCCTATGAAATACTCATCCGAAACAACATTGCAGATGACAAAATTCTTAGGGAACTCAATAACAGCGAAGTAAAAAGCAAGAAATAAACTAAAAACACGATTAGGCCTTGGCAACAGCTACTGCTTCTTGCAGCTTATGATTTAATATCTTCTCCAGAAACATGCCGGTGTAGCTGCCGGGGACTTTTGCGACTTCTTCGGGTGTACCCTGTGCCAGCACCTCTCCGCCTGCTGCGCCGCCCTCAGGCCCCAAATCGATGAGGTAATCGCAGCTTTTGATTACGTCAAGGTTGTGTTCGATGATGTAGACTGTGTTGCCGTTGTCTACTAGGCGGTTGAGCACTTTTATGAGGCGTTTAGTGTCGTCAAAGTGCAGCCCAGTCGTCGGCTCATCGAGCATGTAGACGACGTGCCCGGATTTGTGTTTGCTGAGTTCCCGGGTGATTTTGACGCGTTGGCTCTCTCCGCCTGAAAGCTCCGTTGAACTCTGCCCCAGCCGAATGTAGCCTAAGCCCACGTCGAGGAGCGTTTGGAGTTTGCGGTAGACATGCGGTGTATTCTCGAAGAATTTCGCTGCCTCCTCCACCGTCATGTCGAGGACTTCAGCGATGTTTTTGCCCTTATACTGCACCGCCAGCGTCTCTTTGTTGTAACGTTTACCCTTGCATTCACTGCATTGCACATACACGTCTGGGAGGAAATTCATTTCTATGCGGATTACGCCGTCGCCTTGGCAGTTTTCGCATCTGCCGCCTTTAACGTTAAAACTGAATCTGCCTGGTTTGTAGCCGCGGGCTTTGGCTTCTTTGGTAGCTGCAAAAATCTGCCTGATTTCGTCAAAGAGCTTCGTGTAGGTGGCTGGGTTGCTGCGGGGGGTTCTGCCGATGGGGTCTTGGTCGATGACTATGACATTGCGGACGATTTCGGGGACTTCTAAGCCCTCATGCTTGCCCACTTTGTCCACTTGTTCGCCAAACATTTGGCGCAGTTTAGGGATTACTGTGAGGTTCATAAGCGTGCTTTTGCCTGAACCTGAGACGCCTGTGACTCCACAGAGGACACCCAGCGGCAGTTTGAGGTTGAGGTTTTTGAGGTTGTTCTCCTTGGCGCCTTTAACTGTGATGTAATCGACTGGTTTGCGGCGGTCACTTGGGATTTCGATTTTAAGTTCACCTGAGAGGTATTTGCCTGTTAAGCTGCGTGGATTAGCCATGATTTCTTGGGGTGCCCCTTCGGCGACTACGTGGCCGCCGTGGACGCCTGCGCCCGGTCCCATGTCAACAATGTAGTCGGCGTGGCGCATCGTGTCCTCATCATGCTCCACCACGATCAGTGTGTTGCCTAAGTCGCGGAGCCGCGCCAGTGTGCTGAGGAGTTTGGCGTTGTCCCGCTGGTGCAAGCCGATGCTGGGTTCGTCAAGGATGTAGAGGACGCCCATGAGGTTGCTGCCTATCTGCGTGGCTAGGCGGATGCGCTGGGCTTCGCCGCCAGAGAGCGTCTTTGCTGCACGCGAAAGTGAGAGGTAACCCAGCCCCACGTTTTTGAGGAATCCGAGGCGTTCATTGATTTCTTTTAGCACCTGCTTAGCAATAGAGAGCTCCTTCTCATTCAATTGGGACGGCAGGTCACGGAAGAAATCCACTGCTTCCTCAATCGAAAGATCTGTAACGTCAATTATGCTTTTTCCGAGAATCTGGACGGCGAGGACGACAGGCTGGAGTTTTTTACCGTGGCAGCCGTTACAGGGACGGGCTGTCATGAATTTTTCGATGTCTTCTTTGCGCCATTCGCTTTCGGTTTGGCGGTAGAGCCGCATGGTTTGAGGGATGATGCCTTCCCAGCCGTCACGCATCCACATGTTGGCGCCGTTGGACCAGTTGCCGCTGATTGGTTCGCGGTCGCCATAAAGCAGTATCTGCAGTTGTTGCTCAGTGAAGTCTTTGATTGGGGTGAAAACGTCAAAGCCATATTTCTTGCCGACCGTCGCCAACTGCTGCGCACGCCAACTCAGGTCCATAGTGCTCTTGTAAACAGCCAATGCCCCATCCATAATGGAAAGGTTGGGGTTGGGGATTACTTTGTCAGGAGTGACTTCGGTGATTTCGCCGAGTCCGTGGCAGACTGGGCAGGCGCCAAACGGCGAGTTGAAGCTGAACATGCGAGGCTCAAGGCTTTCAAAGACGATTTCAGGGTGGTTGGGGCAGGCGCCAAAAGTGCTGTACATGGTTTCGCCTTCGAAACGCTCCAGTTCCTTCTTTTCGCCGGCATCGCTGTTGGCGGCATCGATGACTACCATGGTGCCTTTGCCGGTTTTGAGTGCACTCTCGACCGCTTCGGCGATTCTGGAGCGTTCCTCATCTGAAATGGTTACTGTGTCAATTACCGCTTCTATCCAGTGCTTCTCATAACGGACCAGTTTAAGCTCCTCTTTAATGTGGTCAGTCTCATAGATTTTCTGGTCCACCCTGATTTTGGTATAGCCTTCTTTTTTGAGGTCATCAAAAACCTGTTCATGTGTGCCCTTCATGCCCCGGATGATCGGCGCCAAGAAGACAAGCGTTTTGCCTTTATCTGCCATGATGAGGCTGGTGATGTTTTCGGGGCTCTGGGGGTGGATGCTGCTGCCGCATTTGGGACAGTGATGGGTGCCGATGCGGGCGAAGAGGAGCCTTAGGTAATCGTAGATTTCAGTTACTGTTCCGACGGTGGAGCGGGGGTTTTTGCTTGTACTCTTCTGTTCAATGCTGATTGCAGGTGACAAGCCCTCGATGCTGTCTACGTCTGGTTTATCCATTAAGCCCAAGAATTGGCGCGCGTAAGCAGAGAGGCTCTCTACGTAGCGGCGCTGCCCCTCGGCGTAGATGGTGTCAAACGCAAGCGTGGATTTGCCTGAGCCAGAAAGCCCAGTGATCACTATCAACTTGTTTCGGGGTAACTCTAAATCGATGTTTTTCAGGTTGTGCTCCCGTGCACCCTTAATCGATATGCTATCACGCATGCTTTTCTCGGTTCCCTTCTCCATTTTCGGTAAGTTCTAGCTTGTTTTCGACTCCAAGATTAGAACCTTATTGCATCAAACCCCTAAATTTCGGATTTAACCGCCTCATTTTCGAGCTTACGAGCCAGCGCCCTCTGCAACTCAGCAATTGCATCCCGAAGTTCAATGGCTTTCTCAAACTCCAGTTTCTCGGCGGCTTCACGCATTTTGGCGTCCAACTCAGCAATCTGGCGTTGAATATCCGATTTGGCAAGATGTTTGGTGCCTTTGATGGTGCTTTCTTTTATGGTGACTGCTTTGATGATTGTTGCTGGTGTGATTCCGTATTTTTCGTTGTAGCGTTTTTGGAAGTTGCGGCGGTAATAAGTGATTTCCATGGCGCGTTTGATAGATTGGGTTTGTATGTCGGCGTATAAGATTACTTTGCCGTTGACGTTGCGTGCTGCTCTTCCGATGGTTTGGATGAGGCTGCGTTCGTCTCGGAGGAAGCCTTCTTTATCAGCATCCAATATGAATATGGTTGCCACTTCGGGTATGTCTAAGCCTTCACGGAGCAAATTGATGCCGACTAAGATATCAAATTCGCCGACGCGAAGCTGCCGTACCAATTCGATGCGGTCAAGGCTGTCGATGTCACTGTGCATGTAGCGGACGCGGAAGCCCTCTTTGACAAGGTAATCCGCCAAATCCTCAGCCATCCGTTTAGTTAAAGTGGTTATTAGGATGCGGTCGCCCCGCTCAATCGTCTTCTTAGCTTCAGCCATCAAATGCTGCATCTGCCCCTCAATGGGATGCATCTCCACCTCTGGGTCAAGAAGCCCCGTTGGACGGGTGATTAATTCGACTGGTGGACCGCTCTTTTCCAGTTCGTACTCGGCGGGGGTGGCTGAGGTGAAGAGCACTCTGCCCATTTTGGCTTCGAACTCCTCGAATTTCAGTGGGCGGTTATCCAAGGCGCTTGGCAGTCGAAAACCGAAGTCGACAAGGTTTTTTTTGCGGCTGTAGTCGCCGTTGTACATGCCCCTCGCTTGGGGTATGGTCTGGTGGCTTTCGTCGATTATTAAGAGGAAATCCTTGGGGAAATAATCCAGCAGTGTAAAGGGTGGTGCGCCAGGTTTGCGTCCGTCGAAGTGGCGGCTGTAGTTCTCCATCCCCGAGCAAAAGCCGACTTCACGAATCATTTCCAAGTCATAATTGGTGCGTTGCTTTAGCCGCTGCGCTTCAAGCGGCGGAAGCTCTGGCAACCGCGCCTCAAGCTCCTGCTCGATATGCTCCAGGGCGAGGGCATGTTTCTCTTCAGGCACAACATACTGCCGTGCCGGGTAAAGCGTTATTTTGTCAAGGCTGTTTTTGACGTTGCCCGTTAGGGTGTGGACCTCTTTTATTTTGCCGATTGTGTTCCCCGTAAATTCGACTCGGAGAATGTCGTTCTCGTAGGAGGGCACTATGTCCACTGAGTCGCCTCTGACTCGGAACCTGCCAGGCTCCAGCACCATGTCGTTGCGTTCATACTGCATATCCACCAGCTGGCGAATAAGCTCCGAACGGCTCAAATGCCCGCCGACCTCCAACTTGATTGCCATGGTGCGGAAGTCGTCTGGGTTGCCTAAGCTGTAGATGCAGCTGATCGAAGCCACAATAATGGTGTCGTTGCGGCTAACGATGCTTGAGACGGCGTGCATGCGCATCTTTTCGATTTCATCGTTGACTTCTGAGTCTTTTTCTATGTACATGTCCTGCGCGGGGAGGTATGATTCGGGTTGGTAGTAATCGTAGAAGCTGATGAAGAATTCGACGCGGTTATGTGGGAAGAGTTCTTTGAGTTCCCCGTAGAGCTGAGCCGCTAGGATTTTGTTGTGCGCCAAAATCAACGTGGGCTTCTGCAACTTGCTTATAATATTCGCCATCACAAAGGTTTTGCCGCTGCCCGTTATGCCCAGAAGCGTCTGCTTGTCTTTTTTCTGGAAGTTCTCTATTAGCTGCTCAACTGCGGCTTCCTGTCCAGGCGAGATTTTGTATGGCGACACAAGCTCGAATTGCACTTCTGCTCTACTTCCCACAAACGACAAAATGACCCAAGCAAATGAATTAATAAGTTTTTGCACCCTACAACTCAAATTCAGGCTTTTGAGCAGAGGTGCAAAAGCAGGAATCTATCGGTTGTTAACTGGATTGAAAGTAGCCCCTGGTAAACAATATGATCCCAGATGGCTACGTTGAGGTATAAGCGCAGTGAGTACTGTAGAGAAGGCACGGGCAAAATGCAGCGCCGGGTGCCTGTACACGACTTGGCAGTTTCATCATTGGTTTATCGAGGAGGCCTATTTGATTATTAAGGTTAAAGAGTAATTTGGGTTAGCGCGCTTTGTTGCTGCTGGCTCTTTTCTGGGCGTTTGTTCAGTTTTTGAGTGGGGGATTTATATCCTTGAGGTATCAACGTTGATGCAACCAACAATTAACCTGATGATGCCCCATCAACCAGCCCCAAACCCGCCACACCGAAACGACGAACAAACACTACAGTCAACACCAAGCAAGAAGCACCTGCAACAACCAACGCAGAACAGCCAACGACTACGCATCAGCTCAACGCATAAATCAGCAGAACCCCCAAATCGTAAAACCAAGAAAAGCGCGAAAGCGGATCAGGATTTTGCTGTTTCCTGTGTTGACCCCTGTATTTTTGATAGGTTGGTTCTTGATGGTTCTGGGCATCTATAATGAAAACAAGGCTGCTGGGTGTGGCAGGAAAAAAGAGCGTTCTTCAAAAGTTAAAGCGGACTAAAAAGTCATAAAACAATGAACCAAACGTCAGAATCTAAGGGCTAAATTTTGCGGTTGACAGAAGCAGCGCTTTGGCGTCTTTTTCCGAGTTAACTATGGATAAAGTTATTTATTGCTTAAGCCAACTGCTCTCTCCGAGGAAAAAATTATGGAATGGGGAATGCAAAACCGCCTAAACCGGCTCTTCCAAAAAGATGGAAAAGCTCTCTTCTTACCAATTGACCACGGCTACTTCCAAGGGCCAACACACTGCCTTGAGAAGCCCGGAGAAACCATTAAACCAATCATCCAATACGCCGACGGCTTAATGCTCACACGCGGCATACTACGCAACTGCGTCAACCCCAACATCGAGAAACCCATAATCATGAGGGTTTCAGGCGCAGTCTCAGTAGTCGGCGAAGACCTCGCAAACGAAAGCGTAGTCACCTCAATACAGGAAATCATCCGCTTAAACGCCTCCGCCGTATCCATGTCAGTGTTTGTCGGAACCAAATACGAAAACAAAAGCTTAACCAACCTAGCCAAACTCATCGACGAATGTGAAGACTACGGCATACCAGTTATGGCGGTGTGTGCGGTCGGCAAAGAACTTGAAAAACGGGAAGCACGCTACCTCGCCTTAGCCGCAAGAATAGTCGCGGAAATCGGCGCAAGAGTCGTCAAAACCTACTACTGCAAAGAAAAATTCGAAAAAGTCATCGAAGGCTGCCCAGTCCCAGTTGTCATCGCAGGCGGACCCAAAACAGAAACCCAGCGTGAAGTATTCGATTTCGTCTATGACGGCATGCAAAAAGGTGCTGCAGGCGTAAATTTGGGCAGAAACATCTGGCAAACCCAGTACCCAGTCGCCTCAATCCGAGCCATCCGAGCCATAATCCATGACGGCTACACGGCACAGGAAGCCGACGACCTCTACAACCAGATAGTCGCCGGCAAAGCCTAAACCTAACCCATCTTTTTTGGTGAATTTTTTGTTAGCTGCTTTTTACTATAACAACCATGACGTTCGCATCCAAGAAATCCCCACCCCCAAAATCAGCGAGGAAGAAGTGCTGCTCAAGGTAATGGCGAGCGGCATCTGCGGCAGCGACGTCATAGAATGGTACCGCGTCCCCAAGGCACCACGTGTGCTAGGCCACGAAGCAACAGGTATCCTCTCCGAAGTGGGCAGCAAAGTTAAGAACTACAAGGTCGGCGACCGAGTCTTTGTCTCCCACCATGTCCCCTGCTTCCAATGTCGCCACTGCAAAAGAGGCAACCACACCGCCTGCCACACACTCCACACAACCAACTATTACCCAGGCGGCTTCTCCCAATACGTGTTGGTGCCAAAAATCAACGTGCAGTACGGCATCTACAAACTTCCAGAAGCCATGAGCTTCGAAGAAGGCACGTTTATCGAGCCGCTGGGATGCGTATCCCGTGGGCAACGCCTATCAGAACTCAAAGCCGAAGACACCCTACTCATAATCGGCAGCGGCATCTCAGGCATCCTCCATGCCCAACTCGCGAAATTCAAAGGAGTAGAGAAAATCATTGTGGCTGACATCAATCCTTACCGCCTCGAGTTAGCCAAGAAATTCGGCGCACACCACGCACTCGACGCCAAAGCCAACTTACCCGAAAAACTCAAAGAAATTACTGGCGGACACTTAGCGGACCAAGTCATTGTTTGCGCAGGCGCAACTTCCGCAGCCATATCGGCGATGGATTGCGTGGAAAACGGTGGAACAATCCTCTTCTTTGCGGTGCCCGACCCCACCGTGAAGCTGCCAGTGCCAATCAACCAATTCTGGCGAAACGAAATCACCATGCGAACAAGTTACGGCGCAGCACCCAACGACATCGAAGACTCGCTTCGTGTACTCGCAACAGGCGAATTGAACGTCAAAGACATGATAACGCATCGTCTCCCCCTAACCGAGGCACAGGAGGGTTTCAGGTTGATGGCTGAAGCAGGCAACTCGTTAAAAGTCATCTTGGAACCTAACCGCATATAAGCATAAAAACCAAGCCTTTCTTATCTCTCTTTTATGACAAACTTACAGGAAGCAATTAGGCAGCGGCGCAGTATCCGAAAATACCAGCCCAAAGAGGTTCCAGAGAAGTTTGTGTGGGAGGTTTTGGAGGCAGCTGGCTGGGCGCCTTCAGCGCATAATTCACAGTGCTGGCGCTTCATTATTCTGCGCGACGCAAAAATCAAGCGTGATTTAGCAGAGCAGATGGCTGAGGCGTGGGCTGTAGACCTCAAAAGAGACGGCGTAACCACAGAAGAGGAGAAGCGCATTGAGCGCCGAGACCGCTTTGCAACTGCACCTGTGCTTATCCTTGCATGCTTAACAATGGAGGGCTTAAGAAAATTCCCAGAAGTTGAAAGACAAGGGTTTGAACGTGATTTAGCAGTTGAAAGCTTAGGCGCAGCCATACAGAATCTGCTTTTGACAGCGCATGCAGCGGGGTTGGGCGCCTGCTGGTACTGTGCACCAGCCTTCTGCAAGCCTCTCGTGCGTAAAGCCCTTAAAATTCCCGAATCTGTCGAGCCGCAAGCATTCATTACAATGGGTTATCCTAGTGAGCGCCCACAGGCGCCCTCAAGGAGGGCGGTTGCTGATTACTGTTTCTTTGACGTTTGGGGGTAAATTATCCACAATGGACAACCTGTTTGGCTCAGGCGCTAAGTACGCTACGGTAGATGAAATGAAAAAATCGCTCGATTCACTTAGGGCTGAAGGTCAGTAGAGCTAAAAGGTTTATGATTTTATCATTATAAGCAGCATTTTGAATCTAGTTTTCGCGGCTAAGGCGTGCGGTTTGTTCGCTGGCATGATTGTCATTTCTCCCTGCTTAAGCATGACTGGTTTGCCGGAGATTGTAACTTCCACTTCCCCGTCGACCACGTAGACGATGGCGTCGTAGGGTGTAGTATGCTCGCTTAAGCCCTGATTCTCATCAAACGCAAACAATGTGACGGTGCCTGTTTCTTTGTCGATGATTGTTCTGCTGACCACTGAACCTTCTTGGTAAGAAATTAGGTCTGAAAGGTTTTGGGCTTTTGCAATTAAACTTTCTTTTTTGCTTGACATAGCTTTCACTCTTACTTTAGCGCTTTAACCTGAAGAAGTATGTGTAATTAATGCGTATCGGGAATGAAATCCATTGACAACGAGTTAACGCAATGTCTAGTATTCTTTTCTGTGAAGTGCTCACCAGTGAATACATGACCAAGATGGGCTCCACACTTTGCACATTGAACTTCAGTTCTCACCCCGTCCGGGTCAGGTAACCGCTTTACTGCTCCGGGGATTTCTTCATCAAAGCTTGGCCAGCCACAGTTCGCCTCAAACTTGCTCTCAGAGCGGTACAGTTTGGCGCCGCAGCGTTTGCAGACATAGGTGCCTTTCTCCCAAAACGCATAATGTTTGCCTGTGAAAGGCATCTCGGTGCCTTTATTCACAATGACTCGTTTTTCTGCAGGCGTAAGTTTTCTGGTTTGTTGAGAAGCAGCAGACAAAAAAAGATCACCAATTAAATTTATGTATGCTAAAGGTAAAAAATGCTTCTAAAAATAACAGATATAAGTGGGCGCTTGCATGTTTTCTAGTAGAAGGTTTTTTTATGGTTGAAATAACCCGTTTATTCTGGAAGAAAGCGTTTACCGCTGATAATGTTGAGCTTGGAGAAGTACACAGCGCAGAGGTTGACACCAACACTTGGCAGATAACCAGCCTCTACGTAAATTTAACTGATGAGGCGTCACGGGCGTTTGGTTTCAAGCACCCCTATCTTGGCAGAGTCACAGTCTGCTTGCCCGTGTCCGCAGTTAAATCGATCACTGATCACGCGGTGATAAACCAGACGCTGGATGAACTGCGCACTCTTAAGCAATGCAAAGAATAATGGTTACCGACGAATAAAGTTGCTTTCGCGATTTCGGTTTCTACTTCGCCTCTCAGTGTACAGTGAAAGGAGGGCACCGAAAAGCGCCACAGAAGCAACAATGGTTGCGGCAAGCAGGAATGGCGACGGAGCCGGCGACATTGACGCTGTCGAGGAAATCAGAAGCAGAAGTGCGGTTGCAAGTAATATGAGAAGGAGGAGTAGAGGGATGGTTTTTTTCGTTTCAGTCACCAATTCTTTTTTTGGGGGCTGTTTTGTTTAAAAGCGTTCTTGTCAAGGTTTCTTGACAAAATTCGGTTTCTGAGTCAAGGTTTGTTTACTGCTGGACTGCCTTAAATACTCGGAAGTTAATAGGCGAATTTAAAAAGGAAATTGGCTAAAGCCAACCCGATTAGAAAAAGGACTTTAAGAAACTGTTAGTTTGCCGAATTTGCCAACGTTAAGCTGTGTTTCGCCTTTGAAGCTGGTGACATAGCCGTTTTCGATTTTAACGTTGTCGCCAACGTTGACTTGTTCAATTTGTTCATTCCAGAGCGTAAGTTTTATGCTGCCGGATTCATCGGCGATAACGGCGTCGACGATGCGGTAAGTCTCGTCTTTGTATCTAGATTTGACTTCTCGGGGGTCGCCTTTCTCTACGACTTTGCCTTCAACGCTTACCCGCTTCATTCCATCTGCTAAATCTTTAATATCTGTCAATTTTATTTCACTTCTAAATTGTTTCGCTTAGGCTTTTCCTTTTTCAATGATATAAATCTTGCCACTAAGCGGTGGCAACAACAGAAGAGTGAAAAGAAAAGGGGTTAGAGGGTGCTAAACGATGCCGATGAACAGCCACAACGCCAGCACGGTGACGCCGACGCTGACTGACGCGATAACTAGGCTTTTCATGAGGGAGAATTCTGGCTTTAACTCTTTGATTGCTAATGCAGTTAAGCCGCCTAGCCAAACATAGGATATTACGAACATCGCTGACAGGATAACTCTGAAGACTCCTAGTGAGGCGTCGATGGTGGCGAGTGCGCTTATGGATTGGGCGGTTAGTGTTCCTATTGTGGCGGGGTAGTAAAGCGATGCGAACGGGTCGTAGACTACTCCAAGCGATACGTCGTATGGGTAGTATGTTACTGGAAACGCGGCGGTTGCGGCGATGTTAACTAAGCCTCGGATAACCATGACGAATAATGCCATGCCTACCGCGATGAAGATGGGTTTCCATAGTATTGGGCTTTTGAATCCTCTGCAGATGATGTAGACGAGTGCGGACAGGATTAGCCATGTGAATAGGAACTGCAGCGAGAACACTTGGAGGAACCGTAGCAAAAAGCCGGTTGAGTCATACTGGATGGGTTGGCTCCACTGTCCACGGAAAAATAGGGCGCCTATGCGGACGGTTATGTCAGTGCTGCTTGGGTACTTGAAGGTGAGCGTGAGGGAAGTTATGTTTTGCCATTGTGGGTTGCCGCTTGCTGTCCAGCCCGATGCGTCGGGGCCAACAGGGATGGTTAGGTTGCCCCATTGGTTAACTGCTGAAGCGTTCGATAGGGCGCTTGTCAGGTCATAGGTGTAATAGTTGGTGTCTGCGAGCGAATACAGCGTTAAGGTGGCGTTTTGGGGTGCAGATTGCGGCTGAACCAGTTTTATGGTCAGCGACAGGTTTTGGAAGCCTGTTTGGCTGCAGTCAACGTTTGAAGTGTTGGTTAAGGCTGCAATGAAGTTGTCTGTGTTGTTGGCTTGGATCTGGAGGCTGAAATTGCCAAAAAGCGGGTAGTAGCCTTGCGGGTCAGTTGGCGCGTAGCCGAGTTGACCCACATACACGGTGTTGTTGAAGTAATCGTTGAAATCGTTGGTTAAAGCCACGTTTTGGCTGCTTTGCCAGCTTGTGGCGTTGTTAAAAGTTTGCATCATCCCCGGCACAGGCGAGGTGGTTTCCAGCTCTACTTTGCTGAATTGGCCGTATTCGTAGCCGATTTCTACGCCGATGAACAGGACCAAAATGATTATGGCGCCAAGATACTTGGGGTTCGCTATAATGCTTTTGAACGCTTTCTTTGGCGCATAGATAACCTGTGCTATATCTGTGAGAATCACTGTCTCGTTACTCCTTCGCTACTTCAGAATTTCCAAGATATTATTAAGTGTTATTCAAAATTGGGGAGGGAAAGAGCGGCTGCATGGATACTGAGAGGAGCGGTTAGTTTGGGCAGAAATCAAGTCCCACCTTTACTCTGCTTTGCTGCTCTGCCGACCCTCCCCGCCCCCTTTTAAAAGGCTCGTTTCGTCTGTTGTTGCATCATGTAACAGCACCTGCTTTAGTATGATGCTGAATCAATAGGTAAACGCGGAATGTTTAGCTGATCTGGCAGATAGGGCTCGAAGGCACTCTCCCAACTTTATCCCCTCTCTCTTCCTTTTAGCCTTCCTTCCCTACCGCACGGCTAGGTCAGTTTAACCTTAATTTTCAAAACAGGCTTCTTGAAAAGTTCTAAGCTTTTACTCCATTAGATAACAAACAGTTTTCAACATCTATTTCAGATATAAGACTAAATTGGCTTTTAGAAGACCGATAAAAAATATTGAAAGGGTCAGCAGAACACTATATAATCCATCTATTCTTGACAAGAACCGCTCTTTTTCCCAGTTATCTAACGATTCATCTAACTTGCGATTAAGGTATCAAGCTTTTCCTTAATTGTCGGCTCATGACTCGCTTCTTTTTTCCCTGCCATTGTAGCCTATTTCAGTCATATAGTCTCTAAGTTTTTACGTCGCTGTTTTTTAGCGTCTCAATCCAAGACCTACAGTCACGGAACCGATTATAGTTAACAAAATTGCTATCCCAAACCTAAAGAAATAATCGCTAAAAATCTGCAACATAGAAACATTGGCCGTCACTTGTTCCCGTACCATACTCATATTATAAACCGCCACTCCACAAGCAATAACGATTAAGAGAACCCCAAAAACTACTAACGGTAAGCTGACAGCTTTTTGATTCAATTATGACTCCCTAGCGATAGTTTGTAGTTTATGCTTTTAGTTTTTGCCATCGCTGAGTTGTTAGTATCCCATTTTAGACACAGGTAACCTGCTAAAGGGACTAACAGAAAGCCGAAAATGGATATTAAAACTTGGCTAACTATATCAAAACGCAAAAACATTAACTATACAAAAAAGTAAACGACTGCCCATAATGCAAGGATGAATTTGTAAGCCTCTTCTTTGTAATTCTATTTACCCTCAGAAAGCCCATACTGAAGACTTAATGAATTATTCCGAGGCGCTTGAATCTCTTCGTTGAATCGGTACGTATGGTTGCCTGTACTTTTTCGAAGTCCTTAGGTAGAAAGCCGGTGCAGTCTTTCCATACGTCTTGGTTTGTTTTCTTATTCATGTTTGCTGCCTTCAGCGCTATTATTCATAGTAGTCTTTGCTAACTAATAAGGGCAAGCCACTAAAGTACTGGAAGAAGCAGGAATTTATATTCCCTGTTTTAGGCGTCGATAGGTTGTGTAGTCTACGTATTCTACAAATGGGTTCTCCGCTAGGAATTTGACGTTGATTTTTTGGCGATTACGCTTATCGAGCAGTTGGCTGGTTGTGCGTAGTAGGTATGCGTCGCTGCCTGCGCCTGAACCGTAGCTTGCCAAAAGGATGCGTTCGTCGGGTTTAGCTACGTCGAGCACTGCGGCTAATCCGACTGGGGAGGCGCCGCTGTAGGTGTTGCCGAACTTGTTAATCATCAGCGAAGGCACGTATTTTTCTTCCGTGAAGCCCAGCTCCTTGGCGATTCGCACTGGGAAAGATGGGTTGGGTTGGTGCGGGACAAAGTACTGGATGTCGGCTGCTTTGAGGTTTAGTTGTTCCATGAGTTTGCTGGCGGATTTGCGGACATGTTTGAAGTAGGCGGGGTCGCCTGTGAATCTGCCGCCGTGCATGGGGTAGGGTTCGCCGTCTCGCCGCCAAAAATCGGGAGTGTCGCTGGTGCAACTGTACCAGCCTTCGACTTCCGCGACTACGTCTTGTTTGCCAAATATGAATGCTGCGCCGCCGTAACCCACAAAAGTGTCTAGTTCGCCGCCTGGGCAGCCTCGGGGAGCCGCTTGGCTGTTGTCTGCGCCTATGACCATGGCGTATTTGACGTTTGATTTGGGGTAGCTGACCAATGCGCAGGCGTCTTTGAACATGCTTGTACCCGCTTTGCAGGCGAATTCCGTGTCCACTGCATCCACGGTTTGTACGTCGCCGTCTTCTTCGCCCAGCTTAAGCACCTGCGCGACCTTGGAGGCAATCGGCTTCACTGCGTAGGGGTTAGATTCTGAACCCACATACACTTTGCCGACCAAGCTGCTGTCCAATGCCGAGTGGATAAGCGCGAGTTTGCCGGCTTCAACCGCCGCCGTCACCGAATCCTCATCGATAAATGGCACGGCGCGTTCTAACCCCTCTTCTTTTATGCGGAAACGCGAGGTGTAGGCGCCATAACCCACGATACCCGGCAACTCGTAGTCTTTAGAGGGCTGGACAACCCTGTATTCTTGATGCGGGTAATACTCGTCTGCCAACGTAAACGCCAAAGAGATGGTTGGAACAACGTCCGCTCTGTTTACTGAGTAGCGCCTGCGGAACCTTGGCACCACTTCGCGTCCTTCGAGGCTTTGGAGATCCACCTGTTGCCCATCACAGATCAACTGGTCTGTTAGGCGTGCGGGAACGCGGATTTTGCCGCCGTGGAAACTGACGATGCCATAGATGAAGCTGCCTAGTTTAGAGAACTTGTTAGTGGGTTCGTTTATGTAGGTGCAGAGTTCCAGTTTGCCTTTGTCGTAGAAGAGGTCGATGGAATCCATTTTGCCGTAGCTTTTTCTGCCGCAGACGCTGCAGTAATCGCGGACTTCAAAGTATTCTTTGCCGCAGCACTGGCACCTGCACGCTTTGAGGCGGTCGCCCAAATAGGAAACTCGGCGCTCAATTGGTTCACTGCTCATTGAGTCTTCTCCCCCAAAATCGTTGCGTAAGCTTTTGTTCCGAAACCCTCGAACTCCACCACTCCGCCATGCCTAAGCCCGCCTGGCACAGAAATCTGGCGTTCTGCTGCTTCTCCTCGGAGCTGCCGATACACCTCAAACACCTGTGCCCCACCTGTGGCTCCAAGCGGGTTGCCGTCTGCTTTTAAGCCGCCGTCAGTGTTAACGTAAACCTGCCTGCCGCCTAACTCGTAGCTAAGCTGCCCAGTTTGGCTGCTTTCGTAGATGCTTTTCCAGGCGGTTCCAGAGGGGCAGAAGCCGGCGTCTTCAAGCGTAACCATCTCCATCACGGTGGATTGGTCGTTTACTTCGATGAGCTGCAAATCAGACACCGCCACTTTGGAGGTTTCAGACGCGTTTTTCATAGCTAGTTCCGCAGCGACGAAACGTGAAAGGTCCTCGCGTGCGGGGTAGTTGAGGTAGTCGGTTGCTGAGCCGCAGGCTAATACGTAGACGGGTCGGTTAGTCATTTTGTTGGCGACGGTTTCGCTGGTTAATATGACTGCGGTGGCGCCGTCTGAAACCGGGGCGAAGTCGTAGAGTCCCAAGGGCTTATGCGCCGTTCTCCTTGCGCTCAGCACCTGGTCGATGGTGATTCTGCGTTGGAACTGGGCATACCGGTTTTTGGCGGCGTTGGCGTGGTTTTTAACGGAGACCTGCGCAAGCGCAACCTCCAGTTTCTCCAGGTCCTGCCCTTTTACGCCGTGCTTTTTTATGTAGGCTCGGAGCATAAGTTCATGGTTGGACTCAGGGGTTCCGCCGGCGAAGTAGCTCCAGGGGTCATCAAGGAGCATGAGGTCGTCGCGGATTTTGTCCCAGCGATCCGTCATTTTCTCTATGCCGCCGACCAGCACCGTGCTGTAGACGCCTGCTTGGATTGCGTGGCAAGCCGTCATCAACGCGGCGCTGAAGCTGCGGGTGACCTCCATGGGGACATGGAGCTCGGTTAATTCGGAGAGAAAGCCTTCCTCTAAGCCAAGTTTGTTGGTGATGGGTAAGAAGCAGTCGGACATGTAGCAGGCTTGGAGGTCTTTGCGTTCGATATTGCATTCTTTTGAGGCGGCAAGCCAAGCTTCCTCGATGAGTTTCTCGGGTTCTTTGCCGTAGTGCTCACCGAACTTGGTTCTGCCAACAGCAACGATGGCTGGGCGATTCTGCATGATAGGGTGCTTTCCTGTTTGTTTTAGCACTAAAGGTTTCCAAAGTGCCCTATTAAGTGTTTGCCATATTCAACTTGAAATTAGGCAAGTCATATATAGCAACAAAAAACCATGTTAAGTGAGAGGGGAAGTATAGGGGATGTTAAGTAGCATTCACAAGAGATTTGACGCTTTTTTTTATAGATGTGAATACATAAAAGAATGCAGCAAAGTGACGCCTCAATGCGCCGAAGGTGGAAACAGCTACTGCGGCGAATACCGCAAACGCAACCGCGGCCAAAAACTAAGCTGAATGGTTAATTTCGTTCTGGGTGATCTGCTGCTTCAACGTTTCAGTCAGCACTTGCAGTTTCCGGCTTAACTCCACCGGATACGCAGGCGCATCCGCTAACACCTTGTATCGGCTGGGCAACTTGGAGAGGTTTTCGGCTGCCTTGGCCCGGATTTCCATAAGCGAGGGCAACCTGTATGTTAATTTGCCATCTTCCATAACCTTGACCAGCAGCGGTTCCCCAACTGGCGGCTCATCTGCTAGGGCAATTACGTCTTTTATGAAGCTTCCATCGGCATTGCAGAAGCGGTAAACCTGTTTTCTCCCCGGCAGGGTAATTTTGTCCTTGCTAAGCTTCATAATCGGCGCAAAAGCGCCGTCCGGTGTCTGGGTTTCACAGAGTTTGTAGATGCCGTCTAGGTATGGTCGGTCAGCGCTGGTTCCCATCTTTGTGCCTACACCGAAAGCGTCGATGGGCGCCTCGGCGTCGAGAAGCTCAGCGATTTTGTATTCGTCCAAGTCGCCGCTGGCAAAGATTTTCACGTACCCCAAACCCTGTGCGTCAAGCATTTTGCGGACTTTCTTGCTGGTTTCCGCCAGGTCGCCGCTGTCCAATCGGACGCCGCCCAAGCGTACGCCTTTGGCTTGCAATTCCTTGGCGACCTCCGCCGCTTTCTCCGCCCCCGCAATATCATCGTAGGTGTCGATGAGCAGGGTGGATTTGTCTGGGAAGGTTTTGGCGAAGGCGCGGAAAGCGTCGATTTCTCTGGGGTAGGACATGATGAAGCTGTGCGCCATGGTGCCGAACACTGGGATGCCATACGCCAAACCAGCGAGGACGTTGCTTGTTCCTTGGCAGCCCGCGATGTAGCTGGAGCGGGCTACTTTCATGCCTGCATCGATGCCGGGTTCTCTTCGCAAACCGAATTCGATGACTGCTTTACCCTTTGCCTCGTGGACTACTCGACTGGCTTTGGAGGCAATCATCGTCTGCAAGTTAATAGAGTTCAAAAGGAAGGTTTCGACGAGCTGGGCTTCGATTATGGGTGCGGTTACGCGGAGTAGCGGCTCGTTGGGGAAGACGATTGTGCCCTCTGGAACCGCCCAGACTTCGCCTGTAAACTTGAACCCCCGGAGGTACTCAAGGAAGTCTTCTCGGAAGCCCTGAGCTTTGAGGTAGCTGAGGTGTTCCTCGGTGAACTTGATGGATTGAAGGTATCCAAGTGCTTCTTCTAGGCCTGCAAAGAGGAAGTAGCTGCGGTTCTCGGGTAAGCGGCGGATGAAGAGGTCAAAGGTGGCGGTTTCAAAGTTTTTGTTGTCAAAGTAGGCGGCGCACATGGTTAATTCGTAGAAGTCTGTGAAGAGGCTCATGTTTTCCTCTTTTAGGTAGCCTAGAAAAGGTTTCATGCGTATTGTAGAGTTGGGGTTTATGATTTAATTCTTTCTAGCACAGCATGGTTGGTAGTGTAGGCGGACCGGTTTTTTGGGTGTTCTAAGAAGTAGATTTAAAAGCCCAATGGGGAGAAAGGGGATGGTTGATGGCTATGCCGCTGATGTACCCAATCAAGCATGTTTTTCGCAACTGGAAACTCTTCGTTGCCCTCTTAATCGGCATCACTTTGGCATCTATCTTCTGTGCAGCCATAGGAGTAAAAGCAAATTTGTCTGCGGAGCAATCTCTTGACAAGCAAATCAGCCTCGTAAACACCGACATCGGGTTTACCTCAAACCTGAACCGAACCAACCTAGGCTTAGCCTACAGAAACATAACAGACATCGCAGGGGTAAAAAGTGTGGATACAGTCGCGAGCTTTTATGTGCCTGTTAGTACATCAAGCGATAACTATTCAACGTCCTATTATACTCAGATGTACAGTTTCCCAGATACGTCACGCATAAACGATGAATGGACAAATAGGCCATTAGACGGTATCCCAGCAAATTACACTTACATCACAGCTGGTAGCGCTCTTGCGGAAAAAGTAAAAGTCGGCGACAACATAACAACCATGATTAGTTTTCCAACACCCAAATACTGGAACACAAGCGTTATCTACGTTAATCTAACAGTCGCCGGATACATCGAGTTAACCGACAAAGGCTATGGCTACTTGACAAATAACAACGGCGGAATAATCTACTATGGAGGCAACGCTCCAGGCTTTACAAGTTCAATCACTCCAATTTACGGTGGCGGCCCAATAAGCAGTTACCGCAGCGACCTCATGGTTATCAGTTGGGAAAACACGTTAGAGCCGCTTTGGAACAGCACCTTGGACAGCAGCACTGCAAGCATTACTTTTTCTGTGAATGTTGATCGACAGAACCTTATCAGCCCATGGAACATACAAACATCAATTTTAAGCATTAATCAAATTTCAGATACAATCCAGAACCGAGTTATGGCTAATTACTTAGCCAATGGCTATGTGACCAATTTCCTGGTTAACTCGTTGTCAAGTTACCAAAATAGCTTTGATTTAATGCTTGTTAACTTTATTGTGGTTTCGATACCTGTTTTCTTCATCGCTTGGTATCTTGGCTCAACAGTGTCTGATGTATCCTTTAACATCCGAAGACGAGAAATCGGTATCTTATCAACCAAAGGTCTCTCAAGCGGACAAATACAGCGAATGTTTCTAACCGAAGCTTTAGTGATCGGTTTAATCGGGGGAGCACTTGGCGTTGTCGGCGGATTAATCCTAAACCAGTACTATGCAGGCACCGTTAATCTAAGCAACCTCTTCGCATCTCAGATGTTTACCCCATCCATCGCAATAGTAACAATAGTGTTCGGCGTTATCTTAGCTTTGGCGTCAGTGTTTTGGTCATCACGTAAAGCCTCCAGAATCCCCGCGGTTGAGGCCCTCAGAGATTACATGCCTATAGAGAACAAATCACGTTTCCGATTTGTAGCTTGGATAGCACTTATTTTGGGCGGCTACAAAATCGTGGTTTTCGCGCTGGGAATTAACATTTCACAGGTGATTAATCAATGGATGTATTCAGGAGGCGGAAGCTTCTTCGCTTCGATAGTTGCAGGTCCCCTGATCTTATTCGATGCAGCAATGACCTACATCGGACCATTCCTTTTCTTCTGGGGAGTTATAAAAATCTTAATCCGCGACTCAGACAAATTCCAAAGAGCAGCCTCAAAGATCTCCTCAGTTATGGGTGACTTAGGCGCGTTGGCAGCGAAGAACGTAAGAAGAAACCCTGCCCGGCTAGCAGCCATAGCTTTCCTTATAGCATTCATAATTGCCTTTAGTGTCCAAGTGACCGGTCAAGTTGCAAGCCAACAGGATTACATAGTGCGAAATGTCCATAACCAGGTTGGCGCCGACGTAACAGTCAGCATGGTTAATGCTTCAAGAGCCCAAGCAGTCTTGAACGACATATTAGGAAACGTCACAGGCATCAGCAACGCAACCATACAGCGGACGATGTATGCGCCGCTAAGCGACAGTTATAGCCAAATGCAAATAAGAACCATTGACCCAGACACGTGGGCGCAGTCCGCCTACTATGAAGACGGATGGTTCACTGGAGCAAGCGTGCAGCAGATGATGACTGATCTAAAGAACAGCAATAACACCATTATCCTTGATCGCAGTGTTGCCAAGCAGCTTAACCTTAAACTCTATGATGAAGTGGGCATCGACTTCAACTCGTGCCCCCGCAAACTAAGAATAATCGGGTTCTTTGGTCCTGAACCGCCAGACTCCAGTCTGCCTCAACCAATTTACAACAGTGGAGTCGACTCCAAAGCATACGTTAACCCAATGTTTTACTCGTATGTACCAGCTAACCTCTTCAACATGAGCGAGTACAGTGGCATATACAACGTAGAAAGCTTCCAAACAACCTACTTGATCAAATTGAACCCAGGCGTAAATGGAAGCGAAGTGGCAAACCAAATACGAAGCGTAGACCCAACAGAAATTTCAAGTGTTGACTCATTCGATTATGAATGGCAGCAGTCAGTAAACTATAACAATATGAGTACTTACAGCAACCTCCAAGTTCTTGATGTTCAAGGGCTGGGGCTTATCTTTATGGTGCTCTCAGCCTCGATTGGAACTGCCCTCATCGCTATCGTTAGCCTAAAGGAGCGAACCCGCGAAGCCACCTTGATGAGCGTGCGGGGATTATCATATCGCCAGTTAGTCTGGATGTTCCTCACCGAAAGCATGGCAATCATAACTTTTGCAGTGATTATGGGCGTCGTAGTCGGCATAATAATCGTCTACGGCAACATAGCATCAGCAAACGCAACCCTAAACACCTACTCTCTGGTGACACAGCGCCTCGTGTTCCCAGCAAACGTAGTGACTACATTAGGCGCCTACATCGCCTTAATTTACGCCGCCACAATCGGGGCAATCCTGGTAATGACCAGCCAATATGTAACTAAACTTGAAAAGATGGTTAGAGCAAGATGAGCGGATTAGATGTTAGAGTAAGAGACCTCGTAAAAATTCACCATACAGGCAAAATTGAAGTACAAGCGTTAAGGGGATTAAACCTTGACATATCCTCAGGCGAACTAGTCGCCATTATAGGCCCCAGCGGAAGCGGCAAATCCACCCTGCTAAACATTATCGGCGGCCTAGACAAAGCCACCGCAGGCACCGTCACAGTCGGCGAAAAAACCGTAACCGACCTCTCCGTGCGGCAGCTAGTTGATTACCGCAGAAAAACGGTCGGACACATCTTCCAAAACCTCAACTTGATCCCCACTCTGACAGCACAGGAAAACATTGAATTCTCCATGGTTGCCTCAGGCGTAAAACGTGGCAAACGCAAAGAACGCGTCCAAACCTTGCTTAACGTCGTAGGCTTAGAAGCCCGAGCGCATAACAAACCAGAGGAACTCAGCGGCGGCGAACAGCAAAGAATCGCAATAGCCTCCGCACTCGCCAACGACGCCCCAGTACTGTTAGCGGATGAACCTACAGGCGAATTGGACACAGCAAACGCCCGCATGATCGCGGAATACCTGGTTAAAATCAACAAGGAACTAGGCAAAACCATCATCATGGTCACCCATGACCCAAGCGTCGCCCGCGTCTCCTCCCGTATCCTCCGCATAGAAGACGGCATAATCAAAACTGCTTTAGCGCCCTCAGAAGTCATTGTGCAAGAGAAAGCCCACAACTACATAGACCAAATCAAAGCGCGAATCCTAGAAATCAACGAGCAGATGCTGCAGCTAGACAGCGAGTTCCGATCAGGCAAAATCGACGGCGACGAATACATGCAGAAACGCCAGACACTCAAACACATCAAAGACAGCCTCAAAGAGGAATGCAGCCGCATGGGAGTCATCCCACCATAACCCCGATTTATCGGTAAAACAGTTTTTTGTTGGCTTGTTCTGCTTGCGGAAGTCTCCACAACCAACCTGCAATGCAAGACAAACGCTGACGCAAAAAAGCAGCCGCCTGTATTTGCCGCTGGAAGAAGTTGAAATAAGAGGGGCCCACGGCAACAACTAAAATAGAAAAACAAGATGCCAAAAAAATCTTGATTTCACAGTTATCTTTCTATAGATATTTTGCTTACGCCAGCTTCTTTCTCCAAAATTACGACGTGGTCGCCTTTTGCTGCAAAGGATTCACTATGCGTAACAGCGATGATTTGCTCTATGGCTTTGAAACGGCTAATCGCCTCAGCCAACCGCTCTATGCTACCGTCTTCACTGCCCAAATTCTCCGTCGGCTCATCAAGCATCAACATGCTCAAACCATGCCCAGTCCGCGACTGCATAATCAGCTGCCCCAGCCCCAGCCTGTAAGCGAAAGCCAGAAGCGTGCGTTCGCCGCCTGAGAGGTTGCTGACTTCGCGGTCCATGCCTGCCTCGCTTTTAACATAAGGCGAGTAAGTGTCATCCACAACCACATTTAACATTGGTGTTTCGCCGCCTACTAGGCTGTCGAGGATTTGCTGGACGAAGTTGCGGAGGACTTTGACGAATTCGCCGCGGAGTTTGGGTTGGATGCTGCGGTAGGCGTCGCGGATGGCGCTTAAGAGTTCGACTGTTTTGCGGATTTTTTCCATGCGTTCCAGCTTTTCCTGCGCCAAATTGATGCGGCTCTGAGTGTCTTCGAGGCGGCGAGCTAAGTCGGCTTTGCGGTTCTCTTTAGTGCGCAAATCCGATTCTACGGCGTAGTATTGGCGGAGGGCTTGTTCTTTTTTGTCTTTAGCCGCCTGCAGCTCCGATAAATCGAATTTGCCAATTTCCGCCACTAAAGCTTCGAGTTCTTCTTTCTGCTCAACCTCAAGTCTCTGCTGAGCTTCCAACTCCACAGTCAGGTTCTTAAGGTTACCCTCTTCCTCAGTGACCCTCGCCTTCAAGTCAGCGCCCCGAGTGTAGCAAGCCTGCAAATCAGTGAATGCTTGGGATGCGACAGTTCTGGTTTTCTGCAGCGAAGCCACTTCGAGGCGCAGATGATTGATGACTTTTTCGCGTTCAGCATTCTCTTGTTTGATATTCTGCAGTAAATCAGTTTTGTAAAAGCCACTTAAGGGTTGGCTGCACACTGGGCATTTGCTCTCCTCAGAAGCCTCCGACAGCACGGCTGCCCTTTTTTGGTCCTGCTGCATGCTCCGTGAAGTGGCTTCTTGCTCAGCACGTAACTGCGAAATTTTATCGTCGAAACCCGCTAAGTATGCACTTAACTCCTCCATGGGCAAATTGGTTGGCAGCCCCGCCTGCTCCAGCTTTGCAAGGTTTAGTTTGATCTGAGAGTCCAATGAGTTTTGGCGTTGCAGTAGATTGTCAAGAATGGTTTTTTTGCCTTCAATCCGCTCAGTCAGCGACGCCAACGTTTTAGTCATGTTGGCGACATCAGCGTTTAGGCGGGCTTCCCTTCGCTTGAGGTCCTCGTAGGCGAGCTTTTTCTCTTCAGACCGCTTAAGCCTCAGGTCAGCTTCTTCAAGAGCCCTTTTGGCAAGCGCCAGTTTCTGAGCTTGATCCTCCAAATCCATCTCCAAAAGCGTGAACTCTTCGCTTGCCCGATTATAATCAGCGTTCAGCTTCTCTAAGCCGTTAACATCAGGGTCCTTCTCGTAGACCCGCCGCTCAGTTTCATAGTCCCGTTGATACTGGGCGATGCTGCTCCATGCAACCTCATAATCCGACAAACCAAACAGCTCATCCAGCCGCCTCTGCCTATCGCGTGGCGCAGCATCGAGGAGTTCTTTGAGGTGTTCTTGGCGGAACCACACAATTTCACGGTACAACTCCTTGTCCAACCCCGTAATGGCTTTGAATTGCTCCGCGATAGCCTCGGTTTTCATGCTGGCAACGAGGCGGTCGTTTTCCCAAAGTTTAAGCTGCTCAAAATCTTGGCTGATACCTTTGCCCTTGCGTTTCAAGCCGCGGGTGAGTTTATAGGTGCTGCCGTTTTGGCTAAACTGCACCGTAACCCGACACCAGTAAGCGCCTTCACGCATCAAATACTCAAAGCTTCGCCCCACCGAATCGCCGAACAATGCAAAATCGACTGCGTACAACACGCTGGATTTGCCGCAACCTACGCCGCCGACCACGGTGTTGAAGCCGCGTGTGAAAGGCACTGTGGATTTGATGTGGCTGCGGATGTTCTCAAGCTGGACAACATCGATTTTCATTTTGCCAGCTCCTCGATAGCTTGCTTGACCTTTTCATCCTGCTTACGGCTCAGCGGCTCAATCAAACCCAACGCGCCATGCGCCAACCGCTCAGCTTCCTCTTTGCCGTATCTGTCAGCGAAAATCTCAACAAAGTACTCGTAAGCTTTGGTTTTTAAGTCTTTAAATTCACCCTCAAATATGGAGCGGACCACTTCGTCGGCGACCGCGGTCTCTTTAAGCTGCACAATCGGGTGAACAAGAAGGGCTTTTTGGGCTGCACAGCGGATTTTGGGGACATCCACTTCAGCGCGGCTAGCTTCCGCCGGCAATGTGCCCTTTAGGACTGGTATGATTATGGCGTCGGCTTCGTCAGCTTCCCTAACCATCTGCACCGCTTGCTCAGTAATTTTCGCGGAGGGCATAGCTGAGAAATCGTATTCTAAGATGATGAATCTGCGGGGAGAGGTTAACTCGATTAGTTCAGGGGTGACTTGGCATTTCTCGTCGACATGGACGTGGTAGAAGCCTTTGGTGATTTTGGCTTCGTCGTAGCCCACGGTCTCTGTGCAGCCGCTGTACACTAATATGCCGTCTTTGAATTTGCCCATGTGGCGATCGTGGATGTGCCCAGCGGCATAGTAGCAGAAGCCCCCCGGTAAGTCGGCTTGGGAGAGCTCCGCTTCCATGTAAGGCGGCTTAACATCCGGCAAATCTACAGCTCCATGGAAAACAAAGATGTTGGCGACGCCTGCTTGAGGTGTCAGAGGGTTTTCCTCCATGAATTTAGGCAGCGCCTCCTGCGTTTTGTGGCGGTTATGATAGTTTGGGATGCCATATACGTAGCAGCAGCCGGGTAGGCTCCAGCAGGCGCCTTTATGCCGTGGGAGATGCACGATTAAGCCTGCGCTGTCCAAGGGGTAGAGGATGGTGCTGGTTATGGTGTTAGGCGCGGAGTCGTGGCTGCCGTCCACTGTTAAAACAGGGATGCCGGCGTCTTTTAGGCGTTTAAAACTGCGAATCGTGTTCTCCAAGGTGTGGTTGCTGGGTCGGGGTTGATGGAAAAGGTCGCCTGCGATAATCATAAAATCGGGTTTAAGCTCGATGGTTTTATCTACGAGTTCTTGAAAGGCGTTGTCGAAGTCCTGCCGCCTCGCTTCTAACCCATACTGCGAATAGCCCAAATGCAGGTCGGATGCATGGACAAAGCTAAATGGCTTCAAACAGGCAAGACCCCCATATGCTCCTTTTTGGTTGTTGTTATAGCTTGGCGGCTTTAAAGCATTTATGATAAAACGGTTTAAGGCGTTTTTTATAATTTTTTGGCGTAAAAATATAAGATAGCATATGCATTAAGTCTGGAAAAGGCGCCAAGAGTCATGAAATGCCAAGCATGCGGAACAGAAACCATGATGCCGTTTCGCTGTCCCTTCTGCGGCGGACAATACTGCAGTGCACACCGCATTCCAGAAAACCACAACTGCCTAGGAATCAGCCAAGCTAGAACCCAGCGCCAAGAACAAGTAATGAATCAGCAGTCCTATAACAATTACAATTACAGTTATGTTTATGGTCAGCAGCCATTTCAGCGACAGCACCGCATTCGGTGGAGCCAAAAAGAAGTCAAGCATATCGGCATCGCAGCAGCGCTTGTGATAGGAATCGGTTTCTCGATGGCTCTATACGGCTTCTATTGGAGTTGGCCAGTCATGACGATTTTCGCGTTGGTTATGACGGTTTCTTTTCTGACTCATGAAATAGCTCATAAGGTGATGGCGCAGAAAGCAGGCATGTGGGCTGAATTCCGCTTAACTACGTGGGGAGCTGTTTTAACGCTTTTCTCTGTATTTTTACCTTTCAAAATGATTGCTCCGGGTGCCATGATGATTGGAGGAACTCCGCCTTCAGCGAAGGATATGGTGAAAATCTCTGTTGCAGGAGTTATAACTAACATGATTTTCGCTGCGGTTTTTCTGAGCTTATTCTTGGGGTTACCGTTGAGCGATTACTCGGGGATGCTGCTGTTTTCGGCTTACATAAACGCGTTTATGGCTATTTTTAATTTGATACCTTTCGGAGTTTTAGATGGCTACAAAATTTTCCTGTTAAACAAGAAAACGTGGATAATTGCGTTTGTTCCAGCAGTTATTTTGACAGTGATTACTGGGTGGATTTTGTTCTTCTAAAAAAGAGGCGTTGTTCGCGGCGGACAAAGAGCAAGTCACGGTGGCTTACATGGATGCAGCGCCATTCCTTCAAATTCTTCGTCTCTCAAACGTTTGAGATTAGAGAGGTAAGATTTAAGGTGTACTAGGGACCGATTTTTACTATTTGTTGTTTTTCTATATTGGTAGTTGCAGGGGCCCCCTCTTTTTTCAACAACAACCAGCGGGTTTGGCTAAAGGCTGCTTTTTTTGTTCAGCGTCAGCTTTAAGTTGCTGGTTGGTTGTGGCGTAAACCGCAAGCAGAGTGCGCCGTAAAAGTTGAAAACACTAAAATAAAGTTTGAAAAGTTTAGATAAGTTCGATTGTTACGTGTACTTCTTCAGGTACGCGGATACGCATAATTCGGCGCATAACGCGTTCCTCTGAGTCGATGTCGATTAAGCGTTTGTGTATGCGCATTTCCCATCGGTCCCAGGTTGCTGTGCCTTCTCCTGATGGGCCTTTAAGGACTGGGACACGGAGGCGTTTGGTCGGCAGCGGTACTGGACCATTCATTTTTACGCCTGTCTTTTGTGCGATGCTTCGTAGTTCTCCGCAAACCTCTTCTAGTTTCGCGTAATCGGTGCTTGTGAGGCGTATTCTTGCTTTTCTTACCATTTTGGTCCATCAATCCATTGTTTTGCCGTTTAATATACGTTAGTGCACCATAGAGACTTATGCCGTACATAAAAACCTATCGTAGGTTGCTTCGACCTTATCTACTTATATCTGCTGTAGTTCACCCAAGAGTTTTGGTTCTCTTAACAATTGGATTGCTGTTTCCGCAACTGATACGTCGCGGTATTTTGTCCAGGCAGCCTTGCCTTAGCAAAAATTCGCTTGTTTTCCTCTTGGCAAACTGCTAATCATCGCACATAGCTGAGGGGTTAACTCATCCCAGAAAACATCAACCTGCCCCAGGCTTGTTTTTGGCTATCGCTGTTTCCTTTTAAACTCTTTTTTCATGGCTGAGCCTATGTCGTGCCCTAAATAGGCAGATAGGCGGTTTATGCGCTCTGCTGGATTGGGGGTTGATATTGGTTTTTGCCTGGTTTCCTGTTCTTCACCCAAATTACTTTATGCTTCTTGAGTTGGATCCGCTGAATTACTTGTCGCACGGTTTGCAGGACTTCTAGCCACTACTAGCCAGTTTCTTTAAGGAGAAAGAAAAATACAATCACGACAACTAATCGTAACCATTAGCCCAGAAGCCTACTTACCCCAATCTAAACACAAAAATTAAACTAAAAAAGGGAGGGAAGAATTTTCCCAGTTGTTTTCGCCTTTATGGTCGTTTTCTAAGAGCGAGCAATAGAACTGCGCCGACAATGGCTATTGCAAGTATAATAGCTGCTACTGCTGGTAAGAAGTATTGATCCGCAATGCTGACTGGTTGGCTTGCCTGCGTTGGAGCTACTGTTGCTGCGGGTTCATCAACTGCGAAGGCAGTAGTTGCCTGTGATGGGTAATATGATTCGCTGCCGCCGAAGCTTGCGTAGACTGTGTATTTGCCTGGGATATCTGGCGTCCACTGAAGGCTGTAGAAGCCTGTGGCGTCTGAAGTTGCGGTTCCGATTGTGCGGTAGTTACCGTTAGCATCAACGACGTTTATGGTTACTGGAACGCCTGTTGCGTTTGCTGGCTTAATCTGCTGCATGTATGCGTATTCCATCCATGCTTCCATGCTGTTCTCAGATACAGCTGGAAGTCCATATGGAAAGCGTGTTGTGATTATGTCCTGATTTGTGCCACCCGATGTGTCCATGACTGTGCCCTTTACTAGTACGCTGCTGCCTTGTACCGAAACCTCTGGAGACGCTGAAACCGTGGTCACTGTTGGTCCTTTGCCGAAGCTATATATCTGGTTGTCAAAGCTGTTCCATGAAATTAAGTAGCCGTCTCCTACAGGACCGATGCATGTACTGCTGTACTGCAGTATTTTCCAGACTAGACTTCCATCAGTGCAGTTAATTGCAATGCGATAGCTTGGATGTAATGGCGGGGTGTACATGATGCCTTCTGAGAGGAATAATTTTCCATCAGCAATAGTATGTGCATTGTAGCCGAAAATTGGATAGCTTTCGAAGGGAGTGTCATAGCCAGCGTCACCAGCATAGAATGTCCATGCGACTTTTCCTGTGGCAAGGTCGATTGCATTTACGTAGCCGCCGAGGTCAAAGATGTAGACTTTGCCATAAGCGATTTCACCATCACGCCAAACAGCACTGTCGCCGCCTCCTTTGAGTTGAACTGGACCCCATAACATTTGACCAGTTTTTAGACTATAGCCCCATGCTAGATTCCTATCCTTGTTATGCATCACGTAGTAGCCGTCTTTTGCGCACAGTACACTTGTGTCTTCATAGGGCGGTAAAGTTTGGTTTAATGGTCCCCATAGTTTGGCACCTGTTTTTGCATCATAGCCTGCGACGTATTGATAACCCATAGTGACCCCTTGATACATAACCGATCCGGGTACTTGACGCATAAGTATTACTTCAGGAGTTACTGCGGCAATGCTAAGACTGATATTGTCACCGTTGAATGTAGTTGGAAGCGGTGATCGCCACTCTGTAGCCTCGGGCATAGAACCGTTAATCGTACCAGATGGGCGGAAGAAACCAGTAGACAAGCCTGAATGCAGTATTAATAACTCGGTGGTATTGTAGAGACAGAGATTGTTGTTAGAAACGTAATAGCCGATTACTGTTCCCTGTATGTCTGACGTATTATCGATTAGGCGACTTACACTTATAGGGTTAGTAACGTTTGCTAAAAATGTTCCAGTCATTGCATCATATATTCCAGTCCATGATCCGCCTGCCGCTCCAAAGCCGCCGCCTCCTGGCGTACTCCAAAGGATTGCATTAGATCCAAATTCCTGGAAGTTGTTGTAGTTCACTATTTGACCATAGGATATTGACTCGCTGCCTGTTTTTCCCGCTGGCAAATCCCATAATACTTTTCCTGTGTGAACATCTATGGCTTCCCAGCCTATTAGAGTACCAGTACCAGCATATTTATTATAATAAAGTATTCCGTTGAGAATAGTTACTGGCTTAAAGTATTGTTGAAGTAGCGAGACCGAACTGTAAGCAGTAGATGAATCGCTTTTGATGGGTGATCCTGGTTGGCCTCCGAATTGAGTTGGTTTCGTCCACATAATATGGGCAGAGTTTGGTGCCGTACCATATGGCTGGACGTTTCCGCTAGAATCGTATGCGCCAGAACCGGCTACTCCAAACCAGTTAGCCCCTATTTGTCCCCATTGCCAGTTAGTTGCATATATTGGGCGCGTCCAGAATTCACTTGGAAGAGGAGGAGTCTGATAATATGGTAGTACTGGCTCTGTCGTTACTATCAAGGTTTTTACGTTGCTTTCAGACGGCAACATCTTGCTGCCAATCAGATTTCGACTACTGCTACTGAGAGTCGGATTGTTCGGGTTAGTGCCTGTTAATACTTGTCCCGGATAGAAAGCTTGGAGAGTGTAATTGCCAACTTTATCGGGTGTAAAGTTAAACACTACGCCTGCGACCGGGCTTGCAAGGTATGGTCCATAAGTGGTTGTGTCTCCGGCAGGGTCTGTTATTTTGAGAGTTATGTTGTCATAGAGATCGCCTGTGTAACCTGAGCCTGTTGGTGTGGGTCTGCTGAAAGTGATGCCGACATAAACAATTTGGCCAACTCCTACGGGGTCAGGTGAAGCGGTTACAAACAGGAATGTTGGAATGTCAATTGCTTGTGCAGGGGCAAGAGTAATCATAGAAGATAATGTTAACAGCAAAATAAAAGCAATAGTAGAAAGATGCATTTTTTTCTTTATTAATGACATTTTTCTTTCTCCTTTGTTTAAGTCTATAAGAATATAGACGATTACCTCTTTCCCAAGGTAGCGCTAATATAATTTTGTCTTAACATTCTAATAATACAGAAAACTGTAAACTTGCTAATCACCCCGAGAGGTGAGGAGGCATGCTTGCTTAAAAATACGATATTATATTCAAATTTCTATAGCAAAGGACCCCATAACACTATCGTTAGTTAATTTAATATACCAAGATTAACGATAAGAAACTGGAGACAATTGGACGTCGAGATAAATAAAAAAACGAGATTTGCAGATAACGAAGGCTTACAATATTTAATGCATCTTGGCCTAACCCGGATGCAGGCCAACATATACATCAGTCTTTTGCTTTATGGCAAAGCCGAAGCGCGCAAAATCGCCCATTGGATAGGCTCCCCAAGAACAGAAGTCTATAGAGCATTAAATGAACTCCAGGAAAACGGTTTGGTTGATAGAGAATTAGGTTGCCCCTTGAAATTCACCGCGGTGCCTCCCTCTCTGGGGTTACAAGCCTTTATCGATCATAAACTTAATAACATTAACCATATGCAAAAAAAATTGGAAGAATTCTCTCTAAAGTTCGAAAACAACCAAGAGCCAGAACCAGAAAAGGAATATAAGATAATTACAATCGAAGGGAGAAGAAGAATTATAGCAAAAATCAAACAACAGCATGACTCTACTAAATTTTCCGTCGATGTTATTACGTCCCTACCAAGATTTCTTTACGTTGCGAATCAATGCATGGAAAATTATAACAAAGCCGTAGAAAGAGGGGTCAAATACAGAATAACCCTTGGAATGCCTAAGGACTCGCAGGATTTGCCTCCTGAAATAAAAGAAGCTCATAACAATGAAAATACTATTGTAAAAAAAGTTGTTGGATGTCTCCAAGTAAACTCAGCGATTTTTGATCAAGAACAAGTAAGCTTCAGTTACTACCCCGATAGACGTATTGTAGAATCGCCACTAATAATAACAAATCACCCATGCATAGTTGGTTTTGCACTAAACTCATTTCAAAGAACTTGGGATTCACTTTAGCATTAATGTAGCGTGCGCTTGTTTGTTTATATCATTAAAAAAGAGTTTTGCGGAGACACTGCCAGCTGCCGAATTATATCTCGAATAGTAAGCTAACTCGATAATCAAAAAATAGGAAGTTTGCGGGAGATTTCGCCACTTATTTGGGGATAAAAACCGATTGTCGCGCAAGAAGAGAGTAGAATGATATAGAGAAATAAGGGCTAAACCTTGCTGCTAATAGTTAACAAAAAAATATTTTGCTTCACCGAAGAATTTCATTACTACAATATGCGCTATAGTGAACTATTAACTGCCAATCAACCATAGTAGACTTTTTATACTCTTATAGCGACTTAGGGGTATGGAAAAATTCTTGCTAGTAAGTCCAAATTGTCGTGATCTGGCGGAATCAAACTTCGAAATAAAAAAATTCCATGACTGCGAGAACTACGTCTACATTCCTGGAATTGAAAAATTAAAGGAAAAACATGTTGTAATTTTACACAGGTGTTACCCAGACCAAGATACCCGCCTTCTGCAGTTTTTCCAAATTTTAAGCGCGGTAAAACCAGTTGCGGCGAAAGTCACTGCAATTATTCCTTATCTTCCCTACTCGAGGCAGGATGAAATTTCTAGACAGGGCGAAACTGACTCTGCGGCTATGATTGTTAAATTGCTGTCTTGCGCTGGTCTCGATGAGCTTGTTACTTTTAACTGTCACTTTTTAGAAGGCGACAAAGAAAAGAATATCGACGGCTTAAATATTGAGAACCGATCGATTGTTACCGACTTATTAGAGTATGTTAAACCACGCGTGTCTGATCCTGTTTTTATCGCCGCAGACCAAGGTGCCGCTCACTTCGTTGAAAGATTGGGCGGGGTTAGTATGGAAAAAACGCTGGGTGAATATATTCATGGGCCACTTGCATTTAGGCAAATTACCTCTGAAAAACTCGATGCAGATATTGCTGGTCGAGACGTAATTTTGATTGACGACATGATTATCAGTGGAGAGACGATGGTTAAGGCTGTGCAGGTATGTAAAAAGGGAGGAGCTAGGAGAATTGTTTGCGTTTCAGTTCATGGATTACTTGTGGGTTGTGCGTTTGATAGGATTCGGGCTGCGGGGGCAAAAGAAATCGTTGTTAGCGACAGCGTACCAAGCCCTGCAGGAGTAGTAAGTATAAAGAAGCGCCTAAAAGACTTCTTACAATAAAACAAATTACTTTTCAAATTTCCAGAGGAAAAAAATAATTAAAGTTAGAGCGGCCCCTAAACGGGTATTTGGAAAAAATTTAATAATACTTTGATTAAAACAATTGATTACCCTAAACAGGTTAGCACCAAAATTAAAATAATTATAAAAAAATAGAATTAAAAATGAGGAAAAAACATGGACTCAATAGTTAACAGTTGTCCAAACTGCAGCTCTATAGATCAACCTGAAATACTCGTTAAAGGCGAAGCCGTTTTAGTAATATGCCCTAAATGTAAAGTTGTTCGATCAAAGCAACAATGGTTTTAAAACAGTCGTTTACATAACCTTCAGGTCTTAATTTTCTTCATCTTATCTAAGACTACAGTTTTTGGTCTTTTTACTTTGTAGCTAAAGCAAACAAAGGCGAAAAAACTAGAAAGCCATAACAGAGACCAAGCATTCAAATCGGAACGACCATGCATTAATTTGATGGCTTCAATAATGAAGGCTTAAAAGCTAGTGGCATCCATGTTGTTACACGCATGGCTAAAAAGGTCAGCGGGTCACATTACAAAAAAAGATGTAACAGTTGATCCACAAATGGACGTAGAAGTAATCCCGGCAATCCTAGTAAAAAGTCGAGAAGAACTCATAGCCCAAATCGAAAAAGTAAAACCAAGCGTTACAACTGTTCACATCGACATCATGGACAACGCTTTTGTTCCAAATAATACGATTGGACTTGAAAGTCTCACAAATCTTCCATCTGGAGTAGCCTATGAATTCCACTGGATGGTTAAGGACCCTGCAAACTGGATTTCAAAAGTTCCTGGAAAACACACGCATATAGTTCATGTGGAGACAATCTTTGATTGGGCTGAAATAGAAAAAGCCCGTGCACTTGGCGGCAAAATAGGTCTTGCAATTAACCCACCCACACCCATCGAAAAACTCTACCCATACATTAACGAAAAAGAAATCAAGCAAGTATTAATTATGACCGTTAACCCGGGTTTTAGCGGTCAAAAATACATTCCTGAAGTCGAATCAAAAATCCATGCTCTTAGAGCAAAGTTTCCAAAACTCGAAATTGAAGTTGACGGAGGAATAAATCCAGAGACTTCCGAGAGAGCTAGTGAAGCAGGGGCAAATATCCTTGCAGCTTCAAGTGCCATTTTTGCGTCAAAGAATATTCCAGAAGCAGTTAAAACTATCTACGAGTCGGGAATCCGAGGCATAAATAAATGGCAAACTGAGTGGTCAATCAATACAGCTCCTGAACTGGATGTACCAAAACTAATCACTGAACCTCTAAAACAAACGCTTCTTGGTCCACACCCACTAGTTGGGGTTGGAGCAGTAAAGGTTACTGACGTAACAAAACTGTATTTAATATCTAACAATATTAGACAAAATATTGTCAAGATGCTTCATGAAGCGAAATCAGGTCACCCCGCAGGCTCAATGGGTTTAGCCGACGTCTTTGCTGCACTTTACTTTAACGTCTTAAATCATGACCCAACAAATCCAAACTGGGAAGGGCGTGATAGATTTGTTTTATCAAACGGACACGTCTGTCCGGGACTATACGCTACTATCGCTGAGGCAGGATATTTCCCAAAAGAAGAGTTAATGACCCTTAGGAAATTAGGATCAAGACTACAAGGGCATCCTCATAGAGAATCACTTCCTGGAATCGAGAATAGTTCAGGTCCTCTTGGACAGGGGCTCTCCATCGCAGTTGGAATGGCGCTTGTTGCAAAAAGAGAAAAAAAGAGTTGGCGAGTTTACTGTGTTTGCTCAGATGGCGAACATAACGAAGGGCAAATGTGGGAAGCGGCGCTTTTAGCGTCTAAATTCAAACTGGGGAATTTAGTTGCAATTATGGACCGGAATAATATCCAAATCGACGGATTTACTGAAGATGTTCTGCCATTGGAACCACTCGAAGAAAAATACAGGGCATTCGGATGGCACGTGATCAGCATTGACGGTCATAATATTCAACAGATCATTTCCGCGTGCAACGAAGCGAAAACAATAATCGACAAACCGACAATGATAATCGCACATACCATTCCGGGAAAAGACATCTCATTCATGGAGTTTATTACCGAGTGGCATGGAAAATCACCAGGCGACAAAGAAGCAATAACAGCTTTAGAAGACCTTGAAGAGGAAAGAAAGTTCTATGGAAACGAAGCGAAGGAGTAACACTACCAAGGAACTTATGCTTGCCTCAAATGACTTTATGGTGCTAATATGGTAAACTCATCAAAAATAAACAAGGAAATGGGTCTGATCGAAAACATAGACGCTCCTCAGAATAAAAAGCCAAGTCGAGATGGTTTTGGGAAAGCATTAGTTGAGATCGGAGCCGAAAACCCAAACCTTTGGGTAATGACAGCTGACGTTTCTGAAAGCACCAGAACCCACTGGTTTGCCGAAAAATATCCAGATCGATTTGTCCAAGTTGGAGTATCTGAGCAAAATTTAGCGGGAGTTGCTGCTGGAATTGCTTCTTCGGGAAAAACGGTCTTTATCTCTGCGTATGCGGCTTTTTCGCCTGGAAGAAATTGGGATCAGGTTCGTGTTTCGCTCTGTTACAACAATGTGCCTGTAAAGTTACATGGTTCACACACTGGAGTTACAGTGGGGCCTGATGGGGCATCTCACCAAGCATTAGAAGATATTGCAATCACTAGGGTTCTTCCAAATATGACAGTTATTGTTCCAGCGGATTTTGAAGAAGCAAGAAAAGCGACAATTGAAGCCAGTAAGACAAAGAACCCAGTTTATATTAGATCGTGCCGAGAGAAAATGCCTGCATTTACTACCCATTCCACGCCGTTCACTATTGGAAAAGCAAACGTTTACCGAGACGGAAAAGACGTAGCAATTTTCGCTTGCGGACCGCAAGTGTACCAATCAATTATTGCAGCAGAGAAGCTCGAATCTGAAGGAATCTCATGTGCAGTAATTGATTGTCATACAATCAAGCCAATTGATGAAGATGCAATCAGGTTTTGGGCTAAAAAAACCGGTTTGATAATTAGCGTTGAAGACCACCAAATAACAGGCGGGCTCGGCGGGGCAATTGCAGAAGTCTTAAGCGAATTAGGCAAATCAACCCCGTGCACTTTGAAGCGTCAGGGGATAAAAAATATATTCGCCGAATCTGGAGAACCACTGGAACTTATGGGGAAATATGGGCTTGACTCCGAAGGAATTGCACAATTCGTTCGAGAGAGCTACAAACAAGAATCAAAAGTAAATAAGGGAGAGAGTTGAAAATGGAATTCTTTTTAGATACTGCAAATATTGAACAGATTAAAAAAGCAGCTGCGCTTGGAGTTGTCGATGGAGTTACGACGAATCCAACGCTTATTGCAAAAGAAGGCGGAAAAAGCCAACAAGCAATAATTTCGGAAATCGCACAAGTAATAAGCGGACCCATTTCTGTCGAAGGCAACGCAGATACATGTGAGGAGATTGTTCGTGAAGGAGAGGCATATTCAAAATGGGCAAGCAATATCGTAGTAAAGATCGCATTTACTCAAGAGGGAATCAAAGCTGCAAGAATACTAGAAGCGAAGGGAATTAAAACAAACGTAACACTAGTATTTAGTGCAAGCCAAGCATTGATTGCAGCAAAGGCGGGCGCAAGTTATGTATCGCCTTTTATTGGGAGACTAGATGACATTTCCGAGGACGGAATGAACCTAGTTCGAGATATAATACAAATCTACAAGAATTACGGGTTCAAAACGAAGATTATTGTTGCAAGCATTAGGCATCCAGTTCATGTTTTGGAAGCAGCGAAAGCTGGAGCACATATTGCAACAATACCAGCCGATGTTTTAGCAAAAATGTGGAATCATCCACTAACTGAAATCGGTATTAAGAAATTCAAAGAAGATTTCGCCAAGAGCGAAGGAAAGAAATCAGCCTAAAATTGGCGGACGCTAAAACCAAAAAATGTGTTAGATCAGAGGATCCGCCGACCACATGGTTTCTATCCAGTCGTAGTTGTAATCATTCAGACTGCCTCAGGACTATGTATAAAGCCTTTCGTTACCTCATTTGCTGACCTGATAAGCGGGTGTTTAATCTCGTAGGGTTCCTGCAGATTTCGCAGGCGGGCTATCCTAAAGTAAATGGGTGGGTGGGGATCCATGCTCAGCCATTCCTGAAAACGGAAAGAGGGAATGCGCTCGTAGAGTAGCCTCTGGAAACCTATCTTTTCAAGTGCATTTGCCAAAACTTTTGGTTTACCGATAATCATGGCGGAGATCAAGTCAGCTCTAGCCTCAAAGAATTTGGCGATGAAGTAAGTCAGCGACAGCAAAGCCCACAGATAGATGAAAAGCAAAATAAAAGAGGTTGTAGGTAACAAATCAAAAATCACGTAGAACCATAGAAGATACTGAGCGGCAGATAAACCATATAGCCAAAGCGGGTCTCTGCCTTTTAAATGACCAAATTCGTGTCCTAAAACTGATATTATCTCTTCATCGTTTAATTGTAGAAACGTTCCAGTTGTTATTAAAACGACGCCTCTTTTGGGGCTTGGACCTGAAGCAGCCGCGTTGGGCAGAAGAGTGTTGGATACAACGATTTCAGGCACTTGGTAACCAAACTTGTCAGCTGTAGTCTGTACAATTTCGTAAACGTTTACTTTCCTCGCAATCAAATCCTCGCTTTTGCACTCTATCCCGAATTGGGAGAATATCGCGTGTGCCTTTTCGCAGTCAAGTTCACCATTCTGGGCTATAGTTTGCTGGTATATCGCATGCTTCAGCTTAGTTATGTCTGATTTAGACATTTTTTGGACGGGGCTTTCTTGTTCCGCTGAGAGTGGGTACTGAAGAATATGGATGAATGGATTCTCTTTGGTAATATGCCAGTCCGCTGTCCTGGCTATAATCTTGTTGGAGTAGAAAACAAAGACAAACTGTATCGCCAAGAGAACAATCGGAACCAACGGCCCAATAACAAGAAACAGGAGTATTCCAACAGTCATAAAAACTGCGATAAGCGCAATCTGCGTTTCTAAAAGTAACCGCCGTAGCGATTTATTCTCTTTTCCAGAAACCGTTTCAGGTAAAATGGATTCACCTTCCCTCCATGCGAAGAACAGACTATTTTTTCTCACTTGCTCCTCAAACATGTCGACGGCTATGTCTACGTCTTCATAGGAATTGGAAATTTCCTCCTGGGAAACCCCTGGGACAAGCGGTTCAACTGAAACCCTTAGGACTTCACTACCAGAAACGTTAACTCTTAATCGCTTGCTTCCAGAGGAATTCAGCACTGAGTAACTAATCGAGAAAGCGGAGGTTGAGATATCGGTAAATCGTTCTTTTTGTTGAAGAAGAAAAAATCGGTAGATGTAGTTGTATAGTTTGTCGATGTAGTTTTTTGGTACTTCTGAAGAAATTGTATGCTGTTGAGAGGTTATAAAAACGGTGCCCCCATTGGTTATGGAAGAATACTTAACTTAACTAACTCGGTGCTAATATTTCTTGTGAATCAGCGAGGGCTTGGATACTGCCATAAGCAAAGATAGGCAACGAAAGAAGGGCTTATGAACTTCCGTTCATAGCTAAACTAAAGACGTTATAGAGGTCGATGGTTAAGGATTCTATCTGTTCAGCCGACAAGTTGGCGTTGCCAAATATGGTGAAAACGTTTTCGCCGCCTGCTACAAGCAAATCCTCCCACGACACAGCCGTCACCACTTGGCCATCTACCCAGTCATTGCGGGTTGCCAAGTATATTTATCGATAAGAGGCATCAACGCCTTGTTTAGGGCGTCATGCGTCACATTTTTGCCCCATGGAAAATTCATGCTCGTCGGCACACCGACAGTCACGTTGAAGTCATATGCGTAGCTTGCGTTTCCCATAATTGGTGAACCCTTGCCATTGTTTGAGTCAAGGAAGTTTACGGTTAGCAGTGGAGTCGTCGGTGTTGGGGTTGGCGTCGCAGTTTTGGTTGGCTGATTGGGTGTTGTAATTGTCAAGTTGTCGCCTTGAGAGGTCATTGTTATGTTTTGTCCGTTCACGGTTATGGTTAGGGTGGAGTTGGTTAAGGTGATGTTTTCTTGGGCGTTGCTGTTGGTGTAGTTTGTGTGCCCCTGTATCGTGCTGTTGGATATTTCGGTGTTGAGTTGGCTGTTTGGGTTGTTGGATATGTTGATTGTGATTATGCCTGCTTCGTCGGCGGCAACTACGCTGACGGTCGCTAAGACGGCAACTAAAGCGACTATTAGAATTAGCTTCTTGGCTTGCATGTTTTCATACCTCATCAAGCAATATGCCCTTAGCTGGTACGGTTTAATAGCGTTTACGAGTGGGTGCACATGGCTGTTCGGGTGGTTTGGTATTGTTTTTTAGGTTGCCCTTTTCAATTAGACTGCAGTTACTCCAAGCCCAAACCAACTTTTTCGGAGATAATTCAGTTTATTGCAACAAAACCCTCGCTCGCCTGATAACATACCTTAAGTACGATAGAACCCGACCATACAAAAGGTATCGGTATGAAGAAAAATGTTATAGCGGCACTTCTTTTTGTCCTAACTTTACTTGCACCCCTCTACATTTCAATAGCAAACCTGCAAGCTTCAGCGGCAACCTACCCCAGCACCATCAACTTTTCAGGCTACACATGGTACATTGAAAACAGCAACAACCAAAAAGTCAACCCTGGACCCAACTACTGGAGCAACAGCCCCCAAAACGTCTGGGTCGACTCAAACGGCTACCTCCACCTAAAAATCACGTATAGCAACGGCAGATGGTACTGCCCCGAAGTAACCTGCACCCAAACATTTGGCTACGGCACATACACCTACTACCTCGCCAGCCGAGTAGACCAATTCGACAAGAACATAGTCGCGGGTTTGTTTGCACGCATAGACGACACCCACGAAGTAGACATCGAGTTTTCAAAATGGGGCATAAGCAACTACCAAAACAGCCGTTACGCCGTTCAACCAGCACCCTACATAGAAGACCAAAACAAACATACCTACAACACGGTGTTGTACGGTGACTATACCACCCAATACTTCACGTGGCAACCAAACAGCATATACTTCGAAAGCTTCGGCGGCCATTATGCGCTAGGTACAGAACCAGCAGGCAACATAATCCAATCATTCACCAGCTATAGGCAAGTCTCAGCAACAGGCGCAAAAGCCCACATCAACCTCTGGCTCTACCAGGGACAGGCGCCGTCCGATGGTTCTCAACCGGAAATAATTATCAAGAGTTTCCAGTACACACCTTAAAGGGCTAAGTTCGGACGCTGATGGCTTCCAACCCGCCACTGCGCTGAAGCTTATGCCACTTATTCTCTTTTTTTGTAAGCGCCTTAACAACAGAAATCACCGTGATTACATCGATGAATTGCTTGTAAATAAATACAAAGAAAGGCGAATACACCGCCAACCCGTTACCCTCATTATCAATCGATAACGCGAGCAATGAAACAAACAGTTGAATCAGCAAAAACATAAGCATCATGCGGGCAAAAAGTAAGAAACCGCCAGTCAACGCCATCAAAACACCTGCGCCCAATGCAATGAAGCTTGCAAGTGGGTTAAACAGCGAAAACAGCATAATCGGAAACACGAAACTGTGCAGGGCTCCGTAGCGGCTGTTTCCAAAGATGTCCTTGTGCTTTAGGATTGTTTGGAAGGTTCCGGTGCCCCATCGGACCCGCTGCTTGTAGAGTGCTTTCCAGCTGGATGGTACTTCAGTGTAGGCGTGGGCGGTGGAGCTGGAGCTGACGGCGCCCCGGGTTTTCAGGAGCTTAATAGTTATGTCAAAGTCCTCAGTAACCGTGTCAGTGTCATATCCGCCGACTGCAGTGACCGCTGTTTTTTTGAATGCGCCAAAAGCCCCTGGAATAACCATAACCGCGCCAAAAAGCGCAAACGCTCTGCGGATGGTGTTGATAGCCATTATGTATTCGAGTTCCTGGATTTTGGTTATGGTGGATTTGCTGTTTAACACTTTGATGTTGCCTGCGACGGCGACGTTGTTGGGGTCGCTTTCCATGGCTTGCACGATTTTGTTTACAGCGTCCCGTGTGACCATGCTGTCGGCGTCTATGGTTATGACGATGTCGCCTTTCGCAAAGAGAAGCCCATAGTTTAGCGCTGAAGCTTTGCCGCCGTTGGGCTTAGTGACGACTCTGACCCCGTATTTTTCGTATCCCTGAGCCACAAAACGTGTCAAATCAGAGGAGCCATCGTCGATCACAATAATTTCTTTGTGTTCATATTTAGTGTTGATTAGGCTACTGAGGGTGCGGGAGATGACGCCTTGCTCGTTGTAAGCAGGCACCAGAATGGTAACCAGAGGCGTCGCCTTGTTCTCTGGAATGTGGTCTTCTATGTCTTTGAATTTAGCCGCCGGTATAATGGGGTACGATGTGATGAAGAAGGCGATGCTAAAGCCCGTGGTGGTTGCGATTCGATACGCTGCCTCCAAGACATTGCTGCCCAAATAACCCAGAAAAAACAGGGCGATCGATGCAGCCGCCGGCACCACTGCAACCATCAGAAGCGGAGCAAAGCGGCTGCCCACAAACATCTTCTTCTTTTGCCTAGAAAGCCCAATTACATATGCGTCTGCGCCAAAGGCACATGCCATCGCGACAAGAATATCGATGGTGCCGATAAGCAGAGACGCTATCGACAAGGTGATGACTACTAATGCGCCGTAAAAAATGGTTAGCCGCCGCACACTAATCTACCAACAATTCTTTTTTAGGAAGAAGAATGAATCGGGGGAAAGAAAGAAGTGTTGATGGTTAGATGCGGCAGCCGACTTCATGCTTTAACCTCGCTTACCTTGGGGATTTTTGAGTTGGCAAGTGCTTCTTCGATGTCTTTGCCTTCGCTGACTTTAAGACCGTATGCTTTGGCGTAGTTACGTGCGTTCGCTGTTAAACCAGGGATTGCGAAGAGTAGAAAGTCGCAGTCTATGTCGCTGATTTTGCCGTATATCCGCGTGATTTCTCCGAGGTTTACCGGTTTGCTTGAAACCAGCACTTCCACGGCAGTGTTGCCGTTGTCATTTCTTGGCGTGGAGGGGTTAGCGCCTGGCGTTTGGGTTTCTACCCAGCCGACCCTGCCCAGGATAAGCATGTCAAAGAGGTGCTGTGTGCCTGATCTGCCGCTGACATACGCTGGGGCAACTATAGTGTAGCCTGACGACTTGAAGAATTCGGTGACTTTTTCCAGGGGCTTGATGTTTTGGAGTTCCTGCATGGGCATCTGGGAGTTTGCAGTGTATTTGTAGAGTAAGATTTCTGGTTCGTCGTCTATGTCAGCGGTTGAGGTGCAATCGCCGCATTTAACGGTAAGTTTAGGTTCACTGTTCAAAGAGTTGCAGCCGAGGCATTTGTAGGCAGGCGGCAGGGTGCGGTAGTCTGAGCCGATTAGTTGCAGCTTCGCTTTACATTTGGGGCATACTAAATCGCCGTTTTTGGTTTCAAAAGCGCTTTGCCGCTCCACTGCACCGCATGAGAAGTGCTCAATCAAACCCTCTTTTTGCAGCCGCAGAGAGCCGCATTCGGGGCAAGTCTTTAGGACTCTTACGTTGCCTGAACCGCATGTTTGGCAAACGATAATTTTGTCGGTTAACTCTGCGTTCAGGTAGCCTTTACGTACAAGGGAATCAAGGACTTGGCGTGTATGTTTTGTGTCCCAGTCAAGCTGGGGGATGCCTTCATAGGTGTAGCCTTCGGGTTTGGTAGGGTTAACTGTCGGCGTGATTTGGTTGACTTTTCCATACAAGAAAAGCTCCATTACGCTCTGTTCATCCCGCCTTAAACTCTGCTCTTCAATTACATCGCCCTTAGGCAACGTGATTACAGCGGGAGCGGGAGTTGCTTGGCTGCTTATTTTACCGACAGTTTCAGAAGGCGCTATTTGCTCGGTTGCTGTTTTTGCTGCCTTCCGTTTTAGCTGCCTGTTTCCTAATGCGAATGCGCTGCCGAAGCCTGAAGCCAAGCCTGCTTCTATGGCTGCAATCAAAACTATAACAGCGACAAGCTGGGCGTTATATTTGATTATGGAAATACCCACGTCTTGGAAGAGAGCAGCAAAACTCTGGAACAAATCAATTGAATAAATGATGCTGCTGAACATGGCGGTTAAGATGAAGCCTAGCACACCTACCACCATCGCAAAAACAATCAGGGGGATAGGCTTGCGCGCCTGTGATTTTATCGGAACAAAGTTGAAGGCGACTCCAATAAGGATCGCTATGGCAAGCGTAATTATTGGGGCAAGCAGAGAAGTGATTGTTACCACTGCAATGCACCACCAACTTTGCATTCAAAGTTATGTTTGGTTAAACATGAAAATAGAGTAAAGAGGAATTCTATCGACATAATTTATTCTCCCTTCTATCGAATTGTTTGCCCTTCCACAACCACCATCGTAATTATGCTTTGCGGTTTAGGCAACAACACTTTGATTTTTTGGATAGTAGCAGCTAACCTACCGAAAGTATCAGCCTTCACTTTAACAACGATGTCGTATGCGCTCTGCACAAAGTGAGCTTCCTGCACGCACTCGTGAGTCCTCAACCATGCAAGAACGCTTTTTTCGGTACCTGAAGCGGTACTTAACAGTAGAATAGCCGAAGGCAAATTGCATACCTTAGCATATGAGGGCTTGTCCATCGAAATTAAGGATTTTTGAAAAAACAACTTTGCAGAATTTGCCAATTGGCACTAGCTCGATGCGAAGGCGAGGTCGCTACTTAGCAAACTACACTTCTCTTTTATTGGCTATTACCGCTTTTGAGTCTGCCCTAACCGTTAGCTGAGCTTTTGCCTGATTTTCTCTGCATCCATCGCCAGTGCCTCCGGCATCCGTCCTTGGGTTTGGTCTCGGTAGGCTTTGCCATGGGTGAAGCCTTCATGGGGCTTCATGGGAATAACATGCACGTGAAAATGGAAGATTACCTGCCCAGCTGCGCAACCGTTATTCTGCACAACCCTGATGCCTTCAGCCGCCATAGCATCCCTAACGGCATGTGCCACACGCTTGACGATCCTAAACAGGTAAGCGATTTCGTCTTCTGGAATGTCGTAGATGTTTTCATAATGCTTTTTAGGAACCACCAATGCGTGCCCTTCATTGACGGGTCGGTTACTCATGAACGCAACTACTTGCTCGTCTTCATAGACCCTGCTTGCAGGCGCTTCTTTTTTGATGATTTTGCAGAAGATGCAGTCTTCAGACATAGGCACTCATACCTTTCAGCGGTTTAATGTTAGGGTTAGCTTTAATAGAATTCTTTGGGTGAGTAATACTTTATGGAAACCCAAGTTGACGACATCGGCAGTTTCCCCTTGCCAGCGGGAATCAAAAGAGATGACTATGCCAAAGCATATGAGGCTGCAAGAGACGCTATAACCTCGGGGCAAGACCCCTACAGGGACCCGTTCATAGAGAAAATATTCTGCCAGACAGTAACGGAGTCTTTTAGAAAGAAAGCGGCTACAGGTTTAGACGTGATCAACTACCCACAGCATTTCAGCGGCATAAGACAAGTCGGCGACGCCATCCACGCAGCCATGGCAAACGGCAGCTTCGTGGTTCCCCAAGAAAAAGCAGTCCTGCCAGAAATCTATGTGCTAAACAGAGAAGCCAAACGCCTAAGCGAAGAATTGGGTAAAAAAATCTCGTTGCGAGTTTCCATTTTTGGTCCAATCGAGCAGTACCTAAGCGAAGTCGGCGCAACCGCTTACCCTGACGTGCTGGAAGGCTTCGCTGAAACCATAAACAGATTTGCAAAAAGCAGCATCTTAAACACCAAGTACATCGAAACAAAAGTAGTATCCATCGACGAGCCCAGCTTGGGGCATAGTAGCTTCACTGGCAGCCCAGAGTTGGTTCAGAAAGCTCTGGAGAAAGCCTACGATTTTACAGGCCCTGCCAGACAGATTCATCTGCACTTTGCCTCAGGCATACATGACCTCCTAACCGTTAAGGGCCTTGATGTGTTATCGTTTGAGTATGCAGCTTCGCCCAAAAACATCGACGCCGTCCCAAAGAGCATGCTGGAGGGCGCCGACAAGCAGATACGCGTAGGCATCGCCCGAACAGACATCGACGCCATATGGGCTGAACTCTACGAAAAAGGCATCACGCAACCCTCAACGGAGCAACTGGTTGAAAGCCAAGAAACCATAACTAAACGTTACCGCTTTGCAAAACAAAAGTATGGGGAACGGATGACCTTTACTGGCCCCGACTGCGGCATGGGAAGCTGGCCCAGCCAAGATGCGGCGGCGCTGGTGCTTAAGCGGTCAGTTGAAGCGGTAAAGACGGCTTAGGCTTATTCTGTTGGTTGACTCTGCGGCTTTTTAGGCTGTGCTTGGGGCCTTGGGATCTCTTTTAGCCCTAATGTGCCAATGTTCGCTATTCCCGCCTCAGGCATGTTTGTAGGCACCAGCATTATAGTGTTGGTTCCAGATTGCTGACCAAGTTCATAGAGCATGTTCATCCATCTTAGCCTTAACCCGTCGGGGCTCTCTTCATACATTTTCGCCGCTTCAATCATCTTCTGCGACGCCTCAAACTCTGCTGTGGCAAGGGTAACTCGCGCGATGCGTTCCCGTTCAGCTTGGGCTTGGCGGCTCATGGCGTCCTGCAGGCTGCTTGGGATAACTACGTCTCGGACTTCGACGGCGGTGACTTTTATGCCCCATGCCTCAGTTTTCTCATCGATAATTTCGCGCAGAGTGGCTCCGACTTTCTCGCGTTCTGCCAAAAGGTCATTTAAGATAACTTTACCTATAACTTCTCGAAGCGTTGTTTGCGCGGCGAGTTGTGTGGCTTGATAGTAGTTTTCGACTTGTAACACGGATTTTTCAAGGTCAACGGGTTTCATGTAGAGGACTGAGTCAACGTTTACTGGAACGTTGTCTTTTGTGAGGGTTGATTCTGTCCTGAATTGAATTGTGTCTAGTCGCGTAGAAATTCGGAGCGGCGCTCTGTCTATAAGCGGAATCAGATACGCTATTCCAGGCCCCCGCAATCCAACGTATCGACCTAGACGGAGAACGGGCATTCGTTCCCACTCTTTGAGTACGCGAATGCCGCTTAAGAAGAAAATTGCTACAATAATGACTATAAAAGCGACAATAGGGGTTAAAACATCAACCGCACTCATTCACTTGACCCTCACCTTAGGCTATTGAAGTCTTAAAGAGTTAAGCTTTTTGCTAGACTGGTTTTACCACAAGAAACATGCCGTCTAAATCCACCACTTCAACGTCTTGCCCCACTGGGAGCGCTCCCTCTCGGGTGGTAGCTTGCCAAAACTCACCTAAAACACGGATTTCTCCTTTCGGAGTAAGCGCCGTGGTTACGACGCCTTTGGCGCCAATGAGGGCTTCTTTGCCGGTTTTTATCTTTTTGAACTGGGCTCTTACACCCTCATAGAATAACCATCCCAAGATAACGGCAATAATTATTAAGATTATTGCAAGTGCCAGCTCCACTTGGAGGGCTAAGCCATAGTATGCAATGCCTAGGTCAACGGCTAAAATGAGGAGAGCTCCTATAACTAATAGTACACCTGCGAAGAAGGCTAGCCAAGTATGCATGCTCAATGCCTCAAAATAGCATAGGTGCAATGCGCTTATAAGGTATTCATTCACATAATCAAACACTTTCTGCAGGCATGCCGAAACTTAAAAGCTCCTAACATACCTCAACCACATCCATCCGCCGCAACTTGCGAGCCTGTACGGCAGGAAAATCGGGAAGCAAGCTTTTTTGGGTATTACATTATATTTAAGTAATACCTTTGACTTGGGGTAAGGACATGGAAGAAAGTAGGGAAATAGTAGTCAGCGTTACCAAAAAAGGACAGGCAACCATACCTAAAAAACTTAGGCAAACATACGGTATTAAAAACAAAGTGGTCATGGTTGGAGACAGCGACATAGGAATAATCATAAAACCTCTGCCGTCTCCAAGTGATGAATTCGGCTCTCTGAAACACCTTTACCCCGGAAAAACTGCACATGAAGTGGTAGAGGAAGGCCGAAAAGCCGATTACGAGCGAGACAAAAGGTTGCTAAGACATGCTGGAAACACTGACGTTTGATACTGAACCAATTGTAGCTTTCTTTTTCGGTGAGCCCGGAGCTAAGCTAGTTGTGGATCTCTTAGAAAAAATCCAGCTAAATGACGCTAAAGGCTACATTAACATAGTTAATTTAACGGAAGTCTACTCTGCAATTGCTCGAAAAGATCCAAAAGTAGCTGACCAAAAAATAAGGCGATTACAGGTTTTCGGATTAAAAGTTGTCCCTATGTCGGAAGATAACAGTTTATGGCGTGAAGCTGCAATGATAAAAAATAAGTATATGCTATCGCTTGGAGATTCTTTCGCAGTTGCGACGGCTCAAGCAACTAAATCAAAACTTGTAGTGGGAAACGATAAAGAGTTAAAAGCGCTTAATATTTCGCTAATAAAAATAAGATGAGGGGGAACAGTTTAGTTCCACCGTTCATCCACAAATAGCCTGAGCGATGATGGCTCGTTTGCACTGCTGAACTGCGGAGTTATGGAAGGGCGTTTACGTAGTGGCGGCGCAGGCATCGGCGAGGGCGGCTCTATTTCTAGGGGCATTTTAACTATCAGTCTTGTTCGCCTCCATGTGTGGTTGGGATCACGGTTGCTTCGAGGAGTGTTTCTCTGCGGATGATGACTGCTTTGACTTCTTTGCCGATCACGTCTTCTGCGAGCAGCCGCGGCAGATCATAGAAGTCAGTGACTGGTTTACCGTTGAATCTGACCAGTACGTCGCCCATAGCTAAGCCTGCTTTGCGCGCCGGTGAACCCGCTTCGACACTGAAGATCATTACGCCTGTCTCCTGTTCGAGTCCTGCTTGCTCCGCAATTTCCTCTGGTATAGCGACGGTGTTGGCGATTATGCCAAGGTAGCCGCGTTGCGCGGTTCTGCCAGTCATTAAGCGGTCTGATATGGTTTTGACTTTGTTTATGGGGATGGCTATGCCTCTTTGCCACACGTAGGCGGTGTTTATGCCGATCAATTTGCCTTCGACATCGACAAGTGGTCCACCGCTAAAGCCCGGGTTAAGCTGTGCGTCGGTGGCGATGACGTTCTCCATCGCTGTTGCGCCCCGCCAGCCGCGGATGGTGCTGTTTACGCTGGTTACCATGCCACTGGTTGCGGTTGGCTGGTTTCGGTTGAATGGGTTTGCCAATGCCAAAACATATTGGCCTACGTTTAGTTTTTCTGAGTCACCCATCTCGATGGGTGTAAATGTCCCCTTCTCAGCCTTCAATAAGGCGACATCGTTGTATGGGTCTGTGCCCACGATTTTTGCGTTTGTGGTTTTTTCTCCTTGCCCAATTTTGACTGTGCTGCATCCTTGGAGGACATGGTTGCATGTGACTATATAGCCGTCTTTGGTGAGGACTACGCCTGTGCCCCGTGACATCTGCGCTTTGACTGCGACGACTGACTGCGAGGTTTTCTTGATTAATGCGCTGGTTGCGTCTGAGAGTGATTTTAAGACTTCTAAGGAGTTAACTAATTGAGTCATATTTTCACCGACAAGCATATGGTCAAAAAAGTATTTGTTGACTAAGGGACACCCAAACCTAGTCACAAAAATTAAGCAGGCATGTAGTATCCGCAGAAGTAACCTACAGTTCGGGCAACAGATGGCCGTGTGGACTGCGAGCTTATAGCGAATTTGCCGATCAGCGACATCAACTGGTAGGATGCCTTGAGCGCCATGTTGAGGTTGTTGTTGGTTAAGAATTTAGCTTCAATGTTTAATGCTGTGCCTTGTATGTTTGCGGCGACTTGGATTCCGCCGTCTTCAGTGATCCATTTCAGCGTAACGCCTTGACTGTTCTCAGATATGCCCAGCCATCGGAGCATACCGAACCATTTGCCCTTCAACTGCAGGATTAGCTGCTGCGTCAGAAGGTCAGAAGGCAGAAAAGTTTGGATGAGCGGTGTCGTCGGCGCTTCAGTTCGCGTCTGCTGGAGTCTGACTTCAGTTATTTTTGGAGTAACCCTGTAGCCTTCATGCTCTTTTTTGATGATACCTTCTTCTTCAAGACGGCTAAGGATACGCGAGAGTGTCTCAGAGTGCAAGCCTGTTCTACGTTTAAGCCCGTCGAATGTGAAGGTCGAGAAATCCTCAGCTTCGATCAGCGCAAGCACGTCTGCATCGCGTTCGCTAAGGCTGTAATCGGTTGCTGGGCTCTGCCAATTAACATTTAGAACAGGTATCATTGTTTAATTGAAGTGCTTGGGGGATACTTTTGAATATTACTCTCTTTTAACGGAAAATCATACGTTAAATGTGGCTTTGGCTTATGCTTGGTTAGTTTAGGTTATTGCTCGCTTTTTGAACGTTTTTTAGTCGCCCTCATCTTTTAGGGTTTTATGCAAGAAATTGAGGTTAAAATTTTAGAAATCAACCAGCAAAAAATCATTGAATCATTAGCTAAATTAAACGCTAAAAAAGTGTTTGACAGCAACATTTTAACGCTCTTCTTAGACTTTAGGGATGAACAAATCCATAAAAGAAGAGACGTTCTGCGCTTAAGAAAACAAAACGACGAGGTTGAACTAACCTATAAAGCCATTAAAATCGGGGAAGCGGTTAAAGTTGCCCAAGAATACTCAGTTAAGGTTTCAGATCTAGAAACGACGCTGGAAATCCTGCAAAATCTCGGGTTATCTGTGACTCAAAAGATGAATAAACACAGACTAAGCTACATGATTAATAGCGTACGCTTTGACATTGACCGCTATACTGACGAGTTCAGTTTCATTCCTGCTTTTTTAGAAATCGAGGGCTCTGCTGAAAGCATCAAAAAATATGCCCAAGCGCTCGGCTTCCAAGAAAAAGATTGCTTACCCTGGTCAACCGACGAACTATTAGCGTATTATGCAACGAAACAAAAATCAAGGCTTAGCAGTTCATGGATTGCTTTTGGCTGATTTGCGGATTGGTGTAGCCTTAACTATTTTGGGTGCTTTCTGAACGGGTTGTTTTTTCTGTGTATTCCATGCTGGATACTGGCCATGTTCTTTCTTGAATTTTTCAAGCAACTCTTTCTGCGCTGTTTTGGGGTTGTTGCTTGGCATCCAGCTGATGACGGTTTTCTCCATATAGCCGTCGTCCACAAGTTTCGAGTGGATCTTTCGGGTTGTTTTGCCGCCGTATCCCGCGAGATACCCGCCGAAGATTCTTTTTGTTGGTTTTTTTGATTTGCCGATATAGAGTATGTCAGATGTTGGTTTGCCTGTGAGTGTACAGTCAGCTAGCACTAAAACGCTGTTTTGGTTAGGGGGCAAACTGGTAAATTGCAGTCCTTTTAAGGCAAGGAAGTCAGAGAAGCCATTTTCTTTCAAAGTAAGCGAGTTCATAACTTTTTAAGAGAAAAGAGTCTCTTTTAATGATTACTATATAGCACTATATTGATCTATATAATCTATTTTCAAAGCCCTTAACCACAACTTATGCATGGTTATAACTGTAAGGTGAAGCAACATGGGCAAAAAAGCGCCACTCTTCAAATTTGAGACTTTCAGCGTTTCAAAAACAAAATCTATCGATGCCTTCGCCGATTTCCCAATGAAACGCCATCGCTGAAAACCGCGAGTTGCATCAAAAGACGTTCGCAGCTATTATTATAAAGTGGCATCGCTATCTATTATGTTTGTAGAAGACTCATTGACTTGCTCGAGTGGTAAACTTTTTGTCAGCAGTAATCGACTTTCTTGATGAGAAAAAAAGCAATTTTGAAATAGAGAAAACACTGGACAACCCTAGACTTTACATCAACAGAGAATTGAGTTGGATAAGATTCAACGCCCGCATCCTCGAAGAGGCAAGAGATGAGTGGCATCCATTGCTTGAACGGGTAAAATTCATTGCAATCTGCGGCAGCAACCTCGACGAATTTTTTATGACCCGCATTGCAAGGCTCATCAAGAAAATCAACAGGAACTCAGAGGAAAAATCCATAGATGGCATGACTTCCATGGAGCAGGTCGAAGCGACTCGCAGGGAAATCTTGCCTTTAATTGAGAAACATACGAATTGCTGGAAAAACGAAATTTTACCATCATTAAATAATCAAGAAGTAATAATAAAGGGATTTCAGGATCTGCCAGATAAATCTAAAGACAGTCTTCGAGAATTTTTCAAATCCACATTTCTGCCAAAAATCTGCCCTGCAGAAGAGAGCTTTGACACTTCATCAATAGAAAATCTGCGCGTTTGTCTGAGTGTAACAGGATTCAAAAATAATAAATATCATACAATCGAGATTCCCTATGCAGAATTTGGACGACTAATAAAAATCCCTCAAAGCACTTACCGCCAAATTTCAAACACAGAGAACGCCTTCGTCTTCGTTGAAGATCTTGCGGCTAACTGTTTGGATTTAGTTTTTCCTGAGGAAAAGAACTTGGCGGCATATCCCTTCCGGTTGACCAGGAATGGAGAAATTGACATTCTGATGGATGAGTCCTCTGACTTTATTAATTCCGTGAAAAAAGGGTTATCTAACCGAAAAACTGGTTTTCCCACCAGAATAGAATTCGACAAAAGAACCCCCCAAGCCATCAGAGATGCAATCGCTGAAAAATTCAGGCTGCCAGCATACTTCCTATATGAATTTGATGGCCCGCTTGGACTGGTTGATCTATGGCAACTACACAAACTTAACCGTCCGGACCTGAAAGACAAAAGTTTTCTGCCCTCGGTTCAGCCTTTGCTGGCCCCAGAGAAGAGTCTCTTCACAACCATAGCGAAACGGGACGTCGTTTTGTATCACCCATATGACGGCTTTGAAGTAATCATCAATCTTCTGGAGGAAGCAGCATCAGACCGTTCTGTTGAGAGGATATACATTACTATGTACCGAATGGACGCTAAATCGCCAGTTATCAATGCACTCATCGAGGCGGCGAAGAATGGTAAAAAGGTTACAGCCATAGTTGAGTTAAAAGCCAAATTCGACGAGGAAAACAACATCCAGTTGGTTTCAAGACTCCGCCAAGCAGGCATAAACACGGTGTATAATTTCCCCAACTTCAAAGTCCACGCCAAACTATGCCTCATATGTAGAAAAGAGAAACAGGGGTTTGTAAGATACTGCCATATTGGATCAGGAAATTATAATTCAGTAACAGCAAAAATCTACGGGGACATCGGCTACTTAACCGCTAACCCCGAGGTTGGCTTAGAGCTTGAAGAACTCTTTAACATCTTGATTAATGGTTTACAAGAGAAAGAGTTCAAGCATCTGCTTGTTGCCCCAAAAACGCTGAAAACCGAGATACTCAAACGGATCGACCGAGAAATTGCCGACCACAAAAAAACCGGTAAAGGCTATTTGGCGTTTAAACTTAACAATTTAGAAGACAAAGACATCATCAAAGCTCTCTACAGGGCATCTATGGCCGGAGTAAAAATCGACCTCAATGTTCGAGCTCTATGCTGTCTTAGACCAGGCATTGAAGGAGTTAGCGATAACATCTCTGTTATTTCTATTGTGGGGCGGTTTCTTGAGCATGCACGGATGTATTACTTCCAAAACGCTCAAGAAAGCGAATTGCTTATCGGCAGTTCAGATATGATGTTTCGAAATCTTAACGAGCGGGTTGAAGTTCTCTTTAGCGTCCCTGACCCCGGAATTCGGGGGGCAATACTTGAGAATATGCTTAAGATACACCTAAAAGACAATGTTAAAGCCAGAAGGCTCTTACCAGATGGCACATACCAAAGGGTCACCCCAAAAAAAGACGAAACAAGCATTAACTCGCAGTTCTGGCTCATACAAAACAGAGGTATCTGGCATGAATACTCAGAATCCCCAAAGATGCAGCTTTAACACGAGTTACTGTAAATTCGGTGCTGAAACACTTCTTCAACGCTTAAAGGGAGCGGACGAATTAATCGACGGCGTCATAGAGAACGCTGACATAGAATATGTACATAAAACCCGTGTAACCTCTCGCCGCTTAAGAGCTGCTCTGCCGCTTTTTGAATTCTGCTTTCCAAAAAAAGAATATCGGATATGGTTTAAAGAAATCAAAAAAGTTACGCGGTTACTTGCGCAAGCCAGAGATCTTGATGTCCAGATTGCTTTTGTTGAAGAATACCTCAGAGGCTTGGGTCCAAAGGCAGATAGCACTGGCCTAAATCGGCTGGTTAAAGAGCACAAGAAAAGCCGAGAAAAAATTCAGGTAGAAGTTGAAGAAGGTTTGGAGGAGCTGAAAGCCTCCCAAGTGCTTGAGAGTATTCAGGAAACCTGTGAGCAAATAATCAAGGAACAGGCAAACCAAACCATTGACAGCATCCAATTGTTTGAAAAAGCCCATTGGAACATATCTTTTAGGCTCAACGATTTTCTTTCGATGAAGCAGTATGTTCATTTGGAAAATGAAAAACTCAAGCATCACCAAATGCGCATCTACGCAAAGAAACTCCGCTATACCATGGAGTGCTTCTCGCCACTGTATCCTGACAAGCTTGAAAGAGAAATCGAGACCATAAAACAATTCCAAGATGCCCTTGGCGAAATGCATGACTGCGACGTCTGGCTAGACTTTATACCAGAATTTAATAGAAAAATCCAGAACAAAACAAAAAAGAAAAATACTCAAAGCGCTCTTGACAAGTCGCTTGCAGATTTCTCGGATTACATACAGGATAGAAGAAAAAAATACTATATGCAGTTTGTGGAACTCTGGGATCAATGCGTGAAAAACAACTTTTTTAGGCAACTTACAGATAAAACCGGTACAGAAATTTTGGCGCGTCAAGAATCAAAAAGCCAAGAAACCCTCGCTAAATCTCAGGTGAAAATTGCTGTGTTTTCTGATGTTCATGGGAATCTCGAGGCGCTTCAGAAAGTCCTCGAAGACGCCGAAGAGCGGGGAGCGACTGTTTTTCTCAATGCAGGGGACTCTATAGGGTTTGGCGCTTGCCCCAACGAAGTTGTTGAATTGCTCTGCGAAAAGAACGTGCTTAGCATCGTTGGCAACTATGATGTGGAAGTGCTTGAAGGCAAAAGTGACGCTAAAGGCGAAAAAAAACTTGCTTTCAAATACGCCAAAAAGGAACTCTCAAAACCAAGCGAATGCTATCTCCAGTTGCTACCGCATGAACTGCGATTGGAAGTTGCAGGCAAGAAGCTGCTTGTGACTCATGGAAGCCCCAAATCAATTGACGAACACATCTACCATGACACATCCGTGGAGCATCTTGTGGAGTTGGCTAAGGAAGCAGATGCCGACATAATAGTCATCGGCCACAGCCATGAGCAGTTCCAGCGTGAAGCAAATGGGGTTTGTTTTGTGAATCCTGGAAGCGTCGGTAGACCAGGCGACGGGAACTCGCAGGCTGGGTACGCAATACTTAGTTTTGACCCGTTTAGGGTGGAATTAATCAGGCTGGACTATGGCGTTGATGAAGCAGCCTATGCTTTAAGAAAAAAGGGGTTGCCTGAAAGTTTCGCTCAGATGCTTCTTGAGGGCGTATCCTTGGATGAGATCCTCAAAGAGGATAAAGCAAAAGAAGCCCTGATTGAAAAAAGCGACAGAATAGCGGTTGAGGCTTCACATAGGTTTTCAGAGAAGCTTTTGCCCGACACTGAGCACTATTGTCAAGTGACCAACCTTGCTTTGAAACTGTTTGATTGCTTAGCGGATGTTCATAAACTCGGTAAAAGAGAGCGCTGTTTGCTGGAATGCGCCTCTGTTCTGCATGACGTGGGCTTATCAGAGGGAACAGGAAAACACCATAAAAAATCCATGCTATTAATCTTAAATGATACCGAGCTGCCTTTTGCTTCCAAAGATAGAAGAGTAATAGCAAGCATCGCAAGGTATCACCGCAAGGGGTTACCTAAACCGAACCATTACAACATAGCCACGTTAAACAGAAGCACGGTGAACTGTATCAGTGTTTTGTCGGCTCTTCTGCGTTTAGCAGACAGTTTAGATTACACTCATGAATGTAACGTGACAGACCTAAATGTGACCATTGGCGCAAAAAAGATAACTGTTGAATGCGTATCTAAGGCGGATTTGGCGTTGGAAGAGCAGATGTTTAATAGGAAGAAGGATTTGTTTGAAAAAGTCTTTAAGAAGAAAACGGTGCTATCATGGAAGCAACAGTAAAAACCGTTGAGCAAGTCGTGGGATTTGTTGACATCGGTACAAACGCTGTTAGGCTTCTAGTGGTGAGAATAAACCCTAACTTCTCCTACACCATTGTTAGCCAAGAGAAAGAGGTTATCAGATTAGGGGAACAGGAATTTAAAGACAACATTCTAAAAGCCGATGCTATGGAACGCGCCATCTTTGTGTGCGGAAAATTCGCCGACCTAGCAAGAACCTACGGAGCCCACGACATCATCGCTGTGGGGACATCGGCAATTCGGGAAGCGAAAAACCAAACGGAATTTCTCAGCAGACTCAAAGATAAGACAGGTTTAGAAGTCAAAGTTATTTCGGGACAGGAAGAAGCACGTCTCATCTGGCTGGGAGTAGCCAGCGGAATTGACATCGGAGATCAAAAAGCAATTTTTATAGACTTAGGCGGCGGCAGCACCGAAATCGCCATTGGAAACCAATATCAAACTTTTTACATTAACAGCCTAAGGTTGGGAGCTATCCGCCTCACCGCACAGTTCATAGGCGAAGGCTGGACTGGACCGATAAAGGCTCAGACTTACAAGAAAATCAAGCAGTATGCATGCGGCAAAATAAGCGTAGTTAAATCCAGAGTTTTAGAGTACGGCGTTAGATTGGCGTGGGGTTCATCCGGTACAATGATTAACCTCGCAGAGGTCTCAAACAAAATTTTCAAAAAAACTAGCACAAACGGCGAGTTAGTATTGTCTAGGAAGAACCTCAAGAAGTTGGCGACAGTTCTGTGCTGGTTGCCTCTGGAGGAAAGAAAGAAAGTTCCAGCCATTAACCCCGACCGCGCAGACATTATTGTTGCCGGAGCAGCAATCATAGAAGCACTAATGGAAGAGTTCGGTTTAGAAGAAATACACATAAGCCACAAGGAACTCCGAGACGGCTTGCTCGTTGATTACTTATCAAAATTTGAAGGCTTTAGGGCGCTTCAAAAGTCCCCGACGAGAAATAGAAGTGTCCTCCATTTGGGCAGATCATGCAATTTTGATGAGAAGCATGCGGAAGTCGTCACGGCTTTGGCGCTGGAACTGTTTGATAGCGCTAAACAAATCGGTTTACATGACATGGGCGATAAGGAGAGAGACTTGCTAAAATATGCGGCAATGCTCCATGACGTCGGCGACTTCCTCTCCTTCACCGACCACCATTTGCACTCTCAGTACATCATTAGAAACGCTGGATTACTTGGCTTTGATAAACAAGAGATTCAAATAATGGCTGACGTTGCGCGTTTCCATCGGAAGAAACTGCCCTCCAAAAAAGTCTTAAAACTGGAGGGGTTTGACGAAAACAGCAGAGAAGCCGTGGTGGTTCTCTCGACTTTTTTGAGATTTGCAGAGAAGCTTGATCGAAGCCACTGTGGTTTAGTGAAAAAAGTGGAGTTTGCCGAGGAAGGAAAAGACCATGTGCTCCTGAAATTCTACTCTGACAGCGACTGCAGCTTGGAGCAATGGAGCATAATGCAGAATAAGCAAGCTTTCTTTGATGCATTCGAAAAGGAGCTTAACGCCGAATGCATAGTTGCTGCCGCTTAGCAGACTTGCGGTTATTCTTTCTCTAATTCAGCCTTTGCCTTTTCCAATGTCTCTTTCTGTTGCTTATCTACGGCAGGATATTTCAAGCCCAACTTCTGGATTTGGTTGACGATTATCTCCGAAACCAAAGCATGCGTAACCCATTTTCTATCAGATGGAATAATATACCATGGCGCGTGTTCAGTGCTGGTTTTGTTTAGCATCTCCTCATAAGCTTTAACGTAGTCGCCCCATTTTGATCGTTCTGCAAGGTCAGCGAAAGAGAACTTCCAGTACTTCTCAGGTTCCTCCAGACGTTCAAGCAACCGTTGTTTCTGCCTCTCCTTGGAAATGTGGAGGAAAAATTTCAGAATGATTGTTCCGTTTCGGACAAGGTGGCGCTCAAAATCGTTGATGTCTTCGTATCTGTGGCTCCAAAACTGTTTACCTTCATCCGTTCTAGGCAGCTTTAGCTTCTCGAATACTTCAGGTCGCACTTTAACGATTAATACATCTTCGTAGTATGATCGGTTGAATATGCCTATGCGGCCTCTTTCCGGAACTGCTTTAGCATAGCGCCAGAGGAAATCATGGTTTTGTTCTTCTTCAGAAGGCGTTTTGAACGCGGTAACTTCGCATCCCTGCGGATTAACCCCTGACATAACATGCTTTATCGTGCCGTCTTTTCCTGCAGCATCCATTCCTTGAAGAATAATCAGCATAGCGTAGGTTTCTGAAGCCCACAGTAGCTCCTGCATGTTTACGAGGTCAGTTTTGTTTTTGTCGAGAACTTTCTGGGCTTCTTCTTTTAGCGCTTTCTTGTTTGAATATTTCTTGGCCCATTTAGGCATCCATTTTGGATCATAGTTATCCAAACTAATTGCCTTTTCAGGCGGCACCTTAAAGTCTTCAGCTCCAGAAAACAAATTAGGTCACACTTAAAAGTAGTCAACGCCGATAATTATACCTTACAATGTAGCGTGCTTAGGCGTAGTGGAGCCAGAGGACGTTTTATAGAAAAGCTAAAAAACATTACAAGCCATAGGAGTAGTTAAGCTAGCAGCTTCAAAGTCAGTAGCTGCTTTATCGACTAATTATTCAAAGTTACCAGTTATAAATTGGAGAAGGCATGATTGAGGATGGGAGAAAAAGGCAGAGAACCCCAAGATGAAAAACCCACCGGCAACACTAAACCTGCCTTGCCCCAAGAGCACCCAGCCCACCAGCAGCCCAATCTATACAAGTGCCTATTCGACCGAATGAATGATGCTTTAGCCTTCTGCAAAGTCGTCTTCGACGAAAACGGGCAACCTGTTGACTTTGTCCTTTTAGACGTTAACTTGGCTTTCAAGCGATTAACGCATGTTCCTGATAAACTGATTTTAGGTAAAAAAGCCTCCATGTTCATGCCAATTATAACGCGTATGCATAGGGATTGGATGCAGAAATGCATCGAAACTGTTCAAAAAAGAAAAAGCATAACTATGGAGAAATACTTCGCCGTCCCCAACAAATGGTTAAATTTCACCGGTTATAGTCCACAAAAAGGCTACTTCGCCATGATAATCGAAGATGTTACGTGGCGCAAGAAAATTGAGGAAGCGCTGAGGCAGGGCGAGAAAAAATATAAGAAATTAGCCGACAGCATAACTAACCCTTTCTTCGCGGTTGATTCAAGCTTAAAAATCAGCTATTGGAACCGCGCAAGTGAAAAAGCGACGGGGATTAGCGCTTCAGATGCTTTGGGCAAGCATTTCTTTGAGGTTTTCGGCAAAACCAAAGCGACCCGCAAAACTGCAGGCGTTTACTTGGACGTTATGAGGACAAAAAATCCCAGAAAAATAGTCGATAACTTGCCTAAAGCGGATGGCGGCGCCGTTTTTGAAATCGAAGTTTACCCTACAGGCAACGGTATATCCGTTTTAGCCAAAGATGTAACTGAACAGAAAAAACGTCAGCTTTCCCTGGAGGAATATGCTCAGCGCTTAGAGGAATTAGTTAGGGTGAGAACCGAGAAACTGAACAACGCTGAACGGTTAGCGGCAATCGGCGAAACCGCCGGCATGATAGGCCACGACATTCGTAACCCACTGCAATCTATTATTAGCGAGTTGTTTTTAGCCAGAGAAGAATTAGGTGAATTACCCCAGAATCAGACTAAAGAGAGTTTACTGGAAAGCATTAATGCCATCGAAGAACAAACGCTCTACATAAATAAAATCGTCACTGACCTCCAAGACTACGCTAAACCTTTAACACCTGCAATCCAGGAGACTGATCTTGAATATATCATAAAAGCCATAACCGCTGAAATTAATATCCCAAGCAACGTTGAAGTCGCTTACCAGATTTTGGAGCCTCTGCCGACGCTTAAAACTGACCCCTCATTCATCAAACGTATACTATCCAATCTGATGCGTAACGGCATACAGGCAATGGAGGAAAAAGGCGGCGAGTTAACTGTGAACACCTTTCCAAGAAAAGACACAATCATAATCGCTGTTTCTGACACTGGGTCAGGTATCCCAGAGGAGGTTAGGGATAGAATGTTTAAGCCGCTTTTCACTACAAAATCGAAGGGTCAAGGGTTCGGGTTGCCTGTTGTAAAGAAGTTGACTGAGGCGTTGGGCGGCTACGTTAGTTTTGATTCACAAGTTGGCAGAGGCACCACTTTTATTGTGGAGTTACCTCGCACCTGAGAGTTAGCCCAAGCTGATTTTTTCGCCTGTCACAATGTAGACGACGGATTCGCAGATGTAGACTGCGTGATCTGCTATACGCTCTAAATACCGTGTTACAAGTACACTGGATACGACGCATTTAGTGTCCGCTTGCTCATGGTTGATGAGGTTGTTGATGAATTCAAGGTAAAGTTTATCGACTTCTCGCTCTGTAGGCGAAATAGACCTGGCTAATGCAATATCGTGCTTCCGCAGAGCGTCTACGCTGATTTTTACGGCTGTGAGGACTTTTTTACTCATCTCTGAAATATATTCCCTTGTCCATGGTTCGCATTCGCTCAGTCCATTCAGTTGTTCGCTGATTGATGAAATGTCAAGGGCATAACGGCCATACCTCGCGAAGTCGTTGCTGATTTTCATGTAAGATTTGATGGCGCGTAGGTCTGATGCGACAGGTTGGAATCGTGCGATTAATTCAAATGTTTTATCTTCGACTTTTTCCGCCATGGCGACAAGCATGTCAGACATCTCTTGCACCTTCGCCTGTACGCTTTTGCCTTCGAGATATCCATGTATGGATAATGTGAGGGTTTCGTAGGTTAACTCGCCCATGCGGGTAAGCAACACTATCTGGTTTTCTAGTCCACGGTCGATTATTCTACTCATAGCTTTCGCTTCCTTTTTTAGCCGAATTCTCCTGTTATATATTTCTCTGTTAAGGTGTTCTTGGGAGACTCAAAAATGTCCTTGGTTGGTCCAAACTCGATTAAGCTGCCAAGGTACATGAAGGCGGTGTAGTCAGAGACACGGGACGCCTGCTGCAGGTTATGAGTGACGATAACAACCGTAAAGTCTTTCTTTAGTTGAACAATCGACTCCTCAACTTTCGCTGTCGCTATGGGATCAAGCGCAGAACATGGTTCATCCATCAGTATGACCTCAGGCTGAACGGCAAGGGCACGTGCAATGCATAACCTTTGCTGCTGCCCACCTGACAGAGCGGTTCCAGGCTTATTTAAATCGTTTTTGACTTCATCCCAAAGGAAAGCCATGCGGAGACTATGCTCTGCGACGTTTTCAAGCTCTTTTTTATCTTTTACTCCGCAGAGTTTCAAGCCGGCTACTGTATTATCAAAAATACTCATTGTAGGAAAAGGGTTTGGCTTCTGGAAAACCATACCGATCCTTCTCCGGACAGCCACCGGGTTTACTTTCGGAGAATAGATGTTCTCTCCGTCTAGAAGAACTTGGCCTTCAACCTTTGCGCCAGGCGTTAACTCATGAATCCTGTTTAAACACCTAATCAGAGTGCTTTTTCCACATCCCGATGGACCCATGATGGCGGTTACGGAGTTTTCCGGAAACTTGATATTAATGTGTTTTAGCGCTTGTACCTTGCCGTATTTAGCCTGTAAATCTTTGGTTTCTAGCTTCGATGCTAAATTTACGTTTTCAGGGTTGCTCATTCACTTTTTCCTCTGTCTCTTTGTTTTTCTCAACATTTTAATCCATCCTTGACGGTGCCATGCTTCTTCCGAAGACAAATTTTACTAGGAGATTTAGCCCAAGCATAATCAGAATAAGCACTAATGCGGTCCCCCATGCCTGGGTTATCCAAGTCGAATATGGGGAGGTACCGTAATTGTAGATAAGCACTGTCATTGAACCTGTTGGCTGAGTGAAAAGGTCAGTTGCATAGTACGTGCTTGTGGCGGCGGTCAACAGTAATGGGGCTGTCTCGCCCGTTGCGCGTGCGATCGCTAGCACTATGCCCGTCAAAACTCCGGTTTTTCCAGTGCTGAGAACTATACTGAAGATGGTTTTCCATCTTGGAAGCCCCAGCGCCATCGAAGCTTCCCTTATATGCATGGGGACTATACTGAGGGCTTCGCTTGTTGTTCTCGCAATGATGGGAAGCATAATGAAGCTTAGAGCAACGGCGCCAGCAAACGCAGAATAATGTTTTGTGCTTATCACGATTACAATGTAAACGAATAAGCCTATCACCATGGTAGGAAAACCCGTTAACACGTCATTCATGAAGCCAGCGACCGTTGACAACTTTGATGTAGGCCATTCAGAGAAGAAGATACCGGCTCCAATGCCTATTGGAATGGATATTAATGCGGCTAAACCAACCATTGTGAACGTTCCCACGATGGTGTTGGCTATTCCACCGTCAGGGAATGTTGGTCCAGTCGGCAGATGAGTTAAGAAGCTGATGCTTAACGCGGGTGCTCCGTTTACAAAAACGTCTGCTAACACGAATATCAAAGGTATGATTGCTAAAACTACAGCGACAACTATCAGAATATACATTAGTTTATTCATAAATCTTCGTCTGAATGAAATGCTCGTGGTCAAACTAGATTTTGCCATTGCGGTTTCCCTCACTTTTTAGTTCTTGTTCCACGAGTCATCCTCCAGAGTAAAAGTCTAGCAGATCCGTTAATGAGCAACGCGATAAGGAATAGAATTAAAGCTATCTCAATTATTGCAGACTGGTACATTCCAGTAGCCTGACCGAACTCATTCGCTATTAGAGAAGATAGCGTGTAGCCGCTTGAAAACAGGTTTGCAGTGATTTTAGGTATGTTTCCAATAACCATTGTAACAGCCATTGTTTCGCCAATAGCGCGTCCTACACCAAGAATGAAGGCGCCAAAAAGACCGGTGCGTGCATACGGCAGAATACTCTTCCACATAACTTCCCAGTCTGTGGCTCCTAGCGAGTACATTGCTTCTCGTTGGCTATTTGGAACAGCATTAAGAACATCTCTTGACACAGCAGCCATTGTTGGAATAATCATTATTGCCAAGATCACTCCAGCAGTGAAGAAACTTGTCCCAAAGGGTGTCCCAGCGAATAGCGGAATAAAACCAAGAGAATTATGCAGGGGTGTCTCTATGTAGTCACGTATGAGGGGGCTTAGAACTAATAGTCCCCAAAGACCATAAATTACGCTGGGCACTGCTGCTAAGAGGTCAACCAGTATTCCCAGTACATGACCCACACGTAAATGATCTTTAAGCCGTTCAGTAATAAATAATGCCACACCCAAACTGATCGGGAGCCCAAAGATAATCGCAATTAAAGTTGTTAACAAAGTTCCGTAAATAAACGGTAGAGCTCCGAATACTTCATGAATAGGATCCCAAGATGTTCCAACCAAGAAGCCAGGTCCAAACTTGCTCATTGCTGGGGCTGATCCTGAGAAGAGCTCTACTGCAAGCGCAACAAGTAAACCTATGATGAACAAAGCGGCAGCTGCTAAAGCTATCTTCATTATTGTGTCTGCTCTAGGCAGGTTGCGATTCACTTTGCCACCCTCAAATTGTTTTTAATCAAAAAAATTGAAGGAATTTAGCTCAGTATTGGCGAGCCGTTGTAGGTTATCAGCTTCAGCGTATTGTTATCGATAGCAACGATGTTATCAGGCAACGAAGCATAGCCTAAGCTTGGCCCCATCGACTGACCCTTATTTATTACCCATGACAGGAAGTTGACAAGAGCTGCACCCTGCGTGTAGCTAGTTTGCTCCTTATAGACAAGCGCATAAGTTAACGTTGTAATCGGGTAAATATCTGTGTGCGCTGTATCACTGAAAATACTATCAACCACTGAAACACTCGACCAAGAAGCATCCCCAGCTGGAAGACTACTAGCACCCGCTTTAAGTGCCGATGCGACGTTATTGACGTTGGCGAGGATATAGTTTCCAGCAGCATTCTGCACAGCACCATATGAGATTTGGCTCGGATTCTGAATTTCATAAGCAATTTCAAGAGGACCCAGCGAGTAAACGTTTGAAGCAATTGAGGCTGCTACTCCACCGTTTCCTTTAGAGCCTATGGCTACTCCGCCAGGGTTAGGCCATTGGACAGAAGTCCCTTTGCCGACCTGTGAGGCCCATTGGCTGCTTGATTGGGATAGGTAATCGGTGAAGGCAAACATGGTTCCGCTTCCATCGGACCTGTGGACAGTAATTATGGTTTGATCAGGCAATTGAGCCGCCACGTCTGAGCTTTGAAGAGCTGCAATTGCGGGGTCATTCCATTTGGTGATGGTTCCTAGGAAAATGTCTGCTAGCACTGAACCCGTGAAGTTAAGACCGCTCTGGCACAGGGAGCCATTGATAAGTTTCAGGTTGTATGCTGGTACGACTGCGCTTGCAGAAATGGGTATAGTCAAAGCAGTTGTTCCTGAGGGAAGGTTGCTATATTGGTCGACAGTCATTGGTGCATCTGATTCGCCGAAATCAACAGTCTGAGCTTGGAAATTTTGTATACCAGTGCCGCTTCCAACGGGATTGTACGTAACATGGATTTCGGGAGTTTGGAGGTTGTATGCGGGTATCCACTCTTGCATGAGAGGATTAACAAGTGTTCCGCCTGCACCGTTAAGCGTTGTCGGCGTTAGATTTGAAGATGATGTTGAGTTGGGAGTAGCGAGATAAGTGTATGCTAAAATTGAGCCTGCTATTATTGCTATTACAACTACGGCGATTACTATTACAGATGTAGTTTTCATTATTTTTTTCCTCAAGTTAGAATTTATGTAAAGGTCTGTTCATTATATAACAAGCCGCCATAAAATTTATAGTCTATATAGATTCAACTAATATAATGACAATCTATAGAAACATTAACCTGGAGTCAAATTTGACAACTAAAGAAGTAGAAAAACTCAATGAAGAACAGCGTAAACTTCAGGTAACCGGCGGTTCAACATTCATCCTTTCCCTGCCCAAAGACTGGGCCACCAAAAATGAACTAAAACGTGGCAGTTCCATGGTGGTCCGCGAAGAAGAAGACGGGTCACTTTCTATTGCACCGTCAAGCTTTCCCAAAAAAGAAAAACAAGACGAAGCTTTCATTAAAGTAACACAAAATGATAACCCCGACGCTATTATGCGAACAGCAATTTCTGCATACTTAAACGGCTACAACATTTTGCGCATTCGGGCACAAGGACAAAAAGTGCTTCCATCAAAGCTCCGCAACTACCTCAAGCATTTTGCGAGACATTACCTGGTTGGCACGGAAATAGTCATTGACACACCAACCGAGATTACCCTGCAGGTCCTTCTAAACTACCCAGAACTCACCGTCCAAAACGCATTAAGCCGGATGGCGATTATCGCTTCTTCCATGCATAAAGAAGCAATGTCCGCCCTGTCAAAGCTGGATTATAGCAGTGCCAAAGCAGTCATCGAAACAGACCGGGAAGTCAACCGATTTGGTCTTTATATAGTCCGCCTATTAAAATTGGCAGTCTCGAATCAGAGAATCGTCAAGGAAATTGGGTTAAGCTACCAGAAAGAATGCTTAGGCTACCGATTAATTGCCAAAGCAGTTGAACGGTCAGCGGACCACGCGACTAAGATTGCAGAGAACACCCTGTTACTTAAGGAACCAGTGAACCCAGAACTGCTTGAAAAGATGGGGCAACTTAGTGAATTAGCTAACTCTATGTTTGAAAGCTGCGTTGAAGCCCTCTTTAAACATGACTTCAACCTTGCGGAAAGTGTCTTGGAAAAGCTTGGTCAAGTGCATAAGCTTGAGAAGGAAACAGTGCTATGCCTTCTGCCGAACACAAAAGTCGATGAAGCCGTAAACTTGAGGTTGATTATCGAGAGTATCCGTCGAATCGCCGAGTACGCCAGCGACATCTCTGAAGTTGTACTTAACCTAAACGTAGAATCAATATTAGGATAATTTATTGACCTATTTTTTGTTTTTACCTACTATTTCGGTTTAGGCTGGAGCAGCCATCTCTTGAGGCCATATTTTAAGAAATTTCTACCATGTCGTAAGCTCGCAAACTAAAGAGACAGCCAAGAATAATAGGATCTCCAAAATTGTCTTCAACTTTAACGGTGATTCGGTTCTGGACAGATTAGATTTCTGTTTTAGTTACCAATTGGGGAACTACAAATAAAAAAGGGGTTGGTTGGGATTTTTAGTTCAGTATTGGTGAGCCGTTGTAGGTTATCAGCTTCAGCGTATTGTTATCGATAGCAACGATGTTATCAGGCAACGAAGCATAGCCTAAGCTTGGCCCCATCGACTGACCCTTATTTATTACCCATGACAGGAAGTTGACAAGAGCTGCACCCTGCGTGTAGCTAGTTTGCTCCTTATAGACAAGCGCATAAGTTAACGTTGTAATCGGGTAAATATCTGTGTGCGCTGTATCACTGAAAATACTATCAACCACTGAAACACTCGACCAAGAAGCATCCCCAGCTGGAAGACTACTAGCACCCGCTTTAAGTGCCGATGCGACGTTATTGACGTTGGCGAGGATATAGTTTCCAGCAGCATTCTGCACAGCACCATATGAGATTTGGCTCGGATTCTGAATTTCATAAGCAATTTCAAGAGGACCCAGCGAGTAAACGTTTGAAGCAATTGAGGCTGCTACTCCACCGTTTCCTTTAGAGCCTATGGCTACTCCGCCAGGGTTAGGCCATTGGACAGAAGTCCCTTTGCCGACCTGTGAGGCCCATTGGCTGCTTGATTGGGATAGGTAATCGGTGAAGGCAAACATGGTTCCGCTTCCATCGGATCTGTGGACAGTAATTATGGTTTGGTCAGGTAGTTGGGCTGCTACGTCTGGGCTTTGAAGGGCTGCAATTGCGGGGTCATTCCATTTGCTGATAGTTCCTAAGAAGATGTTTGCTAACACTGTACCGGTGAAGTTGAGACCGTTTTGGCAAGTTGAACCGTTGATAAGTTTTAGGTTGTATGCTGGGACGACTGCGCTTGCAGAGATGGGTATGGTTAGGGCGGTTGTTCCTGAGGGAAGGGCATTGTACTGAGCGGCGGTCATTGGTGCATCTGATTCGCCGAAATCAACAGTCTGAGCTTGGAAGTTCTGTATACCAGTGCCGCTTCCAACAGCATTGTAGGTAACATGGATTTGAGACATTCCAAGGTTATAGGCAGGTATCCACTCTTGCATAAGCGGATTAATTAGCGTTCCGCCTGCACCGTTAATTGTTGTTGGCGTTAGAGTTGGAGTTGGTGTTGGACTGGATGTTGGAGAGGCTGTTGGTGTAGCTGTGGGGTGTCCTGTTGGGGTGCTGGTGGGTGAAGCTGTGGGGGTTGCTGTTGGAGAGGCTGTCGGCGTTGATGTGGGGGTCGGAGTTGGGGTTAATGATGAACTCTGACCTAAAGTTGGGTTTGATAGGTATATGTAGCCGAGCACCGCGGCAAGTACAACGATAACTGAGAGTGCTCCTAAGATTTTATATGTAGTATTCATTTTTTTGGTTCTCCCTGCATGGGAGTTGCCGAAACTATGTTTTATAATCGCCCAGCATAGAATACAAAGGGGTCTATAGGGTACTTTAGGCAACAATAGATGACCATATAATCAATAGGAACAGCGGTAACTTCAAGCAAACTGCCAAAATGGTGAGTCTCTGCCAAAGAAAAAAAATAAAAAGAAAAAGAAAACGTTGTTGGATTGGGTCAGTTTAAGGGTACTGCATTATGCAGATGATTTCTGCTTTTTCACTTATGCTGCCGCTGTCGATTAAATGTGCGGTTCCGTCGGGGCAGTACACTTTGTCGCCTAAGGCGGCTTTTTGGTATCGGTTGCTGCATTCTTTTAGGTTAGAGCAGCCATCACAATCTCTTGATAGCATACTTTTCATCTCCTTCCACATGTTCAAAAATATCTTGCTCAAAGACGCCTATAGAGATAACCACAATAAAATATATAGAATATGAACAATAGAGGCAAACGCTTTACTGCTTTAAGGTGAGGGAAGGTAGCGGCAGAGCAACAAACGCTTCCGCCATGTTGGTTCTTGGCATTGCTTGTGATGCCTTCCACAACCAGCCATCAATCGAAAACAAACTCGGAACACAAAAAGCAACCGCCCCCAAAGCCTGCTGGAAGAAGAAGGGTATAAGGGGTTTTTCGGCAACAACACCTATAAAAAAAGCGCTAAACAGACAATGGCGCCACAACCTACAAAAAACGCAGAACACAGAGGAACGTTTAAGAAACAAGAACAACCACATCAAAGCGACGAAGATGCAGCAGAATCGGTTCAAAGCAAAGGGTATTTTCTTGGATTTAGACGGCACAATCGTAGATTCTACAGGCGCCTACATCGAAGCCGCCCAAACCGCCTTCCATGCCCTCAAAATGCAGCCGCCACAAACCAGCGTGCTCCTTGAAATCCCAAAACGCATGGAGCAGCACCTAACACTGGATGACATAACCGAGGGCTGCACAGCCAAGTTCATGCCCATTTACCTTGGCGCATTCCGCTCAATAACCGAGAGGAAAACGCAGTTGTTGCCCAATGTCTCTGCTACGCTTGCCACGCTTTCACAGAGGTCCAAGCTGGCTCTGATAACGATGCGGCATGTACCCAACCAAGTTATCCAAAAAGAACTCGATTACTTCGGCATAGCCCAATACTTCACCCATGTAGCCACTGGATTAGACACAGCTAAGCCTAAGCCTGCGCCGGAAGCATTGATAAGATGCAGAGAAGCGCTTGGTGTTGACATGTGTGACTGCTTAATAGCGGGGGATTCAGTCAGTGACATGCGGGCAGGAAAAGCCGCAGGAGCCAAAACAGTGGCGCTGCTCTCAGGATTATACCGACGCGAAGAACTGGAGCAGGAGCAGCCTGACTTAGTTTTGCCTGACCTCACCGCGTTGCCAGAGCATGTTGAATAAGCGGTTTTTGGGTATATCTGCTTTGGATATATTGCGTGTTTTTGCACAGGCAGTTATATTGACTTTGTTAAATAAAGTTTAATTGCAACCTCAATCTTATCTGAATAATGGAGAGGGCTTCAGCGGGAATCATAATGAACTTTGTAGAGATCATGATAGGGGAGAAACTTAAAGACGCCGACCCAGCCTTAGACATCATGGGTTCGGACCGAAAAGTCTTACAGGTTGCCTGCCAAGACTTCACAAACTACCTGAAATTCCATTGGAACCTCATCGGGAAAGAGGCTAACCAATGTGACATGGCAGAGAAGCTTGAGATACTTTTTAAGGAGAACGCTGAGGAATTAGACGCCTTCCTAACCGTCTGGTGCAATATCTGGTTTAAGAAATGGAAGGAACGCGTCAAACTGCTCATCGGCGACCAAAACGCTAACAAATGGAACAAAATGGCTAAAACCATAGTCAACGCAGAACCCCTCTGGCGTAAAATCGAGCACAAACAAGAACTCCAAGAACTCGTCGTCTCCACCCTAATAAAAAATGGGGAAATCTGCGGCACAGAAATCTTAGCTGAAAACCTCCTTAAAATGGAGTTAGGCGAAAAACACATCCAAACCCTAAGCGAAAAAGAACAAACATTCACCATGCTCAACAACGCGTTGCATAAGGCTCGCGAGATGGCTCAAAGCCGCGGACCACTAATCTTCGTCAAAGTCGACAAAGGCTACTACAACACAGCAGCCGAGTAAACCCCTTTATCACCTATCTTTCATTTCGTTTATAGGTAAACATTTTTTGTAAAGCATTTAAGCGCTAACCCCTATTATGAATGGGGCAATAAATGAAGAATCCACGCAGCAGCCGCACCGTACTCGCCATAATATTTGTTATTGGAGTAATTGCTACACTCGGTTTATCCCAGTTCTATACAGCCGTGATTGTTCCAGCGTTTGCACCGCCGCCCACCCTTGATCAGCTGTATACGCGGGCAATTGAGGACGCCATGATCGCCCAGCCAAACGAAATCTCCAACAATTTAACTCCCATCCTAGAGAATAACACTAACCTGGTCTGGCAGGGCAGTGGAGAAAACGCATCCGTTCTGATGGTAACTTGGACCAAGCATACCGAAAGTTACCCAGTCGGGCAAAACGCTACCACAAGTTGGGGTGACACATGGGTGACGGCTGCTCCTGAAATCCAAGTCTTCTTCAGAGACCACGTGGCTTCGGACGCTAACTTGACGCTTAGGGCAGCGGAACTACTCGGGTTGCCAGCGAATACAACCAACACTTACTTCGTTGAGTTCTGGGTTAAACCACAGGACATGTTCAGACCGACACCTGACAACGAAATCAACGACACCACCGCCCAGCTTACTTTCCCGGCTTCTGCATCCGCCGACTACAAAGCCTGGTTCAACAACAACATAATCTACTCTTACTACCCCATGAAGTATCCCTGGACCCGATTGGGCTACACCTATGATTGGGGCTCAAACAACCATGTGGGCTTAAGCGAATTTATCGTAAAACAGAACTCAACGGTTACAGTCAAATCCATAACACCCACGGCGGAGTACCTTCAAAGCCACCCCTAAGCATCCTGGCGGCAACCGTTGATCTGTGTCACAGCTAAGCTACACAAATCTTAAAACCTAAGGGTAGCAAACAAATTAGCGATTGCAAGATGGCTAAAACCAAACCTCTCGTTATAGGTTTAACACTAATTTTAGTTGCCTCCTTGGGCTTCAACATTTACCAGTGGAACACAACTTCCTCGTTGACGCAGCAAAATCAGCTTTCACTTGAGCGTCAAGAGATGCTGCACCAACTCACAGCGACACAGAACAAGATCAACGACAACCTCATCAGGCTTGACGGCGCCCTGCAAACCGCATGCCATAAGCTTTCAACTGTAGGGTTAAGTGGCACTCAAGCAAGAACTATCCTCAGTGAACTTGTAGCAAACAACTCACTTATCGTTAACGCGGCAACGGCAGATGTCAAGGATGTTTTGGTAGCTGTGGAGCCGAGCAACTACAGCAGCATCGAAGGCCAAGACATCAGCCTACAGGAACAGAACCTCCAGCTTCACCAGACAATGCGGTCTGCCATGAGCAACATGATACCTTTGGTTGAAGGTTTCCCAGGCGTCGTTATGGTTGCACCCATATTCGACGGGAGCGGCAAATTGATAGGTTCATTGAGCATTGTCGTGCAGCCGAGCCTACTTGTGCAGCAGTCGATTACTCCCGCGTCAGAAGGGGTAACTCAATATTCTATGTGGGCGATGCAGAGCAACGGCACACTCATCTATGACCCAGACCCAGCTCAGCAAGGCAAAAACCTACTCACCGACCCCATCTACGCCGATTACCCCGACGTCCAATCGTTTACCCACCGAGTTGCCGCGGAGCAATCCGGCTATGGCAGCTACCAATACTACGATACAAACCTCGATAATGCCTCGAAACAGGTTGTTTCTAAGGAGGCATACTGGACAACTGTGGGCATCTATGGCACCGAGTGGCGACTAGTTGTTTGGCATGCGCTTGACCCATAATCTTTTATTTTAAAAACACCGAAAAAGAGTGACATGGCTAGCCCGACTGAAACCCTAACAAGCATCCTTTTACTTTTAGGCACAGCCTCCTTCATGGTTGTTGTCACCCTTATCTTTTCAAGCTTCAAATTTTTTAGTCCTCAAAAAGCAAAAAGCAAGTATTTAGCAATGGTTCTAATCGGCGTTGTTTCTGGCATACTGGCTATCTTCGGAACAGTTATGGGTACAAAATTGGCGGACGGCACTATCATAAACGTTCGAGAACTCGCCGCTATGATTGCAGGAACAGCTGGAGGCCCAGTCGGAGGCGTCATCGCAGGTTTAATCGGCGGCATCCAACGCTACGCAGTCGGAGGCGCAACTGCACTGCCATGCACTATATCTACGATAGCGATTGGATTAATCGCTGGGCTGGTTTCGTCTAGGTTGACTGGGAAATTTTATCTTGTGAAGGGAGCTGTATTGGGTTTGGTTTTGGAGTCGGCGGCTATGGGTTTGATTTTGGCGCTTGTACCATTCAGCCAAGCAGTTGGGATCTTGCAGACAATTGCGGTTCCTATGATAACGGCTAATACTGTTGGGTTGGTTCTTTGGCTCTACTTATTTAATAAATTAAAAAGCTCAGTCGAGTAAGAGAATTTGTGGCAAAGATCTTTAAAAAGTAGACTTAAAAAATAATGTGTTAACGAACCGTTGCGACTCTTGCTCTTTGAAGAGTCTTGGTTCGCCAGTTATAGCGCCTCATGGTTTTCTGTTCGCCAAAACCACAGGCTCCACAGCGGTGGTTACGTACGTGGTATGCACGTCTGCCGCAGCGCCGGCACATAATGTGGACGACTTTGCCTTGGCGCTTGCCCATTGATGGAGTACCTTTTCCCATTCAACTCACCTTGGCGGGGGTGAAATAAGGACTACGTTGTCTCCTCGGACGATGATTAGTCCCAACTTCTTTTGATCTTCAACGACTGTAGTGTCTTCTGTCTCTTCTAAAACCAAGTTCAAGTGTTGATCGAAACCCTTTAGTCTACCTCTGAGGCTTTTTCCACCTTTTAGGCGAACAAGCACGATTTTGCCGAGGTTCTGTTCAAGGATTTCGGTTGTCATTTCGCTCATATTGGAATCCTCAAGTATCTTTATCTCTTCTATACTTTATATCTCAACATTTAAACCTATCTCATGGTCTAGCAGAAATAGCGATTTGGGGTATGTTCAGATTTTATGCGAGTGGAAACCATCTTAGAACGCTGACCCAATCAGTTTTCTGCTTATGTACCATCAGTTACGCACAAATCTTTATGCATCAAATCCGTCAATCCTCAACAGAGGTTAACATGTAAATGCAGTCATTAGCTGAAGCGCCAGCCAAACCCAATGAATATGAGAAATTCAGGAAACCCGTCCAAGAAATCATAAACTTCACGCGAACATTGGACGAAAGATACCGTGAGAAGTGCTTTGAAGTCCTCTTTAACTACTACTTATCTAGCGGCACAGCCGTGAAAACCTGCGATTCGGTTGAACCACCTAAGAGGGATAAATTAGAAATTGAAAATTTATCCAGTGAAACCAAAGTTTTTCTTGGGCAAAACAACATAACCGAGGAAATACTCAGTAAATTGTTTGTTAAAGAAAAAGGAGACATTCGTCCAATCTACAAGATCACCGAAACCCGAAGGGCAAAAGCACAAATCCAAATGGCCCTGCTAACTGCATTTGAGAATGCGCTCAAAGGATCTAACGGAACCTTTGAATTCTCCGTCAATTGTGTCAGACAAAGATGTATGGATATTAAGATGTATGATGGTCGCGATTTTTACATTAATTTCATGGACTCTGCCGGACTATTTGGAAGCCTTAATTACGAAACGATTAAGCTAAGCCCGACTGGTAAGGTAGAGTTAGCGAACATTGTAGCAGCTCTCGCCAAGCAGTAACACATGTGTAGCAAGCGGTAGCCCTTATAGAGGCAGGACAATTTCGAACCGTTTGCAACGTTAGATGCTTGTGCTTTATAAGCGTGATATGCACTAAAGTTGGAAGAGGGAAAGAGGGCAGGGAATGGCGTCTCCGCTGGAGTTACTTATAATTTTTGCAACATCATTTGCATTTAACCTTATTCCATTTGCTGGTCCATCCAACCTCCTGATTGCATCCACCGCCGCCATAGGTTTACGGGGCACCGACGCGGGGACGTTGGTTGTTATTGGGTTACTCATTGCCCTGGCAGCAGCCTTAGCTAAAGGTATACACTACATGGTTACCTTCTTTGTCAGCGGACACCTAAGCCAAAAACGACAAGAACGGCTCAATGAAGATGCGCACTTGATTAGGCGGTGGGCTATTCCGCTGCTGTTTCTTGTCGCTGCAACGCCTCTGCCTGATGAACCGGTCGTTATTCCGCTTGGGCTTATGAAGTATAGTCCCGCAAAATTCTTCGTCGCATACTTTCTGGGTAAACTTACGATTGCAGTGTTAGGTGCGTTTCTGGGAAGCGAGGCAGGCAGTCTATTTAGGAGATGGTTTAGCCCAGACCAGATGTTTATACTATCAATCGTCGTTTCAGTTGTACTTACAGTACTAGTTACCTACATACTTCTAAAGGTCGATCTAGGCAAACTAGCTGAAAAATACCTCCACTACAAACCCTCAGTAAAGCTGCAAAACCAAGAAAATCCTAATAAACCCAGTCAAGAACCCAATACGGAAGATAAAAATGCCAACTAAACAGCGACGGTACCCTCTGAAAACCAAAGAAGCAAAACAAGTACTCGAGGAAGCCGCAGAGAGACTTAAGTTAAATTTGGAGCAACTATTCGGCGCTAAAGCCAACATAGAAGTCGTCGAGTCCGACGTCGGCTCAATCTATCTTTTCGGCGGCAAACCAGTCCTCTACAAAACAGAAGACAAAATTCTACCAACACTACTCTTCGCAGAGTTTACAGCTAAGGCTCCTAAAATTGTGGTAGACATGGGAGCTGTCCCCTATGTATGCAAGGGAGCAACCGTTATGGCGCCAGGGATCGTTCGGGTTGAGGGAGAATTTGGGGCAGGCGATTTGGTGATAGTCGCAGACCTGAAGCATGAAAAGACACTGGCGATCGGCGAAGCGCTCATGGATTCGGCGGCGGCACGGCAGACTAAGAAGGGACCAGTCGTGAAAACCCAGCATTATGTGAGCGACAAAATCTGGGAGTACATAAAAAACATTTCAGATTAACAAGAATGTAAAAAAAGAAAAAGGAAATTGATTCCTTCTGTTTTTTATGGGTGTTTTCTTGTTATAGAATAGACCAGTAGGGCTGCGACGGCTAATATGGCTATGATGAGGACGATGGATACTGGCAGGAAGTATTGGTCAGCCATGGATGTGGGTTGTGTTGGTTGCGGTGTTGGGGTTGCTGGAGCAGGGTCAACTGCGAATGATGTTACTGCGTTTGATGGCCAGTATGAGTTGCTTCCGCCGAATGATGCATAGACTGTGTATTGACCTGGAATATCGGGTGTCCAGTTATAGCTGAAGAATCCATCGTTGGTTGTGGTGCTACCGATAGTTCTGTAGTTTCCGTTTGCATCCAGTACACTAAGGGTAACTTGGACGCCGGTTGCGTTGTATGGCTTTGGCTGCTGCATGTAGACGTATTGCATCCATGCACTTTGGCTTGCATCGGAAACTGCTGGGACGCCGTTGGGGAAACGAGCAGCTTGTTCAGTTTGTTTGGTGCCTGCTGCAATGTCGGTGACTGTGCCTCTGATGACTAAGCTTGAGCCTAATGTAATAGCGGCTGCTGGGGCTTCAACTGTCATGGCGCTTGGTCCTTTACCTACTGAGTAAATTTGTCCGTCGTAAGCGTTTGCATATACCATGTATCCGTCTGCGATTGCGATTGGGGCTATTGAAGTGCCGAGTCCCGAGGCAGACCATCCTGGAAGTGTCCAAACTTCTTTTCCAGTGAAGGCGTCAACTGCACGTACTTGATATCCTCTGTAGAGCGGAGTGTTTGGTGAGTGTTCGCCTGACATGAGATAAACGATGCCGCCTCCGAAGCCTGCGATGTGAGTTGGGTAGTTGCCCCAAGGAGTGTTATCGCCTGTTGCTGTACTGTTGCCTTCTCCGCCGTTACCGTATGTCCATAGCAAGGTTCCGTTAGCCATTGAGTAGCAGTAGAGGACTCCACCATAACCGGCGACATAGAGGTTGCCGTATGCTGGCATGCCTTCTCTTCCACTGTAGTATTGGAATCCAGTTTGAGCACGAGCACTTGGTCCCCAAACGAGGTTTCCAGTAGCGAGGCTGTAAGCTAAACGTTGTCCTGTTTCAAAGTAAGTCATGGTCCATTCGCGGGTTACTGGGTCGATTGGCTGTGTTGCAAGCATTTGAGTTATATTGCCGGATGGCGCTGCGTATCGTTGTAGCCACAGGAGTTGTCCTTGTTGGCCGTCTTTGACGTTAAGAGCCCACATTGTCCAGGGGTTAGCGTTTGGATTTGGTTGTGAAACTAAGCCGATGCTGCTGCTTGCGCCCAGTAGAACGTCACCTGGAATAACGCCGACGACGCTTGGGTTAGATGAGCCTGTTAGGTCTGCAGTGATAGTTACGTTCCAAGAGTATGATGCTGGAGTGCCTTCATTGACGAAAACACCACGGTTAGCGGGGATTGAGAAGCCTGTGTCAGTTGGCCAAGCATATTGCCCTGCGACGACTGTTCCGGAGTGGCCAGTGTTGGTGGTTATGACTAGTGTGGAATTCCATAGTGCTAGCCAGCCTTGCTTTGTGGTGGTATTGTAGCTGAAGACATATCGGTCTATTTCGCCATTGTTAAGGTAAACTTCGGTGCCAGAGGGAACGTTTGTGAGGTTGAAGAGGAAAGTGCCGTCTAGTGCGTTGTATGCCATCCATGTTGTACCAGAGACTTGCCAGAGGATTCCGCCTACCACACCATGTTGGTTTGGTGATTGGAAGTCAATTAGCTGAGCTTTAGATGGTTTCAGTGTACTGCTAGTCCAAAGAGTCTGACCAGTCGTTAAATCAACTGCATATAGAAGACCGCCAGATCCTGCTTCACTGACCGGTGCTTGGTAGTAGAGGATTCCGCTTAGAATGATTGGGTTATTGAATCTTGTGTTGTATGAGAATCCTGAGTAGAAGGTTGCTGAAGTGTCATTTTCTTGAGTGGTGCCTGCTTGAGTTACGATGCCGCCGGTTAAGCCGCCAAGTTCAAGTTGCCTTGTCCACATGACATGTGCGCTTGTGGGTACGGCGCCGTTTTGTTGCCAGTAGTTGCTTGTTGCTGCTCCGCCAAGCCAGTTTGAGCCGACTGAATCCCACTGTACATTCATGCCGTTTATGGGTCTTGTCCAAAAGTCGGTTGGAAGGGGAGTTTCAGCGTAAGTTGGCACTGGGTCTTGCTGGACTGTGAAGGTTGTGGTGAAGTTGCTTGGAGTATAGTAGTCACCGTTGTAATCGCCGCCGAAATCGTAGGTTTGTCCGGGGAAGCTAAAGAATACGGTGTAGGTTCCTACTTGGTCTGGTGTGTAGGGGAAGTATTGTGAGGATGTTGAGTCACTTACAATGGGGAAAGACTTTGTTTCAGTTGTTCCATCGGGCTTGGTAATAGTAAACTGGTAGTTGTGGAATCTGATGTTATTGTTTAGGTTCACGCCCTGTATGGCGTAGTCAAGCCAACCGAAGATAAGCGTCTGTTGGCCCACACCAACGGGGTTTGGTGCGACCGCGGCGTAAGCATAAGTGGTGAATTGCCATGCTGGAGTGTGTGCTTGTGTTTCTGGAGCGATTGATATAGCCGTTGAGATTGCTAAAAGGGCAACAATTAAAGTTGCCACTAATTTGTTTTTTGACATTTGCATTTTTTTCTCTCCTTAAGTTAATGAGCTGATGCGTTATTCCTTAATAAAATTTGCTAGCTTCAGGCTTACAACCGAACATATGTCCACTCTACCAACAACCGATTCCATAAGCCTACACTAGCTCTTTAGCGGCACTAAACCGTTATATCCCAGCCCAACCAACAGCATCCTAGAAGAAAAATGCCCCAGCAAGAACACCCCTACCCCGCTTCAGGCGCCTGGCTACTGGACAACCGCTTCCGACGATGGATGGAGCCTCCGAAACGATTCGTAGAGAAACTCTCTCTTACGCCAGAGATGACTGTGGTGGATTTCGGCTGCGGACCCGGCTTTTTCACCGTCGAATTGGCTAAGCATGCAGGCAGGGTAGTGGGGGTTGATTTGCAGGCAGATATGCTAAAGAAAGCCAGGCGCAAAACCGAAAAAGCAGGCGTTCAGAACGTCGAGTTTCTGCAAAGCGACGGCGCCAGCCTTCAGCTGCCCGATGCTTCGGTCGATTTAATAATGCTCTACACGGTTTTCCATGAAATCGCCGACCCTGATGCCGCAATTAAAGAGTTCCACCGAATCCTCAAACCTAGCGGCAGACTGGTCATTGTTGAAGTCATCAAAAAACATCTTATCCCCGGCGCTCCAATCCAGAACTCTGCGGAGCTCCAAGCCAAAGTTGAAGCCGACGGCTACAAACTCCAAACCCTAACACCCTACAGGCTATACGGCATATTCTTTTTTACTAAAAAGGCTCCAGCCTGAGTACAAATCTTGGGTTCCCCTGGAGTGCATATGGGTTTATGCATTGAAAGAAATATTTCTGCCAAATCAAAGAAATGCTTGAGCCTGTACTTTAGATGCCATAACATTATTTGTAAGAAATTCCCATTTACAGATGGACACTTATGAAGTCACTAGCGACAGTTGAACAGCCGCAGGACTACCAGAGAGTCGCTGTAGTGGGAGACTTGCATGGAGACTACAAAACATTGAATGCACTTCTAAATCTGATTCATTTAGATAGTGATTTGCTAGTTTTTTTGGGAGACTACGCTGACCGCGGAACCAATGGCGTCGAAACCATCCGAAAGGTTGCAGAACTCCAGCGGCAACACCAGAAAAATGTGCTGACGCTTATGGGTAACCACGAAGATTATGCCGACGACGGCACACCGAATTTTACCCCAGCTACACTCATTGAGGAGGCAAGAGCTAAGACGGGCAATTGGGGCAACTACTTTAAAGGGGAACTCAAACCCTTCATCGACAACCTCCACCTCTGCGCACTAATACCTAACAATGCACTGCTTGTCCACGGAGGCGTCTCAAGCAAAATCAAAGGAATCGACGATTTGCAGGCGCCTTCGGAGGAACTGCGAATTGATCTGCTCTGGTCTGACCCCATGGATGGAGAGGGTGAAGAACCCAATTACAGGCGTGGGGCAGGCGTGGAGTGGGGCGTTGACGTGTCAGAAGCGGTTTGCAGAGCGCTTGGCGTTTGCAGAATCATTCGGAGCCATGAACCGCAGAGGGCAATGAATGGACCCACACTCAGCCATGGAGACATAGTTGTTACCGTAAACGCGACTAGTGTCTATGGTGGAGTGCCGTTTGTCTATTTCATTGACCCGCAATCGGTAAAAAGGGATCACTATGAGACGCTCTAAAGCTGCGTCTATAAGGGGTGAGCATCTAAAAGACAGGTTTCTACTTAGAGCGGTATTGTGGTTATTTGGTATTCATGGGGTGCTTCTTTTAGTTGCAGGTTAAGGCTTTCGGTTAAACGGACAAGAATTTCTAAACTTGCAATGGTTAATTGGCTTTTAAGTATGTAGAGACTGCAGTCCGAAGCTTTTTCTTCTTTAATCTGAAGGTTCAGGTCGAAACTTCCATTCCACAATGCCCTTAACCTAACTGCTTGGTCTAAATTCATCTTTTCCCTCCTAAATGCCCGTTTTGCTGCCACGCAGTTAGTTAAGCACGCCGTAGTGCAGGTTAATCCAAAATAGGTACTCGAGATACAATGGTGTGGGGTGTGGTTTAAGATTTGCTGTTACTGCTTTTTAATTTGTGGAGCAGAATTGTGCCAGGGCGGCTGTGCAGAGTTATCGCCTGAATTATAATACTTAGCAGTTGCCAGCCTGAACAGAAAACAAGTATTGCTTTTGCGATGTCACTTTTAGCTGTCATAACTAACCAATGCAAAATTGAGGGGTCATGGCTTAAGTTAATTATGAAAGCACAATGAAGATTAAAAAAGCATATGAAGTCTCGCTACTATTGCGGCAGATCTACCGGTTCAGCCATTTATTGCATGAAATATTTATTAACACAACCAAAACATGGATGTTAACTACAGGAAGATAAGGGTAAGTAACATGAGTAATTCAACCTCTGAGAAGAATGGACGTTCTGTCGGATTATCCAAAGCAATCGCATTAGCTTTAGTTATGCTATTAGTCGGTGTGGTAGTCGGCGTTGCCCTATCAGTGGCTGTCATAGCACCCATAATGGAGAACCAGCATCAAAATAACGACCAAGGCAACACGGGAGACCAAAACAACGGACAAAACGGCAACCAACCCAACAACGGCATCCAAAACAACAATTCTCCGCCAGGCACTCCAACAGGCAATTACGCAGGTAACGGACAATTTAGCATAACGATGACTCAGAACGGCAACACTGCATCAGGAACTATACAGGCCAACATTAACTGCCAAGTGCAGCAAAACGGCGACAGCATCACATTTAGCATGAATGTAACGCCTACGAGTGTTTCCCAAGGATTACAGCAGGCAATCAGCACCGGTAACACTGTTACTTTCAATTTTGAAGGCAATACTTCGGGCTCGCAATTAACAGCTAGCGCAAGCGGCTCAGCAGGTGATAGCACCAACTTTAACATGCAGTTGAGCGGCTCTATTGACCAGAACCAGATGGTTTTCAGCATCCAATCAGCGCCAGGTTCACAGCTTTCAATCTCCTCAGGGCAAATAACGCTCCACCAGAACAACCCATAACAAGCCCACTGAATCCAGATTTTCCGTTCTACCCTTTTTTGAAAGCTTCAGTTCGAGAGAATAACGTTTGAGAATCGTTAGTTAGCCAGTCCAACCGCAATATCGTTTCCGAACTCTAAGCATTTTGGAGTTCCTTCTACATGACTCTCTTAGTGTATTTAGAGCTGCTACACCAAGATAAAGAGAAAAACTCTGCCCTTATATAGGGGGAGGGAGGTCCTTGGAGAGCAACAACGCTCGCTTAAGCCTTTTTCTTTGATTGTTAAAAAGAGATGGGAATGGGTCAGGGTTGGATTAGGCTTTTGGCTTTAAGCTGTTTTTCTGTTGCCACCTATAAATGGGTATAGCAAGTGCGGCGGCGATAATTAGTATAGCAGCAGTTGGTAAGAGGTAGTTTGTTGTGACTTGGCTAATCGAAGTTTGTGGTGGCGGTTGAGTGGATGTTATGGTTGGGCTTGAAGTGGGGGGTGCAGTCGGTGTTGGGTTGGATGTAGGGGTTGGCGTAGGAGTGGGTATGATAGTGGGAGAAGCGGTGGATTGTGGTTTGAAGGTGTTCTGAATGTTTGTGATTGCATCGTTTGACAGGCCGGGGTTTACAGGTGGGGGAGGAGACACTTGTCTGTCACTCATGGTTATTGAGGTGATTTGGGCAATCCAAGATGCCCCGTTAGCGCCTGGCAATACAAGTCTGAGGCCCTCGGAGAGGGTTTGGCCGTCTTTTTCATAGGCTATTATGGTTTGAGGCGACTGTGCTGTGTTTATGGGGATGGAAACGGTGTAGCCGTCTGCGGCATAAAATATAATCGAAGCTACATTCCCGTTGACACCTGTCTGGTTTAGCAGATAGCTAAGCTCGACGCCTCCCCAGGTGCCACTAGTCACTAAGGTACCGTAGCAAGTGAGGACGGCGGATTCATTTGTTTGAGGCATGTCTGTAATCTGCGGCATCGTGTAAGTATAGGTTTGGCCGGTCAGGTTCGTGACTTGAAGTGTGTCAGGGGTGGCTTTTACTAGTGCGACACTTGTTGCAAATGCCATGATGGTTAAAAGGGTGAGGAGTAATTTTGTTTTCAATTAGTTCATCTATAACTAATTATGCCACGTGTCATACTTTTAAACTCTCCCCCAAGTAACCAAAAAAGCACATACCCAAACCAAGAGCAGAACCCCCATTCCGCAAGCCACTTCTACTTGCAGAATACGCCACAACCAGCCAGCAATCGCCAGAATCTTCCGACGCCAAAACAGACGCAGAAACCAACCCCGCTGGAAGAAGTTGAAAAAAGAGGGGTCAGCCACAACAACCAAAACTGAAAAATAACCTCTAAAAAATAGATAAGAAAATAGAAATGTAACCCTGTTTTGCTCAAGCTACTTTAGGGTTGCTATTTTGGGGCTTTGACGTACAGCCTAAATGTTCTCCTTGCTCCTCCAATCAAGCAGAAATGCTTTTCTTAGGAGGTGATCCGGCCGCAGGTTCCCCTACGGCCACCTTGTTACGACTTTTCCCCCCTCACGAAACTTAGATTCGATACCGCCAAAGAGACGGCACCTCACCCAAGAGTCGCTCGGGTGGAACGACGGGCGGTGTGTGCAAGGAGCAGGGACGTATTCACCGCGCGCTAGTGACACGCGATTACTAGGGATTCCATGTTCACGAGGGTGGGTTACAACCCTCGATCCCAACTACGGCAGGCTTTCGAGATTGCCTCCCCCTTTCGAGGTCGGAACCCATTGTACCTGCCATTGCAGCTCGCGTGTGGCCCGGGAGATTCGGGGCATACTGACCTGCCGTGGCCCGCTCCTTCCTCCACTTTATCAGTGGCGGTCTCCTCAGTGTGCCCAGCACAAGGCTAGTAGCAACAGAGGACGCGGGTCTCGATCGTTGCCTGACTTAACAGGACACCTCACGGCACGAACTGGCGACGGCCATGCACCTCCTCTCAGCTCGTCTGG